>Ga0335069_10013519_pt1 | contig 11457 bp, 9 predicted proteins | sample Lox_Sample_11_FD_206714 | JGI IMG/M metagenome (GOLD analysis project Ga0335069, IMG submission 206714) | Soil microbial communities from Loxahatchee National Wildlife Refuge, Florida, United States - Lox_Sample_1.1 | ecosystem: Environmental > Terrestrial > Soil > Wetlands | place: USA: Florida... | reverse complement strand
GCCGACCGAGACGTTTCCGCTGTCGACGTGGGCGATGTCGGTGCGGGGAACCGGCCGCGCGCCGACGAGGGCCGCCTGATAGGTGCCCGAGAGGTTCGACCCCAGGTGCACCGACACGATCGCCCCGGCGTGGGTCGCGACGTTGTCGTAGACCTGCGTGAAGTCCGCCGGCGGCGGCTGCGACGTCTTCGGCGCCACGTCGGTGACCGCGAACCGGCCGTAGAACTCGGACGGCGTGATCGTCACCTTGTCGAGGTAGTTCTCGGAGCCGAAGTAGACGCGGACCGGCACGACCCCGACGCCGAGATCCTCGAGCATCGACTCGGGCAGGTCGCACGTCGAGTCGGTGACCACGCCGACGCGCGAGGCGCGGTTCTTGTCGAAGTGCGACTCGTGCTGGGCGCGCATGTCCTCGACCTTCGTCTGGGCGACGTCGGCGTAGCGCGCGGCGACCGCGAAGAGCTTCTCCGGCTCGTTGGTGTGGATGTGGAGGCGGATCTTCGAGGCGCCCCCCGCCATGACGATCGAGTCGCCGAGGAGGGCCGCCTCGCGGCGCAGCTCCCCGCGGTCGATCGCGTCGCCCTCGAGGAGCACCTCGGTGCAGTACCGAAAGAGGATCGCCTCCGGGCTCTTGTCGAAGACGGCCGCCTGGATCTCCTCCGGGGCCACCGGCGTGGGCGCGGTCCGCGCCGACTCGCGGAAGTACTTGACGATGCCCTCGAGGAGGTAGACGAAGCCCTGCGCGCCGGCGTCGACGACGCCGGCCTTGGCCAGCGCCTTCATCTGCTTCGGCGTGTTCTCGAGCGAGGCGCGCGCCGCCTTGAGCGAGTCGGGCAGGAGCACGCCGAAATCGCGGACCTGCTCCGCGCGGTCGGCGACGTGCCGGGCCCAGTCGCGGATGACCGTCAGGATCGTCCCCTCGACGGGCCGCGCGATCGCGGCGTACGCCGACTCGGCGGCCTTGACGACGGCCGCGCCGAAGGCGCTGGTGGTCGCCCGCGGGGAATCGGGCAATCCCTCCGAGAACCCGCAGAAGAACTGGGCCAGGATCGCGCCGGAGTTGCCGCGCGCGCCGCCCACGGCCTGGTCGGCGAGCGATTTCGCCATCTCGGCGAGGTGCCGCTGGCGGACCCGCGAGATCCCCGAGGCGATCTTCTGCAGGGTCGAGGCGACGTTGGTGCCGGTGTCGCCGTCGGGGACCGGGAAGACGTTGATCCGGTTGAGCGCTTCGGCCCGCTCGGCCACGAAGTGCGCCCCGGCGATCACCGCCCGGGACAGACGGTTGCCGTCGAGATAGGCGATCGCGATCAAGGCTTGATGGTCGCCGGGTACCCGTCGGGGGCGCGGCCGGCGCTGCGGGCGCTGCGGTACTCCTCGGCGACCGACGGCAGGCGGTCGAGGTAGAACAGGACGACCCCGCAGCCCATGCACGCCCACGGATAGACCTTCTCGGCGCCCCAGGCGAAGAGGCCCGTTTTCCAGGGCTTCTTCCAGAAGTAGGTCGTGTAGCCGGACGTGTTGCTCCGCGAGCGGAGCATGTCTCCGCCGCAGAGAGGACATTTCCGGTGGAAGGCGTCGCTCATGGGGTGGTCAAAGGCGAAGGATACCGCAGGAGGCCCCGCCGGCCGGCGCCGGCGCCGGCCTCAGGGCCTCCAGCGGAGGACGAGATTCCGCGCGGCGCCGACCTCGTCGACGCGCCTGACGGGCGTCGTGTGGGGCGCGGTGCGGACGATCTCGGGAGTCTCCTCGCACTCGCGGGCGATCTCGCGCATCGCGTGGATGAAGGCGTCGAGCACGGGCTTTCCCTCCGTCTCGGTCGGCTCGATCATCAGCGCGCCGTGGACGATCAGGGGAAAGGACATCGTCGGCGGATGGAAGCCGTAGTCCATCAGCCGCTTGGCGATGTCGACGTTGGAGACCCCGAGGTCGCTCTGCTTCTTGTCGGAGAAGACGACCTCGTGCATCGAGGGGCCGTCGTACTTGAGGTGATACACGCCGGTCAGGCCGGCCCGGATGTAGTTGGCGTTCAACACGGCGCCGCGCGCGACCTCGCCGATGCGGTTGCCGTACGCCGCGATGTACGACAGGGCGCGGACGAACATGCCGAAGTTGCCGAGAAACGTCCGCAGCCGCCCGATCGACTCGGGACGGTCGAAGTCGAGAAAGAACGTGCCGTCCGGGCGGCGCTCGACCGTCGGGCGCGGCAGGTGCGGGACGAGCTTCTCCGTCACGGCCACCGGCCCCGAACCCGGCCCTCCCCCGCCGTGCGGCGTCGAGAAGGTCTTGTGGAGGTTCATGTGCATGACGTCGACGCCCATCAGGCCCGGCTTCGCGACGCCGACGTACGCGTTGAAGTTGGCGCCGTCGCAGTAGAGGTAACCGCCCCGGGCGTGGACGATGCGGGCGATGTCGAGGATGCGGTCCTCGAAGATGCCGAGCGTGTTCGGCTGCGTCAGCATCAGCGCGGCGACGTCCTCGGTCATGGCGGCCTCGAGGGCGCCGAGGTCGATCGTGCCGCGGGGATTGGACTTCAGCTCCTTGACCGTGTACCCCGCGAAGTGCGCCGAGGCCGGGTTCGTGCCGTGCGCCGAGTCGGGGATGAGGACGAGGCGTCGCGGCTGCCCCTCTTTCTCGAGGGCCTTGCGCACCATCAGGATCCCGGCGAGCTCGCCCTGGGCGCCGGCCGAGGGCTGGAGCGTCACGCGCGGCAGCCCCGTCAGCTCGGCGAGGAGGCGCTCGAGCCGCCACGCGAGCTCGAGCGAGCCCTGGGAGACTTCCTCGGGCGCGAGCGGGTGCGACGCGGCAAAGCCCGGCAGCCGGGCCATCTCCTCGTTGGTGCGCGGGTTGTGCTTCATCGTGCACGAGCCGAGCGCGTAGAGGCCCTGGTCGATCGAGAAGTTCAGGCGCGACAGCCGCGTGAAGTGACGGGCGACGTCCACTTCCGAGATCTGCGCCTCGCCCGCGATCTGCTTGCGGCAGAGCGCCGGCGGAATCGCGAGCGTCTCCGGCACGTCGAGCGGCGGCAGCGAGTAGCCGACCTTGCCCTCGCCGGAGCGCTCGAAGACGAGGGGCAGCGGGCGCGGCTCGGGGCGTTTCGGGTCGCGCGGCGGCGCGGCCTCGTGTTCGACGTCGACGCTCACGCGGCCCTCCCGGACAGCGCGGCGACGAGCCGGTCCAGCTCGGCGCGCTCGTTCATCTCGGTCGCCGCCACGAGGAAGCGCCGCCGGTCCGAGGGAGCCGCCCCGTAGCGCGAGAGGGGCACGCCCGCGAGGATGCCGCGTGCCGCCAGCCGCGAAAGCAGCGGCGCCGCGTCCTCGGACGCCTCGACGACGAACTCGTTGAAGGTCGGCCCGGAAAACGGGATCCGGTACCCGGGGATCTTCGCGATCGCGGCCTTGAGGTACTCCGCCTTCGCGTGGGACTGGAGCGCCATCTCGCGCAGGCCGGCCTTGCCGAGGAGCGACATGTGGATGTTCGAGGCCAGCGCCATCAGCCCCTGGTTCGTGCAGATGTTCGACGTCGCCTTCTCGCGGCGGATGTGCTGCTCGCGCGTCGAGAGCGTCAGGCAGAACGCGCGCCGTCCCTCGGCATCGCGCGTCTGGCCGACGAGCCGGCCCGGGATCTGGCGCTGGTGCTCGGTGCGGCACGCGAGAAACCCGAGCAGCGGGCCGCCGTTGTGCATCGGCACCCCGAGAGCCTGCGCCTCGCCGCAGGCGATGTCGGCGCCGCCCTCTCCGGGCGGGGAAAGCAGCGCGAGCGAGACCGCCTCGGCGACGACCGCGACCGACAGCGCTCCCTTCGCCTTCGCGGCGGCGGAGCCCGCGTTCCAGTCCTCGACGACGCCGTAGAAGTTCGGCGACTGGACCGCGACGGCAAAGGTCTTCTCGTCCACCGCGGCCGCGAGCGCCCTTGCGTCCGTCGCGCCGTCCGGTCCGACCGGCACCTCGACGACCTCGAGGTCCAGGTTCGAGAAGTACGTCCGGACCGTTTCCCGGTACTCGGGATGGATGCCGGCCGAGAGCACGGCCTTCGTGCGGCCGCGCGACAGCCGTTCGGCCATCAGCAGCGCCTCGACCAGCGCCGACGCGCCCTCGTAGAGCGAAGCGTTGGCGACCTCGAGGCCCGTCAGCAGGCAGACGTGCGTCTGGAACTCGAAGATGTTCTGCAGCGTGCCCTGCGAGACCTCCGGCTGATAGGGCGTGTACGAGGTCAGCCACTCGGCGCGATAGAGCATCTGGTCGGCGATCGACGAAACGTAGTGGTTGTACACGCCGGCGCCGAGGAAGAAGGCCGTGTCGCGCGCGTTCGCGTTCTTCTTCGCGAGGCCGCCGAGGAAGCGGCGAATCTCGATCTCCGACATCGGCGGCGGCAGGTCCGGCGCCCGGCGGACCTCGGCCGGCACCGCGGCGAAGAGGTCGTCGATCGAGCGCGCGCCCATCGCGGCGAGCATCGCGGCCCGCTCGGCGTCCGAGGTCGGAAGGAACTTCACTTCTCCTGCTCCTCCGCCTTCACGTACTCGCCGTAGGCGTCGGCCGACATCAGCTTGCCGATCTCGACGTCGGTCGAGAGCTTCAGCTTGATCAGCCAGCCGTCGCCGAAGGGATCGTCGTTGATGATGCCGGGCTCGCCGACCGCGCTCTTGTTGACGGCCACGACCTCGCCCGAGACCGGCGTGAACAGCTCGGAGACGGCCTTGACCGACTCGACCGTGCCGAACTCGTCGCCCGCGTCGTACATGTGCCCGACCTCGGGCAGCTCGAGATACACGATCTCGCCGAGCTGCTTCTGGGCGTGGTCGGTGATCCCGATCGTCCCGACCTCTCCTTCGACGCGGACCCACTCGTGGCTGTCGGCGTATTTCAGATCGTCCGGATTCACGTGCTGACTCCTTTGCGGCGGCTAGGCCCTTCTCTTGTAGAACGGGGTGGGCACGACGCGCGCGGCGGCGTCGCGCCCGCGGATCTCGACGGAGAACTCGGTGCCGACGGCGGTCGCCGCCGCGGGCAGCAGGGCGAGGCCGATCGGTTTGCCGAGCGTGGGCGAGTGGGTCCCGGACGTCACGACGCCGGCACCCGCCGCGGTCCTGGCGGGATAGCCGTGCCGCCCGATGCCGCGGTCGACCATCTCGAAACCGACGAGGCGGCGCGGCAGACCGGCGGCCTTCTGCGCGAGCAGGGCGTCGCGGCCGATGAAGTCGCCCTTCCCGGGCTTGACGATCCAGCCGAGGTCCGCCTCGTACGCGGTGACCGTGTCGTCGATGTCGTTGCCGTAGAGCGCCATCTTCGCTTCGAGCCGGAGCGTGTCGCGCGCGCCGAGACCGCACGGCAGCACCCCGTCCGCCTTGCCCGCGGCGAGGAGCTCCCGGAAGAGGCGCGGCGAATCCTCGGGCCGGCAGTAGACCTCGAAACCGTCCTCGCCGGTGTAGCCGGTGCGCGAGACGAGCGCGGGCGCGCCGCAGACCTCGCCCTCGCGGAAGCCGTAGTACGGCAGGTCCGACGGGTCGGGCGACGCGGTCCTCGCCAGCAGCGCCGCGGCCTTCGGCCCCTGCACGGCGATGAGCGCCCAGTCGGCGCTGCGGTCCGCCAGACGCACGTCGCTGCCCGCATGGTCCTTCGCCCAGGCGAAATCCTTCGGCGTGTTGCCGGCGTTGACGACGAGCAGGTACCGGTCGGCGGCCCGCCGGTAGACGAGGAGGTCGTCGACGAACGTGCCCTTGTCCGTCAGGAACGCCGAGTAATGGATGCGGCCGTCCGCGAGCTTCGCCACGTCGTTCGGCGTGACGCGCTGGAGAAAGGCGAGCGCCCCCGGGCCCTCGACGTCGAACTCGCCCATGTGCGAGACGTCGAAGAGACCGACGCGCTCGCGCACGGCGCGGTGCTCTTCGAGGATGCCGGAGTACTGGACCGGCATCTCCCAGCCGCCGAAGTCGATGAGCCGGGCCCCGAGCTCGCGGTGGACGTCGTACAGGGGCGTGCGGCGGAGCGCGGCCTGTGTCGCGGGCGCGGACATCGGGATGGGGAACTTAGCACAACGGTGCGTCCGCCGTGAGCCGGAACCCGATCCTCTAGAATCGGCGCCAGGCATGCCGAAGATCCCGAGCCGGCTCACCGCTCGCGGCTCACGGCGCACGACTCCGTGACCGACGGCCCGGCCGGAAGGGCGCGCGACTCGGCGCGCCGCTGCGAAACCGCGGGCCTCGCGGCCGAGGCGGAGATGCTCGACCGCCTGGCCGAGACGCTCGAGGCGCAGGATCGCGCCGCGGCGTCGGCCTCGCTCGCCCGCGTGCTGATCGCCGCGGGGTCCACCGACGCGGCCCGGCCGTATGCGCTCGACGGCCACGACCCGGTGCTCGTCGCGCGCCTGCGGCTCCAGGACCACGATTTTCCGGAGGCGCGGCGGCTCCTCGACGAGGCGAGGCGGCGCGACCCGTTCGACCCCCGCATCGCCTCGGCGCGCGGTCGGCTCGGCTTCCTCGAGAAGCGTTTCGCCGACGCCGTGGGCGATCTCCTCGAGGCGGCGCTGCTCAAGCCCGACGGCCTGCCCGACGCCGCGGACCGGCGCTTCCTCCGCGCCGCGCGAGCGCTCGCCCCCGACCGGATCCCGTCCTGGAAGGAGGCCGTCGCGGGGGCCCGCGATCGCCTCGCGCGCGAGGCCGAGCAGCGGGCGCCGGCGGCGCCGTGGCCCGACCGCTCCGCGGAGCTCCTGCGCGCGTTGATCCGCCGCACGGGGCAGGCCTCGGAGGGGGTCCTCGAGCGGGCGCGGCGCCTCGCGGAGCTGCCGGCGCTGTCGGGGATCGACGAGGGCGCGCTCTTCTGGGCCGCCGCCACGGGCGACCTCCGCCGCCTCGCCAGGGGCAGCCTCCTCTACCGCGCCGGCGAGCCCGCCGCCGAGATCTCGCTCGTCGTCTCGGGCTCGCTCGAGCTCGTCCGTCCGACGCCGGTGGGCGAGCAGCCGATGGGCGAGGCCGAGGCGGGAGACTTCGCCGGCGAGGAAGCTCTCGTCGGCGGCGCGCGCGTCTGCGACGCCCGCGCGCCGGGCCCCGCCACGCTCCTCGGGTTTCCGGCCGACGCGTTCTCGGCCGATCCCGACCGCGCGGTGTGGCTGCGCTACCTGCGCCTGCGCCTCGCCCGCCGCCTCGCGCGCCTGAACGATCTCTTCCGCCGCTTCTTCCCCGAAGATCAGGGCGCGGCGGCCGCGGCCCCGGATGCGCTGCCGCCGGTCGAGCCGGCCGCCGAGCTCTCCCTCGCGGATCGCTCGCGCTCGCTGACGACGGTCGGGCTCTCGGAGTCCGACCGCTTCCTCTTTGCCGTCTTCGCCGAGGAGAGGCACTACCCGGCCGACGCCGTGATCTTCCGCGAGGGCGACCGCGGCGGCGCGATCTTCGTCATCGCCCGCGGCCGCATCCGCATCTCGCGGCGCATCTCCGGCGGCGAGGAGGCTTTCGCGATCCTGAAGCCCGGCGAGATCTTCGGCGAGATGGCGCTGCTCGACCCGGGATCCGGCCGCTCGGCCGACGCCGTCGCTCACGAGGACGCGGTCGTGCTCGAGCTCTCGCGCGAGCGCTTCGAGGCGCTCGAGGCCGCCGACCCCGAAGGCTGCGCGGATCTTTCGCTGCTCCTCTGCCGTCTCGGCGCGCGGCGCTCCGTCGAGACGGCCGAGCGCCTGGCGAACTGGCGGATGATGGCGGGCCCGGGATGACTCGTCGCCGTCGCCCGCTCGGAATCGGCGGCCTGCGGGGCGCATCGGCGCACGGCTCGCCGACCACGGCTCGACCGTGCGCCTGATTCCTCCCTCTCGCGCCGGCTCCCGCCGCGCGATTCGTTTCGCTCGGTCACTTCGCGAGACCGGGTCGCGCGGCGACCCCGGGGCCCTTCCCTAGTCGGCCTTGAGCTTGACCTTCACCGTCGCGCGGTCCTTGCCGGCGTTCGGCGCGACGAGGATGCGGACGAGCTGCGGGCGGAATCCCGACGCCACGAGCAGCAGGTCGTGCACCGCGGGGCCTTTCAGCTGGAGCGGCGAGGCGGGTCCGAAAGCGCCGGCCGAGCCGATCTCCTTGCCGCTTTCCATGATCACCGCGCCGGAGGGCTCGACGTCGAACTCGACCGCGCCGGTCGTGCTGGCGTACGGCGCCGGCAGCTTGTCGTAGGCCACGTGCTCGCGGCGGTCGAGTTCCTCGTCCACCGACGGCGAATCCTTTCCGGCGTCGGGGGTCACCTCGATCTCGATCGTCATCGGCCGATAGCCCGGCAGCTCCATCCGCACGTAGTGCGTCCCGGCCTTGCCCGGCTCGAGCTCCTTGCCTCCCCCGCGGTTGTCCCAGTCGTCGGCGATGCCGATGTACCGGCCGTCGAGGTAGAGGCGCGCCTGCTGCGGGCTCGACGTGAAGCGCACGGCGCGGCGCGTCTCGTAGCGCGCGTCCACGCGGTCCGGCTTCGAGGGCGCGGCGGTGGCGGCCGGAGCCGCCGCCGCCGGCGCCGCGGAGACGGCGACCCGGGGCGCGGGCGCGGTCCGGGGCTTCGATGTCGCCCGCGGCTTCGGGACGGTGGGCTCGGCGGGCTCCGCGGGCGCCCCGATCGCCGCGGCCGCGGGCGTCTCCGCCGGAGCCGGGGACGGCGCCTCGGCCGGCGTCGGCATGGGAGCCGGAGTCGCCGGCATGGACACCGGCGCGGCGACGGTCGGCGGGAGGGACGCCGCGATCGGCTCGACCCCGGGCCGACGCGCGTGCACGAGGAGGACGGCGAGGACGACGAGCGCGGCGACGAGAACGAGGGCGAGCGTCCGGAACCCCTGGCCGGCCGGATCGGACGGACCGGGCGGCGGCGCCGGTGCGGAGGGCTCCCCGGCGGACGCGGGTCTGGTCGCCGCGGGGTGGACGGCCGGCGACGGCGGCGTCCCGGCGAGGACGCGGCGCGTCAGCTCGGACTCGCGCTGGATCTTCTCGATGCGCGCGAGCTCGCGGACGAACGCGTGCGCGTCCTGGGGCCTCTTTTCGGGCGCCTTGGCGAGCAGGTGCGCGATCACCTCGCGCGTCGCCACCGGCAGGCTCGCGTTCCGCTCGAGCGGGTCGCGCGGCTCGGTGTGGAGGATCTGGTAGACGAGCGTCGTGATCGACTCGCCCGGAAACGGCCGGGCGCCCGTCAGCAGTTCGTAGAGCACGACCCCGAGCGAGAAGAGGTCCGACCGTCCGTCGAGCTTCTCGCCCTTGACCTGCTCCGGCGACATGTAGGCCGGGCTTCCGATCATGTGCCCGGTGCGCGTCAGGTTCGACGTGCTCGCCTCGGTGAACTTGCCGATGCCGAAGTCGGTCACCTTGACGCGCCCGTCCTTGCCGACCAGGATGTTCCCCGGCTTGACGTCGCGGTGGAGCACGCCGCGCTCGTGGGCGTGGCCGAGCGCCTCGGCCACCTGGCGGACGATCGCGATCCGCGCGGCGAGCGGCAGCGCGTCGATCGCGCCGAGGTAGCGGGTGAGCGGGCTGCCGTCGACGTGCTCCATCGCGATGAAGCACGTGTCGCCCTGCCGGCCGACGTCGAAGATGGTGACGATGTTCGGGTGCTGGAGGCGGCCCGCGAGCTTCGCCTCCTTCAGGAACCGCGCCTCGAGCTCCTGCGCCGACTCGCCGCCGACGCCCTCGGGCCGCACCGTCTTGATCGCCACGTCCCGGCCGATCTCGGGGTCGTGGGCGAGGTAGACGACGCCCATCGCGCCCTGCCCGAGGACGGACTTGATCTGGAACCGGCCGATCTTCGAGCCGGTGGCCAGCAGGCTCATTCGCCCGCGTTGTCTGAGAGGTTCCGCTCCGCGTCCTTTTCGCGCTCGGCGATCAGGGCCTTCGCTTCGCCGGCGCGGTCGGGCGGCACCATCACGCGCGACACGCCGAGCGCGCCCAGGTTCTCCGGCCACGGCGAGGCCGAGGGCCCCTCGATCTCGCACGGAATGTCCTCGGACTCGAGGAGGCCCGCGATGATCTCGGCTTCCTCGTCGTCGCCGACCGCCGCCACCTCGACCCAGTCCTCGCCGTCGTCTTCGACTTCGCTCATGACCTCTCCGTCAGCGCTCGACGCGCAGGGTCGTCGCCCCTCGCTCGAGCACCCGCCCGACGACCGACGCGGCGGGAGCCCCGGACTCGCGGCAGCGCGCCGCGTAGCGCTCGGCTTCGGCCTCCGGCAGCGCGACGAGCAGGCCGCCCGAGGTCTGGGCGTCGCAGACGAGGAGGAATTCCTCGTCCGAAACGCCGGCGCCCAGGTCCGTCCGGGCGCGCAGGTTCTTCGCGTTGTTCCTGGAACCGCCCGGGGCGACGCCCTCCGCCGCGAGGCGCCGCGCCTGAGACAGGAACGGCACGCGCGCCATCGAGAACGCGGCCGTCGTGCCCGACGCCGCCATCATCTCGTGGGCGTGCCCGAGCAGGCCGAAGCCCGTGACGTCGGTGACGGCGTGGACGTCGAAGCCCTCCATCGCCTCGACCGGCGCGCGATTCAACGTGCACATGACGGCGACCGCCTCTTCGAGTGCCGCGTCGGACAGGCGGCGAGGCGCCGGCGCGCCGCCCGGCGCCGCCGAGTCCATGCGCCCTGCCCGGATCGTGATGCCCATGCCGAGAGGCTTGGTCAGCACCAGCGCGTCGCCGGCGCGTGCGCCGGCGTTGCGCGTCACCTTCGCTTCGTCGACCACGCCCGTGACCGACAGGCCGTAGAGGGGGATATCGTGGTCGATCGAGTGGCCGCCGGCGACGACCGCGCCGGCCTCGGCGACCTTCTCGGCGCCGCCGCGCAGGATCTCCTCGAGGACCTCGCCGGGCAGCACCTTCATCGGAAAGGCGACGACCGCCAGCGCGAGCAGGGGGCGCCCGCCCATCGCGTAGACGTCGGAGAGGGCGTTGGTCGCGGCGATGCGCCCGAAGAGCCGCGGGTCGTCGACGACCGGCGTGAAGAAGTCGATGGTCTGGACGATCGTCTGGCCGCCGCCGAGACGATAAACGGCGGCATCGTCGGACTCCGCGTTGCCGACGAGCAGGTTCGGGTCGTGCGGCGAAGGCAGCCGGGAGAGGAGAGCCGCGAGGTCGAACTGCCCGATCTTGCAGGCGCAGCCGGCGCTCGAGGCGAACGTCGAAAGCGCGGGATGACTCGCCGTCCCGGTCGTCATGCCGAGATTCTAAGCCGGCCGCGGTCGGGGGCCCGGAGGCTCCCGCCTAGTCGTCGTCGCCGCGCAGGAGGAACCCGAGAACGAAGCCCGCGGCTGCCGAGAGAGCCAGGGCCGTGCCCGGGTTCTCGCGCACGTAGCCGCGCACGTCGTCCCAGAGATGGCCGTAGTCCTTCTGGATGTTCTGCGCCGCCGACTTCACGGACTTGCGCACGTCGTCGCTGACGTCGTCGAACTGCTCGCGGGCCTTCCCGTAGGACTCGCCGAGCACTTCCTTGGTGCGGTCGATCTTCTCTTCCACGAAGTCCCGCGCCCGGT
>Ga0335069_10013518_pt1 | contig 11457 bp, 9 predicted proteins | sample Lox_Sample_11_FD_206714 | JGI IMG/M metagenome (GOLD analysis project Ga0335069, IMG submission 206714) | Soil microbial communities from Loxahatchee National Wildlife Refuge, Florida, United States - Lox_Sample_1.1 | ecosystem: Environmental > Terrestrial > Soil > Wetlands | place: USA: Florida... | reverse complement strand
CTGATTCAGGGTCAGGAGCTGCGCGAGTATGCCGACCGCGGATGGGAAAGCGAAGAATTGCGCAAACGCGCGGTGATCGAGGCGCACAGCAAGCTCGCCAATATTCTCGTGAAATTCGAGAACCTGATTCGCGATGCCTCGGAGAGCGGTCGCGATACCGGCGGTATCGAGGCGATGCGCTCGAAGGTCAAAGAGATCCAGCAGGCGATGCTGCGGTCGGCCGTCTGAGATGCCGGCCGAAGAATCAACGGCGGCGATTGTCCTGCGCGCGCGGGATTATTCCGAATCCGATCGCATCGTCACGCTGCTCACGCGCGATTTCGGCAAGATGAGCGGGATCGCGAAGGGTGCCAAAGCCTCGAAGCGCCGCTTCGAACGCAAACTGGAACCTTTTTCCTGCGTTACCCTTTTTTTTCGGCGTCGCCCGCTGGGCCAGTTGGTCTTTATCTCGCGCGCGGAGCCGGGCGAGATGACCCATCCGGCGATCGAAGACGACCTCGCGAAAATAGCGCTCGGCAGTTATATGCTCGAACTCGCCGACGCACTCACGACCGAAGAGGCCGAAGCGCGAAGCGCGTATAACGTACTGATCGACGCACTCGATATGCTGAGCAGCAACCCGGCTAGCGCGACGCTTCGGTACGCCTATGAGCTGAAGATGCTGCGCGCAGCTGGCTACGGACTCGATTTCGAACGATGTCGTCTTTGCCAGAATCCGGTCGCGGCGAGCGGCCATCCCGTCTACTTCGTGATCTCGCGCGGCGGTGTGATTTGTGGGCGATGCCGGCCCGAGGCACCCGAAGGGGCGGTTCGGCTCGACGGATCGACTGCAGTAGCGCTCGCCCATATCAGCGCAGCGACCTTCGCCGAGGTTTCGTCCGTGGCTCCAAGCAATGCCGCGGGTGCGTTCGCACTCTCGCGGTTTCTTTGGAGCATTCTCGATCGGAAGTTGCGGTCCGCCGATTTCCTCGATTCGGTTCTATAGTCGAGGAAAACATTGCACCATGCTCCCTCCTCGCGAGGAGCTCTCCGGGAGCATCTGAAACCGCTACCGGCTTCGCGCTTGTCGACCGCTTCGCTCTACGACACTCGCGGAGCTGTCCGAGATTCTTCGACTTCGTTCGCGATGCTCGCTTCCCTCAGAATGACAAATGAGCTTCGTCAACTTCCTAAGCCGGGAAGCACCTGAATGTACCGTCTTGCAAACGGCGATGGGCAGATTAAATCTAGCGCATGGATTTCAATTTCAGCCCCGAGGACGAAAAGTTCCGCGCTGAGTTTCGCGCCTGGCTCGAAAAGAATCGCGCATACGCAGTGCCCGCACGGGAGCCTTTAGCCGACGAACTCGAAGGCGACTGGGAAGCGCGCGTTCGGTGGCATCGCAAGCTGTACGAAGGCGGCTGGATGGGCATTCATTGGCCGAAGGACTACGGCGGCCGCGGTGCGACGATCCTGCAAAACGTCATCTACCAGGAAGAGTTGGAACGCGCCGAGGTGGCGATGCCCTTTACTGGTTTCGGTATCTCTCTGCTCGGACCGACGCTGATTCACTGGGGCACCGACGAACAGAAGCGGCAGCATCTGCCTAAAGTCCTTGCGGGCGAAGAATTCTGGTGTCAGGGCTACTCGGAGCCGAACTCCGGATCGGATCTGGCATCGCTGCAGACCCGCGCGGTCGAAGACGGCGATGATTTCGTCGTAAACGGATCGAAGATTTGGACTTCGTCGGCGCATCATGCGGACTGGATCTTCTTGCTGACGCGCACCGATCCCGACGCACCCAAGCATAAGGGCATCAGCTATCTGCTCGTCGATATGAAGACGCCCGGTATCACCGTGCGTCCGCTCGTGCAGATGACCGGGGCGAGCGGCTTCAACCAGGTTTTCTTTGAAGACGTACGAGTGCCGCGCAAGAATATCGTCGGCGAGAAGAACAACGGATGGCAGGTCGCGATCACCACGCTGATGTTCGAGCGCTCCTCGAATCACGATCGCGGCTTGCTCAAACAGATCGATGAGCTGGCGGAATTGGCGAGGCGAATTCCGCGCAACGGCGGAGTCGCGTGGGACGACACCAACGTGCGGCAGCGCGTCGCGCAGATGCGCTCCGAAGGCGAGGCGATCAAATACACGAGCTATCGGCAACTGACGCGGCAGCTCAAGGGACTGCCGCCGGGATCGGAAAGCTCGATGCTGAAGCTGTGCGCGACCGAATTAGCACTAAAGATCGCGTTGTTCGGGATGGAGTTGCTCGGCCCGTACAGTCAAGTCGAGAAGGATTCACCCTTCGCGATGGATGCTGGACGATGGGCGCAGCGGATGCTCGCGGCTCGCGGCCCAACAATCTATACCGGGACCAACCAGATTCAGCACAATATTATCGGCGAACGCGTGCTGGGCTTGCCGAAGGGATAGACGCTTCGACGATTCTCATCGGACCGCGGTTGGCCGGACTCTTTTTTTTCTGTCATTCCGAGCGGAGCGTAGCGAAGTCGAGGAATCAACGCGGAGCGATGGCTTGTCTGCCTTAGCCGCAAGAAATCGCTTCGCGTCGATCCCTTCGCTACGCTCGCATACTCGCTTCGGTCGGGATGACAGAGCTTTCATGAGCGAGAGCGACTCTAGGCGGCGGCGCGAGAAACAAGCTCCATCATCTCGGCCAGTCCGTCTGCGAAGCTGATCTGCGGACGCCATCCGAGCGTCTCGACCGCGCGCGAAATGTCGGCGAGCGTAACTTCGGCATCGCCGGCGCGACGCGGACCGCGATGCTGCACGCGCGAGATCATATCCGCCAGTTCCTGAACCGAGATATTCGTCCCGCTTCCTACATTCAGTGTGACGCCACGAACCGGCTTCTCGTAGGCCACGATATTCGCCTCGACCACATCGCGGACATGGATAAAGTCGCGCCGCTGCTCGCCGGTACCGTGGATTTCGAGCGGTTGCCCGTCACGCCATCGGCGGAGAAAAACGCCCAGAACGAGCGCGTACGCGCCTGCCTCGGGCTGACGAGGACCGTAAACGTTGAAATAGCGGAGCACCACCGTAGGAAAATCGAGCTGCCGATCGAACATCCGGCAATATTCCTCGCCGGTGTACTTGCTCAGCGCGTAGAAGTTGAGCAGATCGGGTCGCATATCCTCGCGATGAGGCCCCGGCTGATTACCGTAGTAAGTCGATGAACCGCTATAGACCAGCTTCTTCACGCCGGCCTCGCGCGCCGCGATCAGAATATTCTGCGTGCCGACGATGTTCTTCTGAGTGCATTCGTCGATAGCGACCAATGACGGTGCCGCACGAGACATCGCGGCGGCGTGGAAGACGCCTCTAACGCCCTCGCAGGCTTCGCGGCAGATATCGGGATCAGTGATGTCGCCGCGAATGAACTGAACCGCGGGCGGAACCCATTCGAGTCGACCGTAGACCAGATTGTCGACGACTCGAACCTGATAGCCCAACTCGAGGAGTCGTTCCGTCAGATGACTTCCGATAAACCCCGCCCCACCTGTAACCAGCACCGTATCTTTCATCGCGATCCTAAACCCTCGAGACTGTTCGACTCACTCATGATTGATTGAAAGAAAGCGAGATCCTGCGCCGTATTGATACCGCGAGCTTCGCGCTCATCGTCGATAACGAAGCGTCGCACGTCCCATCGGCTCGCCGACAGGTACGGCAAAAAAGGCAGGAAATTGATTTCGCCGGTCGCGCCTCCGACCTCTGGTGAGCGCCGATACGACTCCCAGCGTTCGTGAAGGTCAGCAACAGAGAGCACAAAAGTGCCGATATCGCTGTATCCACCCGGACTACAGCTATCCCCTTCGCGACTCTGCTTCACGGCAATAAGACGCTCCGCATCGAAAATATATTCGACGTAAGGTTGGCTCATCGCGACGACCGGGATAACGACTGTTCGATCGTCGCCGGCATGCAGCGCACAAGCTCGGCGCAACGTCGCGAGGGAGACGAAGACCTGATCGCCCCAAACGATAAGGGCCGAGCGTGCGCGCGACCAGACTGGGTAGCCACGGAAGATCGCGTCACCCATCCCGCTTGGCTCCGGCTGGATACTCAACGTCACTTGATCGTCAAAGCCTTCGCGCTCGACTACTTCGCTTATTGGATCATAGCCGTCGGGTGAAACAATCAGATTGACGTGATCCGCTACCACGAGGAGTTTGCGGCAGAGCACGCTCAGGATTGATCGGCCGTAGCCAAGCGGCGCGAGGATCTTGGGCTGATTCAGGCCGAGCCGACTGCCACGCCCCGCAGCTGGAACGACCGCGCAGATCGAACGATCAATCTGCTTCATGCGGACGCCGGCACCATCGAGGTAGAGGCGCCTTCAAGCGCGAGTTTCATCGTGTAGAAGTCCGGGAAATAGCTGTCTGCTGCACTGGCGATAACCGGATTATGCACTCCGATCACACGCAGGCCGGCGGCTTGGGCAGAGCGCACTCCGGCGGAGGCATCTTCCACTGCGATTGAAGAGGCTCGATCGAGTTCGAAACGCGCGAGGCAGGCCAGATAAGGAGCCGGCGCTGGTTTACCCGCGGGCGCATCTTCGGCCGTGATGACACCGGCGAGGTAGCCGCGTAATCCGCACGAGTCCAGTCCGCGTTGCACCGATTCGGCGCTTCCCGAACTTACGACAAAGCTCTCTGCTCCAAGCGCATCCACCGCGTCGAGAATCGATCGGGCACCCGGAAAAGCCTTTAGGTGACCCTCCGCGACCGCCTCGCGATAGATCCGCTGCTTGGCCGACACACACCAATCGAGGGTGGCCACATCATCGATTCCGAGGCGGACGAAACTATGACGCGTGGTCAGCCCTTTGATCGTCTCGTAATCGAACTGATCGAGCAGGCCGGGAGATACTGTCGAAAGCACCATGCGAAAGGCCCACTCATGCAGTGGGGCCGAATTGACCAGGGTACCATCGAAATCGAAAAGGAAGGCGCGCGCCGACAAAATCATCGCAGTATCCCCATCAGATTGGCGAACCCGCGCCGCAGCCGCCACTTCGGATCAGTGAAGCCGGCAAAGGTTCGATATTGGACTGGCAGTTCAGCGATTTCGATACGGTTTTGGACGAGCAGCTTCGTGATCGTCATCGGGGTCGCATGATGATCCGGTGCGAGCAGATTCTCGAGCGCATCGAGCTTCGCACGACTGTAGACGCGGAAGCCGGTCATGGGATCAGAAAAGATCACACCAAAGCGAAGGGCATGAAGCATGCTCAGGATGAAGGCGCCGGCGAAGCTCAGGCGATAGGCCAGGCCGCGTTCGCCATAGGCGGCGCGCAGCGAAGAATTGAACTGGCGGCGGCTCTGCGTGCGCGATCCATAGACGGCACCGAAAGGTCCCTGTTCGAGGACTTTCACGCCGAAAGCGATATCCCGCAGACGATACTCACCGTCGCCGGTAATCGTCGCGAGGTAGTCACTGCCACCGGCGCGCAACCAATCCGCGGTGACCGATACTTCGGGGAAAGAGCCGTCGCAACGCCACTCCTCAATCGCGAGACATGGTGGAACCGCCGGCAGTTTCGGCAGCTTGCCATGGACGCGCAGCACTACACGGCGGAAATAGCGTGGCCACTGAAACTCAAGAAACTCTTCGACGAGTCCGTCGCCGGCCGGACGCCGCGAAAGATCGTAAAAGATTTCGAGCGAAGGCTTTTCTTCGTGCAGCTCGCGGCGGCGGCGCAGATCGAGCATCCGGGAAACGACCGCGTGGCCATTATGCGCCTGCGGGTTGAGATCGCTCTTGAAGGGACCGCGCACCACGGTCGCGTTCTTGTAACGGCGAAGCACCGCGAGCGGTTCACCCTCCAATCGGTCGGTGCGACGCGAAGCATCTTCGGGAATCAGAATATTGGTAATTGCGGGCGACGTGTTTTCCGGATCGCCCATATAGGTCAGCGCGCGATCGACCAGATTCTTCGCCATCAGGCCCTGGATATCGTGGTCGGGCGCAAGATTGGCGACGAAGACTTTCATCGCCGCACGCGAAGTGCGCAGTGCGTCCCCTGCGATCCGATAGCTCGGAAAGAGTGACGAGTGCTGGGTACCGGGTCCGTAGACAATCAGATCGGCGTCGCGCAGAAAGCGACGCGCCTCTTCGGAAACTTCCGGTAGGGATTCGTGAGCCGCGAGCCACGATTCTTTGTACGCGACGCTCTCACCGCTTAATTCTTCGAGATCGCTTTCGCTCAGAGGCTCCGCCAGGAAGAAGATATTGCGAATCGGTACCGGCGATTGTGGACCGACAATTTCGACTTCGTGGGAGAGCAGTTCGCCATCCTCTTTGAGCGCGACCAGGATGCGATTTTCGCCGCTGCTTACGTTAACGAGCACGGCCTGCGAGCTGACTAGTCGGCTCATCACTTCAGAGGCGGCGTTAAAATTGCCACCTTGGCTGAGGTACGCCCCGGCAAAAAGCAGATTCCCAACGGCGCAGTCCCGAAAATCGAACTGCTTTACTGATCCGTTGGCGTAGTCGAAGAAAACTTTGAGCAGTCCGCGAACTGTGTCCGAGGCAGTTTCGTTGAGACCACCGAGAAGATCGCTCAGAGGAGTCGCGACCAACTGTGTGTTGCCGCTTTGGGCGAACTCGCCCAGGCGTTCAACTTGCTCCTTCCCGAAGTCGAGGGGAAGGCGAAACTCGATGAGATTTTTCAGGGCGTATTGCTCGTCGGAATAAAGGTCGAGCAGGTAGGAAAAGTTCTTGCGGAAATCGGACGGCCCGAGCATCCCGGGGATAAAATTGCGCAATGCGCCGGTCGACAGACCGTCGTCATAGGCGTTCACAAGCAGCGCGAGTTGCACGTCGGGCGTGCGCAGCAATTCGCGGACTATTGTCGCGCTGCCGCGACCTCCGCAGAACAATGCAATCTTCGTCGCCATGGAATCCCCCCTTCTTGGACTCCCGGCTTCAGGACAGCGGACGTCTCAAGACGCCGCTCCCGAGCAACATCTGGCGCAGCGCGATATAGGTCACGAACAGGAACCGGTCACGCGCGCCGCGAAACAACTTCATATGGCTTTGCCCCGCACTGCGCGGACGATGCTCGATCGCCACTTCGACGATCGGTACACCCGATTCGAGCAGGCGCGAAGTTATCTCGGTCGAGTAGTTCATCCCTTTCGCTTCGAAATCTAGCGCCCGCAAGAGCGGACCCCATACGAGCTTGAACGCGGAGTTAAAATCGCGAATCGAGCTGCCATGCAGCAGATTGCAAACCATCGCGCTGGCGTTAGTACCGAAGCGCGCAAAGAGACGATCCTTCTTCTGACGAACACCTATCGCGGCCGGCACCTGATTCCGGCGCAACTCGGTCAGCATCGTAGAAAGGTTCGTGATCGGGAACTGACCGTCGGAATCGATAAGCAAAATCCAGTCGAAGCGCGTCGCCGCGATAGCAGCCGTGAGCGCCGCAGCAGCACCCTGATTGGTGGCGAAATGGACGGGCCGAACCTCGGGGTACTCCTGCGCCATCGAGTCGAGAATCGCACCGGTGGCGTCGCGACTGCCGTCGTTGCATACGACGATCTCGAACTCCTCGATAGCATCCAGCTGACGCAGATGATCGAGCCAGTCGCGCACCACCTGGCGAATACCCTCAGCCTCGTTGAAGGCCGGAGCGGCCAGCGACAATTTTATCGGTCCCTGAAATGCCGACGGATCGGGCAGATAGCAACTGCGTATTCCGCGATGATCCTCGGCGAGAGTCATACAGTTACATCACCGCCTTAACGAGGCGGAGTGCGCCCTGCTTCCAGGCCACGCGATGGCTCGTGCCGGTCTGCTGGGCCATCGCTTTGCCCTCGCGCAAATACCAATCGTAAGTCCCGATCATCGCCTCGCTGTTGCTAAAGCGCGGCTTCCATCCGAGCGCCTGCAACTTGTCGGTGCTAACAAACGAATCCTGATCGGCGGTGTCGTAAACCCATCGATAGACCGGTGACAGGTGAAGTGCCGAAAGCACGCCGAGAATCGCCTTCGTCGGCTGCGACGGGATATGCAGAATCCGGCTGCCGCTGCCGGCGTGTTCGAGCAGCATACCGAGGTCTTCGTTAACGGTGCCGAAACTGGTTGCGCCGGCGTTGTAGACTTCGCGATCTTTGCCGTGCAGCATCGCGACGTAGATCGCATCGACCAGGTCGCGCACCTCCATCAACTGGAAGCGATTCCGACCATTGCCGAGAACCGGGATCTTCTTGCCCGATTCGATCCAATCGAACAGCACCTGGAAAATGCCGAGACGACCGGTACCGATAAAGCTCTTGGGACGAATCCGGACAGTTTCAACGCCGCGCGCCTCGATGCAATATTTTTCAGCTCGGGCCTTCGCGATTCCGTAATCGCCCATCGGATCGAAGGGCGCATCTTCCGCAATCGGATGGAAACGCGGCATACCATAGACCGCCGTGGTCCCAACGTAAACCACGCGCTTGACGCCGGCCTTGGCGCTAACTTCGAGCACGTCGCGCGTTCCTTCCGCGTTAACGGCGGCAATCTCGGCGGGTGCAGCCAGAGCCAGTTCGGCGGCGGCGTGAACGACGTAATCGGCATCCTGCAGGCTGCGCTCCAGTGCGGCGCGATCGCGGATATCGCCCTTAACGATCTCGACGCCATAAACGTGTTCGTCGGCGGGAAAATCTGCGCGGTCATAGGAGATAACCTGCTGACCACGGTCGATCAGGCCGCGACAAACGTGAACCCCGAGGAATCCGGCACCACCGGTAACCAGCCATTTGGCAGAAGAATCAGCAGCCATTCGCTTTCGATTATCTAAATAGGTCTTATTAGATTCTTATTTAATACTACGAATTTTTAAGAACTTGATTACATAGTAATTGGTGACCATATAGCGTCAATCATCTTTATTGCAGACAAGCATCTGCGGGCTGCATTCCTCGATGCAGACGATAACGCAATACGATGTGCAGCACAGGTCGAGGGACCTAAGCTAGATATAGATTAGTTAATTATGATCGAGTGAAGCTTTAGATAGGATTGAGCGAGCTTTGACGATTAAACCGCGTTCGCTCTTATGGCTGGCGCGCGAGGGCGCTTCTTCGAGAGGAATCCAGCGTACTTCGTCGACTTCGTGGTCGTGATGGGCCGGATCGCCGCCGACACACTCCATCAGGTAAAAATGGACGCGCTTGAAGATCCGGATAGGTTGATCGGCGGGGCTGTCGCGCCATGAGTAAAGATAGGAGACCTGTCCGAGCTGCTCTCCTGGCGCAACTTTGAGGCCGCTTTCCTCCATCGCTTCGCGCACGGCCGCGTCGAGCAGTGTCTCGCCCTGTTCGACATGACCTTTGGGCAGAACCCAAGTGGATTTGCCTGTGGGCCGCACGAGAACCACCTCGATACAGTCGGCACTTTCGCTGCGACGCCAGATCAGGCCGCCTGCCGAGACCTCGCGACGGACCTCCGGCACCTTACGTTTGCGACCCTCGCCATGGGCTCTGGGTTTTGGGGAACGACTCGGCACGCCTCTAGCCTATATCGGCAAGGCTGAAGCCTAAAGCCATCAGCTTGTTGATTTCGTGAGTCGCGTTGGTGGATTCCGCAGATTCAAGGGCGGGATCCTTTCTGATCCACGCCTCGGCCAACTCGCCGGCCTGGGCGATAAGTGCCAAGTCTCCGATAAAGCGAGCGAACCGCAACGGCAGCGCGCCCGACTGACGTGTACCGAACAGATCGCCGGGACCACGGGTTTTCAGATCCAATTCGGCGACCTCAGCACCATTGGTGGTGCGCGACAAAGCTTCCAGACGAGCGCGGGCAGTAGCGTTAGCCTCAGATGAAACCAGCAGGCAGCATAGCGACGGAGCGCTACCCCGTCCGACGCGGCCGCGCAGCTGATGGAGCTGGGCGAGTCCGTAGCGCTCAGCCGCAGCGATAACGATGATCGTCGCTTCGGGCACGTCAACGCCAACTTCGACGACGGTCGTGGCGACCAGCACCTTGAGGCGTCCGTCGCGGAAATCGCGCATCACGCGATCTTTCTCCGCCGGGCGCATCCGGCCATGCAAAACACCAATCGCCTGCTCACCCACGATCCCGGCGAGCCGTTTCGAAGCCCCGGCGACAGACCGCGCAAAGCTGTCATCGGTTTCTTCTTCCTCGATCTGAGGCAGAACGTAATAGGCGCGATTGCCGCGCTTGAGCTCCTCGCGGAGCAGTCGATCGGCCTCGGCGAGGTCTTCGGCCGCGACCAGCTTCGTGGTGATTGGTGCTCGACCCGGCGGCAGTTCGTCCAGTTGCGAGACGGCGATATTGCGCAGCAGCGTCATCGCGAGACTGCGGGGAATCGGCGTCGCCGTCATCAGCAGGACGTTGGCCTCTGAGCCGCGGGCGACCAGACGCGCGCGATCGAAGACGCCGAAGCGATGCTGCTCGTCGATAATCGCGAGGCCGAGTTTGCCGACGCGCACCTCCCCCTGGAACAAAGCATGAGTGCCAAAGGCAACTGCGATCTCACCACGCTGCAACGCCCGCAGAACGCGACCACGCTCTGCGGCAGTGAGCCGACCAGTGATCAGAACGCTGGTCACGCCGAGCGGACCGCACATCCGATTGAAATTGCGAAAATGCTGCTCGGCCAGAAGCTCCGTCGGCGCCATCATGACGGCCTGCCATTTTGATTCGACCGCCCGGAGGATCGCCGCGAAGGCAACCAGTGTCTTGCCGCTGCCCACGTCACCGATCAGGACCCGATTCATCTGCAGCGGCGCAGCAAGATCCTGCTCGATCTCCGCGATCGCGCGGGTCTGCGCGGCGGTCGGGGTATAAGGCAGCGATCGCAAGAATTCACTACTCAAGCTTGCGGGGCTGTCGAGCACGGCCCCGGCGCGACGGCCGAAGCGCACCCGGTCGCGTGCTAGGGCGAGTTGAAAACAGAACATCTCCTCAAGCGCGAGCGCCTGATGAGCGGGCGTTGCACCGATCTGCAAACCTTCGATATCGATATCCGCTGGTGGCTGATGCAGCGACGCGAGCGCCTGCGCCACCGACGGCAAGGTGAGGATCGATCGCAGTTCCGGCGGAATCGCCCCGATATTACGGCTCTGCGAGCGGCGCAACGCTTCCCCGACTATCGTCGCGAAGAGCTTCTGCGGAAGTTCGGCGGGCAGGCTGTAGAGCGGACGAATCGCCGGCGGTTCGGAGCTCTTTAGCCGGTAAACCTCCGGATGGAGCATCTCCAGCGATCCACCCGTCCCGGCTGTAACACGTCCGTACAGAACGACCGGCTCACCCACCGGCATCCGGCCGTCGCCGTAGAGATTGAACCAGGCGACCCTCAGAGCGGAGCCTGACGGCTCAATCAGATTCGCAGTAGTCATCCGCCGCGACCACATCCCGCGCATCGGCCGGGTCTTTAGATCGCTCAATATACCTTCGACTACCGCCGACTGCCCTTCGCGCAAATCGCTGACA
>Ga0335069_10013517_pt1 | contig 11458 bp, 11 predicted proteins | sample Lox_Sample_11_FD_206714 | JGI IMG/M metagenome (GOLD analysis project Ga0335069, IMG submission 206714) | Soil microbial communities from Loxahatchee National Wildlife Refuge, Florida, United States - Lox_Sample_1.1 | ecosystem: Environmental > Terrestrial > Soil > Wetlands | place: USA... | reverse complement strand
TGACATGGCCGCTCGGCGATGAGACGATAACGACAATCGGCTCCATTCCTGGCACTTCTCGCGGTGCAGATGTGGAACAGAGCGCAACCCCAGCGAGAATGGGAGTGAGCGCAAGATGGAAGCCGAAAAGCAGCTAGAGCGAGTAGATCCAGCCCCAAGGAGCGTCACGCAGGCGTACATGGGGCGCGTGTCGAACCCGGACCCGAATCGCGTTTACATGCTGGCGAATCCGCATGACGACACGTTCGGAGCCCCGGCGGCAGAATCTGACGGATGGCAGTACCTGACCCACGGTTGCAAGGAGCGCGTCGTAGGGGCGCGTACTGCGCCAGACGGCACCAACCGTCTTATGGTCAGGGGCCAGTTCGTCATGTTCCGATCGAAGAAGGAGCACGAGCTCCACCTCGCCCAGAAGCATGCCTCGGCGGGACCGTCGAACGCTGGAAATGGCCCCAAAGAGGGATACGAAACTGTCGAAACAATCGGCGGCGACAAGAAGTAGCGCTGCCAAGGAGAAACCATGTCTGCACAGCTTGAACCCGCAAAGGGTGGACTTCGCTGGGTGAAGTCTCGCTCGAATCCTGGACTCGGAACGCCCCCCGTCGTTGAACGTGTGGTGGCGACCGCAAACGGAACCGGACTTTTCGCAGGCGACCTGCTCAAGACCGGAACGGACGGATGCCTGCTTCCTGCAGCAGCCGGAGAAACATCGTCCCACGTCATGGTCGCTGCGGTTCGCTACCGCGGCAGCGACGGATACATGCGCAGTGGCGCATTCGTTCCGGCAAGCACAACCTATACCGGAACGGCGTCGCTCGCGAATCCGCTCGCAACCGTCGTTCTGGCCATCCCCGTCAACAATCAGATCTTCGAGACCGATATCCCGACGGCCGCCGCCACGCAGACCGCAGCCACGGCGCTCATCGGCCAATGCGTCGACATCGTCGCCAACGCCGGAAGCACCGTCACTGGGATCAGCGGGTACACCGCCGATACCGTCGCGAACTTCCAGGCCACGACAGCGTCGGCCCAACTCAGGCTACTGGAAGTACCGGAGTATGGCATGAGCGGCTCCATCAACGACGTCACCAAGACCTACTGGAAGGGCTGGTTCGACGTGAACGAACAACTCGAAACGGTCTAGGAGAACGTCATGCCTATCACAAGTCATCCCCTGTTCCGCCTGATGAAGAAGACCATCGACACCATCTCCACCGACGAGCTCGAAAAGGAGCAAGTCGCATTCGGCGTTCTCGTGAAGCCGGAGAAGATGGAAGACGGCTACGTCGAGAACCTGGAAATTGCTGGCACGACCTACCTCGTGCGCAAGCCCCAGGCATCGCCCATGGCCGAGGACAACATCGTGCTCGGCGGAAGCGTTCGCTTCATGCCATACACCATGGCCAAGAAGGTGTCGGTCACTGAGGAGGCGTTGGAGGACAACAAGTACACCGACGCAATCCAGGCCGCGAAGCGACTGCTCAAGAGCGCCTACGTCACGCGCGATGCTGACGTAGCTTCGCTCATCAACAACTCGACGAACTCGGCTATGCCGAGCGGCTTCGACCAGCTCTGCCTCGCCAACTCGTCACACGTGTTGCCGAACGGGTCCACCGTGTCGAACTTGCTCAGCACGTACTCGACGCCGAGCATCGCCGCTCTCATCCTGGCCAAGGCCCAACTCGGCGTGATGCCAGGCCCGAACGGCCTCATCCAGCCGATCAAGGCGACGGACATCGTCTGCCCGCTCATCCAAGAGGACGTGTGGGCTACGATTCTCGGAAGCGAGAAGGTCGTCGGAAGCAACTTCAACGACATCAACATCGTCAGGAAGTACAAGCTGAAGGTCATGCCGATCTACTTCCTGGACGGCTCAAGCTCCACGCAGTGGGGCCTCAAGACCGATGCGGAAGATGGCTTCGCGCTGTACGAGAAGCGCAAGATCACCAAGACCTCGTGGGTCGACAACGACTGCACGGTCTTGCACGATGGCGTGAGCTACCGTGTGGCTCAGGGTCACAGCAACTGGCGCTGCTGGCTCCAGGGCAACGTCTAGGAGGCACCATGGGAACCATGGGCATTCCTGGAATCACGGGGCTTCCGGTACCAACTCCGCTCGGACTCGGAATCGACGTCGGGGGCGCAAACGTCCTTCCCTGCGGCGGCAAGACGTTCTTCGTCCGCGGCAACGGCACGACGGCCACGTACTACGATGATGTGTGGAACAAGCTCACCGTGAAGGACATGAGCGGTGGTCTGTATCCATCCGTCGCCGCGGCGCTCGGCCAGTGCACTGCCGGCAGGGGAGATCGAATCATCGTTCTGCCAGGGCACACCGAGAACCTCGCAACGGCAGCGGCATGGACGTTCGTCGACAACGTGGAAATCATCTGCCTCGGCAGGGGAGCTACGCGGCCGACCTTCACGTTCACGGCGGCTGCGGCCACCCTGGTAGTCAACAAGAAGGGAGTGCGCATCAGCAACGCACGCTTCCTGTGCGCCGGTCCTGGAGCCGGCGCACTCACCGTGGCCGCTCCGTTCACGATTTCGGGTGAGGGCTGTCTCCTCGACAGCAACTACTTCGAGATCGGAATCGACGCGACCCACCTCTGCACCGACTTCTGCAACGTTTCCGCGGCGAATGTCGTTTTCTACGACAATTCGATCCGGTCGCTCGCGCAGACGGCAGCGGTCGTGTCCTGTGTCACCCTGACCGGGGCCGACTACTTCCGCTTCATCGGGAATCGGTGCAAGTCTGCGCTCAGCGTGGCGACGAAGGGGTTCATCGCCAACTCGACGACGGCATCGGCCGACATCGAGATCGTCGGAAACACCTTCTGGCAGTGGAAGTCCGACTCGTCGGCCTGCATTTCGCTCGCTGCCGCGTCAGTCACCACTGGCAGAATCGTCGGGAACCGCATGCGGGTTATGAACAATGCCAGCATCAACGGGATCACGACGGGTGGTTCTGGGGTCGACGTTGCAGAGTTCAGCAACGAGATCGTGAACGATGCCAACGAGACCGGGGTCCTGAACCAGGGCACCGTCTCTGCGGCGACGTAGTTCGGTGGGCGGGGGAGCGAGGCTGGCTTCACTCCCCTTGCCAATCTTCCCCGCCCCTTTTCTTGGAGGTGACTTTTGATTCTCTACACGGACGGGATAGGCGGAACACTCGGGGCAAAACTGGCGACCCTGTCGCCGCTTTACGCCGGGAACGTCTACTACGTTCACACTACCGGCAGCGATTCCAACGCCGGAACCGAGCGCCAGAAGCCGTTCGCGACATTGGCGCACGCGGTGACAGTGGCTTCGTCGTCCGGGGGAATCATCGTTGTGCTGGCCGGACACCGTGAGCTTCTCGCGGCCAACGCGAGCGTGCACTCGGGAGTGTCCCTCATTGGAGAGGGAGAGGGAAGCGAACGCCCGGTGTTCTGGTCGCCCGACGACGTGACGACGTTGACCCTGAACGGGGCAAACTTCGTGTCGAACATCGCCGTCGACCCCGCCGTTGACAAGACCAACGTCGAGAACCCCAGCCTTCCACGTATTGTCTCGACGAACGCCATCGACCTTGATGGAGTGGTGCTCACCATGGGAGACATCAACGGCGCGGTTGCGATGACCGTGTCGGGAGACTCCAGCTCCAGGCAGTCGCTACGCAACGGAAGCTTCATCGTTCTGCGCACGTCGACGCCATTGGGGTTCGCTGCCTTGAGTTTTTCCAGCTCAGGCACAATTGCCATGGACAACGTCACGATCGACGGCGGCGAGCAGGGCTTCAGTGTTCCTGCGATTGCCCGTGTCGCCAATACGGACGCAACCGCAATCCAAATCACGAATCTTTCCCTTCTCAACGGCGCAGACATTTCGCTGGCCCCTGGTGGCAGCGGCGCGCCGGCCGTCGGATTCGTCCACGTTTCCGCGTCCAGCGGGGCGGCAAAGGTCATCCTGTGAGCCTTGAGATCGGAAAGCGATACACCGGCCCGCTCTACAATTACACAGACATGTGTGATTACTGCGGTGGTTTCTTTCACCGCACCAAGCTAAAGCTCGATGCAGATGGATTGCTCAGGTGCCCAAGCGAAACCGGGCTCACCATCAAAGAACTGACCGACATCGCGGCCGGGAACGTTGGCTATATCGAACCCGTGGCGGGAAAGACGCGTGAGGGTCCATGACCATCGCTGCCGCGCCACTCATGGACTTTCGCAGGGACCAGATCCTGACTGCGGCCATCAGGAAGACGGGGATCCTGACGTCCGGGCAAGCTCCCGAGCCGGAGCAGATCAAAGACGCCGCCCAGGAGCTTGAGCTTGAGCTTCAGGCGCTTCAGTCGGAAGGTGTCATCCGTCGAACCATAGAGCGGAGAACGCTGTCACTGGTGGTGAGCCAGCCCGAATATACGCTGCCTTCGGATCTGTACGATGTCGAGCTCGGGCAGGACGACACCATCGGAACGATCTTGGACTCAGGCGGAACCGCGGAGACCCAGGTTAAGACAATGTCCATGGGCGAATACCTCCAATTGGCCGTGAAGACGGTCGTCGGTCGGCCGGCTCGATGTTGCATCGAGAAGCACACGCCACTGAAGGCGATTCTTTGGCCGGCACCCGACGTCAATGCGGCGACGTTTCGGTACCTTGGCGTTCGCTTCCTATTCTCTGGTGGCAACGGCGCCAACACTCCGGACCTCGTGCTTTCGTGGACGAAGTACCTCGTCTATGCCGTCGCGGCCGAGGTGGCTCTGGCCAACAGTCTCTACGACAGAGGGCAGTACCTGCGAAGTCGCGCCGATGGTCTTCTGACCAAGTGCAAGGCCGGCGACGTCCAGCACGGAGCGATCGTTCTGCGCGTTGGCCACAACGGGAGGAACTGGTAATGGCAAGCTTGGTTCAGTGGCTCAAGTTCTGCGGAGCCGTCGACGGAAATGGCGACCACGTCGCCAGCGGGACCGCCTACTTCCACGTTCCTGGCAGCGTGACCCAACAGATCCAGGTCTACGCCGACGCCTACGCACTGTCACCGATATCGCAGCCAGTTGCCCTGGATGCTGCCGGCCGGGCCGAGGTGTACGTCGACGGGCCGTGCGAAGTGGCAATCTATGACTCCAACGGCAATTTGGTATCGATGTCGGACGGAGCGATGCAGTTGGGCGACCTCCAGGTCCAGGTCCAGAATCCGTACTTCACCGGAAAGCGCGGAATGGACTACCTGGTCAGCCTCCCGACCGACCTCTACACCATCCTGGTTCGAGCAGGCGTGAGCATCGGGCAAGACTTCCGGTACCGCGAGTCCACCAATCAGAACTGCGTCGCACGTCTGGTTCGCGACGTTCTCCGTCGGTGCATCAGTCCCTACGACTACGGGGCGGTCGGGGACGGGCAGGCCGACGACACGGTCCCGCTCAAGACAGCTCTGAATCGCGCGTGCGCTACCGGACTTCCGCTGTACCTCGATGTGGGAACCTTCAGAATCACGAGCGGCATCACGGTGATACTTCCCGTGCACATTCTGGGCGCAGGAAAGAATGCGTCCAAGATCACGTCGGAGCTGGAAACCTTCGATGCTCTCACCGTTACAGTGAACGGCGGGATCTGGTCTATGCGCAACTTTTCCATCGTGATGCCGTACGCGACGAACCAAGGCCAACGTGGAATCTCCGTGTCTGCCAGCGGCCCCCAGTTTTCCAGCGAAGGCGGCCTCATCGAAAACGTCGACGTTCAGTCCGGGAACGGCATCAACACATACGGAGCTGGGGGCATTTGCGTCCGCGGATGCAACATCACGTTCCAAGGCGACAACTCGCAGGGGGCCATTGGAATTGCTCTGGGCGACAGGTGCCGTGCGGAAAACTGCCACGTCGACGGGGTATCCAGATCCAGTCACATCGGACAGGGAATCCTGCTCAGCAACAATTCCGTCGCCGAGAACTGCTACGTCGTCAACTGCACCGATGGCTATTACTATCCCAGCAACTGTTTTGGCTCAGTCGCCAAGGCGTCCGTGGCTTACTCCTGTGGAACCGGATTCGACATTGCCGGAACTCGGTGCGGAGCAAGGGATTGTGACGCAGTTTCCTGCTCAACTCAGGAACACGAGAAGAATTCTGCCCAAGCGGTCGTCGATGAGAACAATTCGTGGACCAGGGTCACGTTGCCGCAGACAGTTGTTGGTGACTTCACCACCACGGCCGGACCGTCTGGATACTCTTCGGGGAACGCGGGAGCTTGGACCAAAATCGGAGACATCTCTGTCACCTACAACAACGCCGTGACGTGGGACATATCCGCCACGGTCAATGGGATAGTTACCACGTCGGGAGACGTCGTCGACATTGGCGTCTATATAGACGGATCGCTCCAGCGCGGACTCGTCGCTCGCGCCACCGTTCCGGCCGCCAGCGCCAAAATGAACCTGTCGATCGATGCGTCCATGTCGCTGGCAGATCCAGGGTCAAGCACGACAAGAATCGTTTCCCTGTATTTCATGGACGAGACCACCGGAGGAGGAGCGTTCACCATCAATCCGCAAGGGACGGACGATTTCGCGAATGCTTGGCTCAAGGTTACTCAACTTCCAGTGCCCTGATGGCTACACCGGCAATAGACCAGATCCAGTTCTACAGTGGGGAAAATCGCTCCGCTGATGAACTGGGCGGCCCTATGCCGCTTATGACGAATGCCTTGGTCGACAGCGTCGGCACGGTCCATTCTAGACCGGGAGTTTCGGAGTGGTCGGACTTTCCCTCCGTGGCAGCATCTGGCTCCCCTGTCATAGGGATGATCGCGTGGCAGGGAAACCTGGTCTGGGTGACTGCTGATAGGAGAATCCATGCATGGCCAGTCGGGGGAGACCTCATCGAGCTTTCCTCGGACACAGATCCGAACACCAAGCTGGACGGCGGCCTGCGTCCGTGCTTCGTCGATGGTCGACAAATGCTGGTCATTGCGGGCGGCGGTGCGGTTCAGAAGTGGACCGGCTCTGGCCTGTCGGCACGGCTGATCAACACAGGGGCAGGCGGGCCGCCGCCAAGTGGGCTCGGACTGTCCGGCATCGCCCAGCGCTTGGTGGTCGCAGTGGCCGACCAGAGCGGCCAAGTGTGGTGGTCTGGACCACTCGAAGAGTACGAGAATTGGGACATGGCGCTCGGCGGCTCGTCTTACATCCAGGCTGCCGCGAAACCCGACCCTATCCTCGCCCTATCGGACAACACAAATGAAGTCTTCTGCTGGGGCACGCAAACCATCCAGGTCTTTTCTCCGGCGAATCTGGCCATCGACGCCAACGACCCGAACAACGTGCTCGACTTCGCCCCGAGTAGGACTACCACCATCGGCCTCGGCGCCCGATGCTCCATTGTCCAGGTTGATGACAACTTTGCCGCTCTGGACGCCCTTCGCCGAATTCTCATCACGGACGCCCGAACGTACACCGACATATCGGCCCCAGTCGTGAAGCTCATCAGGGATTTCGGCCGCGTTGACGATTGCTGGGGGTTCCGGCTGCGCTGGGGCAAATGGGACGCGCTCGTCTTCATGTTCCCAAGCGAGCAGCGTGGGCTCGTCTGGAACGTGACCTCGTCGAGCTGGTCGGAGTGGCTGTGTTCCACGGATGGCGGATCCCCGTCGGACTTGACCATCACGTCCGCCTACCACTGGGCCGAGCAGGATCTGTTTCTGGTGGGCATGAACGACGGGACCATCGCCCAAATCGATGAAAACGCCAGGACCGATCTCGGAAATCCCATTCCGATCCGGCTGGTGAGCGGATTCGTAACCCACGGTTCCCTTGGCAAGAAGGCGTGTCGAACCTTCATGGCCATGTTGCGCAGGAACGCAATCTCCACCGGGGCAAAGGCTAGGCTGTCGTTCCGTGACGATCTTGGACCATGGCGCTTCCTGAAGGAGATCGCGGTTACAGGGAGCGCCGCCGCGAACCTGGAGATTCGCTCGGCCGGGGTATACCGACAGCGCCAATGGATGATAGAATACTCTGCGGCAAGCGAGTTCAGCTTGGTTTCGGCGCAAGAGGAGTACGAACAACTAGGAGCGTGACACCATGAGTATCTGGGGAGACATCTTCAGCGGACAGGCACTCGCCGGGGCGGGCAGCGGAGCCGTGGCCGGAGGGGAAGTCGGAGGCCCATGGGGCGCCCTGGCTGGCGGAATCGCCGGGCTCGGGCTTGGCGCCTACGCGCACGATGCCATGCAGTCGGCGACCAACAACCAGGTCAACAACCTGAGCAAAATCGCAAACAACATGCGGTCGCTCACCAGCGCGTCTTACGCGCAGCACATCTCAGACCTTAACAAGGCGCTGTCCTTCTACGGCCCGGCCCAGTCCTATTGGTCCCGCCTCTACGGCCAAGGAACCGGAGCACTGACAACCGGAAATGCCGATTGGGGCGCGACGGGGATCACCCCGAAGGTCTAACCATGGGAACCCTCAACACCGCCAACACTTCACTCGATCCGAACACGATCAACGGGGCCGCCGGGACCTCGGGTCAGGACATCTATCTCGTCGGCAAGTCGATCAATCCCAAGACGGGAAAGCCGTTTCAGAGCCAACAAGAGATCGATGACTACACCGCGAGCCAGGGGTACAACTGGAGCGGCGTATCTGGCTATTGGCAGGGAGACGCGAACGACCGGGACAAGAATATCTACTTCGGCCAGACCTACGAGACACCACAGGATCTGAACGGCGGAAGCGGCAATGGACAGATCATCGCCCCGGACGCCTATAAGCTAGACTGGGAATCCAGGAATGGGGGCGCGGGATACATCGACCCTTCCACTGGGCAAATTCACCTTTACAGCACGACTTCCGTCCCGAACGCCAATGACTCTCCCAATGGCCCAGGCGACACGTCCAATCCATCGGTGAGCTACAAATCGAGCGACTACACGAAGCAGTACGACGCCTGGTCGGACTATGGCCTCGGTCCCGGTTCCGAAGGCATCATGGTTCTGGGCCGCGACAAGAACGGGACGCCGACGGCCTTCTATGCCGCAACCGCTGGAGGTGGTGGACAAGTTTTCAACAGTCTTGCGGACGCTCAGGCCGCGGTGACGTCGTACAAGAGCTGGTATCTTTCCGAGAACCCCACCGCGCGCGGCCAGACTCCGAGCGCGACCACCGCGTCGACGACTGGAAATGGCACCGCTGGTCTACTGACTACACCGGGGGCCGGCGAGACCTACTACGATTCGACGAAGGACTTCTACGGTCAGGGCACCAACGCCCAGCAGGCTTGGAACGACGTCGGGAGAAGTGCCACGCAGCCTACCAACGCGCAGCAGACCTGGAACGGTTACGCCGGGAAGTTCAACGATCCGAACTATCTCAACGGCATCTACCAACAGGCCGCCGATCGCGCCGAAGTTGCCCTTGATCGCAAAGCATCGTCCGCCGGGTGGGGCGACTCTGGCGCTGCCGCCAGGGCCACCGCTGACATACCCCTGAACTATCAGAACGCGGCCACTCAGGCGACAGAGAACTGGGCATCCACGGGGGCCACCATCGCCGGGCAAGCGGATGCCGCGAACGTGGCCAAGACGAACCAGGTTCTCAATGCCGCCAATTCGTCCGACGCTGCCAACCTGGCCCGGGTTGCCGCCGGACAGACCGCAGCGACATCGGCCGAGAACCAGCAGATCAACCGCGAGACAGGAGGCTTGACCTCGGCAATCCAACTCGGCGACGACCAGTCGATGCTCATGTACTCGGGGCTTTCCGCCGCCCAGCAAGAGCAGCTGCAGGGCCAGATGGCCGCCCTCGCGCTCCAAGTCCAGCAGGGAACTCTCACCACCCAGCAGGCATACCAAAATGCCCAGTCCTACCTGAGCGGGATCGGGGCCGTGGCAAACGCAGCCACGTCGGCGTACATTCAGAACAAGCTGGGGTCCAAGTCGTAAGGAGGAATGCGCATGCCGGGAGACATGTTTTCAGGCTGGAACGCGGTCAGCAACATGCCCGTTGCCACGCCACCCGCGCAGGCGCCTCAAATTGCGTCCCTCGGCAACCTAATCGACCAGATCACTCAGCGCCGCATGGAATTGGCGCGCATGCAGAGCGCCGATCAGAAGGACGAGCTTGCCCAGCGGCGGGAAGCGTCGAAGGAGGAATACTACCGGCGCAAGATGGATCTCGCCGAGCAGAAGCAGGGCAACGCCGACTCCTTCGGCCGGGCGAAGTACAACCAGGGGCTCCAGCAGGAAATCGCCAAGAAGATCGGACGGGGTGAGACTCCAGGCGGCTACATCTTCATGGGCGAAGACGGCAAGCCGGTTATGGTCACACCGCGTTTTGTTCCACATGAAACGCCCGTGGGCGAGATGCCAGATCCGTTCGAGCACCAGCAGGCACAGCCCGACGCTATCGACCAAGCGCTCGGCCCGGAAGGTGTCGCGCCGAGGGGCGACTACGCTGACCTTCTGAACAGCGTGCAACCGGCGTCTCTCACATCCTCCGAATCGGAGGCGCAGTCGCAAGTGGATCCGGAGGCCGATTCGGACAGCGAGAGAGGGCTTGACGAGCCGGATCCAAACCCGGCCGACACCGAGGCTCGGCGCGAGCGCCTGCTCCGCGGCGATCCGGGCGGCCGAGTCGACCTGACGAAGCCGATTCCACAGCTTCCGCCGAACGATGAAAAAGCGACTCCTCCCGGATTCATGCCGCAGGGGCAAGTACAGCCGTACCTGCGTGGCTTGGGAGTTCCGCCGCCTTCACCACAATCGCCGCCCCAGCAGGGTGGCTCCGCTCCGATGCATTTCCCCCCACCGCAACCCCAAGTCCCCTCTCACGACATCCTGCAGGCCGCCCTGTCACAGCGCCAGCAGGAACTCGGCACAGAGCAGGCGGCGCAGCCTCCCGCGCCTGCCCAGCGCCGTGGCAAGTGGGTCTACGAGGTTCCCGGAGTTGGTCCCGTTGAAGTCGACCTCGATCAGGCGCGCCAGGCACACGGCGAAGAGATCATGGGCAAGCTGGCCCAGATTGACGCCGCCATGGGCGATCCGGAGGCGGCGCTCGATCCGGCCACCATGAGCCGGCTTCGCCAACAGCGAATTCTGCTTGAGGCAGACCTTCCGGCGTCCGACCGGGCGGCGCTGGTGAAGGGCGCCGACTCTCGCGCCAACCTGGAGCTCCAGGAGCAGGGCAAGAACACTCGCCAGCAGGCCAGCATTTCTTCCAGGGAGGCGATCGCCAAGGCCAAGAACGAAACCGCACTGGAGGCAGCGCGCTTGCGCCTGCGACGACGGCTGGGGGCCGCGGACCACGCCACGGCCACGGGTGACACCGCCTTTTCTCAGCTCGGCCAGAAAATGGCCAACCAAACGCGGCGCTCCGTTGACATGTCGATGGATCGCGACATGCGTCACATGAACTGGGACAAGCTGGAGGGCTCCGGCGTCGACAGGTTGAATCTGGCGGCGCTCAACGCCAGCGCGGCCGG
>Ga0335069_10013516_pt1 | contig 11458 bp, 7 predicted proteins | sample Lox_Sample_11_FD_206714 | JGI IMG/M metagenome (GOLD analysis project Ga0335069, IMG submission 206714) | Soil microbial communities from Loxahatchee National Wildlife Refuge, Florida, United States - Lox_Sample_1.1 | ecosystem: Environmental > Terrestrial > Soil > Wetlands | place: USA: Florida... | reverse complement strand
ACCAGCGGTAGCACGGCCAGCACCGCGGCCGTTGGATAGCAGCCCGGATTGGACACCAGCCTGGCCGTGCGCAGTTTCTCGACGGTGTTAGTCGCCTCGGCCATGGAGTACACCGCCTCGGCCAGCAACTCGGGCGCGCCATGGGTGAAGCCGTACCACTGCGGATACTGATCAGCCGCCAGGCGGAACCCACCCGAAAGATCCACCACGCGGCTGCCTGCGGCCAACACGCGCGGGGCCAGCGCGATCGAGACCTCGGCTGGGGTGCACAGGAAAACCACGTCCACCTCGCCCCAGTGCGCCTGTCCCTGTTCGTGCGAGCAGCAAAGCAAGTCCGCGGCCGGGGCCGCGACCGGCAAACAGTCGCCCAGGCGCCGGCCCGCCCACTTGTCGGTCGTGACAAGCTCGAGCGAGAAGTGCGGATGGCGGGACAGGATGCGCGCCAGTTCCATGCCGGAATAGCCAGAGACACCGACGATGCCGGCCCGCTTGGCTGAGACGTCGTTTGCGCTACTACTCATATTTGCACCTAATCATACTCGACGCGTCCGGATCAACCCGTGTGTCCAAACCCGCCATCGCCACGCGCGCTGCTCGACAGATCCGCCACTTCCTCGACCACCGCCTGGACGACTGGGGCAATCACCATCTGCGCCACGCGATCGCCGGGTTGAATCACGACCGGCTGCCTGGCCAGGTTGACCAGCAAGACCACGACCTCGCCCCGGTAGTCGCTGTCGATGGTTCCCGGCGCGTTCACCACGGTCAATCCCGAACGCCAGGCCAGGCCTGAACGAGGCCGCACCTGCGCCTCGTAACCGAGCGGCAATTCCATGGCCCAACCCGTGGGAACGCCCACCCGCTCGCCCGCGGGCACGGTGACCGGCCCGTCGGCCGCGGACGCCAGATCCATGCCGGCCGAGCCCGGCGTCATGTAGCGCGGGAGCACGGCGCTCGGGCGAAGCCGGCGGAAACGAACCGTGCAGACGGTGGACTGAGGAGATGTCACAGCGGCGAGAATTGTACCATCGAATGCTCGTCGCCCTGGGCCCGGATGATGCTCGGTCGCATCACAACGGCGCCGCCTTTGGTAGCGCCTGGCGGGCGCGCTCGAACATCGCCTTCCAGTGTTGCTCGAACCGGCGCTCGAGGTGATCGAAGGCCAGCGTCGCACGCGGCCGCGTGGTCGCACCCGCATCCTTCGGCACGAGAAGCGCCGGCGACGGGGCCACCGGCGGTAGCGCGAACTTGCCGATGTCCCAGAGCGCCCCGCCCTCGCCGATCTTGAGCCCGGCGTAGAGCGGCACCGCCCGGCAGATCTCGTCGGTGATCTCGGTGGCCGACTTGTACGTCATGCGAAAGCGGCTGCCCATGCGGCCGGCAATCTCAGCGAGGAGACGCCAGTTCTCCATCCCGGTCTGCGGGTGGATCGACTGCCGCACCCTCTGCACGCGCCGTTCGTGGTTGGTGAACGTGCCTTCGGTCTCGACCGCGCTGCACAGGGGCAGAAAGACGTGCGCCGCCTCGGCTGTCGGAGTCATGAAGAGATCGGCCACCACCAGGAAGTCCAGCGCGCGCAGGCCATCGCGCAGGCCCTCGGGCAAATCGGGATTGCCCAGTGGATCCTCGCCGATGACCAGGGCCGCCTTGATGCGTTTTTGGGCCAGCGCGCCCGCCAGGTCCATCTCCGGCCGGCGCAGATCGCCCAGCGACACGCACCACGCGCGCTCGAACCCGGCGATCGCGGCCTTGTCGTCGATTGACTGATAGCCGGGGAACCAGGCGGGGTGGCCGCCCATGTCGAGCAGGCCCTGCATGTTGGCCTTCTCGCGCAGCGCCAGGGTGGGGGCCGCCAGCGCGCGGGCGAAGGCCGCATAACCGCGCTCGTCCTCGGGGCCTCGCGCGCCCCGTGCGTCCTTGTTCCACACCAGCACGCGGGTCGCGCTCTGCTCGATGAGCTGGGCCGCCGCGCGCGCCTCTGCCGCGCCCACGCCGCACAGGTCGGCCAGCCGCTCGGCCGACGTGCTCTCGGCCAGCTTGCGCAGGCTGTCCGCGCCGCCCGCATCGCCGCTTGGCGCCTGCTTTTCGGGCGAGATCTGTTTGAGCACCGCCAGCAGGGCCTGCACCTCGCTTCCCGGCTTGCACGCGAGATGGACGTGCGCGATGCCGGCCAAATTGTGATCCTTCGGCCCCACGGCGATGACCCGTGCGCCGTCGCGGACCGCGCGCCGGGTGAGCAGGTCGACCACGAAGTGTTCCTGGTCGAGCTGGGCCGAGAGCACAACGATCACCTGCGCGGCCAGAAGCTCGGCGTAGCTCGCCGTCGAGACGATCTCGGGGAAGAAGGACTCGCTCGCCGCCAGGTTGGCGAAAGACGCCACCTGGTGCGTGTGCAAGGCCGTCCGCGCCAGCTTTTGCGCCAGGTAGATCTCCTCGTTGGTCAGGCGCGGCGACACGAAGACCGCCAGCGCGTCGCCCGGCAACTTCGCGGCCAGCTCCTTGCAGCGCGCGCCGGCTCGCGCGATGGCCTCGTCCAGGGTGGTCTCTGCGAGGTCGCGCCCGGACCGCACGCTCGGCTTGAGCACGCGATCAGCCGCGTGCACGTACTCGAAGCCGAACCGGCCCTTGCGACAGTGGCCGCCCAGGGTGTTTGGGCTGTCTTCGATGCGCCGCGGACTGACGAAGGTGTCCGCGTAGGAATGCAGCTCGATGGCGCAACCGACGCCACAGAAGTGGCACACGGAAGCCACGGCACTGGTCCGCCATGGCCCCGGCTTGCCGAGCGGCACCGTGGCCGCGATGGCTCCGGTCGGGCAGGTGCCGATGCACAGGCCGCAGCTCACGCAATCGGTGTCGAGCAACGAGCCGCCCAACGCCGGCCGCACCACGGTATCGAAGCCGCGCTTGATGAAGCCGAAGGCGCTCTTGCCCACCACTTCGTTGCACATCCGGATGCAGCGGCCGCACAAAATGCACTTGGACGCGTCCAGCTCGATGAGCGGGTGGCTGCGATCCACGCGGTATCGCTTGGCCTCGCCCAGGAAGGTGCTGGCCGAGACGCCGTACTCGGTGGCCAGTCGGCGCAGGTCGCAGCTGAACATCGCCGCGCAACCGCATTCCTGACAGCGGGCCGATTCGCGCGCGACATCTTCAGGGCTGTAGCCCAGCTCGACCTCGCTGAAGCTATCCAAGCGCTTTTCCGGCGGCAACACCGTCATGGGATGATGGGGGAGCTTCTCGGTCGAGCGCAGGTCCTCGATGGTCGGCTTGCCGAACAGCGATCGGCGACTGACGAAGGGCGCCGGCTCGCGCTCGGCCTTGCCGGTCGCAATGAAGCGGTCGATAGCGTAGGCGGCCTTGCGGCCCGCTGCCACGGCCTCGACCACGGTGGCCGCCCCGGTGACCACGTCGCCGCCCGCGAACACACCGTCGACCGTGGTTTCGAAAGTCTCGCTGTCGACCTGCAGGGTATCCCAGCGGGTCAGCTTGAGCGACTCGCCCGTGGGCAGGAAGCTGCCCGGATTGCTCGCCAACAGCTGGCGCAGGGTCGTGCCCTGTCCGATGGCCGCGATGGCGAAATCACAGGGAATCTGGAACTCGGATCCGCGCACCGGTTTGGGGCTGCGCCGGCCGCTGGCATCGGGCGCGCCCAGCTCCATGCGCTGGCACTCGAGCGCGACCAGGCGGCCCTGGTCGGCAATTACCTGCGTCGGGGCGACCAAGAACTGGAGCTTGACGCCCTCGCGTTCCGCCTCCTCGATTTCGACGGGATTGGCCGGCATTTCCGCGCGGGTGCGCCGGTAGAGCAGCGTCACCTCGGCCGCGCCCAGGCGCAGCGCGGTTCGCGCGCAGTCGATGGCGGTATTCCCGCCACCCACCACCATCACCTTGCCGCCCAGCTCGACCCGCTGGCGCAGGCCCACGTTCTTGAGGAACCCGATGCCGGGCACCACGCCCGTCACGTTTTCGTTCTTCACCCGCATGCTCGAGCTCTCCCAGGCGCCGAGCGCGAGAAAGACGGCGTCGAACCCCTGGTGCTTGAGGCTGGCGACGGTGAAATCCTTGCCCAACGCCACGTTGGTGGAAAGCCTCACCCCGAGATCGAGGATTTGCGCGACCTCGGCATCGAGCACTTGCTTGGGCAAGCGGTATTCCGGTATGCCGTAGCGGAGCATGCCTCCGGCCTCGGGCTGCGCCTCGAAGAGGTGCACGGCGTAGCCCCGCTGGGCAAGGTAGTACGCGCACGACAGACCGCCGGGACCGGCACCCACCACGGCCACGCGCTTGCCGTTGCTGGGCGCCAGCTGGGGCCGGTAGGGCGCGGCCCGGCCCAGGTCGATGTCGGCAACGAAGCGTTTGATGTTGTCGATGCCGACCGGCTGATCGAGCAGGTTGCGGCGGCAACCCGACACCTCGCAAGGTCGCGTGCACACGCGGCCGCAGATCGCGGGCAGCGGGTTTTTCTCCTTGATCAGGCGAACGGCCTCCTGGTACTTGCCGAGCGCGGCCAGCGCCACGTAGCCCTGGATGTCGACCCCGGCCGGACAGGCCTGGTGACACGGCCCGATGCAGTCGGCGTAGTGATTCGAAACCAGAAGCTCCAAGGCCGCCTTGCGCGAGCTGCGCACGTCGGGGGCGTCAGTCTCGACCACCATGCCCTCGCTCACCTTGGTCGAGCACGCCGGCAGAAGCGCCTTGGCGCCCCTGACCTTGACCACGCACACGAAGCAGGAGGTGAACGGCTCGAGCTGTTCGTCGTGACACAGGGTCGGGATGTCGAGGATGCCGTTTTCGCGGGCGACCTGCAGAATGGTCTTGCTATCGGCCGCGATGATGCGCTTGCCGTTGATTTGCAGTTTTACGAGCGCCATGGCTTTGCTTCCTTTCGCCTAGTCGACCGAGATCGCGCCTTCGACGTTGCACACCTTGAAACACTGCCCACAATGCGTGCACTTGGCTTGGTCGATGACGTGTCTCTGCTTGCGCTCGCCGGTGATGGCTTTGGCCGAGCAGGCCTTGATGCAAAGCAAACACCCGACGCACTTGTCGGTGATGTCGAAGGTGAGCAGCGGCATGCACTTCTTGGCCGGGCATTTCTTGTTACCGAGGTGCGCTTCGTATTCGGGACGGAAGTACTTGAGCGTGGTCAACACGGGATTGGGGGCCGTCTGTCCCAATCCGCACAAGGAGTTGTTCTTGACCAGCAGGGCCAGCCGCTCGAGCAGCTCGAGGTCACCGTCCTTGCCCTTACCCTCGCACAGGCGGGTCAGCACTTCGAGCATGCGTTTGGTGCCGATGCGGCAGAAAGTGCACTTGCCGCACGACTCGCGCTGGGTGAACTCGAGGAAGAAACGAGCCACGTCGACCATGCAGGTGGTCTCGTCCATGACCACCAGACCACCCGAACCCATGATGGCGCCGGTACGGTTGATGGACTCGTAGTCGATGGGCGTGTCGGCCAGCTCGACCGGGATGCACCCGCCCGAGGGGCCGCCCATCTGCACCGCCTTCAGCTTCTTGTCCTCTTTGATCCCCCCGCAGATGTCGAAGATGACCTTGCGGATCGAGATGCCCATGGGCACCTCGACCAAGCCGCCCCGCTTGATCTTGCCGGCCATGGCGAACACCTTGGTGCCCTTGCTCTTGGCCGTGCCGAAGGCCGCGTAGGCCGCGGCGCCGTTGCTGACGATCCAGGGGATGTTGGCCAGCGTCTCGACGTTGTTGATGCAGGTCGGGGCGTCCCAAAGCCCGCGATTGGCCGGGAACGGGGGTCGCACGCGCGGCATGCCGCGCCGGCCTTCGATCGAGGCTATCAGCGCCGTCTCCTCGCCACACACGAAGGCGCCCGCGCCTTCCTTGAGCCGCACGTCGAACGAGAAGCCCTTGCCGCGGATGTTGTCGCCGAGCAGGCCCTTGGCTTCCGCTTGCGCGATGGCCAGGGTCAGGCGCTCGATCGCCTTGGGATATTCGGCGCGACAGTAGATGTAGCCGTGGTGGGCCCCGATCGCGAAGCCGGCGATGGCCATGCCTTCCAGGACCGAGTGCGGATCGCTTTCCAGCACCGAGCGATCCATGAACGCGCCGGGGTCACCCTCGTCGGCGTTGCAGATCACGTACTTGTGGTCGCCCTTGGCGGCGCGGGCGAAACGCCACTTCATGCCGGTGGAAAAGCCCGCGCCCCCGCGCCCGCGCAGGCCCGAGTCGAGGATGCAGGTGATGAGCGCCTCCGGATTGTTCTCCTCGAGCACCTTGCCGATCGCCTGGTAGCCGCCGACCGCCAGGTAGTCGTCAATCGACTCGGGATCGATGCGCCCGCAGTTGCGCAGCACGATGCGCTTCTGGTTGCCGTAGTAGTCCCTCTCCGAGCCGGTGCCATCCTCCGACCAGATCAGCCACTCCCCGACCGGCCGACCAGAGGTCACGTGCTCGTCAAGCAGCTTGCCGACCTTCTCGGCGGTTACCCCGCCGTACTGGTAGCGGCGTCCGTCGTCGTGCTGGATCTCGACGATGGGCTCGCGGTAGCACGCGCCAGCGCAGCCGGTCTTGCCCAGGGTCCAAGCCCCGCTGGCCAACGCGTTCCGTTCCGCGAGGGCTTGGTAGGTGGTTTCGGCGCCCGCGGCGATGCCGCAGGTGCCGAGCCCGACCAGGATTCTCATGACTGGCCCTCCAGCTTGGCTGCCTCGGCCTGCTGGACCTTCTTGATTATCTTGGGGACCTGGCGCTCGGTCAGGTTGGCGTGGGTGGTGCTGTTGATCATGACGACCGGCGCGAGCGAGCAACAACCGAGGCACGACACGGTCTCAAGGGTGAACAGCCGATCGGGCGTGGTCTCGCCGTTCTTGATCTCGAGGTGCTTCTCGATGGCCTCGCTGATGTCGTTGGCGCCGGCCACGTGGCAGGCCGTGCCGTGGCACACCCGGATCAGGTTCTTGCCCACCGGGGTCAGGCGAAACTGCGCATAGAAAGTGGCGACCCCGTAGATGCTCGACAACGGAACCCCGGTCTCGCGCTGGATGGCCAGGAGCCGCTCGCGCGTCAGATAGCCGTCCTCCTGCTGCGCTTTCTGCAGCAAGGGGATGAGTCGGCCTTCCTGGCCGACGTAGTGCTGGTGCCGGAGATCGAATCGGTGCTGCTCTGTCATTAAGTGGTTACCTCGTCGCGACAGCTTATCCTTGACTTCTAGCTTCGCTACTCTACCATAGGGTCAGCGCTGTGAAACACATAACAGCGTTTGTAAGTTCACGACGATGCCCAGGTCCACCAGAACTGCACGTGCTGCCTACGGAAAGACGGTATCTGAGGTCGTGGTGGTGCGCCTCATTAGATACCGCACCATCCTGCGCGAGCTGGCCCTGCTCGGCACGCGCTACGTGTTCTCGCACGAGCTGGCCGCCAAGGCCGATGTGACCCCTGAGCAGCTCCGCCGCGATCTGATGGGAATCCGCTACGAGGGCAGCCCTTCGCGCGGCTACGAGGTCGTCGGGCTGGAGGAGCGGCTGGGCGCCTTTATCGATCCGCCGGCCCGGCAAGGTGTGGCGTTGGTGGGCATCGGCAACCTGGGTCGAGCCCTGTTCGCCTACTTTCTCGGGCGGCATCCCCTGATCGAGATTGTCGCCGCGTTCGACATCGAGCCGGCGAAAATCAACCGGGTGGTCAACGGCTGTCCTTCCTACCATATCAGTGAAGCTCCTCGGGTCATACCCGCCCTTGGCATCAGCGTGGCGATCATCGCGGTGCCGGCGGCCGCCGCCCAGACCGTCGCGGACCTGATGGTCGACGCGGGCGTGCACAGCTTCCTCAACTTCGCGGACGTGCCCTTGCGTGTCGCCTCGGATGTGTTCGTCGAGCCTATCGACATCGGCGTTTCGCTGGAGAAGGTCGCATTCTTCGCGCGCCGAGCCCCACAGCGGGGAACCCAGGGCACGCCATGAAGCCGACCAACCTTTCGCTCGTTGTCACCATCGGCGAGCGATGCAGGGTCTGCTACACCTGCGTGCGAGAGTGCCCGGCCAAGGCCATCCGAATTGCCAGCGGTCAGGCCGAGGTCATACCCTCGCGCTGCATTGGTTGCGGTTGCTGCGTGCGGGTGTGCAGCCAAGGGGCCAAGGAGGTGCTCAGCTCCGTCGGGGAGGTGCGCCAGCTGTTGCGAAGTGGCGCGCGTGTGGCCGCCTGTGTGGCGCCCAGCTTCCCCGCGGAGTTCGGTACCGAGGACGAGACGTTGATGGTCGGGCGGCTGCGCCGCCTCGGTTTCGCGCTGGTGTGCGAAGTGGGCTTTGGCGCCGATCTGGTGGCGCGGGCGTATCGCAAGCTGCTGGAGGAGAGCGGCGAGCAGCGTTTTATTGGCTCGTCCTGTCCGGCCATCGTGAATTACGTCGAGCGCTACCATCCGGAGCTGGTGCCCTACCTGGCCCCGGTGGTCTCGCCCATGCTGGCCACCGCCCGGGCGCTACGCCGCCGCTACGGCGACGATCTCAAGGTCGTGTTCATCGGGCCGTGCATCGCCAAGAAGGGCGAGGCCGCCATGACGTCCGACCGTGACCGAATCGATGCCGCGCTGACCTTCCGCGAGCTGCGCGCAATGTTCGCGGCGGCCAAATTGGACATCGTCGACGTGGCTCCGTCCGACTTTGACCCGCCCCGTGCGGCCTTGGGCAACGTGTTTCCCCTGCCGCGAGGGTCCCTGCAGACCGCAGGGCTGCAGGAAGACCTGACCAACCACGACGTGGTGACCGCCCACGGCCGTTCCGCCTTTCCCGAGGCGTTGATCGAATTCTCAAGCGGCGGCTTGAAGGCGCGCCTGCTTGAGATTCTGTGTTGTGGCGGTGGCTGCGTGATGGGCGCCGGCATGAGCTCGACCGCGCCGCCTTTCACTCGGCGCTCGCGCATCAGTCGCTACGCCCACCGCCGCTCGGAAACTTTCGACAACCAGGCGTGGTTGGCCGAAACCCAGAAGGTCGCCGACGTGCCGCTCGAGCGCAGCTTCCGTGCCGACAACCAGAGTCTGCCCGTGCCCAACGCGGCCGAGCTCACGGCTCTGATGATCGCCATGGGCAAGCAGCGAGCCGAAGACGAGCTCAACTGCGGCGCCTGCGGCTACGACACCTGCCGCGAGCACGCCATCGCCATCTACCGTGGACTGGCCGAGCATGCCATGTGCTTGCCCTTCACCATCGAGCGCCTGCGCCAGACGGTCGAGGATCTCGACCGTTCTCATACCCAGCTCGCCACCGCGCAACAGGCGCTCGTGCAGGCCGAGAAGCTGGCCAGCATGGGACAGCTTTCCGCGGGAATCGCCCACGAGGTCAACAACCCGCTCGGCGTGGTGCTGCTGTACGCCCACATCCTGCTCGACAACTGCGAGTCGGGGACACCGCTCTACAAGGACATGGCGATGATCGTGGAGCAGGCGGATCGCTGCAAGAAGATCGTCGCTGGGCTGCTCGACTTCGCCCGACAGAACAAGGTCGTCCTCATGCCGACCGGCGTGGTGGATCTGTTCGCGCGCGCGCTGCGCAGCGTACCTCTGCTACCGAACATCGCGGTCGTGGTCGAGCACGCCGATCCGGCGCTGATGGCGGATCTCGACGTGGACCAGATGAACCAAGTGCTCACCAACCTCATCACCAATGCGGTGGCGGCCATGCCCCAGGGTGGTCGTCTCACCCTGCGCAGCGGCCAGAATGGCGACCAGGTCTGGTTCAGCGTCGAGGACACGGGACAGGGCATCCCGCGCGAGAATCTCAACCGGGTCTTCGAACCGTTCTTCACCACCCGGCAGATGGGGCGGGGTACCGGCCTCGGGTTGGCCGTGAGCTACGGCATCATGAAGATGCATCGCGGAGGCATTCGCGTGAAGTCGAACGCCGACCCCGCGGCCGGCCCCACCGGCTCCATTTTCACGGTCACCTTTCCGCGCCTGGAACGGCGCGAGGAGAACCTGCCGCTGTTCGCGGCCGACGCCGAGGGGAATGAACCCGCCCCATAGGCCCCGCGCACGAGAAGTCCATGATGCAAACACCTTCCAACCCTCTTCAGTCTCCCGGAAAGCGCGAACCCGCCGCCGTGGAGACTTTGCGCGTGATGATCGTCGACGATGAGATCGGGATGCGCCTCGGTGCCACCCGCGTGCTCGATGGGCTGACCGTGTCGTTGCCCGAGGCCGACGGGCAAGTACGCGTGACGACCTGTGAGGCATCGAGTGGCGAGGAGGTCCTCGAACGCCTGGGCGAGGTGCAGCCGGACATCGTGCTGCTCGACCACAAGCTGCCGGGCATGTCGGGACTGGACGTGCTCGAGTACTTCAACCAGAGGCACGTCGAGGCCCTGGTCATCATGATCACGGCCTACGCCTCGCTCGACGTGGCGATCAGCGCCACCAAACGGGGCGCCTTCGACTTTCTGGCCAAGCCGTTCACCCCGGAGGAGCTCAAGGCCGCACTCCGCAAAGCGGCGCGGCACCACATTCTGCGTTCGCAGGCGCGGCGCCTGGCCGCCGAGAAGCGCCAGGTCCGGTTCCAGTTCATGTCGGTGCTGGTGCACGAGCTCAAGGCGCCGCTGGCCGCCGTGGAAGGCTACTTGCGTCTCATCGACGAGGAGAGCCCGGACACGGCGACTCTGCGACGCATGGTGAGCCGCAGCCTGGTGCGCATCGAGGGGATGCGCAAGCTGATCCTGGACCTGCTCGATCTCACGCGCATCGAGTCCGGGCAGCGCCAGCGCGAGATCGCCGACGTGGATCTGGTCGAAGTCGCGCGCACGGCCCTCGAAACCTCGGCGCCAGCGGCGGCAGAACGGCAAGTCGCCCTCGAGTTGCACGCGCCGGTGCCCGTGATCCTGACGGCGGATCGCGCAGAGCTGGACATCATGCTCAACAACCTGGTCTCGAACGCGGTGAAGTACAACCGCGCGGGCGGGCGCGTGGACGTGACCGTCACGCGAGTTGGCGACGTGGTCACCCTGGCTGTGCAGGATACCGGCATCGGCATGAGCGCCAAGGAGACCGCGCGCTTGTTCGGCGAGTTCGTCCGAATCAAGAACGAGAAGACCCGCAGCATCAGCGGCAGCGGCCTCGGGCTGTCGATTCTCAAGCGACTGGCCACCCTATATGGCGGCGACGTGACCGTGGCGAGCACCCCCGACGTGGGCACGACCTTCACGGTGACGCTGCAGGTGCGCGAGGGCAGGCGCGATGTCCTCGTCTGATCGGCCGACCCGACGCGAGCGCGATGCCCTGGGCGAGCGGGACGTGCCCGCGCATGCCCTATTCGGAATCCACACTGCCCGGGCAGTGGAAAATTTTCCGCTCGCCGGGCGGCCGGTCCACCCGCTGCTGGTGCGCGCCTACGGCGTGGTCAAGCAGGCCTCGGCCCTGGTCAACCAGCGCCTCGGGGTATGGTCAGGCGATAGCGCGAAGGGCGACGCCATCGTGCGCGCCGCGGCCGAGGTTGCGGCGGGCGAG
>Ga0335069_10013515_pt1 | contig 11459 bp, 9 predicted proteins | sample Lox_Sample_11_FD_206714 | JGI IMG/M metagenome (GOLD analysis project Ga0335069, IMG submission 206714) | Soil microbial communities from Loxahatchee National Wildlife Refuge, Florida, United States - Lox_Sample_1.1 | ecosystem: Environmental > Terrestrial > Soil > Wetlands | place: USA: Florida... | reverse complement strand
CTGCTGGTTGTGTATTCCCGTCTACCAGAAGAAGCCTCCGATCATCACCACACTGCAGCAGACCATCGCGCCGATCCCCGATGAGTTTGGCTACCTCTTCCGCCAGGGATTCCTGGCCATGGCCTATGAACACGCTGGCTCGAAGCTTGCCGGTGAGTCTTATGCCAAATGGGAAGAGGATCTATTCACCGCTCTTCGTTCGGCCGATCGCGAGCGCGAAGATGCCACGGTCTATCCATCGGAATCACTCATGGGTGGCGGACCGTACAAGTACGGCATGCCCATCGGTCCGGCGTGGCCGTTTGACTATTTTGGACAGTAGAATCAAATACTTAACATCAACCATTGAACATTTACATTAAATGCGTACCCACTGTAAGAATGGCCATGAGTACACCATAGAAAATACTCGGCCGCATCATGGCCGCCGCGAGTGTAGAGCCTGCCATAACCTTCGAGAAAAGAATAGAGCACGAGACAATCCAACTCAAAATGCCGCAAGGGCTACGGCTTGGAATAATTCACATGTCGAGCGGAGGCGCGAGATTGTCGCCGACTGGTCACTTAGAAAGCGTTACGGCATTACGCTAGATATAAAGCGCGCGATGATAGCGGCCCAAGATGGCCGCTGCGCAGCCTGCAGAGATTTAATTGAACTTTATTCATCCCATACCGATCACAATCATGCAACCGGCAAGGTCCGGGCTATCCTCTGTGAACCTTGCAACTTAACCATAGGCAATGCCCGCGAATCGTGTGTACGCCTTAGGGCACTAGCCGATTACCTTGAGGCACATGAAGAGACTTCTCCTAATACTAATCCTGGCGTTATCTAGGCTATGCCTAGGTCAAGCCACGGTGACGTTCAACGTCGTCGATGCCTCCGGGCAGAGCTGGAACAACGGCACCTGGTCTGCCCAACTACAGGGTCCACAGTCCCAGATCAATGGACCGTTCTACGTGGGCAATACACTTCTGACATCGAACCAGACAGTCTTTACCGGCTCGATGAATGGAAGCGGGAGCTTTACCCAGGCGCTTACCCAGACTAACACCATCACTAGTCCTATCGGGTCATCCTGGCTGGTAACAGTCTGTCCGATCGCCTCCGGCTCTTGTTATGCCCAAGGCTTCTTGGTTACCACCAACCCTCAAACGATCAGCGTCGTTCCGCCTAAGATCCAGATCGCGATCTCAACTGGTATGCAGACCTTCGCGCCTCCCGCGCGCGTGGCCGCGTATCAGGCGGACGAAATCGTAGGCGCTAGCCTGGGGAACTTTTATTACGACTTGACCCTCGAAGAGCTTGGCATCTGCGAGACCTTGCCATGCGGATGGGTTTATCTATCTGGCGGTGGCGGCAGCGGTATTCAGGTTGACACCAACAACACACCGAACACTTCCCAGAGTCTGCTCAACTTTGAGAATTCAAGTGGCACGGGCCAGATCAACTTTTCTAATCCATCGGGAGGTAACGAGCAGGCTGTAGTCGCTAACATCCAAGGCAGTGACTCTAAACTTCTAAGTTCTGGGACTATCTCCGGCACGAGTCAACTTCTCTGCACCGACTCTAATCTTGGCGCAACCACGGCAGGCTGCCCTGGCGGCGGTGGCGGAGGCCCCGGATCTGGTACACCCCCGTTCCTGCCTTATTGGAATACGACGACTACATTAGCTAACTCTAGCCTTCAGGATCAGGGTACATACGGGTCTGGAAGTTATCTCTTCGACAACCAAGAAGGGCTAAAGATTCAGCTCAGTACGACCAATGGGATCCCTCTCTGGATTCAAAACTCAAACTCTTCCAACACCGCGCTCTTCGTAAACAGCGGCCAGAATACCGCTACGGCGATACCGGTCATCCAGAATATGACTGTTCAGACGTTTGGCGGAACAGTCGGCCTTAGCACTGGTGGTGTACTAGAGGGCATACTGTCCGAGCCGGAGCCGTCTCAGACTACTAACTTTGCCAACCTGATGTCGTTTTATAGCGTACCAGTCACGCTTGGTACCGGCGTTATCAACTACGGGATCGGCTACTTCTCGCAGCCTAACTGGGAAGGAGGAGCGGGCAAAATCGCCAACTCCTATGACATGTACATTGATTCGCCGACCAATAGCTCAGCAGGCTACGCCTCGCACCACGCTGGTATCTTCATCCAGGACTTTGGGCGGCTTGGCAATACGACGGGCGGCGTGCTGGGTGTCATCACCAATGGCAGCAACGGCACAGCTAACAACACCGGCAACGACTGGTACGGCCTAAACATCGCCCAGCCTACAGCTGCGACCGGTGGAGGTACTAACTGGCCTCTCTATGTAAATGGTGGCCCGGTGTACTTCGGCGGAACCGAGCAGGTTGTCGGGAATACCACTCTGAATGCAAACCTCACCCTGAGTAACATCTCAGGAACTAAGTGTCTAGAGACGGTGTCCGGTCTCGTGACTCCTATCCCGTGCGCTCAGGCACTAATCATCACTTCGGGCATCTGCACAACCAGCGGAGCGGAGACGTTCTGCGGTAGCGCCATGGGTCCATACACCTGGGGCACGGCGTTTGCGGATACGAACTACGCCGTAACCTGTACCACTAGCCAGCCTACAGGCACCGGCACTAATCCTGGTATCTATCCCATCTACGTTGTCAGCAAGAGCGCATCGCAGATCACCCTGCAGATGCAAGCTGGATCAGCCTCGGCCGGTGGTAATAACACCGTCTCAGAGATCGACTGTATCGGAGTCCATATCTAAGTGTCGTCTCCATTCCAAGTTAGCGGCGCGGCTTCCGAGCCTACCCGGTATGCGCCGATCTTCAGCAACCGATTCTTCACCGGTCTCTGGACACAGCGTAACCCGTTGCGCGACGCCGCGTCCCCTTATCTGATCGAGAAGTTCTACCAGGGCGCACGCTACGAGTCCCTGATCGGCGGATTGAATGCAGAGCTGACCACGCGACTCACGATCGCACGGCGTCCTGGACTGAGCGTCTATAACAGCCAAACCTGGCCAGCCATCAATAGCTTCTACGAGTTCCGCCAGTTCACCGGCAACACCGAGAACATTAGCGTCATCGTTGATACTGCAGCCGACATCTACGATGGTACTGGCCCAAGCAACAAGAACCTAATCTTCGCCAAGAGCGTCGGTGCCGGTCCTGCCAGTTTCCAGTCGGTCGGCAACATCCTCTATTTTGGTGATGGTATCGACGAACAAAAGTACCTCCAGGGTCCTGGCTCTGACTTCATCATTCAGAACTGGGGCATCAACTTCGGCTCGGCCGTAGTCGGCCCAAACTTGGCCGGTGCTGGCGCGAACGCCACTGGCACTAATACCGCCTGGACTAACCCGAACAACGTCACCAACACACTTACCAGCTACGCTACGGTCACCCTAACCGGATCTGGCCCTGGTCACTACCAAAGCTCGCGCTTCCTCTATGCTACGAACTTCGGTTTCACCAGCGGTACCGTGCCTCCGGGCAGCCGTATTACCGGCGTCGAGATCACGGTCACGGCAGGCGGATCGAATGGTGGCTCGATTCAGTGCGGCCTGGTGCAAGGCGGATCGCTGCTGACCGGTACTTTTGGGACTATCGCATTACCGGCATCACCTACGCAGGTAACTCTTGGTGGCGTCACTCTAGGCACTGGCGTCACGCAGTCTCAGGTCATTACATCGAGCTTCGGTGTCTGGATTCTAGCAACCTCGCCGACCGTTGGCACCTCAACCGTCTCGGTTAACAACGTCAACATCACGTTATTCCTGAACGGCGGCCCCACAGTTAATGCCTCCGGCACGGGTTTAACCGGTACCTACCTGTACTCCTACGCCTACGGCAACTCTCTCGATGGTGCGATCAGCGACTCCAGCCCGGTTACATCGATCACCCTTTCCAACCAGGGCGCTCAGATTACCGTCAACGCCAGCACGGACCCGCAAGTCAACCAGATCTGGATCTTCCGCAGCGCCGCCAATGGGGATACCCTATTCGCGCTTGAAGCCAATCCCTATCCCAACACCACTGCTACCTATACCGATAACTCGGCCGATAGCACCCTAAACTTCGAGATCGAAGCCCCAGGTACGCCTGCAGATGGCGGAATCCCGGTACCGGGTACGAACGCACCTCCGCCGAACGGCCTCATCAATCTTGCCTACCACGTCGGTATTGTCTGGGGCAGTGTCGGCAACACGGTTTATTACAGCAACGCGCCTAATACCTCATTCGGTAACGCGCAGCAACAGTTCCCTCCACTCAACTACTTCATCTATCCAAGCCTCGTCCAAAAGTTGATTCCAACCGCTCTTGGACTATTGGTCATCACCACGTCTGACACTTACGTCATCGTGGGCAACGGAACCACTTCGCCGCCGTTCATCACCTATCCCTACCTCACTGGGATCGGCATCGCCAACACCTTTGCGGCGACGCTGAACGGCAGCTTGGTCTACATGTTCACCACCCAGAACCAGGCTATCGCGATCGATCCTTCATCCGGCGTCAGCGAGGTTGGCTTCCCCATCGGGGATCTGCTGGAGAACTTCGACCCAGGGAATGTCTACGTCACCTGGCATGCCGCCAGTTCTCAAGATAAGGCACTCTACGTCTCGGATGGAGCCACCTCTTGGTATCGCATGAACCAGGTCTCCAGCCCGGAGAGCGGCCTGTCCTGGAGCCCGCTAGCTTCGATCACTGGCGGCCTCAGCGCTGTCCAGTCAGTCGAGACCCGGCCCGGCCTCCATCAACTACTGGTTGGCCCGGCAACCAGTGGGCACATCCTAGCGCGCGACTCCACGGTCAATACCGATAATGGTACTGACTTCGCTTGGAACGTCATCATTGGCAGTATCGTGCTAGCTCAGCCCGGCGGCATCGCCGAGGTTGAGTCGATCACTACTGAGGTCAGCGCCACCGCCTCGGGCCAAGCTAATCCCACGGTCGGCGTCTTAATGGATGAGATTAGCGGTGTGGCTTCATCTCCATCGTTCACCATCCTCACCAACTCCGTGACCGACCCGGCTATTCTCCCGGCCAGCGCGTCCGTACCGGCCTATCGTTACTACCTTGGCCAACAGCAGACCACGCCTGCGTGGTGCCGTCACATGCAGATCCAGTTTGCCTGGCCTGCCCAGAACGAACACGAAGAGCTTCTCACCTACTCGATCTACGGCGCGCATTGGACGCAGAAGTAGAAGTAACTTAGGACGCAAAAATAATGATGATGGAAGAGAGTTTACAACGCCCCGATCTTAGCAACTACGCCCGCGTCTCACCGGGGGCTACGCCTCAACCCCAGCCCCCGATCGAGTCGGACAGTAGTGGCTTCTTTATCTGTACGCCTCCGCTCAGCTTTGCCTTCCCGGATGGTCTTCGGCATTTCACTCGGCAAGGGATTCCCAACTACAGAATGATTCCTCCGAAAGTGACCGCGCTCGCGTTTAACCCCTAAACCTATGGACCTTCCAGAATTCCAAGCTAGCGTCCTCCTCTCTCTGGCCAAGTTAGAAACCAACATGGAATCACTCGTTGGTAATGGCCAGCCCGGCCGTATGTCAAAAATCGAAGACAAGGTAGATCTCCTTGAAGACTCGATCAGCAGCCTTCGCACCCGCCAGAGCTGGTGGAACGGTCTTCTCATCGGCATCTCTACTACCTTCTCCGCGATCATCCACTTCGTATTCAGGTACTAATGAAGATTCGTCCAGTTACTGAACAAGACAAACCAGAAATAGATGAATGGATCTCTAGAGATCCCGACCACAGCGCCAAGGATATGACATCGGATTACTTCGATGCTCTAGAGTCATTCTGCATCGAGGATGAAGATGGCCCGATCATGTACGTCGGCATCGAGTGGCCACAGTGGCCAGATCGAGCCTTGGCTAGGCTTCACATCCAATTCAACGAAGGCCAGCAGACTCGTACCGGGACTGCCCTGCTCCGCGCATTCCCTATCGTAAAGGAAGTACTCCGGCTGCTGGGGTGTTCGCAAATCATCTTCGAGAGCGTCTCTCGCCCTCTCATTGCATTCACCAAACGACGCTTCGGCTTTCGTCGCGTGCCCGGTACAGACGACTACATCACAGGAATCTAAATGATTGTCTACACGCGAATCGTCATCGACATGAACACTAGCGCCGTGCTGGAGGAAGAAGGCTTTCTATACGAAGGCCCGGTGGCGCTTGCCTGCGGGGGTCCCAGTCAGCAGCAGCAGCAGATCTCCCAGGCCCAGCAAAACTTCTACAACACGATGACACAGAACTACTCGACGCTCTTCGCTGGACAGAGCGCGATCTTGTCGAACCTGAATGCGGCCATGTCGCCGATCCTGGCGGCTGGCATTAACCAGTATGGCTTCAGCCCACAGGAGGACTCCGCACTCCGCACCCAGGCTACGCAAGGGGCAGCCAACGCCTACGCCTCTGCGAACAAGGCCCTAGGGCAGCAGACTGCAGCCCAGGGCGGCGGCAATGCTTTTCTTCCATCCGGCGCGAATGCCCAGCTTCAAGGCCAGCTAAACTCGGCGGCCGCAGCCAACCAGGCCAACAATCAGCTCGGCATTACCGAGCAGGGTTACGCTCAAGGCCGACAGAACTATCTCTCCGCAGCCCAGAGTCTGGGTCAGACTGCAAGTATCTACAACCCTACCGGCTTAGCTAGCTCAGCTAATACTGGCGGCAGTGATGCCTTTAACTCCGCGACTACTGACTTCCAAGAACAGGGAAGCGCTTGGGGCGCTATTGGCGGTCTCTTGGGTGGCGTTGCCGGATCGTTCCTTGGACCGGTCGGATCGGCCCTCGGCAGTAAGGTCGGTAGCTGGATTGGTGGCCTTGGCGGCGGCGGAGGTAGTAGCTCCGGCCCGGCCGGTGACGGCTCGATGGACTTTGGAATCTAAACCATGAATAAGATCGAAGCGCTCGTAGACGCGATCGGTAAGGCGAACGGCATCGGCGATCCCGAGGCTGACGCCTACCGGTTGCGTAATCCTTTGCTCATTCGCAGCTTTGCCCGTCCTGGGAAGCACGAGACCGACGAGAAAGGCCGACGTGTATTCAGCTCGCTACTGAGTGGGTACAAGGCTGGCCTCTTCGACATCGAACTAAAAATCACCGGCAAGTCGCGCGCCGGTCTGCAGCCGACTTCAACCATCACCAATCTACTCGGCGTCTATGGGATCAAGGAACCTAGCATCATGGGCAGTGTAGTTGCATTCCTGCGGAAAGCCCTGGCTGACCCCTCCATCACCATCGCGACTCCGCTCGAATACTTCGTGAGCTAATCAATGGCAGATACCATGGATGTACAGGCCGCACCTCAGAACGTTCCTACGCAGCAGAGCGAGATTCCCAGTCAGCTCCCTGCTCCGAATCCGCAGTCGACGCCACAGCCTCAAGTACCGCCTCCGCCGCAGCAACAGCAACAGCCCCAGCCCCAGATAACGCCGCAGCAGGCTGACATTGCCCACCATGCCGTAATTGGTAAGGTGGCGCGAGCGTTGCTTGGTCAGCAGATCCAGTACAACGTCAATCCCCAGACCGGTGCGACCGAGGCTACCGAAGTCCCTGAGAAGCCTGGCCAATTCATGCGGTCCCTAGTTGCAGGGGCGATGATGGGTAGCGTCGCTGGGTCTCAAGGCCATGGATTTCTCCAGGGCTTTACCCGTGGCGGCGCGGCTAGCGTACAGCAGCAGCAGCAACTCGATCAGCAGCGGCGCGCGCAAGCTCAGCAGCAGTTCAAGAATCAGATGGAAGCTCAGCGCAACCAACGCGAGGAAGCCGCAGCCAAGACCGAAGAGACTGTGAAGCAGGCGCAGATCGCGCTTTATAATGTCCAGAAACTCCACGAGAACATCCTATTGAACGGCGCTACGATGCAGCAGCATGAACAGGCTGCGACTTCCGGTAAAGCTATGCTTGAGCCGTACATGGCGGTCGAGGGTTATCGCTACCACGATGTTTCTGAAGGCGACATGAACGACCTGATGCAGACCAATCCATCCGCTCACAACTATCTGTGGGCGGTAACTGGCCAGCGCGCTGTAATGGGAAAAGACGGACAGCCAACCACTGAGCTTACCTACTCGGCCGTAGATCCCCATGGTGATGTAAAGGTCACACAGGGCATGCTTGACCAATTCAAGAACGTAGGTCTCGACAAATATTTCCCTGAGACCAAGGGCTTGAAGGTTGGTCAGACCATGGATGCGCAACAGATGATGGCGCTCCAGGGCCAGTACCAGAAGCTCTACAACCAGCAGTTAACCCAGAAAGCAGATACCCTTAAAAGCGAGGAAGTTCAGGCGAGGATCAATAAAGACAAAGCGGAGACGGCTCACTGGCTAACGCTTAACTCTAAAGAGAAGCTAGAGAAGAACCGCTCCGAACTCGAAGCCAACGCCCTTGATGAATTCGACAAGGTAGGTGGCGACTTCTCGAAGCTTAGCCCCAAGAGCCAGGCGGTGATGGCTCAGACCATCATCCCTAAAAAGGTTGAGGACCTCATTAGCGAAGCCAAGACCTACCTCCAAGCCGACGCCAGCGATCCTGACGGCAAGGCTAAGGCAGCTCTTGAGCAAGCCGATCAACTGAATAGTCTAATCCCGAAGGGATTCAAACCTCCCGCGCCTCAGCTGCCGACGCCAAAAACCAAGGGCGAGGTAGCCAGCAACGACGTGATCCTGGCTTACGGCAAGGCCAACGGAAATGACAATGCCAAGACGCGAGCGGCACTTCAGGCGGCCGGTTACACGATTCCCGGACAGCCAACTCAAGGCGGCCCATCGTTGGGCACCAAAGTAGGGAATTTCATCAATAAGGTTGGGAACCTGAGCGTGAAAGACATCACCGGCGCTCTCGGCGGTGCCGCGAATCCACAATAGCATAGGCGATCCAAACGAATGCGCCTATGCTCATCAAGATGCACATCGTGCCAGCAATGAAGTCACTGTCGCTAGCCGACTGTATCAGATCCACACCCTTCATAAAGAGCGCTATCAGCCCGATGGTTATCAGCAGACCAAATAACTTGAAAACCTCTTTCATGCGAACAGTTTAACACAGGAACTCGATGGCAGACGCTATAGATGACCTGATCCCAAAAGGTCAATCCGGTCAGGGTGATGCGGTGGATGCTCTCATTCCGCCGAATCCGAATCCCCAACAACAGCCGCCGCCGCAGCAGCAGCAACCGACGACGCCCGAACCTGCCCCAACGGCAGGCGGGGACGCCGTCGATGCGCTGATCCCTGCCCGCCAGAAAGCTCCAGCTCCATCGAATACCGGCGAGGGTGAAGCCTGGTACAACCGGCCGATTACTACCTATTTCGGATTACCGGAATCACGGGAAGGCGCAGGTCCGGTAGAGCGTGCGGGCGAGAAGTTTATCTCTGGCTTAACCACACCGGTCAGTCTCGGCTTGCTATTGGTTACCGGCGGCCTCGGTTCGCTCGCCGAGGGTGCGGGCGCATCTGCGCTCGAAGGTCTGGCTCCTGAAGTTGCCGGTCAAGTCTCAAAGGCCGCTGGCGTGATCGCCAAGCTGGCGAACGTTGGCTTCACCGGCCAGCAAATCTATGGCGTAGCCAAAGCTGTTCCTCGCATCGCCGATGCCATCAAAGCTGGTGATGCGAATACTGCGATCGAGATGTCTACCTCCGTGCTTCTTAACGGCGCGGTCGCTGGCCTCGGCGCGCGTCACCTGGCCAAGGGTTTGGGATGGACGGGAGAAGAACCACTCTGGACTCAAGATAAAGATGTCATCGCGGCATCGCAGCAGCCCCAGCGCCAGGCCGGTGCGCAGGCGCTAAAGTTTCGCAGCGACTGGAAAGACATCTACGACGATAAGCCGCTCGACATCGCCACTCGCTTCTTCCATGAAGCTGGGGGTGACGTCACCACGCTCCAGCGCTGGCAGCGGGAGATCTCCGAAGACACCGCGATCCGGCCGCAGCTCCGCCAGAAGTACGAGGCCATTTTAGGCCAGGCCCAGAATCTTCCTGAACGCGCCAAGGCTCTGTCCGCGCAACTGAGGACCGACTACGCGAAAGACTGGGATCGCATCCAGGAACTGGGTAAGGCCAGCGACGAAGACAGCTCGGGCGCGCCGAACTACTCCGGCCAGCACACCTACAACCTCGAAGATGAAGGCTCATCCAGCCTGCGGAACTTCAATCGCATCACCAAGTCTCCGCAGTTCTTAAAGGAGCGAACCTTCAAGACCATCGAAGCTGCCTTGCATGAGGGCTTCGAGCCTAAAGATCTTGGGCTCGCGGGCGCACGCTATAACTACATCCAGCACATGGGTATGCTCGAAGGCGCAATGAGCGCCGAGAATGAGCTGCTCAATGGGACTGCCGATGACATGCGTCCAACCGGCGTCAACCCCGCCTCGGTCATCACTAAGGATGGCAAGCAACTCGTCCGCATCAAGCCCAGCCAGGACATTACCGAGGCCGTGCTCGATCGCGAAAAGAGCCGAGTCCAAGAGCAACTGAGCAACCTTAATCAAGGCTTGCCTCCCGGTGGAGGAAAGTCGCGCCTAGTAGTGGACGATGGTAAGCTCTACTGGGATGTGTCTGACTACAAAGAAGGCCCCGATGTGTTTAAGCGGAGCCGGTATATCACGGAAGACAAGTACGGCGACCCGGTCTATCAAAAGAAGAACGTCCTGATCCATCCTGATATTGCCGATGATGTTAATCAGGCGTTTAATGACAGCTCATGGTTCCGCAAAAATCCTGTCTTGCGCATCGCCCTTGGAGCTTCAACCCAGGCCAAGAAGAGCTTGCTATCATTCAGCCCGTTCCACTGGACTACAGAGTACCTCCGTGGTATCCAGATGGGTCTCAGCCCTTGGGAGGCATTGAATCCCCCAGAGATCACTCCAGACAGCCTGGCCGCGCAGACCAAGTTCGGTCCCAAGCTGGCTGCGGAGAACTTCAGGGATGCAACCAACGAGGGCCTGGCGCAGCACACCGCGCTGGTCAATAAGATCCCGCTGGCCGGTAAAGCATTGACCGCAGTCGAAGATAAACTCTTCGGCGCAGGCGGCTACATCGACCGGCTGAAGGCTGCTACCTTCGAGAAGGTCACCAGGCAGCTCTCCGACCGTAACCCTAACTGGTCCCAGGATCAGGCACAGTTCGCCGCGTCGAAGATAGTTGATGCTGCCTACGGCGGCCTGAACTGGAAGATGTTAGGCGCATCGATGAATAGCGTCGATGCTTTGCGTCTGTTGACGCTTGCCCCAGACTTCACCGGCAGCCAGCTGCTCTTCGGTAAGTATGGCTTCGGGCCGGGCGGCTCCGTCGTCGCCCAGAGTCTCGGCCGGATTGCACTCTATAACTTCGCCGTGGCCCGTATCCTTAATATGGTTACCAGCGGCAAGCTCCACATGGAGCACCCGTTCGGAGTGTCTTCGCCGGATGGTAAGAACGTCTTCAGCGTGCGTACCATGCCGGAAG
>Ga0335069_10013514_pt1 | contig 11459 bp, 10 predicted proteins | sample Lox_Sample_11_FD_206714 | JGI IMG/M metagenome (GOLD analysis project Ga0335069, IMG submission 206714) | Soil microbial communities from Loxahatchee National Wildlife Refuge, Florida, United States - Lox_Sample_1.1 | ecosystem: Environmental > Terrestrial > Soil > Wetlands | place: USA... | reverse complement strand
GGTTTTCGGTTGACGGGGTCGATCGATATCTTGACAAAGTTCTTCTGCATCTCCACGTCGCACACGCGTCAAGCGCGGTGAGGATGGCGTTGTTTCCGGCGGCCGTGGTCTACCTGCTTTCCGTTGTCTTCGGTGCGTTGCTTCCGGCATCCCTCTATCTCTGCTGGAAGTTCAGATCCGACCTCTCATTGCGCCACGTCGTCGTCTTGTGTGTGACTTCCATCATCGCAGTCGCTGTCATTCACCTCCTGCTGGAAGACAACAAGGGAGTCGGCGATATCTCCGAGGTGAATCGCAAGACGATTGTGTGGCCATACTATGTTGTTGCATTCTGTACGGCGATCCTGGGCACCCGATACCTGAAGGAACGCTTCCATCCTGTCACGCGCAAGTGGATGGCGGTCGCCGTTCCCTTGCTGTTGCTCGGCCCCTTGGTTGCGGCCGCGGACGGCCTGCAGGGCAGATGGTGGAACAGCGCCCCGGCGATCGGCGTACGGACTCCGACGGGTCTGTTCGAAACGGCAGCGCATTTGCGGATGGCCGCTTTTCCCGACGAGGTGGTGCAGCTCTGTGAAAACGACAAATACAACGCATTGGGCACCTTCTCAGAACGGCCGGTCTTCATCTCGAAGGTGGCGGTCAACGAGCATCCGGAAAGTGCCGAGGAGCGGCGACGATTCGGCGTACTGAAGAGCGTCCTCCTGCAGAAATCCTATGAGCGCGCAGCGGCACTCATGGAAGACAACGGCATCACGTGGTTCGCCTTGAGCCCGAACTGCCACGTGGCTTGGGAGGAAGGACGCGCCGCTCAATTCGCCAGCCACGGCTACAGGCTGTACCGTTCGCACGATTGACTTCGCCTTTGCCGTCGCTTCCCGGCGATGGACGCGCCGGCAGTGGGTCGCTTCCCCGTAGCGGCCGGGCGACTCTGGTGCTCGTGCCAATCGCGGTCAGGGCCGTGCCGCTGACCGGACCTGGGCAGACACCGCCTCCATGAACGAGGGCGCCGTCGCGTCCTTCTGGGAAAGCGCGGGCGGCCGATCGATGGACGGCCATTCGATGCCGATCTCCGGATCGTCCCACCGCAGCGCGCGCTCGGACCCGGGCGCGTAGTACGCCGTCGCCTTGTAGAGGAAGTCGGCGCTGTCGCTGAGCACCAGGAACCCGTGCGCGAGCCCCGGCGGGATCCACATCTGGAGCTTGTTCTCCTCGCTGAGCTCGACGCCGACCCAGCGCTTGAAAGTCGGGCTCTGCGGCCGGATGTCGACTGCCACATCGAATACCCCTCCTCTCACCACCCGCACGAGCTTGCCCTGCGCGTGCGGCTCGGCCTGCCAGTGCAGCCCGCGCAGCACGGCCTTGGCGGACCGCGAATGGTTGTCCTGCACGAACTCCACCGGGCGGCCGACCGCGGCCTCGAAGACGCGCCGACTCCAGCTCTCGAAGAAGAAGCCGCGCACGTCGCCGAACACCTGCGGCTCGAGCACCAGCACGTCGGGGATCGCGGTGGGCGTGATCTTCATGGCCCTCAGTACACGCGGTCGCGCAGCACCTGCTGCAGATAACGACCGTAGCCGCTCTTCTCGAGCGGCGCCGCGAGCGTCTCGAGCTCCGCCGCGGTGATCCATCCGGATCGGTACGCGACCTCCTCGGGGCACGCGACCTTCAGCCCTTGGCGCTTCTCGAGGGTGGCGATGAACTGGCCGGCCTCGAGCAGGCTGTCGTGGGTGCCGGTGTCGAGCCATGCGTAGCCCCGACCGAGGATCTCGACCGAGAGCCGGCCCTGCGCGAGGTAGCACGCGTTGACGTCGGTGATCTCCAGCTCGCCGCGCGCCGACGGCTTGATGCCTGCCGCGATGTCGCACACCTGCTCGTCGTAGAAGTACAGGCCCGTGACCGCGTAGTTGCTCTTCGGCGCCTTCGGCTTTTCCTCGATGCTGAGCGCGCGTCGGTCGTGGTCGAACGCCACCACGCCGTAGCGCTCGGGATCGTTCACGTGATAGGCGAAGACCGAGGCGCCCTGCGTGCGTGCGCCGGCCTCGCGCAGCAGGCGGAACAGGTCGTGCCCGTAGAAGATGTTGTCACCCAGCACGAGCGAGCTCGGCCCGCCGCCCACGAAGTGCCTGCCGAGGATGAAGGCCTGGGCGAGGCCGTCGGGGCTGGGCTGCACGCAATAGGAGATCGCGATGCCCCACTGAGAGCCGTCGCCGAGGAGCGCCTCGAAGCGTGGCACGTCCTGCGGTGTGCTGATCAGCAGGATGTCGCGGATCCCGGCGAGCATCAGCGTCGACAGCGGGTAGTACACCATCGGCTTGTCGTACACCGGCAGCAGTTGCTTGCTCAGCGCGAGCGTAGCCGGATGCAGGCGGGTGCCCGAGCCGCCCGCGAGGATGATGCCTTTGCGCGCGCGCGTCATGGCCCGGGCTGCAGCAGCTCGGTGAGCACGCGGTCGACACCTTGCTGCCACGGCGGCAGCGTGAGGCCGAAGGTCGCGCGCAGCTTGCCGGTATCGAGCCGCGAGTTCTTGGGCCGCACCGCGGGCGTGGGGTAGGCGCTCGTCGGGATCGGCGCGATCGCATCGGCACGCACCTTCACTGGCCGGCCCGCGGCACGGGCGAATTCGATCACGTGGCGCGCATAGCCGTGCCAGCTCGTCTCGCCGGCGGCGACGCAGTGATAGGTGCCCGACACCTCGGGCCGCACGAGCGCCGCACGCAGCACGTGCGCCGTGACGTCCGCGAGCAGCTCGGCGCCGGTCGGCGCACCCACCTGGTCGTCGATCACGGCAAGGCGCTCGCGCTCCTCGGCCAGGCGCAGCATCGTCTTCGCGAAGTTCGCGCCGCGCGCGCCGTACACCCAGCTCGTGCGCAGGATCACGTGTCGGCAGCCGCTCGCGCGGATCGCGTCTTCCCCGTCGAGCTTCGTGCGGCCGTAGACGCTCAGCGGTCCGGTCGGGGCGTCCTCGGTGCGCGGCGTCGTGCCGCTGCCGTCGAACACGTAGTCGGTGCTGTAGTGCACCAGCCAGGCGCCGAGCGTCTGCGCTTCATGCGCGAGCACCGCGGGCGCTGCGGCGTTGAGCGCGTGCGCGCGCGCGAGCTCGCTCTCGCAGCTGTCGACGCCGGTGTGCGCGGCCGCATTCACGACGATCTGCGGCTGCACGGCGCGCATCGTCGCGGCGAGTGCATCGGGGTTCGAGAAGTCGCCGGACAGCGGTCCGGGGCTGTCGAAGTCGAGCGCGACGAGTTCGCCGAGCGGGGCGAGCGAACGCTGCAGCTCCCATCCGACCTGTCCGTTCTTGCCGAAGAGCAGGATCTTCATCGCGTCCCCACCTCCCTCGTGCCGCGTCGTTCGTAGTTCTCCTCGAGCCACGCGCGGTACGCGCCGCTCTGCACGCGCGCCACCCATTCGGCGTGCTCGAGATACCAGCGCACCGTCTTGCGGATGCCGGTGGCGAACGTCTCGGCCGGCTTGCAGCCGAGCTCGTGCTCGATCTTGCGGGCGTCGATCGCGTAGCGGCGATCGTGGCCGGGGCGGTCCGCGACGTGCCTCACCAGTCGCGCGTAGGGGCCCTTCGGGTCGGGGCGCATCTCGTCGAGGAGTGCGCAGACCGTGTGCACGATGTCCAGATTGGCCTTTTCGTTCCAGCCCCCGATGTTGTACGTCTCGCCCGGCACGCCCCGCTCGAGGACGACGCGCAGGGCCGCGCAGTGGTCGGCCACGTAGAGCCAGTCGCGCACCTGCCGGCCGTCGCCGTAGACGGGCAGCGGCTTGCCGGCCAGCGCGTTCACGATCATCAGCGGGATGAGCTTCTCGGGAAACTGGAAGGGGCCGTAGTTGTTCGAGCAGTTCGTCGTGATGACCGGCAAGCGGTAGGTCTGGAACCACGCGCGCGCAAGGTGGTCGCTCGCCGCCTTGCTCGCCGAATAGGGGCTGTTCGGTTCGTAGGCGTGGCTCTCCGTGAACGGCGGCTCTCCCGCTGCCAGCGAGCCGTAGACCTCGTCGGTCGAGACGTGCACGAAGCGAAAGGCATCGCGCGTGGCCGCGTCCACATCCGCCAGATGTGCGCGCGCGGCCTCGAGCAGCGTGAAGGTTCCTTCGACGTTCGTCTGCACGAAGGCGGCGGGCCCGTGGATGCTGCGGTCGACGTGGCTCTCCGCGGCGAGGTGCACGATGGCGCGCGGCCGATGCTCGGCCAGCAGCCGGTCGACCAGTGCGCGGTCGCGGATGTCGCCGTGCACGAACACGTGCCGCGCATCGCCGTCGAGCGCCGCGAGGTTCTCGCGGTTGCCGGCGTACGTCAGCGCATCGAGGTTCACCACCGGTTCGCTGGTGGCGGCAAGCCAGTCGAGCACGAAGTTCGAGCCGATGAATCCCGCCCCTCCGGTGACGAGGATCACGGCTTCACTCTCCCGTACGTGTCCTCGAATCGCACGATGTCGTCCTCGCCCAGGTACGCGCCCGACTGCACCTCGATGATCTCGAGCGGCACCTTGCCGGGATTGGCGAGGCGGTGCACCTGGCCGAGCGGGATGTACGTGCTCTGGTTCTCCGACAGGAGCATCACCTGGTCGCCGTTGGTGACCTCGGCCGTGCCGCGCACCACGACCCAGTGCTCGGCGCGGTGGTGGTGCTTCTGCAGGCTGAGCGACGCGCCGGGCTTCACGCAGATGTGCTTCACCTGGAAGCGCGGACCGGAATCGAGGCTGTCGTACCAGCCCCAGGGCCGGTGCACGAGGCGGTGCGCGGTGTGCTCGGTGCGTTTCGCGCGGTCGAGCTCGGCCACGACCTGCTTCACGTCCTGGCTCTTCGCGCGATCGGCGACCAGCACCGCGTCAGGCGTCTCGACCACGACCACGTCGTTCAGGCCGATGACGCTCACGAGGCGGCTGGTCGCGTGCACGAGCGTGTCGCGGCTGTCCTTCACGATCGCATCGCCCACGGCTGCGTTCCCGGCCGGGTCCTTCGGGGCGACCTGCCACACCGCGTCCCACGCGCCGAGGTCGGACCAGCCGGCCGCGAGCGGCACCATGCGGAGCGCAAAGCCGGTACCGGGCACGGCGGCCTTCTCCATCACCGCATAGTCGATCGAATCGCTCGGCACGTCGGCGAATGCCTTCGCCGCCGGACGCACGAAGCTCGCGTCGGTGCTGCGCCCGTCGAAGGCTGCGCGCGTGGCGTGCGCGATGTCCGCCCGAAAGGTCTCGATCGCGCGCAGCCACACCGATGCGCGCACCACGAACATGCCGCTGTTCCAGTAATAGCCGCCGTCGCGCAAATACGTCTCGGCGGTCGCGGCATCGGGCTTCTCGACGAAGCGTTCGATGGCGAGGGTGCCGGCGTCGGACGCACCGCTCGCACGGATGTAGCCGTAGCCGGTCTCCGCCCGGTCCGGCGTGATGCCGAGCAGGACGATGGCGCCGCCAGCCGCCGCCCGCACCGCAGTGGTCACCGCCTCGCGGAACGCGGCGGCATCCGTGACGGTCTGGTCGGCAGGCGTCACGACGAGCACCGGGTCGCGGCCATCGGCGCGGGCCTGCAGCGCCGCCAGCGTCATGGCCGGAGCGGTGTTGCGGGCCGCAGGCTCGAGCATCAGCGCGGCGCCGGCCAGGCCGCACTCGCGGAGTTGCTCGAGGACGAGGAAGCGATGCTCCTCGTTGCCGACGACGCATGGCGCCATCACGCGCAAGTCGCCGGCATCGAGGTTCGAGAGGCGCGCGGCAGCTTCCTGGAAGAGACTGCGGTTGCCCTGTAGCACGAGGAACTGCTTCGGATACTGTGCGCGCGACAGCGGCCACAGCCGCGTGCCGCTGCCGCCGGCCATGACGACGGGCAGGACGTCGATCGCGCTCATGCCGCGGCAGGCACGGTCGCGTACCCGTCGGGATTGAGCCGCTGCCAGCGCCACGCGTCCGCGCACATGGCGTCGAGGTCGCGCGTGGCCTGCCATCCGAGCAGGTCGCGTGCGAGCGCCGGGTCGGCCCAGCAGGCGTCGACGTCTCCCGGGCGCCGGCCGACGATCTCGAGCGGGATCGAGCGACCGCTCGCCTGCTCGAACGCGCGCACCAGCTCGAGCACGCTGTGGCCACGCCCGGTGCCGAGGTTCGCGGTGATCGAGCGGCGGTGCGTGAGGAGATAGCGCAGCGCCGCGACGTGGCCGTCGGCGAGGTCCATCACGTGGATGTAGTCGCGCACGCCGGTGCCGTCGGGTGTGGCGTAGTCGTTGCCAAAGACCTGCAGCCGCTCGCGCTTGCCGACCGCCACCTGGGTGACATAGGGCATGAGGTTGTTCGGGATGCCGCGCGGATCCTCGCCCATCAGTCCGCTCGGGTGTGCGCCGACCGGGTTGAAGTAGCGCAGCAGCGCGATGGCCCATGAGGGATCCGCCGTGTTGACCGCGCGCAGGATGTCCTCGCTCATGAGCTTGGTGGCGCCGTAGGGGCTCGTGGTGGAGAGCGCGGCATCTTCGCGCAGCGGCAGGCTCTTGGGGCGGCCGTAGACCGTGGCGCTGGAGCTGAAAACGATCGCGCGTGTGCCGTGGCGCTCCATCGCCTCGAGCAGCGCGAGCAGGCCGCCCACGTTGTTCGCGAAGTAGGCGAGGGGCTTCGCGCTGCTTTCGCCGACGGCCTTGTGGGCCGCGAAGTGCACGACGGCGTCGATCGGGGCACGCTGCCAGATGGAGTCGAGCGCGCCGGAGTCGCGCACGTCCGCTTCCACGAACTCGGGCTCCCGTCCGGCCAGCTCGGCGAGGCGCTCGAGGACGACGGGCGAACTGTTCGCGAAGTTGTCGAGTCCGACGACGCGGTATCCCGCCTCCAGCAGCGCCAGCCAGGTGTGCGACGCGATGTAGCCCGTCGCACCGGTGAGGAGGATGCGGGGCGGGTTCATCGGCCGGGCAGCATCTTCAGCGCCACGTGTACTGGCCCGTGCAGCCGATGGCCGTCACGTTGTAGCTGAACGGATTGATCGTGCCGGTGACGTCGCGGTTCTCGTATGAGGCGTTGCACCCGGCGGACCAGCCACGCGTGATGGCCCATGTGGCGCCGAGGTAGGCGATCTTGCTGCGATCGGTCGTATCGGGCACCGCTTCGGCGATGGAACCGAGTGCGAGCGTCGAGATGAGCTTGGCGCGCGAATACCGGAGGCCCGCATAAGCCGTGATCTTGCCGGTCGCCTGCCAGTTGGCCGTGAGGCCGCCGCTGTTCGTGACCTGGTTGTTCTGGTAAAGGCCGGTGACGTTGCTGAAGAACGGCGTGTTGCCGATGAAGAAGACCGTGGTGGCATTGAAAGGCGACGTGTTGAAGCCGACATCGCGCGAGGCGTACGCGCTGACGCTCGTCTTGCCGGTGATCTGCCAGCTGAGCACGGCATAGCCGGTGTTGCCGGAGAAGTCGGCGCTCGAGGCCCCGGAGTTCGTCTGCTTCGTGCGCGAGATGCGGCCGTTGAACGCGAGCGTGGGTCCGACGATGTAGTCGACGTAGAGGTCGATGTTCTTCCCTCGCACGTCGTTGCGCAGCACGTCGCCGTTGACGAGTTGCAGCGCTTCCGGCTGCACGAGTCGCGTCTCGCGATAGCCCAGGCCGAGCTTCAGCGGCCCCGAAGGCAGCCATCTGAGGACCGCGCTCGCCGTGTTCTGGTACGAGTTGAGGAACTTCGACGCGTCGTTGGAGTAGTCGATGCGATCGTGCGAGACGAAGCCTTCGAGGCCGAAGTTCGCCACCCCGCCCCAGAGCACCGAGGCCTGCTCGTGCTGCGTCGTCGACTGGTTGGCCTGCTGGGTCGGTCCGACCCCGGTGACGGGTTGAGAGAGGTTCTGTCCGAAGGCGACGCCGACGTTTCCCGACAGATGGCCCACCGTCTGCCATTCGAAGTTGCCGAGCAGGTTGTAGCTGGTGTTGTCGAGTTCGCTGTGGCCGAAGTACTTGTTGTACGAGACGTTGCCTGCGCCGTAGAGGTGCTGCCGGCCGATCGGCTGATCGATTCCGCCGACGGCGCTGGTGCTGGAGATGTTGCCGCTGGGGCCGTCGGGCACGCGAAAGACGTTGCTGTCATGCGTGAGCGACTCGCTCACGCCGAAGTACCACGGGTTCGCGCTGTTCAGCGACACGCTGCCCGGAAGCGCGCCCGGTGTGCCGGCCTGGCTGCCGCTGACCCCGCCGGGGCCGCCGGGCGCCGGTGCCGGTGCCGGTGCCGGTGCGGGCGTCTGAGAGGGCGAGGATGAAGAAGGCTGTGCGTTGCCGGAGGAGCTGCCCGACGAGCTGCCGCCCGAGTCGGTGCCCTGTGCCGCCGCGACGCCGGCGGCCGCGGCGAGGAGGGCCGCGACGGCGCGCGCCAAGATCGTCTGTGGGGGAATCATGCTCGATGTCTCCTGCCGCCGGATCCGTTGTCAGTACGCATGCCGGTCGAAGAACAGCAGGCGGACCGTGCCGGCGATGATGCGCAGGTCCAGGCCGAGGGACCAGTTGCGCAGGTATTCGAGATCGTATTCGACGCGGACGCGCATCTTCTCGATGGTATCGGTCTCGCCGCGCTGGCCGTTCACCTGGGCCCATCCGGTGATGCCCGGCTTGACCTTGTGGCGCACCATGTAGGCCTTGATGATGCGCTTGTACTCCTCGTTGTGGGCCACGGCGTGCGGGCGCGGACCCACGATGCTCATGGTGCCTTGCAGGACGTTGAAGAACTGCGGCAGCTCGTCGAGCGACGTGCGCCGCAGGAACGCGCCGAAGCGCGTGACGCGCGGATCGTTCTTGGTCGCCTGCGGCACGACCGGACCGTCGTCCTGGGTGCGCATGGTGCGGAACTTGTAGACCACGATCTCGCCGCCGTCGAGGCCGTTGCGTCGCTGCCGGAAGATGATCGGGCCCGGCGAGCTCAGCTTGACGCCGATGGCGATCGCGAGCAGCAGGGGCGAGATCATGACCACGATGACGCTGGCGATGATCACGTCGCTGAGCCGCTTGACGAGCTCGTTGGTGCCCTGGAACGGCGTCTCGCAGATGCCCACCACCGGCACGCCGTTCATGTCCTCGAGCCGGCCCTGGATGATGCTGATGCCGAACACGTCGGGCACGAAGTAGATCGACGCCGTCGTTCCTTGCACCTGCTCGAGCAACTCGACGATGCGCGGCTGGGAGCCGAGCGGCAGCGTGATGTAGATCTCCCTCACGCCGTGCTCGATGGCGTGTGGCGCCACGTCCTTCAATCCGCCGAGGATGCGGGCCGACGCGTCGGGATGCACGCGCCCGTCGGCGCGATCGTCGAAATAGCCGAGAAAGTCGGTGCCGCGCTCGCGGTTCTGCTGCAGCGCGTTGGCGACCTTCACGCCGAGGGCGCCCGCGCCCACCACCACGGCCGGGCTGCGATTCTCGGGCCGGCTCGCGTGACGGCGCAGCGCCGCGCGCCCGATCCAAACCGCAAGCCATTGCAGCACCGGCGTCACCAGCACCCATGCGAGCAGGACGTCGTCCTCGAAGTACTTGCGGCTGTCCGTCGCATACGCGCACAGCCAGAGGATCGCGATCAGCGTGATCCACGAGGAGAGGATGTCGACGGCCGCATTGAGCAGCTTGTCGCGGAACCGGTTGGGGCCCGGGAAGGTGAGGGCGAAGACGAGGAGGCACAGCGTGAGGGCGGGCCGGTCCATCGGCTCGTCCGACCACCGCATGGCCACGTAGAACACGATGACCGTCAGCCCGGGCTCGAGGAATGCGGCGACCAGCGAGGTCACCGATTGCGGTGCGCTGTAGAAGGTCCTCTTGTAGGTGCGGTCTTCAAACATGATTCGGCGGACCGGTGTCGGGCCGCACTCGGCGACCGCGTTGTACGCCGACGTACGCGCCGCCGCGCGGCAAGCGTTGTGCCCGCTGCGGCCCGGCGGATCGAGCGCGATTGTCCATCGGAAGCCCGCGCAGCGGCGATCCTATGAATCGGGGGTGCGCGCCTACAATCGCGGGCATGTTGCGCAGCCTGCAGGCGGCCTTCGAACGTGCCGCGATGGAGCGCCTCACGCTGCTCCTGAACCACGTGCTCGCCGCGGAGCCCGTCGCGACCGCGCGCCTCGCGGTGCATGCCGGCGCGACGGTGCAGGTGCAGTTCGCCGGCTGGCCCTCGCTCCTCCCCGCACTTCCGGTCGTGGCTTATCGCATCACCCCGGCGGGACTCGTCGAATGGCTCGGCGACGAGCGTCTCGAGAGCCCCGCGTTGCGCATCGACGTGGACGCATCCAATCCGGCGCGCGCGCTGGCCGATGCGCTCGGGGGCGTGCGGCCCGGCGTGCTCGTGAGCGGTGACGCCGCGCTCGCGGGCGACGTGCAATGGCTCATCGACAACGTGCGCTGGGACGTCGAGGATGACCTCGCCGCGATCGTCGGTCCGGGCGCAGCCCATGCGATCGGCCGCGTCGGCCGCGCGATCGCCGCGGGAGTCCGCGAGATGGTGCGCGCGGCCAGCACGCTCGCGCAGCGCGTGGGAGCCGCGGGACCGGGCGATCGATGAGGCATCTGGCCCGTCTTTTCTTCATCTATCTCACGGTATTGCGCTACGGGCTGGATGAGCTGGCGCTCTCCGGCTTCCGGCAGCGTCGCGTCCGGATCCTCGCCCGCGTGCTGACCATCGGCCGGCGTCTCGACGCACCGCGAGGTGTGCGCCTGCGTCGCGGCCTCGAGGCCCTCGGACCGATCTTCGTGAAGTTCGGCCAGGTGCTTTCGACGCGGCGCGATTTGCTGCCGCCCGACGTGGCGTACGAGCTGGCGAAGCTGCAGGACCGGGTGCCGCCCTTTCCTGCCGACGTCGCACGCCGCCTCGTCGAAGGCGCATTCGCAGCACCGATCGATGCGGTGTTCGCGAGTTTCGAGGACGAACCCGTCGCGAGCGCCTCGATCGCCCAAGTGCACTTCGCCGTCCTGAAGGACGGACGCGAGGTGGCCGTCAAGGTCTTGCGGCCGGGCATGCTCGCAGCCATCGAGGACGACCTCGCGCTCATGCGCACGATGGCGCGATGGATCGAGCGCGTGTCGACCGATGCGAAGCGGCTCAAGCCGCGCGAGGTCGTCGCCGAATTCGACACCTACCTGCACGACGAGCTCGACCTGGTGCGCGAAGCGGCGAACGCGGCCCAGCTGCGGCGCAACATGCAGGGACTGGGACTGTGCCTCGTGCCCGAGATGATCTGGGACCTGTGCACGCCGGGCGTGATCGTGATGCAGCGCATGAAGGGCGTGCCCATCAGCCAGGTGCAGCGGCTGCGCGATGCGGGCGTCGACATTTCCAAGCTCGCGCGCGACGGCGTCACCATCTTCTTCACGCAGGTCTTCAGGGACGGCTTCTTCCACGCCGACATGCACCCGGGCAACATCCAGGTGTCGGTGGAACCGGACACGTTCGGTCGCTACATCGCCCTCGACTTCGGCATCGTCGGCACGCTCACCGACTTCGACAAGGACTACCTCGCGCAGAACTTC
>Ga0335069_10013513_pt1 | contig 11461 bp, 9 predicted proteins | sample Lox_Sample_11_FD_206714 | JGI IMG/M metagenome (GOLD analysis project Ga0335069, IMG submission 206714) | Soil microbial communities from Loxahatchee National Wildlife Refuge, Florida, United States - Lox_Sample_1.1 | ecosystem: Environmental > Terrestrial > Soil > Wetlands | place: USA: Florida... | reverse complement strand
CAGCCGCTCGTACCACGTGCTCGCCATCCACTGATCCTCCGCAACCGAGGGGAGGCAACCATGATGCCAAGCCGAACGCCCCCCGCAGACCCGCAGAATCGGCCTGGGCATCGGGGAGTCGGTGGACTTCGTGATTGGCTCTTGAGCAGCCGCACAGAATTTGGGCAGGGGGCGACATTGGCCGGAAGGTTGTGTCGGTGCCCGCGGCGGAGCGCACCGGCAGTCACGGTTCTCAACCACTCTGAGGCCAGTTGCTATACCGCACTACTGCGCCGCGAGATTGGTGACCTAGTGCAGCCAGGTGTCGCACCGGGCTTCCTTGAGGATCGGATCGAGGCGCGACTTGTCTGCCACTGCAGCATAACGAGCGCGCAGCGCCGCGAGCGACTTGGCGTGGTACTTCTGTGTCTCCTGCGAGTACGGCTTGCCCGCGAGCGTCATTGAGAACTCCTTCTGTCCGGCAGCGAGGGCCTGCGCATTGGCAACCGTCCACGGGAAGAAGATGCCGGCGATCTCTTCTTTGAGCAGCGGCATCAACGTCGGGCCCAGCTTGTCCCACGTCTCGAACTCCCCTTCGGCGCGCGGGCCGAGCATCTCCTGGATCCACCTGGCGACACGCGGCGCGGTGTCGCGCATGAGCTTGGCAGGGGTGGGGTCGGTCGAACACTGATAGAGCTGTGCATACATGCCGAAGTCGGCAAACGCTGGCCGGTTGCCGAAGAGGTACGTCCGATGTTGGAGATGCTTGTCGAGGATCGACAATTGATTTTTGTATGAGCCTTCGATCAGATCCTTGGTCTCCGCTGACGACCCAACGAACTTGAGCCGGGGGACCATGCGCGACTTGATCATCGCGCACGCGCTCTCCAACTCGACCCCCGGCATCATGCTGCGCGCCAGCCGCTCGGCTGCGGACTTCTGATCCGCCTCGTAGAACCAGCGATAGTGGAACATCGGCTTATTGCCCCACTCATCGGCGTACTCCTCGATCAACGCCGAAATGAATGCCAGCAGCGGATCACCGGGATGAATCGACGGCTCCGGATAGAGCGCTTCGAAGTGCTCCAGGATCGGCGTCGAGTCTTGCAGACCTTCGCCGTCCGGTGTCACGACCAACGGGATCAACGGCAGCTTGGCGTACCGCTGAAACTCCTCCTGGTTGCTCGGATCGCGGACAATCCACTCGTGCGGGATCTGCTTGTAGCGAAAGTATGACCGGACCTTGACCGAGTACGGCGACAACTCGTTGCCGAAGATGCGATAGCGGTTTGTCATCTGGCCCTCCTGAGTGCGCGCGATTGTCCCACGTGCACTGGGCTTCGGCTAGCGCGTTTTCAGTTTGATGTCGACCCGGCGCCGTACCGCCCTCTTGGCAACCGATCGCGTCCCCAAAACGCCCGTGGTCCACATCGCCTCTTGACTCAAAAGAGCCCAGCGCCCCGAGCATGCGCTATCCGGTTCACGGGCCCACCAAAGGGAGAGAGTGATGAGGTATTCCTCAAGGCAAGGACGACGACGGGGACGCACCGACAGCGACACGTTGAAGCTCGCCTGCGTGCCGCATGGACGGCCGAGCCACGCTCATGGCTACGCCAACCATCGTGCAACGTCGCGAGAGACGACCCTGAACTCCACGAACGCCGCCGCCCTCACGCTCAATGGCAAAACCTTTCTCGGCATCGGTCTTTGGCAGGACGGCGGCCTGTTGGCATTCGGGCTGCCGTGAGTCGCCGCCGCGCTCCCCGAGCGACGCGCCGAAACCTACTTCTCCTGAATCGAGCGAATGTAGTCCGTCAGCAACATCAACCGACCGCGCACCATGGCCTGCTGCATGGGGTCGCCGGCGCTATCCGATTGAAACGTCTCGCCCCACGCGGGCATTTCCTTGCTGCCATGGGAGGCGATGGGCTTGGCGCCGTCAATGTAGTCGAGAACATCCATGTACGGAAACTTCCCGCCGTTCTGTTTCGCGAGTTGTGTCAGATCGGTAGACTTGCTCTTGAGGGCCGCCGCCAGCGGCCCATCACCTTTTCCGTTCGGTCCATGGCACGTCGCGCAATACTGCCGGTAGTACATCTTCCCGGCTTCCGCCGAGGACACATCCGCGGCTCGCGCGCGACTCCCCAAGAGCAGCACGCCCAAAAGCGCCACGGACCCAACACGCCGCACACACGCCCCTCGATAGACCATCGTCGATCCTCCCTCCGCTGCATGGTCGAGCACAGCGCTCCCTCTTTAGCGCTGCTCGCCGCCGGAGTGCAAACCGCGGCGGCGTGTGATGCATGGCGTGAACGGCCAACCTCAATTCGAAGAAGGAGAGGACCCCGCCGACAGACGCCGAGAACCGCTGATACGGAATTCGACGGAACTCATAGCCTTGTTCAGATCCCCTTCGAGCCTGGTCGGCGTATATCGGCGCCCATCAGCGGTTTCCCTATTTCACTTTGAGACTAATGACCGGGCAGGTTCGTGAGCTGCGCGATGTCGGCGGCGAGTGTCTCGCGGATCAGGCGCACCGTCGCCGCACGCTCCCGTCGCTTCGTATCCCGGAAGGCAGGGTCAGGCAACGCGCTCAAGCGGCGCGCGTAGTCCAGGGCGGTCTCGAAAAGCACAGCGGGCTTTGCGGTGACGTCCAGGTAGCCCGCGTCCTTGGCGGACACCGGATCGAAAATCCGCGCCTGCGTCACCGCTGCGCTGAAGTGGCGCTTGGACAAGCGGTCGCGCGCCAGTTCCATGGCGAAGCTCGGCAGCGTCATTTGAATAGCCACCTCGTTGAGTCCGATCTTGAATTCGCCTTCCGCGCCGACGCGGGTGTCGGCAACGAGCAACAGTATGGCGCCGGCCGCGAGGGCGTGGCCGGTACACGCAACCACCACCGGACGCGGGAATGTGTAGAGCCGCAGCATCAGTTCGGCACCGGCCGTCACCAGATTGCGCGTCGCTTCCGGGCTGCTGACCATCACGGTGAGATCAAAGCCAGCGGAGAGCCGCTTCTCGCGCCCGGTCAGCAGCACGGCATGCGCCTCGTGCTCGGCGCGCTCGAGGCATGCATGCAACGCGTCAATGACCTCGTGCGACAAGGCGTTCACCTTGCCATCGTCCATCGTGACGACGGCAACGCCGTCGCGCAATTCGTAGCGCACCTTGTCCATGGCCATCGGTCTACCTCCTGGCACGCTGCCCGAAGAGAATGTTGCGCGCCTGTTCATCCATGCCCTGCATCGCCTGCCGGCGGATGTCCTTGCCGACGTCGAAGCCGCGGCGCACCCCGGGCCGTGTCTTCATCAGGTCGTACCAGCGCTTCAGATTGGGGAACTCGTCGATGCGCTGGCCGTGGCGCTCGTGCGGCACGATCCACGGCCAGGTCGCCATGTCGGCGATGGAATACGCGCCGCAGATATATTCGTTTTCCGCCAGTTGCGCGTCGAGCACACCGTAAAGACGATTGACCTCGTTCGTATAGCGCTCGACGGCGTACGGGATCTGCTCCGGCGCGTACAGGCGGAAGTGACCGACCTGCCCGCCCATCGGCCCGAGTCCGCCCATCTGCCACATCAGCCATTGCGTAACCTGGTACCGCCCGCGCACGTCGCGCGGGATGAACGTACCGGTCTTCTCGGCGAGGTATAGCAAGATGGCCCCCGACTCGAAGATGGCCAGCGGCGCTCCGCCGCCGAGGGGGTCGTGATCCACGATGGCGGGCATACGGTTGTTGGGGCTGATCGCCAGGAACTCGGGCTTGAACTGGTCGCCGCGCCCGATGTTCACCGGAATCAAATTGTAGGGCAGCTGCATCTCCTCGAGTGCGATCGAGATCTTCCAGCCGTTGGGCGTTGGCCAATAGTAGAGGTCAATCATCAGTGCCTCCGAGAACCGTCGCTCAGAGATAGCGCGTTGGCGGCTGAAGGGAAACAAGGTACTATCCGCAGCAGTCACACGAGGAGACCAATGGACGTAAAGATTCGGGACGCAACGGCTGCCGATGCCTCTTTCCTAGCTTGGGTGATGTTGGCCGCGGCCCGTTCGCATCGCCCCCTCTCGTTCTGGGACTATGCGTTTCCGGGACCGGATGCGCCGAGGCTCGACTACATCGCCGCAATGGCACTCGCCGAGCCGGTTTGTTTCACCCATTACAGCGGCTTCCTGGTCGCGGAACACGAAGGTCAACCGGTCGGCGGCTTGAGCGCCTACGATTCTGCGAGCAAGAGCATGGAGAACTTCATAGCGGCGCTCACCGGCCTGCTCGCGGCGCGTGAATGGTCGGCGGAGCATCAACAGCTCTTAGTCGCGCGTACAGCACCGGTCACAACGTGCATGCCCGACTCTCCGCCTGGCGTGTGGGTGATCGAGTGGGTGGCGACGACGCCGACGGCACGAGGTCGTGGTGTTGCGCATGCGCTCTTACGCGAGATCCTGGCGCGCGGCAGGGCGGCGGGCTATGCCAAGTCTCAGATCGGCTACCTCATCGGGAACACGCCGGCGCAAACTGCTTACGAGCGCGTGGGTTTCGAAACGGTCGAGGAGAAGCGTCATCCGGACTTCGAGGCCGCCTTCGGAACGCCGGGAGTGGCTCGGATGGTACGAGACCTGTGAGATCCCCGCCGGTGCGATGCGTCGTCGGGATATAGTTCCCGGATCAACGTCACACCGTTTGATACTGTGGGTCCCGAACATTCGATCATCGTGAAATCTCAGGCGGAATCGTGATCGCGCTCGGGGGCCGATCAGAGGGCATTGAGGGAGGGACACGTTCGACCGTTGGCTGTCGACAATGACGGCGAGCGGCAATTGGTGTTCGTCGCCGGTGAGCCGGGGATCGGCAAGACGCGTCTCGCCACCGAGGCGGCGCTGGCGGCACACGCCGACGGGGCGTAGCGCTGCTAGGCACCCGACACCCACACGTTTGGCGGGGAAGCGCAGGGCGTTTTGCTTCCTGTCACTGGTCAGCCGAGTGCCGCGAGAGCGCCGCCCGCTTGGCGATACGGGCGGCGTGTGGGTGACCTGCGTGCGCTTGCCCTGCAAGTACACACCGCGCAGGGCCCGTGCATTGGGAGCTCCATCGTGCGCGGGGGGTCGCCCTAGCGTCAACCGAATGTGCGACAATCTCGCGTGCCGAGACTTGGTCGCAAGACTGATCGCTTCGCGCCAGGGTAGATTGTATGGATCCAGCGAGCATCCGGGAATTCGCGCGCCGCAATCGCACCGAAGTGCAAGAGTCCAAGCAGCATTACTGGGCGGAACAATACCGGGTGCATGGGCCCGCCGGCGCGATGCGCACCAGTCAGGCGCTCTGGCAGTACGTCCGCCGCCTGCGCCCCGACTGGCCCACGGCCCGCGAGCGAGCGGAAGACCTGGCGTACCACATCGAAGTGAAGCGCAAGATCGATCGAGCCGCGCACGCCTTCGCCGCTCGCTGAGTTCCTCGGCGCACTCGCGCGTGTCTTCGAGCGGCCCTCACTGCGGTGGTACCTGAGCGCCTTCTACGATCCCCACTATCGCTTGTTCGAGGACGAGCGACATTGCCACCTTTCGCCGCGCTGGCCGTGGGACGTGCGCGGAATTTCTGCGCTACGCGGATCTCGCCATTCGCGGTCGCGCCCGGCCCGAGACCGTACACGCCTTGCCGCTCTGACCAGCCCAGGCTACGCCGGGTTCGCCGACGCCTTCGACCCCCGCGACCTGACCGAGGCGCAGGGGTTGCTGCACGAGCTCGGATGAAAGGCTAACACGATCAGAACGGCCATCGGCTGACTCTGGCGTAGTTGGTCGCCGAGTAAAAAATAACTGTAAGTCCAGCCATGTCGGGAGTTTTCGGAAGAAACAACTTGAACCCCACGCCCACCTCATCCTACCCGCGTCTCGATATTGAACGCTGCCGCCAGCAAGCTCTTGGTGTACGGCTCACGCGGCGCGTTGAAGATGTCCTCCGCGGGGCCGTGCTCGACGACCACGCCGCGGCGCATCACCAACACGCGATGGCTCATCGCCCGCACGACGCGCAGGTCGTGGCTGATGAAGAGATACGCGACGCCATGCTTGGCCTGCAGTGTTCGCAGCAGGTCGACGATCTGCGCCTGCACCGAAACGTCGAGGGCCGAGGTCGGCTCGTCGAGCACGACGAACTTCGGCTGCAACACCATGGCGCGGGCGATCGCAATGCGCTGGCGCTGGCCACCCGAGAATTCGTGCGGGTAGCGGTGGCGGGTCGCCGGATCGAGTCCCACCTCTTCTAGTGCACCGACGATCAACTGCTCGCGTTCCTCGGGGCTGCCGCCGAGCACATGCACGAGCAAGCCTTCTTCGATGATCTGACCGACGGACAGTCGCGGGCTCAGCGAGCTATAGGGATCTTGGAAAACGATCTGCATGTCGCGACGCAATGGCCGCAGCATGCGCGAGCGTGCCGCTTGAATATCGCGTCCGCGGAACTCAATTGGCCCCTTGCTGGAGATCAAACGCAACAGTGCCAGGCCGAGCGTCGTCTTTCCCGAGCCGCTCTCACCAACGACGCCCACGGTCTCTCCCTCGCGCACGTCGACGCGCACGCCATCGACGGCGCGCACGTAGTCCACCGTCCGCCGCAGGATGCCGGCCTTGATGGGATACCACACCTTGAGGCCAGCCGAGGACAGCACCGATGCGCCGCCCAGCGGTGCCGCCGCCGGCGCCCCTTTCGGCTGCGCGGCCAGCAACTGCTGTGTGTACGGGTGCTGCGGCCGGCTGAGCACCGCCTGGGTCGCACCCGTCTCGACGATCTGGCCATGCTGCATGACGCAGATGCGATCAGCGATCTTGCGCACGATGCCGAGGTCGTGCGTGATGAACAGCATCGCCATACCGAGGCGCTTCTGCAGGTCACCGAGGAGCGCTAGCAACTGCGCTTGGATGGTGACATCGACCGCGGTAGTCGGTTCATCGGCGATCAGCAGGTCCGGTTCATTTGCCAGCGCCATCGCGATCATCACCCGTTGCCGCTGGCCACCGGAGAGCTCGTGCGGGTAGGCACCGAGGCGGCGTTCCGGTTCGTCGATCCCCACCAGACGGAGCAGCGCCAGGGTGCGTGCTCGCGCCGCGGCGCGAGCGAGTCCCTTGTGCAGCAGCAACGTCTCGTTGACCTGGCGTTCGATGGTATGCAGCGGATTGAGCGACGTCATCGGCTCCTGGAAGATCATCGAGATGCGGTCGCCGCGAATCGAGCGCAGCGTGTCCCCGGGAGCAGCGATCAGCTCCTGCCCCTCGAGTTGAATGCTGCCACTCGGGTGACTCGCCGACGGGTATGGGAGGAGTTGCAGGATCGACAGGGCCGTCACCGATTTCCCGGAACCGCTTTCACCGACCAGCGCCAGCGTTTCGCCGCGCCGGATTGAGAACGATACGCCCCGCACCGCGTCGACGGCCGCGCGCCCCGCGCCAAAACGTACCCGCAGGTTCGACACGCTGAGCAGCGCGTTGACACCAGCATGTACTCCCGCCGCGTCTTGCAGCGGGGGCGCAACTGGCGCGGCCACTTCCGCCCCCGTCATGCCCTTGAAGATCTTGCGCGGATCGAAGGCATCGCGCACGGCTTCACCGATGAACACCAGCAGGCTGAGCATCAGTGCAATGACGAAGAAGCCCGCGAATCCCAGCCACGGCGCTTGCAAGTTGTCCTTACCTTGCTTCAGCAACTCACCGAGGGATGCTGAGCCGGGCGGCAATCCGAAACCGAGAAAGTCGAGCGCCGTGAGCGTCGTCACCGCACTACTGGTCACGAACGGCAGAAACGTCAACGTCGCCACCATGGCGTTGGGCAGCAGGTGACGCCACATGATGCGCGGATTGCCGACGCCGAGGGCGCGCGCCGCACGCACGTAGTCGAAGTTGCGGCCGCGCAGAAACTCGGCGCGCACGACACCGACCAGGGACATCCAACTGAACAGCAGCATCAAACCGAGCAACCACCAGAAGCTCGGCGTCACGATGCTCGCCAGAATGATCAGCAGATAGAGCGTCGGCAATCCCGACCAGATCTCGATGAACCGCTGGAAGCTCAGATCGATCCAGCCACCGAAGTAGCCCTGCACCGCGCCGGCGGCGACGCCGATGAGTGAGCTGAAGAGGGTCAGGGTCAGCCCGAACAGCACCGAGATGCGGTAGCCGTAGATCAACCGTGCCACGACGTCGCGCGCCTGGTCGTCGGTACCCAGCCAGTGATCCCAGCTCGGTGGCGACGGCGCCGGCACCGCAAGGTCGTGGCTCACCGTGTCGTAGCTGTAGGGAATCGGTGGCCAGACCATCCAACCCTTCGCGGCGATGAGCTGTTTCACTTCCGGGTCGGTGTAGCTGGCTTCAGTCTCGAAAAAGCCCCCGAACGTCGTCTCGGGATAGACGGCGAAGACGGGGAAATAGAACTTGCCCTGGTATGAGACGAGCAGCGGCTTGTCGTTGGCGATCACCTCCGCGAACAAGCTCACCGCCAGCAGCACCGTGAAGACCCACAGCGACCAGTATCCGCGGTGATTGGCGCGAAAGTTCGCCACTCGCCGAGCGTTGAGCGGACTCACGCGCATCGCGACGAAGAAATCGCAACCGCTGATGAACGCGGATGAACACAGATACGGGCAATAGGGCTTCCCGTGTTCATCTGTGGTTGCATATTGCTGCCCTCACACTTCCCGGCTTTCGAAATCGATGCGCGGGTCGACGGCGACGTAGGTGAGGTCTTCGATCAGCTTCATCACCAACCCGAGCAGGGTGAAGAAGAAGAGTGTTCCGAACATCACCGGATAGTCGCGATTGATCGCTGCTTCGAAGCCCAAGAGACCAAGGCCGTCGAGTGAGAAGATGACTTCGGTGAGTAGTGCGCCGGTGAACAAGATGCTGATGAAGGCGCCCGGAAAGCCTGCGATGACGATGAGCATGGCGTTGCGGAAGACGTGTCCGTAGAGCACGCGGCGCTCGCTGAGTCCCTTGGCACGCGCGGTGACCACGTACTGCTGATTGATCTGGTCGAGGAACGAGTTCTTGGTGAGCATGGTCAGCCCCGCAAAGCCGGAGATCACCAATGACAGAACCGGCAGCGTAATGTGCCACAGGTAGTCGATGACCTTGTGCCACGTGTCGAGCTGGTTCCAGCTATCCGACACCAGGCCGCGCAGCGGAAACCAGGCGAAGTAACGGCCGCCGGCAAACAGCACAATGAGCACGATTGCGAACAGGAAGCCCGGAATGGCGTTGCCGATGATCACGACAGCCGAGGTCCAGACGTCGAAACGTGAGCCGTCACGTACGGCCTTGGTGATTCCGAGCGGAATGGAGATGAGATAGACGAGCAACGTTGTCCACAGCCCGAGAGAGATGGATACCGGCATCTTGTCGATGACGAGATCGACAACCGAGCGGTCGCGGAAGAAGCTCTTGCCGAAATCGAAGCGCAGGAAGTTGCCCATCATCAACAGGAAGCGTTCGTACGCCGGTTTGTCGAAACCGAACTGCTTCTCGAGCTCCGCGATGAACGCCGGGTCGAGCCCGCGCGCGCCGTGATATTTGCTGGCACCCTGCTCGAGCGGGCGGCGCTGCCCTTCGCTCAACTCACCCTGTCGCCCACCGAAGCGTGCCGTAGCCTGCACGTCGGTACCTTGGAGACGCGAAAGCAACAACTCCACCGGCCCCCCCGGGGCCGCGTTGATAATGAGGAAGTTGAGCACCATGATTCCGAAGAGCGTCGGAATCACCAGCAGCAGGCGGCGGACGATGTAGGCGAACATGAGGGACAGTGGGTAGCAACCAGTAACCAGTAATCAGTGACGAGTGATCAGCAATCAAGTTGTCGGTAATCAGCTCGGTATTCACTGATTGATGATCGGTAGGCCACTGATCGCTGGTTACTGATCACTGGTCACTTTCCTCTTCGCGCTTGCAGCGCGCTTGCCTTGGCTGGGTCGATCCACCAGGCATCGAGTTGGACGCCTTGGGCTGGAACGACCGATGGGTATCCGAACTTGTCCCAGTAGGCGACACGGTCGTATGTCAGATGCCATTGCGGGATGACCCAATGGTCCCATTGCAGCACGCGGTCGAGGGCACGTACGCGGCTAACGAGACTCGGACGGTCCGGCGCCGCGATCAGGGTCGCGATGAGCGCATCGACAACCGGGTTCTTGATGCCGATCAGGTTCTGACTGCCCTGCTTGGCGGCATAGTCGGAGCCCCAGAAGTTGCGCTGTTCGTTGCCCGGAGACGATGACTCCGGCCAGCTCCCCACGATGACATCGAAGTCGAAGTCGTCGAGCCGGCGCCGATACTGCGCAGGATCGACGGTGCGCACGGCAGCATTGATGCCCAGGCGTTCCAGATTCTTCGTGAAGGGCAGAACGATCCGTTCGAACTCGGGTTGCACGAGGAGGATCTCGAAATCCATCACGCGGCCGCTTTCGCTGTGCGTGAGTTTCTTGGTCTTGTCGTCGATCTTCCAACCCGCATCACCCAACAGTTTCACGGCCTCGCGCAGGTTGTCGCGGATGTTGCCCGAGCCGTCGGTCTGCGGCGGGTTGTACTCGGTGGTGAACACCTGGTCGGGAACGCGGCCCCTGTAGGGTTCGAGAATCGCCAGTTCGGCTGCGCTCGGCAGCCCCTTCGCCGCCAGGTCCGAGTTGTCGAAGTAGCTGCGGGTGCGCTTGTACTGGCCGTAGAAGAGCGTCTTGTTCGACCACTCGAAGTCGAAGGCGTAGGCGAGCGCTTGGCGCACGCGCGCATCCTGAAAGAGCGGGCGGCGCGCATTGTACGCAAAGGCTTGCATCCCGACCGGGCGGCTATTGGGAATCTCGTCCTTACGTACTGCCCCAGTGCGGAGCGCCGGGAAGTCGTAGGCGGTTGCCCAGTCCTTCGCCGACACCTCGAGCCGCCAGTCGTACTCGCCGGCCTTGAACGCCTGCAACGCGACGGTACCGTCGCGGTAGTAGTCATAGCGCACGACGTCGAAATTATCGCGCCCGACATTGACCGGCAGCTCCTTGCCCCAATAATCGACGACCCGACGATAGGTCACCTGCCGCCCCGGCTCGAAGCTGTCGACCTTGTACGCAGCGCTGCCCAACGGCGGATCGAGCGTGGTCTGATCGAACTCCTTCCCCTGCCAGTAGTGTTTCGGAAGGATGGGCAACTGCCCGATGATGAGCGGCAGTTCGCGATTCTCGCCGGGCTTGAACGTGAATTTCACGGTGCGCTCTCCCGCCTTCTCCACCGCCGCGACACTGCTGTAGTAGCCGCGGTAGAACGGTTGCCCCTTGCTGCGGAGTGTTTCGAAGCTCCAGATGACGTCATCGACCGTGATCGGCTGCTGGTCGTGCCAGCGCGCATTCGCCCGCAAGGTGAATGCTACCCATGAGCGGTCTGCCGGTGTTTCCACCCTCTCGGCAATCAGCCCGTACTCACTGAAGGGTTCATCGGCGGAGGCGATCAAGAGTGTCTCGTAGATGCGCCC
>Ga0335069_10013511_pt1 | contig 11463 bp, 10 predicted proteins | sample Lox_Sample_11_FD_206714 | JGI IMG/M metagenome (GOLD analysis project Ga0335069, IMG submission 206714) | Soil microbial communities from Loxahatchee National Wildlife Refuge, Florida, United States - Lox_Sample_1.1 | ecosystem: Environmental > Terrestrial > Soil > Wetlands | place: USA... | reverse complement strand
CTGGCCGCCGAGAAGCTCAGAAAGCGCCACAGCATCGATCTGGCCAAGGAGACGGTCCGGCGGTTGCAGATCGCGTCCGGGATGTGGATCCCGCGCAAGTTACGACCGCCGAAGGTGCATCAACCGCGCGCACGACGCGCGTGTGTCGGTGAGCTCGTGCAGATCGACGGCTGCGAGCACCGTTGGTTCGAGGATCGGGCGCCGGTCTGCACAGCGCTCGTGTACGTCGACGATGCGACGAGTGCGCTAAAGATCGTGTCGTTCAGCGGCAGCGAGTCGACGTTCGCGTACTTCGAAGCGACACGACAGTACATCGAGCGCTACGGTCAGCCGCTCGTTGGAGTTGCCCGCGCCGGACCGGACATGCTGCGAGTGCATAGTGCTTTTGCCCCGCGCCCGGTCCGCACGTACGATGACCTCCATGGGGATACTAGGCGCCTTGCGCGTTACATCAAGCGTTTGCGTGGCACTTCTGTTTGCCACCGCTTCGAACGCGGCCTGCAGGTCCCCGCTGCCGACTGAATCTCTCAGAGCGCTGGACGACCGCGTTGACATCGATCCTGCTGCGGTCAATGCCGAGGTGCAGCGCCGCCTCGAGGCTCTTCGCGACTCCGACCCCCTTCAGGCCGCTGAACTCTATGCCATCAGCGCTGATGCATTCAGCCTGCTGGACGACGACCAACACGTCTTGCCTGCAATCGCCGAAAGCCGCGCCCGGCTTCGACAATTGCCGGACAGCGAGGCAATCCGCTCGCTGCAGGTCCGATTGGATGTAACCGAGGCTGATTCGCCGCGGACCCCGAAGGACATGGAGGCGTCGGTCGACAAACTGACACGGCTCGAACAGTCGCTAGCGGCGAAGTCGTTGAACCGTGCGTGTCTGCTGATCGTGCGAAGTCGGTTGAATACGCAATTGGCACGGGATGATGAGGCGACGGCGGACGGTATTGCCGCCTATCGGCTCACCACTGCCCTGCACGATTCGGCCGCGACTGCGGACGCCGCTTATCAGCTCGCAATGACGTATGTTCGCGCGGGTTTGCTTGAAGACGCGCTACGCCTTGCCGATGAAGCGGCCACCTATAACAGGGCGGCAGCACAGACCGCTCGCTTGTCCAACGCGCTGTACATCAAGGCCGACATTCTTGAGCAGATGGGCCATTTCAACGAAGCGCTCACGGCGATCACAGACGCTCGCGCGCTCAATGTCAAACTCAACCAGGCGATCGACGTCGCATTTGACGACCAAAAGAAGTGCAGCATTCTGCTCGCCCTGCAGAAGCTCGACGCCGCGAGCTCGTCGTGCCTCGGTGCGGAAAGAGTCCTTGCTGAGGCCAACCGGCCAGATCTTGTCTCAGTAATAGAGGGCGATCTTGCGCGCATCGATATGCTGCGCAACAACCCTGCTGCCGCAATTACACGGCTGGATCGAATCCTGCGGTCCCCGTCGGACCACGTTCCGGCAAGGACCTTGCCTAAGCTCTACCGATACCGCTCGGACGCTTTGACCCGTGTCGGCCGGTTCGAAGACGCGTTGCGAGACCTGCAAGAAGCTTCCCGTCTGACGGAGGCCAGAATCGCCGAACGGCGGAGTCTCGCGGCGGCGCGGCTGAAGGAACGTTCGACTGCTGAGCTCATCAATCAGGAAAAGCAAGCGCTCGAGGCACAGATGCGACTCGAGCGCCAGGAAGCCGCGAGCCAGGTAAGGCAAGCGCGACTTCGTCTCGCGCTCGCGACGGCAGCGGGCTTGCTGTTCGTGTCGATTGCCTACCTCATGTGGAATCGAGCGCGCCACGAACGGGCACTGCGGCGGGCGACCGAGACGCTGGAGGCACAGGCGCATGTGCTCTCATCAGTCCGCGAGGGGGTGCTGCTCGTCGATGATCGCGGCGTCATCAAGTATGCCAATGAAGCATCGCAGCGCCTCTTCGGACGCGAGAGTGCGCGACTGGCGGGCTCCAGTTCCGAGATCCTTGGTATCCGAACGGAATGGTTGCAAGCGCCGGGCACCGAGACGAGTGCGGGTCTCCCTGCAGGGGCACGAGAGTTGCAGCTGGTCGACGGCAAGGGCCAGCCTATGGTGGTGCTGCTGACTTGCTCGTCGGTGACGCTCGGCGATGAACACCTGAACGTCTGTGTACTGCAGGACGTCACCGAGTTGCGGCGGCTGGAACGCGACGTGCTCTCGGCGGCGAGCGGTGAGCGCGGACAAATGAGCAGCGAGGTTCACGAGGGGATTGCGCAGGACCTGGCGGGCATTGCACTGCTGCTCAGGGGAGCTGCAGGCAAGTTCGCCTCCGATTCACCGACGCTGGAATTGGCGATTCGCCACGTTAATGAGGTCCTCGAGCGGTCCCGCGCACTCGCGAAGGGCTTATCGCCGGTGCTGGCGACGGGAGGCTCTCTGCCGACGGCTCTGGCGAGGCTTGCAAATGAGCTGTCGGCGAATCGGGGAATTAGGGTCACGTGCGATTGCGACATCGGTGACCTGAGTCTCAGCCCGACGGAGTCGGATCACTTGTACCGCATCGCGCAAGGGTGCGTGCAATTGGCTTCACGCCACAAGAATCTTCGGGAGATAGGAATCGACTTGCGGGCAACGCGTGATGCGCTGACGCTAACGATTTGCGCCGACGGAGCAATACCGCCAGAAGCGAAGATCGACGATGAGCGAGATTGGGCAACGATCGCGTACCTTGCCCGAGTTAGCGGTGGGGCGGCACGAATTCAGGCACAAGCGGACGGCACCGGATGCAGAATCATTTCCATACCCTTGGCGTCGCTCGATTCACGAAGACTGCAAGGTCCCGCGCCCAACGGAACGCGAATGTGACCGAGCGGCAGTCTTAACGTCGGGGGCGGCAGCGCGACGGGCCGAGCACTGAGCCCGGCCTGACCGGCTGGCGCGAAATGGCACGATGCGGAAAGCGACAACTTGTGCGCATACTTTTTCGGTCATTGGCCACGGGGATCAGTCGTGGTTCTGCTCAGAGACTTCGCGTCGATTGCAGTGCTATTCCTCGGTGCCTCAGCACAGGTGCTTGCGGCCGATGCGTCCCGTCAGGCCGAGGTCGTCGAACGCGGCTCTCAGGTGATGCCATTTGCGCTCGACCGGACGACCCACATTTTTGCGAAGACGAGTGTCGGTGGCGTACAGCAGGTGGTGGCGAAGAACGCCAACGATGCGAGTCAGATATCGATTATTCGTATGCATCTGAGCCAGATCGCCTCGGCCTTCGCCCACGGGGATTTCGCCGGCCCCACGCACGTCCACGGTGCCGACATGCCGGGTCTTGCCGAGCTGAAGTCGGCAAAACCTGGATTGGTCCTGATCCGCTACTCGGATATCGAGAGCGGCGGCCAGATCGAATACAGTACTGAGAACGCGAACTTAAGGTCGGCAATTCACGCGTGGTTCGATGCACAGGTGTCCGACCACGGTGCGGACGCAACGACCGGCCACGACCATATGCAGCACCGCAAGTAGCGTCGCGGGAGATCGCATGCCGTAATCGGTCAGCGACGGCGGGTCTGCGCTAAGTCGATCCCCTGGGCCGGCTACACGAAAACGGCAATCCCACGTAGTTCTCGGCCATGACCGTCGATGCAGCGCTCGATTCCGCGAGGTATTCGAGCTCGGCGACCTGCAGCTTGCGCGCGAATTCATCGTCCGAGAATCGGTGCATCAACGTCGTGAACCACCACGAGAAACGGGTCGCCTTCCAGATCCGCGCGAGCGCCAGATTGGAATAGGCATCCAGCAGCGATTCGCCCTGCCCTCGGAAGTACTCGACCAGCGCCTGGTAGAGAATTCGGACGTCCGAGGCCGCCAGATTGAGCCCCTTGGCTCCCGTCGGCGGCACGATGTGGGCTGCGTCCCCGGCCAGCAATAGTCGCCCGAAGCGCATCGGCTCAGCCACGAAGCTTCTGAGCGGCGCGATGCTCCTCTCGATTGACGGTCCGGTCACCAAACGACTTGCGTACTCGTCGGGCAGGCGCGCCGCGAGTTCCGCCCAGAACCGTTCGTCCGGCCAGTCCTCGGGACGGTCATCGAGCGAGCACTGCACGTAGTACCGACTGCGCAACCGTGATCGCATGCTGCAGAGTGCGAAGCCGCGTCGGTGACTGACGTACACGAGCTCCTCGTTGACCGGCGGCACGTCTGCCATTACGCCCAGCCAGCCAAAGGGATAGACGCGCTCGTGAATTGCAATCGCATTCGTTGGGACGCTCGCACGACTCACGCCGTGATACCCGTCGCAGCCGATGACGAAGTCGCAGCGGATCTCGCGCCGGGTGCCGGCGTGCGTGTATGTAACCCGCGGCTCGCGGCTCCCAAATTCGGCGATCGTCACGTCCTTGGCTTCCCAAGTCACGCGCGCCCCGACCGCCTCGACGAGATCCTTCTGAATCTCCGTCTGGCCATAAACCAGGACGCTTTGCCCCGTGAGCCCCTTGAGGTCGATGCGGTGACGGCGACCCTCGAAAGCCAGCTCGAGGCCGTCGTGAACAAGACCCTCGCGCATCATCCGCGCGCCGACGCCCGCCTCGTTCAGCAGGTCCACGGTGCTCCATTCGAGGAGCCCGGCGCGGATCCGCGCACCGACATACTCCTTCGACTGCCGTTCGAGCACGATGGAGCCGACGCCGTTGCGATCCAGGAGCCGCGACAGCATCAGCCCCGACGGGCCCGCGCCGATGATAACGACCTGCGTGCGCTGCATAGGGCTACCTGCGCCGCACTTCCATCATGGTGGAATTCGAGGGTCGCACTTGCTTGGGCGCGCTTGTAAGGGAGTTCATTATTTCATGCCGACCAATTCGTGCCACGCGCACCGTGATTCGTGGGTGCCATTGAAGGCGCCGCCTGCGCTCCGAGGCGGGACGTTTCCGCTGAAGCGTTTGTGTCTCAGGTTGGTTCCAATGGCCGTGATTGTCAAACGCCCGCCCGGGTTCATCAATCCCGCCGGCGCGCCGATGGCGCTGACCGCGGGCCGGCGCAGCAGCCGCGCATTCGGCACACCGCTGAACATTTCGCCAGGTCGATCTCCGTAGCGCCGACGAATTTCTCTGCTGGGTTTCGCCAGCGGGCGTGCTTCAACCGCGTCCTTTCAGGGCGGATGCGCGCCTCGCTACGGGCGTTCCGCGGCGTGCACGACCTCGAGACCGGGGACGCGGACGCGCGTTGGTCTCTTGTTCGATCGCAATCCGCCGGATCAGGCCAATCAGCTCGGCCTGAGCGTCCGTCGGGCGCCAGTCGCGACGCGTCGTGAGCCCGATCGCGCGGCTGACCAGGCCGAACGGGTGCGGCAACGCAACGAGCTGCCCAGCAGACAACTCGTAGTGCACTTGATGCGCTGACAGCAGCATCGCCCGATCACTCGCCAACAGCAGCCCGCGGGCCGCCGCGAGCGAATTGCACTCAATCGGAACGGCCGGCGGCGTCCCTCGCGAGGCGGACAGCAGCTGTTCGAACTGGCGCCGCAGAGGCGAGCCGGAGCGCGGCGCGATCCACGGAAATCGAGCGAGCGCGCGCAGCGGTGGCGCACGGTCGACACCCCCGGCTGCTCGGATCAACGGGTGCCCGGCCCGGACGACGATCGCGAGCGGATCATTGAAGAGGTGCTGCTGGACGACGTCGCCGGGCGGGTCGTCGCGCAGCGCTCCGATCAGGACGTCCGCCTTGCCGTGGCGCAGCGCTTCGAGCATGTTCTGGTACGTGCCGTCGAGAATTGCGATGGAATGCCCGGGGCGCGCCGCGGAGAAGCGAACGATCGCGTCCGGCAGGATTACGCTGCGGGCCAGCGGCATCGCCCCAATGACCGTCATGCCGCGGTCGATGCCCGATGCCGCGGCGAGCTCGGCGCGGCACTGCTCGAATTCGGCGGCGGCAAGTCTCACCGCCGTCGCCAGGCGCGCCGCATCACGCGTGGGTCGCATTCCGTGGCTCGTGGTCTCGAACAGCGAGGTCCCGAGCGCGCGCTCGAGGCGTCTCACGGCACTGTGGACGGTCGTGCGGGCGCGGCCGCCGGCACGGGCGGCACGGCCAAATCCCCCCTCCTCCACCACCACGACCAGGGCCTCGAGCTGCTCCGCCGTCACTCCTCGCAACGCGTAATCTCCGCTGCCACTTATACCCTTGGCGGCCTCCGGAAGGCCGGCCGCGAGATGTGCGAGGCCGCGCTCGGCACGCGCGCAGCACAGGCGGCCGGCCGCAGTGGGCGCCGCGCCGCGGCTGCTGCGCTCGAACAGCACGGCGCCTACCGTACCTTCCAGCAATGCCAGCGCCTGGGTGACCGCCGGCTGCGTCAGATGGAGCGCCCGGCCCGCGGCACTGATGCCGCCGCCGCGCGCGACCTCAACCAGCGCGCGCAGCTGCCGCAGGTTCGGAATCAGAGTGGTCATTGGCGCCGATCCTCCTTTCCATGTCCGCAATTTCTTATAGCCCGACGCGAATTGCAATTGGCGGATCGGCGGTCGCCGGCACACAATCGTCTCCTCCGTGGCCGGCGAGGGCTTCCGATGAACGTCGTGTACCGGAACATTCGGCGCGCCGAGCGTAGCGTCGTGGACGGCTTCGGTCCGTTCGGCGTCGCGACCGTCCACGAGGCCCAAGGCCGGACCGGCCTCATGGCTCCCACGATCCGACCGATCTATCCCGGCGCCCGCATCGTCGGCACGGCGGTCACGGCCTCGGTGGCCCCGTGCGACAACTGGATGATTCACGTCGCCGTAGAGCAGTGTCAGGCGGGCGACGTCCTGGTCGTCGCGCCCACGTCGTACTCCGACGCCGGATACTTCGGCGAGCTGCTCGCGTGCTCGTTGCAGTCACGCGGAGTCCGCGGTCTGGTCATCGATGGCGGCGCCCGTGACATCCGCGACCTCAAGCAGATCGGCTTCCCTGTCTGGTCCAAGGCGGTCTTCGCGCAGGGCACGGTCAAGGAGACGGTCGGCAGCGTCAACGTGCCGGTCGTCTGCGCCGGCGCACTGGTCCATCCGGGCGACGTCATCGTCGCCGACGACGACGGCGTCTGCGTGGTACCGCGCAGGGACGCGGCGAGCGTTCTCGCCGCGAGCCATGCCCGCGAGGCCAAGGAGGCCAAGGTGCGGGAGCGACTGAAAGCCGGTGAACTCGGGCTGGACATCTACGACATGCGCGAGAAGCTCGCGAGCCGGGGCCTCGTCTACCGCGATCAGCCGCCGGAGGATTGAAGCCATGCTGCGCGCGATCCCGGCGACCCTGATGCGCGGCGGCACGTCCAAGGGGCTCTACTTCCACGTCGCCGACCTTCCCGGTGACCGCGCGAGCCGCGATCGTGTACTTCTCGCCGCAATGGGCTCGCCCGACCTGCGGCAGATTGACGGCGTCGGCGGCGCCCATCCCTTGACGAGCAAGGTGGCGGTGATCGGACCGGCGAGCCGCGCCGGCGCGGATGTCGATTACCTGTTCCTCCAGGTCGTCGTCGACAAGGCTGAGGTCTCGGACTCGCAGAACTGCGGGAACATCCTCGCGGGCGTTGGCCCATGGGCGATCGAACATGGCCTCGTGCGCGCCAGCGATCCGGTGACGTCGGTGCGCATCCACATGCTGAATACCGGCAGTATCGCGGTCGCGCAGGTCCCGACTCCGCGCGGTGTCGTCGAGTATGAAGGCGAGGCGCGGATCGACGGCGTACCCGGCACGGCGGCTGCGATTCCGATTGACTTCCTCGACGTCGCCGGCTCGTCATGCGGCTCGCTGTTCCCGACCGGCCGCGTCGTCGACGAAATCGACGGCATCGAGGTCACGTGCATCGACAACGGCATGCCGGTCGTCGTGATCGCGGCCGCGGATCTCGGCAAGACCGGCAGCGAGTCGCCCGAGGCGCTGGAGGCCGACCTTGCATTGAAGGCGCGGGTGGAGAAGATTCGCCTCGCGGTTGGGCCGAAGATGAATCTGGGGGACGTGGCCAAGAAGACGGTACCCAAGATGACGCTCGTCGCGCCGGCGACGGCGGGCGGCTCCCTCAACACGCGCACTTTCATCCCCCATCGGGTCCACGAAGCCATCGGCGTGCTCGGTGCGGTGAGCGTCGCGACGGCCGCAGCGACGCCGGGATCGGTCGCACACCGGATCGCCGCAAAATCCTCCGGTGGCCGCCTCGAAATCGAACACCCGACCGGGTTCTTCACAGTCGACATGGACGTCGTCCCGGACGGCGACATCGTCAAGGTCCGGCGCTCTGCGCTCCTTCGAACCGCCCGCAAGCTGATGCAGGGTGAGGTATTCGTGCCTTCGCGGGCGTGGGAATCCCGTTCATGAGCGCGCCCGCCACCTGCCTGATCGGCTTCGGCGAGGTCGGTCAAACGCTGGCCGGCGACCTGCATGCCCGCGGCGTGACGGTGCGCGCCTGGGACATCCTGTTCCCGGACCCGCAGAGCGTCCCGAGCCGCGCATTGTCGGCGGGAAACGTCGGGGCCGCCCAGTCGCCCGCCGACGCGATCGCGGGCGCGCAGCTCGTGATCTGCGCCGTGACAGCGAGCGACTGCCTGGCCGCGGCGCGCACCGCGGCACCGCTGCTCGCCGACGGCGCGTATTTTCTCGACCTCAATTCCGTGTCGCCGGCAACAAAGCTGGCGGCGTCGCAATTGCTCGCGGCCGGCCGCGGGCGCTACGTCGAGGCCGCGGTAATGTCGCCGATCAGTCCCAAGGGATCGAAATCGCCGATACTGCTCGGCGGTCCGTACGCCAACGAGTTTCTCCCGCTCGCCCAGTCGTTGGGATTCGCGGCGACCGAGGTCTCTTCCGACACGATCGGTCGCGCCTCCGCCACCAAGATGTGCCGTAGCGTGATGATCAAGGGCATCGAGGCGCTTCTGACCGAATCGCTGCTGGCGGCACGCCACTACGGGGTGGAAGCGACGGTGCTCGAGTCCCTGAAGGGCCTGCTGCCGGCGGCCGACTGGCGCACGCTGTCGCATTACATGATCGGGCGATCGCTACAGCACGGACGGCGGCGCGCGGCCGAAATGCGCGAAGTCGCCATCACGGTCCGTGAGGCGGGCATCGATCCCTGGATGAGCACGGCGAGCGCCGAGCGCCAGGACTGGGCCGCGGCCCACAGCGCGGCGCGCACGCGCGATACGCTCGAAGGTACGCTCGATGCGATCCTCGCAAGCCTTCCTCGAGACGCCGGAGCCCGCCCATGCTGATCATCGACTGCCACGGACACTACACGACGGCGCCCGCCGGTCTCGAGGCGTTTCGCGAGGCGCAACTCGCGCGGATCAAGGACCTCTCGCTGCCGGCCCCGGCCACACCGAAGATCAGCGACGACGAGATCCGCGAGAGCATCGAGAAGAACCAGCTCAAGCTGCAGCGCGAGCGCGGCGCCGACATCACGATCTTCTCGCCACGCGCCTCGGCGATGGCGCATCACATCGGCGACGAGTCCGTCTCGATGGCGTGGACGCGCATCTGCAACGACCTCATCCGGCGCGTCATTGATCTCTTCCCGGAGAACTTCGTCGGCGTCTGCCAGCTGCCGCAGTCGCCCGGTGTGCCGATCGCCCACAGCGTCGGCGAGCTCGAACGCTGTGTCCGCGAGCTTGGCTTCGTCGGCTGCAACCTGAACCCCGATCCGTCCGGCGGTCACTGGACGAGCCCGCCATTGACCGACCGGCACTGGTACCCCTTCTACGAAAAGATGGTCGAGCTCGACGTGCCGGCGATGATCCACGTGTCGTCATCGTGCAACGCGAACTTTCACGCCACCGGCGCCCACTACATCAATGCCGACACGACGGCGTTCATGCAGTTCATCCAGGGCGATCTGTTCAAGGACTTCCCGACGCTGCGATTCATCATCCCGCACGGGGGTGGCGCGGTTCCCTATCACTGGGGCCGCTACCGCGGCCTCGCCGACATGCTGAAGCGCCCGCCGCTCACCGCGCACGTGATGCACAACGTCTACTTCGATACCTGCGTGTACCACCAGCCGGGCATCGACCTGCTCGCCAAGGTGATCTCGATCGACAACATACTCTTCGGGTCGGAGATGGTCGGCGCAGTGCGTGGTGTCGACCCCGAGACCGGGCACTATTTCGACGACACCAAGCGCTACATCGACGCCCTCCCGCTCTCCGCGGCCGACAAGCGTCGGATCTTCGAACTGAATGCACGGCGCGTCTTCCCGCGGCTCGACGCGCGCCTGAAGGCCATGGGACGATGAGCGCTATCGCTATGGACAAGGACTGGCTGGTCTTCTGCCAGCACCCGACGAAGCCTGAATTTCAGCTGCCAAAAGGCGCCGTGGATGCGCATTGCCACGTGTTCGGGCCGGGAGACGTCTTCCCGTTCGCGCCGGAACGCAGGTACACGCCGTGCGATGCGCCCGCCGAGAAGCTGTTCGAGCTGCGGGACTTCCTCGGCTTTCAGCGCAATGTGATCGTCCAGGCGACGTGCCATGGGGCGGACAACCGCGCCGTCGTCGATGCGCTCAAGAAGGCTCGCGGGCTCGCGCGAGGTATCGCAACGGTGCGCGCGGACGTCACCGACGCCGAGCTCGCGGCGCTCGATGCCGCGGGCGTCCGCGGCGTGCGCTTCAACTTCGTCAAGCGCCTCGTCGACACGACGCCGAAGGATGTGCTCGCTGGGATTGCCAGGCGCATCGCGGCGCTTGGCTGGCACACGGTCATCTACTTCGAGGCGACCGACCTGCCAGAGCTGTACCCGTTCCTCGCGTCGCTGCCGACGACGGTCGTCGTCGACCACATGGGACGCCCGGACGTCACGAAGCCGGCCGACGGCCCCGAGTTCGGACTGTTCGTGCAGCTGATGAGGGAGTGCCCGCGCATCTGGTCGAAGGTCACGTGCCCGGAGCGCCTGACGAGGGTGGGTCCGCCGGGCTACGACGACGTCGTGCCATTCGCCCGCCGGATCGTCGAGACCTTTCCCGATCGCGTGCTCTGGGGAACGGACTGGCCGCACCCGAATCTGAAAGGACACATGCCCGATGACGGCAAGCTCGTCGACTTCATCCCGCGGATCGCGCGTACGCCCGACCTGCAGCGCCGCCTGCTGGTCGAGAACCCTCAGCGGCTCTACTGGGCGCAATGAGGACGAGGGCCTCATGCGTTTTGCGACCCGATGACGACCCACTCCTGCACCACTGCAGGCCCGTGCGCCGACGCAGCCTCCGGGCCGCGGCAGCGCATCACCGCCGCTCGCAAGTGACACCTATGCCGCTCGACAAGCCCTATTTCGACATTCCCGGCACGACGATCTTCGATGCCGATCTCGCCCGGAAGGGCTACCACCTGAACCAGTTCTGCATGTCGCTGATGAAGTCCGAAAATCGCGAGCGGTTCCGGGCGGACGAGCGCGCGTACCTTATGGAGTGGCCGATGACCGAGGAACAGCGCGAGGCGGTGCTGGCGCGCGACTACGGCCGCATGATCAAGCTTGGCGGCAACATTTATTTC
>Ga0335069_10013509_pt1 | contig 11464 bp, 9 predicted proteins | sample Lox_Sample_11_FD_206714 | JGI IMG/M metagenome (GOLD analysis project Ga0335069, IMG submission 206714) | Soil microbial communities from Loxahatchee National Wildlife Refuge, Florida, United States - Lox_Sample_1.1 | ecosystem: Environmental > Terrestrial > Soil > Wetlands | place: USA: Florida... | reverse complement strand
ACTGTTCTAGCCAGGCTCAGGTCGAGAGAGTTTCCGGAGGTGAACAATGACACAATATGCCTTTTTCTTTGACGAGAGCCGTTGCGTCGATTGCCGGGCGTGTGCTGTTGCCTGCCGCGATTGGAACGATAATGAGGTGGGGTGCGCTAAATTCTTGCGCAGGTTTACTTGGGAAGAAGGAACTTTTCCTGAGCTGAAGATGCACACACTATTTGCACCTTGCTACCACTGCGAGGAGCCAGCATGCCTTAAAGCCTGTCCGAACGGCGCCATTGTCAAGGAGGATAAATATGGCGCAGTCTTAGTTGATCAAGAACGCTGCGAAGGATGCCGTAGCTGCTGGGACGCTTGTCCTTATGGTGCCCCCCGCTTTGCCGATGATTCCCCGAAAACAAAAATGAACAAATGCAATATGTGCATTGACCGGCTTGAACAAGGTCAAATGCCGGTATGCGCGAATTCCTGCCTTACCCGGGCCTTGGATTTCGGTCCGCTCTCGGAAATGAAAGGCAAGTACGGAGAGGTTCAGACTCTTCCTGGAATGCCTAGTCCTGACACAACAAAACCTTCGCTTGTTATCAAAATGGCCCCAGCCAAACGCAAGGTGGTTCCGTACGATGCGGACAAAGCTCGCCATCTCTTTGGACAACGCGGAGATAAGCTCGATCCGCTCTACATCGATGTTTCCGCTTTAACCGACATAAAACCGGGAACCGTTCGAAAAAATAAACTGGATATGAAAATACAATCAGCGGAAGAAGCTCTGGAAGCTACCCGAAGTGATGAGTGGTAACTAACTGTCAAAAAAATGAAAGTCTTTAGTATCGCTCCGAAGATTAAAGTCACCAAAGGGGAAAGAAAGACTGTGCGAGGGTGACTCAATAAGGGACAACGACCTGAATTCGGTCTAGTAGAGGAAAGCTCTGACGAAAAGTGATTGATCACGCGCGTCCCCGGCAAGGTCATGATGAAGTTTTCGGGGGACTCTGGTTACTGTGGTGAGTGAAGTGAATACGATGTGGAGGAGACGATGTGTTTTAGACCAGCCGGTGTGGGCAAGATAGAAGTAAGGTGTCCGAAGTGTGGTGCTGTTGCGAATCCTGGGGCAGAGACATGTAAGAGTTGTGGGCAGCCGCTACCCAAAAGGCCTGCTCCAAGTGTCCCGCCTACTCCACCCAGCGGCGTTGCGCGCCCCGGCGCACCAGCGCCGCCGGCTCCCCCGAAGGCGCCGCCGATTCCGAAGAAGCCTGACGAATAGAGCAACGTGAGAAGTGGGTCCAGATGCGATTGCGATTTCTAGGAACGGGTTCAGCAGTTGGGGTTCCAGCCTTCTTCTGTGGTTGTCGAGCTTGCGAGGAAGCGATTGCTGACGGCAAAGCGCGCCGAACACGCTCGAGTGTGGTACTTGAGGGCGAAGCATTTTATCTTTTGGATGCTTCGCCTGATCTTCGCACTCAATTCCTTCGTGAACATGTCAGCCGCCTTGACGGTTTGTTTCTCACTCATCAGCACTTTGATCATAGCGGTGGTATTGGCGAACTGGAGAGTTATGTTCGCATCTCTCGTCGCGAACCCTTACCTGCATACCTGACGAAAGAGAGCCGCAGGTGGCTCGAGTCAGCGTTTGGGTACATGAGTGATTGTTTTGCAATCCAAGAATGGGCGGCAGGATGGCAGATCGATCTGAGAGAGATGGTTGTTACAGCAGTTGAGGCACAACATGAGCCGGGAACGGTCGGCATCTTGATCGAGACTGCCGGCGGAAGTCGGACGGCGTACTTGCCGGACACAGGGCCTCTACCAGAGGCGACGAAGAAACAACTCGAAGGAGTCGACACGTTGATTTTGGGAGCGACGTTCTGGAAAGGGAACTGGATGCCGGAAACGCATCTTTCTATAGAACAAGCGGTGGACTTGGGCTTGGAGCTGAAGGTCGGAAGGCTATATCTGACACATTTAGCGATGCACCATCAGCCGGTAACAAACCGGGAAGTGAATGAATATCTATGGTCGCGTGGAAGAAATCTGCACATGGCGTGTGACGGCATGTGCATTGAGATCTAGACGAGAGGGATGTCTGTGGCTACGAATATCGATATCAGAGCCGACGGCGTGCAAGTAAAGAAGTCAGCCTGTTTTTTCTGCCACCAGAACTGCGGTGTGCTGGCTTATGTCAAAGACAATAAGGTTCTTCGCATTGAGGGCGATCCCGACTATCCGGTCAACAGCGGCGGTCTTTGCTGTCGTGGGAATATTGCATTGCTGCATCTGGATCATCCTGCGCGGGTAAATTACCCATTAAAGCGCGAGGGGGAGCGCGGCGAAGGCAAGTTCGTGCGCGTCAGCTGGGAGGAGGCGCTCACGGAGATAGCCGAAAAGCTGGCTGACATCAAAGGGAAACACGGAGCTGAAGCCGTAGCAACAGCTGGGGGCACGCTGCGCACGGATGACTGGGCGCGCCGTCGCTTCATGAATCTGTTCGGGAGTCCGAACGGATTTCACAACTCACATCTCTGCTGGGTTCCGACATTCATGATTGAGACCGTCATTTCCGGTTGGTGCCCGTTTGAGACGGATTTAGGTGGCGGAAGCCGTTGTCTCGTTCAGTGGGGACATAATCCCGGCGCATCTGGCATGCCAGAGATGCGCGGCATTACCGAGCTGAAAAAGCTGGGAATGAAGCTGATCGTTATCGACCCGAAGTTTACGGAGACTGCGGCGAAGGCGGATCTATGGCTGCCATTGCGTCCCGGCTCGGACGCTGCTTTAGCGCTGGCATGGCTGAACGTAATTATTTTCGAGGGTTTGTACGACCAGCAGTTTGTGGAGAACTGCACCGTCGGCTTCGACAAGCTTACACAGCATGTTGCGCAGTACACACCGGAGTGGGCAGCTCCGCTCACGTGGCTTGATCCCGAGTTGATTCGTCAGGCAGCGCGCATGTACGCGCAGAACAAGCCTGGGAACATCCAGTGGGGAGTGGCGATTGACCAGTCGGGCAAGTCGGCGGGTGCGGGAATCCATGCCCGGGCGCTGCTAAGGGCCATCACCGGCAATCTCGATGCTCCAGGTTCGGATTTGATGACAGGTCCGAGTAAGGAGTTCGTCACTGACGAAGAGATGGAAGCCAATGACTGGCTGCCGGAGGAGCAGCGCGCCAAGCAGATTGGCTCGGACCGTTACAAGCTCACGACTTGGCCTGGCTACAAGGAAATTGCTGCTCTGACGCGAGAGGTGTGGGGGAAGGCACCGACCGCAGAGTGGATGTGCGAGGCGCATCCGCCTTCTGTGTTCCGCGCGATCCTGACCGAGAAGCCGTACCCAGTGAAAGCGCTCCTAGTCTCGGCGACGAATCCGGTGAACTCGTACGGCAACTCCAAGGAAGTACTGGAAGCGCTGCGCAGGGTCGATCTCCTGGTTACCTGTGAATACTGGATGACTCCAACTGCGTCCCTCTCTGATTACATCTTGCCGATCGGTGGAGCGCTGGAGCGTCCGATCATCTCCAGCACGTATGGTTGCTCGGATTCTCTGCTTGGCTCGCAACGAGCGATTCAGCCGATGTACGAGCGGCGACTGGATTATGACTTTTGGCGCGCACTTGGCCTGAAGCTTGGCCAAGTCGATATGTGGCCCTGGGAGACCGTTGAAGAGGCTTATTACTACCGCATCTACAATCTCGGCTACGGTGTGAGTAGCTTTGACGAGTTCGTTGAGACGCAAAGGTTCCATTTCCCGGAACGCGAATACTACAAGTACGCACAGATCGGGTTTGCGACGCCATCGAGAAAAGTTGAGCTGTACTCAACAACGCTTGAGAAACTGGGGTATCCGCCGATGCCTACCTATGTCGGCCCGGCGGAGAACGAAGTGGACGATCCAGAGGTAGCAAACGAATATCCACTCGTTCTAACAACCGCGGGCGGCTTCATGCCGTATCACCACTCAGAGCATTTCCAGATCAAGGAACTCCGTTTCCTGAAGCACGAGCCTTACTTCGATATCAACCCGACCACTGCTGCCGAGTTCGGAATCAAGGATGGTGACTGGGCTTGGATCGAGACGCGGAGAGGGAGGATTAGGCAGAAAGCGAACCTGACGGAGGGCATTGCGCCGCGCGTAGTTATGACGCAACGCGGCTGGTGGTATCCGGAACGTCAGACGATGAAGCCCGAACTCAGTGGGTGCCTGGAGTCGAACGCGAACGTGCTCACAGCTACAGACGACCAATACTGCGATCCGCTCGGGGGAAGCTGGGCAAACCGTGGTCTGCTCTGCAAGGTGTATAAGGCGCAGAACGTATTGGGAAGGGAAGGTAACTAGCATGCGCTACGCAATGGTGATTGACACTCGACGCTGCATTGGTTGTCATTCCTGCACGGTGGCGTGCCGTACTCATAACGGTCTTCCGATCGACATGATCTACAACCCGGTGATGACCATCGGACCCACGGGAAAATTCCCGCACGTGCACCTCAGCCATATTCCGTTGTTATGTATGCACTGCGCGGAGCCGCCCTGCGTGGATTGCTGCCCGACGGGAGCGTCGCAGCAGCGGGCTGACGGCGTGGTGTTCATCGAGCAGACGAAATGTGTCAGCTGCAAGACATGCATCATGTCCTGCCCTTACGGGGCACGAAAGGCGAATCACAAGACAGGCACGGCCCAGAAATGCGACTTCTGCAAGGACCGCCTTAGCGAGGGAAAACTGCCCCACTGTGTTGCCACCTGTCACCAGAAGGCGCGCATTTTCGGCGACCTCGATGATCCTGAAAGTGAAGTTTACAAGCTTGTGAACACAGAAAAGGTAGCGCGACTCCACGAAGAGTTTGGGACTGATCCTCACGTTTTCTACATTGTGAGCTAAATGAGGCGGATGCGATGAAACACCATGAAGATACTTGGGGCTGGATGCTGGCGGCTGACTTCTTCCTTGCCGGGATGGGAGCGGCCACACTTGCAATTGCAGCGTTTTCCGATCTTTCGAGCGAATTTGCTGTTCCGCTCGCCGCACGTCTAGCGGCACCAGTGTTGATCGCAATGGGTGCTGGCCTGCTCGTGCTGGAGTTGGGCAAGCCGTTTCAGGGATGGCGCGTGTTCATGAATCCCAAGGCGATTCTCACTTTTGGAGCCTGGAACATGACCCTGGCAATCGTACTTGGAGCGGTCAAGGCGGCGTTCTATTTGCCGCAGGTTGCCGCGCGAGTGCCCCTGGTCAATAACGTCACACTGCAGAACTTGCTCTCCGTGCTCCTGCTCGTCATTGGATTGATCGTTTCCAGCTATCCGGGCGTGCTTCTTGCTCGTCATGTTGCGCGGCCGTTCTGGACCGGACCGGGCATTGCCGTGTTGTTTCTTCTCTCTTCTCTGATCACGGGCGTCGCCCTGATTCAGTTGGCAAGCGCATTCTCTGCGTCGTCTTCCGGGGCTGACCTGCGCTGGGTTCTGCTCGCAAGCGCCGTACTTCAGACACTTCTGTGGCCGCTGTACCTTTACGTTAAGCGAACCGGTACGACGCAGCGCGAAGCTGAAGCTGCTCGCACTTGGATCAGTGGTTCCAGCGCCTCTGCATTCTGGCTGGGCTTGTTTGGATGTGGCTCAGTTCTCGTAGTCGCCGTGCAGCTTGCCGCACCACATTTCACTGCGATGTCGGCAGTGTTTTGTCTTGTTGGTGGAGCCACTCTCAGGTACATGGTTGTCCTCAGCGGGAAGCAACGTACCTGGATTGCCGGAGAGCAGCAGTATTTCGCACGGTTGCCGAAGGGTGACGAAGCCTTTCTTAAGGCTTGGACTAAAAACCAGGAAACGCTGGAGTCTTAGCCATGGGCCAGGATGTCGACAAGTTGAAAGCACTGAAGAAGTATGCGGAAGCGTGCACTGAGTGCGGTAATTGTCGCGTGGCCTGCGATCTGCTGGATCGCGATAACTGGAGTATTGGTCAGATCGCCAGCTTCATCTCAGAAGGCGATATTTCCAAGAATCTGTGCGAAATGGTGCGCGAATGCGACTTGTGCGGCTACTGCACACGAGAGTGTCCCTCCGAACTTAGTGCAAATCAGGTGATCTCCGCCGCAAGGTCTTGTTTGCTCGCTCGCGGGGAATCCTCTCTTGCAGGCTTCGAGACAATGTTTGTCGACCGCGACTGGAACACTTTTTCCCTCTATCGCGCGACGTACAACATCAATTACGACGAATTTGAACGCGATCACTACGACACTCTGTTTTTCCCGGGGTGCTCGCTGTCGAGCTTCGCGCCGGAATTAACACGCGCGGTGTACTGGTGGTTGCAGGCACAGGGCGGCTCCCTGGGCTTCACCGATATGTGCTGCGGAAAGCCGCTCGAGTCACTTGGCCTCGATAACCGCAGCGAGGAGCTACAACGGCAACTGTTGGCACAGGTCCAAGCCGCGGGAGCCAGACGAGTCGTCACCGTGTGCCCGAGTTGTCATCAAGTATTGACGAAAGCTCTCGAAGGGGTGGAAGTCGTATCTCTGTATCGACTTTTGCGCGAGGCTGGCACAAGCCTCTCAGGTACCAACGCCATAACCATTCACGATTCCTGCCCAGATCGCGACCAACTCGAGACCGCATCCGATCTGCGGAGCATACTGCGCGGCCACCTTATTCTTGAGATGGAGCACTCAGGCCGTGACACAATCTGCTGCGGGGCAGGAGGAATCGTCCCAGCAACTGATCCGGAACTCTGCGCAAAACGAAGCCGAAGACGAGTTGAGGAATTTGGGAGAACGGGCGTGGTGAGCATGGTAACGGCCTGCATGGCTTGCTCGCGCAGGCTTTCTGAATCCATGCAGAAGGGGCAAGTTCGCCACGCGCTGGAACTCATCTTTGGCATAGAGGTTGATTACGATCATATAAATCGCAATCGCGATGCAATGTGGGATGGCGAAGCCGGTGAACTGAATGAGCTTCGTCTCGCGAATGCGAAGCTTCTCACGCGGGAGGATTCGCATGCTTGAACCGATTCTCCTGCGACAAACATCCGGTGTATGCCCAACATGTCTTCGAGTCGTCAATGCAAGTGTTGTGTCGAAGGATGGCGCTGTGTACCTCTCGAAGGAATGCGCCGCCCATGGTTATTCCGAATTAAAGATCTGGCCTGATGTCCAGCATTACAACTGGATGAGTGCTTTCCATTTTCAAACTGCTCAGCCGTTAGCAGTAACCACTCTTAAGGCCGGATGTCCGAGAGACTGTGGCCCATGTCCAGATCATCTGCGCAGGCCAACATTAGTTGAAATTGAAGTCACGCGTCGCTGCAATCTGTGCTGTCCAGTCTGCTTCATGTCTGCCGAGGGTGTGGATCGAGACCCGGAGTTAGAGATCTTCGAGCAAATGTTCCGCAACATCCGTGAACAGGCGGGAACTACTCCTGGAATTCAGCTCACTGGCGGTGAGCCGACGGTGCGGAGAGACTTGCCGGACATTGTCCGTCGCGGGCGTGAAGCCGGCTTTGACGGCATCGAGGTCAACACAAATGGAGTAGTGATCTCGAACAACGTCGAATATCTCGAGCGACTGAAGTCTGCTGGACTGACGGGGATTTATCTCCAATTCGATGGCCTGAATCCGGATGTGTACCGCCGATTGCGAGGGGCAAACCTGCTTGCGACCAAGCTGAAGGCGATTGAGAACTGCCGCCGTGTCGGATTGCAGGTGGTGCTGGCAATGACGATCATCGACGGCCTGAATCTGGGCGATCTCGGGGACGTGCTGCGCTTCGCGCTCGAAAACGTAGACGTGGTTGCCGGTCTGGCCTTGCAGCCAGCCTTTACTTCGGGACGATTCGAAGTTGGTGCTCCACGCAGACTGTCTATGGGCGACATCATCTTCGAACTTGCAAAGCAGAGCGATGGCCTGCTGAATCCGTATGATTTCTATCCACTCGGATGTTCACATCCACTGTGCTCCTGCGGCTCGTATCTTTATCAAAAATGTAACAGCGGGTTTGTGTCTCTGAGTCGCGAAGTCACCCCGCAGCAATACGCGGATGCATTTAACCAGACCAGTCCGCAAGGATCGGTACTGCGCGACATCGCCTTCCAGCGCCCGGAAGCGCAGGGAAGAGGTTTGTCGGTGGTCATCATGAACTACATGGACGCGGTCACGATCCAATTGGATCGTCTGCGCGAGTGCAGCATGGTCGTCGCCACGCCCGACCGTCGCATGTTGCCTTTCTGTTCCTATCATCTGACAAGCTGCGATGGGCAGCGCATTCACACAGCTTGCAAAAGCGAAGATGCTCTGGTGGGAGTGTCATCATGAGTCGGCAGGCACATACGAATTGCCGAATGTGCGGCTATCTCTGTGCGCTGACCGCCAACATCGAAGACGATCGCGTTGTGTCGGTCGAGCCTGATCCCAGTCGCTACCCGTATGACGCTTCACTGATGAAGGGGTGTAGTCGCTGGTCCTGTAATCCCGAGATTCTGGGGCACCCGCTGCGGGTCAATTATCCCCTGAAGCGGGTTGGCGACCGTGGCAGTGGTAAATGGGAGCAGATTTCGTGGAACCAGGCGGTCGATGAGATCGCAGGCCGGCTGTCAGAGCTGAAGAATCGATATGGTGCAGAAACGCTAGCAACCAGCATTGGTGGGCCGCACGCAAGCTACTGGCCGATGCACCGTTTTCTCAACCTGTTTGGCTCGCCGAACAACGTCGGCATAGGGCAGATCTGCTGGAATCCCGCGATCTGGATTAACACGCTTACTTTTGGTTGGCCCATCGAGAATGAGTTAGACCCTGAGCTCACAAAGTGCGCAATCGTGTGGGGAACGAATCCCGCCGAATCCGACAACTCCTACTTCTGGCGTTCGATACTAAGATTCGTGCGCAACGGCGGCACGCTGATTGTTGTGGATCCACGGCGCACGCGAACTGCCGCGGTCGCCAAATACTGGGTTCCCATTAAGCCCGCCACTGATAGTGCACTCGCGCTGGCTCTGCTGAATGTGATCATTCGCGAGAAGCTCTATGACGGGGAATGTGTCAAGCGGTGGTGCGCTGGGTTCTCCGAAGTTGCGACACACGTCGCGCAGTACACGCCTGAGCGCTGCGCCGAGATCACCGGCATCGATCCTGAACAGATTGGCGAAGTCGCGCGGTTGTTCGCGATGCGGCACCCATCCACAATCTTGCACGGGCGCGGCATCGACCAGATCGGCGCGAACAGCATTGCCACGCATCAAGCCGTCGCAATTCTGAAAGCGATCACCGGAAACGTCGACATCAAAGGCGCCAACCATCTAGGTGAGATGCCGGACTTCGTTCCGGAGGTTGACCTAGAGTTGAGTGATCGCCTGCCGGAAGCGCAGAAGCGGAAACAGCTCGGACGAGATCGTGTGCTGCTTCAGACCTATTCCGGTTATGAACAGGTTCTATTCCAGACTATGGCAGCCGGCAAGCGCCTGCCAAAGCGTTATCTGACTTCTGCACACCCGAATCTGGTCTGGCGCGCGATGCTTACCGGGGAGCCGTATCCCATCCGTGCGATGGTCGTGATGGGATCGAATCCTCTGCTCACGCAGGCTGACTCCAAGCTGATATACGGGGCACTGAAGAGTCTCGACCTTCTCGTTGTACTTGAGTACTTCAAGAACCCCACAGCCATGTTGGCCGACTACATCATGCCAAGTGCGGGCGGTATGGAACGTCCTGTAATTCAGACGAACGCCGGGGTAGCGAATCTCGCATACGGAGGCCCGGCAGCGGTAGCGCCGCACTTTGAGCGTCACGCCGATTTCGATTTCTGGCGTGAGCTAGGAGTGCGACTCGGACAATCATCAGACTGGCCTTGGGAGAACTTCGAGCAGGCCCTCGACGATATCTTCCAATCCGTTGGGCTCACATGGAAAGAGTTCTGCGACACGGGTTTGTATGTTAGTGAGAGGAACTACGCGAAACACGCGCAGATCGATCCCAAAACCGGCAAAGCATTGGGATTCACAACGCCCACAGGAGAGATCGAGCTCTATTCGCCCACTCTCGATCACCTGGGATACGCGCGGCTTCCCGAGCACAAGTTCGTTTCTCTGGCTGACCCAGAGTTTCCGCTTGAATTGATTACGGGTGCTCGGTGGCAGCCTTTCTATGCCTCGTCATACAGACAGATCGAGAAACTGCGCGCCATCCATCCCCGACCGTGGGCCGAGATGAGTGCCACAACCTTAGCAACGCTAGGTGTGGAGGACGGCGCTGACGTGTGGGTGGAAACGAAAACCGGACGAGCGCGCTTTGTCGCGAAGAAGACAACAATGCGAGCCGACGTCGTGAGCGTCGAGTACGGATGGTGGTTCCCAGAGAAGCTTGCCGATCCAGATTCGCTCGGAGACGTGTTCGTTTCCAATGCCAACGTTCTTACAAACGCGACTTTTGAGGATTGCGACGTACTGCTGGGACAGTGGCAGTACAACGGCCTCCACTGTCGCGTGTATCCGGTCGCGAGCAACGACCAGCATTGCCCGGTGCGCGAGGAATCGAAAGACCTGTCGGTCAATCATGGAACCACTTCTTCGAATACGTAGATGTAGGGAGTTACATATGAGCACCAAACGTCACGCACTCATGATCTTCACCAAAGCTCCTATACCGGGACGCACCAAGACGCGTCTCACAACCGCACGCGGTGGAATTTTCACGCCGGAAGAGGCGAGTGCCTTCTATCGAGCCAGTCTGCTTGACGTTGTCGAGATTGCCTTCATGGCACTCGCCGAGTTGGAGCAATCCGCGAAAGAGAGCTCCAACGGATCGCCACATGACTCATATGAGGTGGTGATCAGTTGTTCTCCGGCATCCGAACAAGCGGTGCTCAAGGATGCTCTCCGCGATGTCGATCCCGATCTATCGAGGATTCGTTTCATCACCGATTCCGGCAAGAACTTCGACGAACACTTCGATGATGCATTCCAACAATTATTCCGTGCCGGATACCACTCAGCCGTTGCCGTGGGTGGCGACCTTCCGAACCTTCCGCCGTCGCATATCGTTCAGGCATTCGGTTGGCTCGCGTATCTGGAAGCGGGCTCCGAGCACGGTGCTTTTGTGCAGGCGCCCTGCCAGGAATGCGGCGTCTCTCTGGTTGGTTACACCGCTCTTACCCCGATGAATTCGGAAGGCGTGTACTACAACCTCGACGGCATTCCAGCGCTTGATGCTTACATCACCAAAGCCGCTCAACTGGGGATACCGATTGCAACTCTTACGCCGGTTGCCGACGTCGACGATATGCACGACCTCGCTCACGCCACGTCTCTCATTCGCGCAGCCGCATATTCGAGCCATTTTCAACCGGGCCTCTTTGTCCCAAGGCGCACGCTTGCGTTCCTGGACCAGAACAGCATTTCAATCGCGACACCACCGAATCAGGAGCATGACCCGCGGGAGACAATCGATGCTGCAAATTGAGATCGAAAAATCGCGATGCAACGGTTGCGGAACCTGCGCGGAC
>Ga0335069_10013508_pt1 | contig 11464 bp, 8 predicted proteins | sample Lox_Sample_11_FD_206714 | JGI IMG/M metagenome (GOLD analysis project Ga0335069, IMG submission 206714) | Soil microbial communities from Loxahatchee National Wildlife Refuge, Florida, United States - Lox_Sample_1.1 | ecosystem: Environmental > Terrestrial > Soil > Wetlands | place: USA: Florida... | reverse complement strand
CGGAAACCGAGACGATCTTCACCACGCTTATGGGTGAAGACGTCGAATCACGCCGCAGGTTCATCGAAGATAACGCGCTCGACGTCAAGAATCTCGACATCTGACCAGACGCCTGAGAGTTCGATTGAACAGACGGCAGCCCCTTCGGGAGTTGCCGTTCCATTTCTCGGTCACGGTCTGAGAGCGCGTTGCCCGCGCCGCTCCATTTAGCTTTGTGCAAGCCTCAAACAAATGAAAATGCGGTTTTGGTGGATCAATCCTCGCGATCGATTCTCTCTGGCAGTTCTGCCAGTGGCCAAAATAGAATCAAGCCAGTAGCCTTCAGCCAACTCTTTGTTTGCGGGTCCTGAAACTCCCCACCAAAGGATGACAATTGTGCGAAGACTGATCTTGACCGCATTCGGGTCGATAGCTCTTGCTGTCGCGGCTGGAGCAGGTGCCGAGAGCAAACCCAATATCGTCTACATCGTCGCAGATGATCTCGGCTGGAAGGACGTCGGCTACCACGGCTCCGATATCAAGACTCCGAACATCGACAAGCTGGCTCAGGATGGTGCGCGGCTCGAGCAGTTCTACGCTCAGCCAATGTGCACTCCGACACGTGCTGCTCTGATGACCGGCCGGTATCCATTCCGATATGGGCTTCAGACCCTCGTCATCCCGTCCGCCTCCACCTACGGCCTGCCCACCGACGAATGGCTGCTGCCCCAGGCGCTCAAGGCCGCTGGCTACGAAACTGCAATCGTCGGCAAGTGGCATCTCGGCCACGCTGACCAGAAGTACTGGCCGCGGCAGCGAGGCTTTGACTACCAGTACGGTCCGCTGATCGGCGAACTGGACTATTTCACGCACGAACAGCACGGGAAGACGGACTGGTACCTGAACAATAAGCCGCTTCATGAGTCTGGATACACTACGACTCTGCTGGGCAGCGCTGCGGTCAAGCTGATCAACGAACACAACCCGTCAGTGCCTCTCTACTTGTATCTGACGTTCAATGCTCCGCACACCCCATATCAGGCTCCTCAAAGGTATCTCGATCAATACAAGCACATCTCAGACCCTAGCCGTCGAGCTTACGCAGGCAGCATCACTGCTATGGATGATGAGATCGGCCGTGTCCTGGCCGCTCTCGAGCAAAAGGGAATGAGAGACAACACCATCATCGTGTTTCAGAGCGACAACGGCGGAACACGAAACGCGATGTTTGCCGGCGAGGGCGATATGTCAAAGGTCGTCATCCCCTGCGACAACGGCCCCTATCGCGATGGCAAAGGTTCGCTCTACGAGGGTGGAACGCGGGTGCCTGCAATCGTCAATTGGCGCGGCCACATTAAACCCGGTACGGTTGTCAATGGAATGATCCATGTTGTGGATGCATATCCCACTCTTGCCGGGCTTGCCGGGGCAAAACCCGACCCAGACAAACCCCTCGACGGAATCGATATGTGGCCGACAATCAGCGAAGGGCAACCTTCGCCGCGAACAGAAGTCATCTACAACATCGAGCCTTTCCGCGCCGGCGTTCGCGAGGGCGACTGGAAACTGATCTGGCGCACGCCGCTGCCCTCGGCGGTGGAACTCTACAACATTGCAGACGATCCGTCAGAGAAGAACAACCTCGCCATCCAAAACCCCGATAAGGTCCAGGAACTGCAGAAGCGGGCTAACGAACTCGCCGCAGCGGCGGTCAAGCCCCTGCTCTTGCAAATCGAGTTCCAGGATTTTCGAAAGCGGCTTGCCATGCCTCCGGCGCTGCCGGGAGAGGAGTTTCAGCTCGAGGACGAGCAATGAGCGGAACGGATGAGTGATCATCTCTTCGTCTACGGAACGCTGCAGGCGGGACTCGGCCCCTCCCAAATCGCGCATGGCGTCGAAAGGCTGAACTTCGTTGGCAGAGCGACGGTCCGTGGCATTCTCTACGATTTCGGTCACTATCCGGGCGCGGTCCTTGATCCATCTTCGGAACGGATCATCTCTGGCGTGGTCCTGCAGTTGCCCGAGGATCCGAGCCTTCTTGCGCTGCTCGATCAGTACGAGGAGTTTGATCCCGCGGCTCCGGAATCAAGTCAGTTTCTGCGCGTCCGTGAAACCGTCAGACTCGAATCAGGCGGCGAGCTCAAGTGCTGGATCTACGTCTACAACCGCAATCCAGGATCGGCTCCCGTCCTTGCCGAGGGCAGGTTTCCCCCATCATCCGCGTAAACTCACGCCAGCTTCCACGGCTCTCTGTAGGGTCTCGTGAGCAACGCGGTTGCTGATTCATCATCGAGAATCTTCTCCGCCTTCACGTCCCATTGGATCTTGCGCCCGGTGAGCATCGATATCAGCCCAAGGTGCCCGGGAACTGTTGAGTGGTGGGCCGTTTCGACCGGTGTAATGGTCGGCTTGCGCGACTTCACGCAATCGAGAAAATTGCGTTGATGTCCCGGCGACTCGTAGAGCTTCACCTTGCCCAGATCCCCTGCCAGCGAATCACCCTTCACCCATTCCTGGTTCGACGCGTCGAATCCCGCGCGATCCACCCACACCCATCCATCGGTGCCAATCCACTTGGTCCCCATGCCGATCGCGCCCGAGCCCCCGGAGATCGTCATTGCCACGTCCACCGGATATCCCGTCACTTCCTTCCGGTACTTGCACTCAATGTGATACTTCGTCGCCGTGTTCCAAACCGCGTTCGCCGGTGGGAACTCGCCGTGTCCCTCAATCTCTGACGGCCCCGTCCCATCAAATCCCAGGCCCCAGTGGGCAATGTCGCCATGATGTCCGATCCAGTCCAGCAATTGCCCGCCGCCGGTGTTGTAGTTCCACCGCCAGTTCTGATACACGCGCACCGCGATGTAGGGCTCCATCTTCGACGGCCCAATCCAGCGGTCATAGTCAAAGTCCGCCGGAGGATCGCTCACGGCCATATCCCAGGCCGCGGTCCCCGGCACAATCTGCGCGGGACTTTCAATCTTCTCCGGCAGCGCGGCCAGCTTCTTCATCAGCGGGGGCGTCGTGTTAGGAAAGTCATGATGCCCGCCCGGCAGGCCGACTTCCACACGCAGCACGTTGCCGATCAGGCCGCTTCGCACGATCTCCGCCGCCTTGCGAAACTGCGGCAGCGACCTTTGCCACGATCCTGTCTGCCAGATCACGTTGTTCTGCTGCACGGCCCTTACGATTGCTTGCTGCTCCGCGATCGTGCGCGCCAGCGGCTTCTCTCCATAAATGTCCTTCTTGCGCCGTGCGGCCTCGGTCGCAATCAGGGCATGCCACTGATCCGGCACGGCAATCATCACGGCGTCCATGTCTTCGCGTGCAAGCATCTCGCGATAGTCGTGATAGGTCTTGCAGTCCTGATTTCCGTAATGGCCATTGATGGTATCCACGGCCATCTGCAGGCGCTTCGCGTCCAGATCGCATGCCGCAATCACCTGGCAGTCCTTTTCCGCGAGAAACGCCTTGGTATTGGCGGGCCCCATCATTCCCCAGCCAATCACTCCGATCGTGATGCGGTTTGAAGCGGCGGGCCTCCCCATTGCCGCCCACGTCTTGCCCGGCAATACAGCCGCTGCGCCGCTGATCTGCATGAATCGCCGCCGGCTCAACGACCGGCCCTTACCACTCCCGGACGAAAGCAAGGTCATCTCTCCCCCCTGACTCATTCGCAAGCGCACGATCTCACCGGTCCGGCACCGCGCTCGGCCCCGGTTTCCATTACGCGCTGGACTCGTTCGAATTGTACTGCCCCCACGGGGAAGACTCGGCGTGGCGCCGAAACGCAAATGAGTTCGCGTCGATCTTCAAGGCCTCAAATTGCGTCCTTCTGCCGGAGCACCGTCACTTGTCCTCGATTGCCAACGTATTCTCTATCGCCACCGCAAAGAACGAGTGTCCGAACGCAGTTGGATGAAACGCATCCCAGAACAGCGTGTGATCCGGGTCGAGGCAGACCGTATTCGTAATGCAAGGGGTTGTCACATTGATGAAGTTGAAGTGAGTTGAGTCCTTTATTACGGCGTTCATCAGGCTGTTGATATCGACGCGGATGATGTTCACCCTCGGCAGCAGCTGCTCAAAGAAGAGAAGCTTGTTGAGCCACAGATTCGCGGCTGTGCTCGCAGCCGTGGCAAACGTGATGTGATCTGCCGCTGCCGGCAAGAGGCCTATATTGAAAAGATTCGGGATGATAAAGTGCCTCGCACCTGCCTGCCGAAGCAGAAGTTCGCCCTGCACAAGTCCCAGAGCGATCTGGTAGCCCAGGGCATCGGGGCTGCCCGTCTTGATGTTCACAATGTCGTTGCCGCCGCCCTCGATGAAATAAACGGCATTTGGATCAGCCTTGCCGCCATGCTGGCTTAGATACAAGAGCACCTGCTGTGGCACGCTCGGGACCGTCCCTTGCGGCGTCTGCACTGGTGCGGTTACCTGGGCTCCGCCGACCGCATAATCTGTGCCCCCTGCAAGGGATGGAGCCAGGGGAACTCCCAGGGTTCCGGCAATATGGTCGACCCATATTGGACCATTCGAGAATCTCCCGGCGTAATACGGAAAAGCTGGCTCAGCACCGCCAGTAGCAAGATAGACGTTCCCAACGTCGCAATAGCTGTCGCCAAATACGTACAGGTTGTCGTATGCCGGCGTGGTCGCGCATAGCGTGACCGGCACCAGCAGGAAAACGAGAGTAATGAAGACCCAAGGGCTCCTTCGCATCGCATTCCTCCGCTTCAGTCGTTTTTGGTAAAGATCGGGCTAGGGAAGTCGAACGGCGTCTGCACCGCGAAACTCTACACCCGGCGCCCTCGTTTTGCAAGAATCGCCCCACTTCGGCGCACATCGTTCTTTGTCCATCTTATATATCGTGATACGATATAAATATGTTTTCCCGCTCTCTAGTCACGAGCTCGGATCCCCTGCTCTCCATGCTCGCTGATTTCCGCTTCGAACTACGCCGCTTTCTCCAGTTCAGCGAATCAGCTGCGCACGCAGCGGGTCTGCAGCCGCAGCAGCATCAGTTGCTCTTGCAGGTTGCGGGCGCCCCAAACGACGCGGTCGTAACCATTGCGTATGCGGCTGCGCGCCTCGGCCTCAAGCACAACAGCACGGTCGAACTCGTCGATCGCTCCGAGCGCGAAGGCCTGCTCGACCGTTCCGCTGACGATCAGGACGGGAGACGCACGATTCTGCGAGTCACGCGTAAAGGTCGCGAAGTTCTCCAGAGGCTCGCTGGCGACCACGCTCGTGAGTTGAATGAGATGGCGCCCCGCCTTGTGCGGTCTCTCCGCCACATCAGCCTTCACGCGCCATCCGGCGCCGGGGCGGGCGCTCGATGAGATCTCGCCCATCTGCGCTTCGCGATTTCACTGTCGATCGTCGCACCTGGATGCTCGCCGCGATGGCAATCGCAATCGGAACAGGCGGAGCCGCGCTCGCCGTGCTCCTGCTTCGAGCCATTGCCCTCGCGACCAACATCTTCTATTACCACCGCATCAGCTTTGCGCCTGTTGGCCCCGCTGGATCTCCCGAGTCTCGCTGGCTCATGATTCTCGCCCCCATCCTCGGGGGTCTCATTGTCGGCATTATGGCCCACTACGGTTCAGACAAGATTCGAGGACACGGAATCCCCGAAGCAATTGAGGCGATTCTTCTGCGTGGCGCGCGCGTTGATCCCAAGGTAGCTGTGCTCAAACCTGTCTCCGCAGCTATCGCCATCGGTTCAGGAGGTCCCTTCGGCGCCGAAGGTCCGATCATCATGACTGGTGGCGCCTTCGGCTCTCTGGTTGCGCAATGGCTTAAACTCTCCGACGCCGAGCGCACCACGCTCCTCGTCGCTGGGGCAGCCGCGGGCATGTCTGCAACCTTCGCTGCTCCCCTCGCGGCAATTCTTCTAGCCGTCGAGCTTCTTCTTTTTGAATGGCGTCCGCGTTCCCTTGTACCCGTCGCTGTCGCCAGCGTCACGGCCGGAGCTTTGCGCATCTGGTGGCTCGGGCCGGGGCCGATCTTCCCACTCGATCTTCCCTCCGGGACCCATCTTGAGCAGCCGCTCCTCATCGCCGCTCCGCTCGGTGCTCTCGTTGGCCTTGCCGCCGCGAGTCTCAGCCGCCTGATGTATGGGCTCGAGGACGCCTTCGAACATTTCTGCGGCCGCCTTCGCATCCACTGGATGTGGTGGCCCGCCATCGGCGGAATTGGAATTGGCATTGGCGGCTACTTCTTTCCTCGTGGTCTCGGCGTAGGCTACGACAATATCGCCGAGCTTCTTCGAGGCAACGCACCCCTCTCACTGCTGCTCGGCCTGCTGGTCGCAAAGTCACTGATGTGGGCGTTCTCGCTCAGTTCCGGAACATCAGGTGGAGTCCTTGCTCCGATCCTCATGATTGGTGCCGCACTCGGCGAGACCGTTGCCTTTGTCGGCCACATGCCGAGCCAGGTGCAGGCTCTCTGGGCGTTGATGGCGATGGGCGCGATGCTTGCCGGTGCTCTCGGAGTGCCACTTACCGCGGTTTTGTTCTCTCTTGAACTCACGCACGCTCTCCCCGCGCTGCTCCCGCTGGTGCTTGCGTGTGCCGTGTCCTACCTCGTCACATCGCTCATCATGCCCCGCTCTATCCTGACGGAAAAGCTGAGCCGGCGCGGTTATCATCTTTCTCGCGAATATGGCGTAGACCCGCTGGAGCTTGTCACCGTTGCAGAAGTTATGTCTCCCCTTCCCACAGTCAACTACGGGACTGCCGACAGATCCCCCAACGATCCTGAGATCTTTGTCTATTCCGATGAAACCTGCCGCGCCGTTGCCGAAGAGATGGCTACAACCGGCCAGATGAATTTGCCTGTGCTCAACCGCAAAAATGCCCAAATCATCGGCAGCGTGGGTGCCGCGGAGTTGCTCGCCGGACGCAAACGCGCAGTGCTGCGCGAATCCGAGCGGACTTTCTCGTTCCGGGTCTCACAGCGTGATGATTTTGCGGCGCCTGTCTCGCCCGAATCGGCTCAATGAAAAGAGCGCGGCCCGAGCCGCGCTCCAGTCACGCCGAGACTCTCCTACGCCTGCGCTTTTGGCCGCGTTGCCTTGAATGTCCCGCTGTAGGAGATGTACTCCCAGGTTCCTGTCAATTCGCTCGCATCGTCCAGTTTGCCGCTAAACTTCAACTCCGCAGTCTGGCCCAGTTCGTCCGATGTAAACGCAAAGTCCAGGTCGAACTTGCCGTCTTTGTACGTCCCGGCCACATCTGAGTCCCCGAATTTCCCTGTCACCTTTCCGTCCTGATCGACCGACAAATCCGCATCTGCCTCGCGATCCCCACCCGGAGTGTCGAGCACAAAGTGCCATTTACCGACAATGGTTGAGTTCGCAACTGGAACCGCTGCGACGGGTTCCTGCGCTGGAGCAGCCTTCTCGGCCGGCGCCGCGGGCTGCCCTACATCCGGCTTCTGCGCCGGTTCACTCTGCTGGGCGCTGCCAGAACTCTGTGCACCGCCTGTTTGCTGTGCGGCCGCCATGCGCCCGCAAACTCCTGCGACAAGAACCACCACTGCCACTAACAGAAATTTCTTCACAACATCTCCTTATGATCAAGACTGCTTCACCGATCGAAGCTCAACCTGCCATCTCATCACTCATATCAAGCCGAGCTGCCTCTGTACAAATCGCCGTTTCACGGTTCGACGCCATACGTGACGATGCGCGCCTCGGATCGGAAGACATGGTAGTCTGCGAAGGCAACATCATTGATATACGTCCTCACCGGCCCGAGGCCCACGTGCTTGCCGGATTCGTCTTTCACCCAGACTTCTGCCTTCGCCAGCGATATCGCCACGCTTCGTACGGGACACGTATATAACTTCCCGCCGATCTCAACCTGCCCATACTCCACAAAGATATCCGCTCTCAAAATCGGCGATCCCGCTTCAAGATCTCCGGCCAGCGAATCAAGATCTCCCTTGTCCAGATCCGCGATCAACGTGATCCTTCGAATCGTTCCGTCCTCGGGATCTGCGGCGATCTCTCCGTGGTACGCAGTTAGTCGGCTGAACAGCATTCGGCCCTGCATCGCCGGTCCCGGTCCCGGCACGCAGCAGAACTTGACCTCATAGCTTGAAGCCTTCAGCGGAACCGCGAAGGCAAACACTGCGAGGGAGCCATGATCGCCCGTCTCCCACTGGCTCCACTTCAGATAGCCCTTGCTCGAGTCCATCAGCACAGTTGCCATCACAGGTCCGAACAACCCCGTAACTTCGAGGCCGCCGTTGATCGGCTTTGGTTTTGCCCGTTTCGATTTACTCGCTTCCAGGACCTCGGCGCCATTTCGATAGCTAATCACCGAGAGTGTTGTGCCGGTAAGTTGTGGTGGAATGTATCGGCCCGCAACCATTCCCTTCTTCTGGTAACCGGATGGCCAGTCTTCAAAATGTGCTGTCGTACGCGTCGCAAAAAAATTCGGCAGCCTGTGACTCGCGCTGGCCACGTAGTCCACGATGCGTGCTGCAATCTGTCTCTGCTCTGCCAGATCCGGAGCTGCCCTGCCCTCGATCTCGCCACGCGGAGGAGCAAGAAACACCGATGCGTCCGCCAGCGACACGAGCGCGGCCCGGCTCTTTTCTCCGGGCAGATTGGCCTTGAGTCGCGTGAGTTCCTGTGAATTGAGCCGCTCTGTCAACTGCAGAACAGAAAGCCTCGCAACGAGTGCGGACTCGCCGCTCTCTCTTTCCCGGGCCAGTACCGCCCTTAATTGCTCTACCGTGACTGGTTCCGCAGCGATTGCGGACAGCGTCATCCCGAGAGCCGTCAGAAACAGTACAAGCTCACGCATCGACCCTTCACCCAACGACACAGTAGGTTACGGCTCACTTCGTGACTCCATTGTGCATCCTGTCACTGAGTCTTGTCCCCGAGTTTCCTTGTTCCCCTGTTCCCTGTCACTTGATCTGCTAGCCTTCCCATGGACTTAAAACCAGGAGAAATTCATGCGTTCTTCTTTGCATCACTTTGCCGCAGTCGCGATCATTATTGGATCAACATCTTATCTCTCCGCGCAGGTTGCGGACCAACAGGCCTTGACACATCCCTTAGCCCCGCTTCAATCACCGACAGGCGCGCAGTCGACTTCTGCTACAGTACCGTCCGTCACCCACGTTCGGCATCCTCACGCAGAAGCCGAAACAAGCCCTGTCGCCAGTCCCAAAGCTCTTGTGACCGTTGGCAAGGCGCGCTTTACCGTCCTTACACCTCAGCTCATCCGCATGGAGTGGGCAGCGGACGGCAAGTTTGAAGACCACGCATCCTTTGTATTCATCAATCGCCGCTTGCCGGTGCCGAAGTTCGACGCAACGGCGCCCGCTGCGAGCAATGGTCACGGAATAACGATCACGACGAGCGCTCTGAAGCTCCACTATTCTCCGTCCGGAGACGGCAAGTTTACTCCGGATAACCTCTCGATCCAGCTCACCGTCAGTGGCAGGCAGGTGAACTGGCACCCCGGACTCACCGACCCCGAAAACCTGCAGGGCACCACGCGCACTCTCGACGGCGCCCGCGGCAGCCAGACCAAGGAGCCCCTCGAGCCCGGCCTGATCTCGCGCTCCGGCTGGGCTCTCGTTGATGATTCCACGCGCCCGCTCTTCGACTCCGCGGACTTCAACTTTCCGCTGGGAGAGAAAAGCCCCTGGCCCTGGGTGATCGAACGGCCTCCCGGCGATCGGCAGGATTGGTACTTCTTTGGCTATGGCCACGACTACCATCAGGCGCTCGGAGACTATGTCAAAGTGGCCGGCCGCATTCCGCTGCCTCCGCGCTTCGCTTTCGGCGCATGGTGGTCGCGCTACTGGGCCTACAGCGATCAGGAGATCCAGGAGATCATTCGCGGCTTTCATCAGAACGACGTTCCTCTCGACGTCTTTGTCATCGATATGGATTGGCATCTCAATGCAGAACAGCTCAAGGCTGCCGGCGAGCAGGACAAGTCAGGCCACACGCTGGGCTGGACCGGTTATACATGGAACAAGCTCCTGTTCCCCGATCCGGATCAGTTCCTTGCTGGGCTGCACGATGAACATTTGAAGACCAGCCTCAATCTCCACCCCGCGTCCGGCATTCAGCCCTGGGAATCGCAATATCCAGCAATGGCAAAGGCGATGGGAATCGATCCCAAAACCCGCCAGTATGTTCCCTTCGACATCACCGACAAAAAGTACGCAACCAACTACTTCAACCTGGTCCTTCATCCGCTCGAGAAGCAGGGTATCGACTTCTGGTGGCTCGATTGGCAGCAGGAGTCAACCACAAAAATGGCCGGCGTAACGCCGACATGGTGGCTCAACTACGTCCACTTCACCGATCAGCAGCGCGAGGGCAAGCGACCGTTGCTCTTCCATCGATGGGGTGGCCTCGGCAATCATCGATACCAGATCGGCTTCTCCGGCGACACCGTTTCTGTGTGGGATTCGCTTGCCTTTCAGCCATGGTTCACGGCCACGGCTGCCAATGTAGGCTATGCCTACTGGAGCCACGACATCGGCGGCCACATGCCAGGCGCCGTTGAGCCCGAGCTCTACACTCGCTGGGTGCAGTTCGGTGTGTTCAGCCCGATCCTTCGCACCCACACTACGAAGAACCCTGATTCTGAGCGCCGCATCTGGGCTTATCCCGAACCGTATTCCTCCATTCTTCGCTCCAGCGTCCAGTTGCGCTACGCGCTGCAGCCCTACATTTACACTGAGGCCCGCCGCACCTACGACACCGGCGTCGCCTTTCTCAGGCCGCTCTATTACGACTGGCCCGAGGCCAGCGAAGCGTACACCAGCAAAGATGAATACCTCTTCGGCGAGCAGATGCTGGCTGCTCCCGTCGTTGCGCCCTCCGACAAAGTCTCCGGCCTTGCCATGCAAGAGGTCTGGTTGCCTCCAGGAAAGTGGATCGAATGGCCCACAGGCAAACACCTTAACGGCCCCGCAACGCTCGAACGCAGCTTCTCGATCGAACAGATCCCGGTGTACCTCAAAGCCGGCGCCATTGTTCCGATACAGGCGCCCATGCGCTACACAGGCGAAAAGCCCGTCGACCCACTCATCGTCAACATATGGCCGCTTGTGCCCGGTTCGAGCAACAGCTATGCGCTTTACGAAGACTCCGGCGCGGCAACGGAATATCAGCGCGGCGTGTTTGCGCGCACACCGATCAAAGCAACGCAAACCGGCGACACACTGCGTGTCGAGATCGGCCCCGTCGAAGGCAGCTATCCGGGAATGCTGAAGTCGCGCGGCCATCGGCTCCAGCTTCCCGCAGACTGGCCGCCGGTTTCCGTCACGGTCAACGGTGTGCCGGTCATGCAGAAAGGCTCGGCAGGCGAGCCCGGATGGAGCTTCGAAGGCAACACGCTTACGACGGTGATTCCGATTCCCAGCCAGAGCGTCGCCGCAAAGACTGTCATCGAGATCCGTCGCGCCGCGGGCCTCGCTGCACGGCGCAATGAATTGGATG
>Ga0335069_10013506_pt1 | contig 11465 bp, 30 predicted proteins | sample Lox_Sample_11_FD_206714 | JGI IMG/M metagenome (GOLD analysis project Ga0335069, IMG submission 206714) | Soil microbial communities from Loxahatchee National Wildlife Refuge, Florida, United States - Lox_Sample_1.1 | ecosystem: Environmental > Terrestrial > Soil > Wetlands | place: USA... | reverse complement strand
GATAAAAAACTTATCATCCTCCGTCAAGGTTTTTTTCTTCTTGACAGCATAATATTTTTTCCAAATTGTGCTCATAAGTCGGCGAGACTTGACCACAAATTTGAATTGCTGAAACACTGTTTTCATATTGATTTCTCTCTTGAAACGCGGTCCACACCTAGCAGTTTAACATCATAAACGTCTTTAAGTCTAGCCTTTTCAACCGGATTGTAATACATGATATTCAAGATGAGCGATTGATCGTTCTTCACATCCTTATACCAAGCATTAAAATCTCCAACAAGTTCAAATACTTTCATCAAGTGACCAACAATGATGCCGTGTTTATGCATCGTGCATTCAACGAAAATCGGATTCATTCGACGACCTCCCTCGCATAACGTGGCTCTGATAATGCAATCCAACGCTCAACCAATTCATCGTAATTCGCTTTAATATGAAACTCAAAATTATGTCCGACCGAAACGGTGCAACAACCATCAACAATCTCACGAACGTCGCGGTTATTATCGTCCCGACGTTCATAATTGTAATGCCAAAGACGATTAATCGCAATGATTTCTTCAAAACGCAGAGCACATTCCGCACCGGCTATTTCTCGACCTTCTTCATCTACTTGAGGAAATTTGACAATCATTCCGCAATCTCCCGTTCATTTTGGAACTGTGTGAGAATACTGGAAAATTCATCAAATTTTCCAATCACAGTCCATGTGCTATGATTTGTATGGACTTGAAACATATTTGGCTCAACAACCCATATTTTTTTCGCTTTAGGACGCGGAGGTTGAGCTACCGGGCGTCCTTGACGTGCAGGACGGGCCGGTTGAAATACGCCTAATGCTCCGTTTATAATGCCACCACCGGGCGGCGGGTCCACCAAATTGTCGGCCACAGCCGGGTCGTTGGCCTTAACTGGCTCCCAAAAACCAATTTGTGAAACACTCCGAATATCCGTGAGTTTCAAAACAATTTTGATCGTTGCATTTTTTTCTTCTGGAATGATGTTGCCATGTTCATCATATCCAGGTTCATTATAACCATTGACAGCTAAGACTTCAAATACATGAAACAACATTATTCCTCCCTATCATCACATGAACAAATACCACCAAAATCACCTTCATGATGCCCGGAATAGTCTGTGTCGTCCACTTCGTCGGGGAGGTCCAGAATGTCCTCAGAGCCACAAACCGGGCACACATGCTCATCTAACACCGTAAATGTAGCATCACAATCCAAACAAACATGTTTCATGGTCGATACCTCCGCCACATTTTAAGTGTAGCATATCGTTTCGCTAAGTCAATCTTATCGGTATTGCGGTTAACCCGGCGAAAAGAATAGTAAAACGCACACAGTCCATAGACAATGCATGCCAATCCAATCAAAATCAATGCATTGTTTAACAGGAATGTGTCAATAGCCTCTAAAATTCTTTGGCCTAACGTATTATTCTGCATCGACCATATCCGTTTCCTCATCATATCCTGCGTCCTTCATAAACGTCAATAGTTTTTGCTCCGCACCGAGAATAATAAGTTTCATTGCCCGTTCAAAACCATCGAGGTTATTTTGGTCAACAATAATTGCTCCATACGGGTCCGATGCCCGGCCACGCCAACAATTCGCCACAAGGTCAAACCAGACTTGATAAGTCAAATAATTCAAATAACTTGAATGAGTTTTATCAGGTAGGATGTTGTTTTCCGCACCGGCATTACAGGTACCGTCTGGTTTATATCGTACCGCTGTCCAGGTGCCGGTCTTACTGTCACATAAAGCAGCATTGATGTTATATCCGTCCGCAAAGGTAAATTCATTGAACAATTTGACTAATCGACCCTTTGCTGTTATGTAAAAACCTCCCATTTTAAGCATACCTATATTCTCCCTGTGGTCGATAACGTTTCCATTTCTTCAAGTCCTGTAGCTTGATAAGAAATCGGTCGTTATTCTGACATGTCCAATAGCCCGTTGTGCCCTGACACATCCAATCAACGTAAACGATAATTGAATGATCGTCCTTATTATCAGGCATGATGGTATTTACAAAAATGAAAGCGTCCATACAGTTTTCATGTTTATAAAAAGCCTCAATTTCCATTAACGAATCCTTTTAAAAACCTCATCCAACAATTGCCTAAAAGCAACGTGTTTCGGTTTAACTTCCAAATCTTTCATTTGTTTCGCCAACTTAGGCGATAACACGACTTCACTTTTCTTCACAATACCTCCCGAAGAAAAACCCGGCCAGCTACGACCGGGCATTGAAATTTCGATTAATCGGCGATTAGGCCATTGATTGCATTGTCAATCTCAGTGAGACGAGTCTGCAACGTGGCGATTTGAGCCGTGATTTCGTCTTTGTCGGCTTTAAGGGTACGGACCCTTGCAACCGGCACGACAAAATCATAGCGGTCAGCATCGCCTTTTACGAACATATCCTCGCCCGTGTCAAGACGAGTGATAGCGTATTGGCCGCTACCGTCCATCTTGTAACCAACGCGGAATTTGCGCTCAGGATGAGCCAGTGACTTGATAACAAAACCGAATTTGTTACCGAGGACCGTCGCCGCCGATGCGGACAATTCATTGAGTGTCATGTTTACTCCCTTTGTATCCGGCTATGCCGGGGTTAGTGTTTAGTTAACTCTATCACAATCGAACACATTTGGCAAATTAAATTTTACCGTCTTGAGCCTTTGCCTTAAACACCTGCATCACGTTTTTCGATGGGCTATCGCTATGAGGAATCCAATTTCCATTTAAGAGCCAGTTTTCCTCAAAATCAGCCGGGTCTTTGATGATAGACTCTAATCCATTCAAAAACGCATTGTAAGTGTATTTCGAGAACATTTCGACATTCACTTCGCCCGGTTGAAAATAGTGCGGGAATGTTTTAAGATTGTATTCGTAGCGGACCGCAATCAACTTGAGCAACAATTCTTTGTTCTTTTCGAGGACTTGACGGGCCGCTGCAACGTCGCATGTATTGATAATGCGGATTGTCTCATCTTGATCGCATTGCCAATATTTGAGCAAATCTCTTGCTCCAAACATCGCCGCCGTGCGACCTAAATCAAAGACCATGTGCATGATAACCGGATGGATGAGCCACGCATTGCTCAAAACGCGGTATTCCATACCATGTTTCGGCATGCGGTATTCCCCGGCCAATCCATATAGCTCACGACGTTTCGGATTGTCGAAACTCGCAAACATGCTCACACAGGCCACGCCGAGAATAGCGTCCATTCCTTTGACCATTTTTTCAATTTGTTCTTTGGTCGTGCCGCTGTCGAGACTTAGGTGGATATGTCCGCCAGCCGGACGAAACGGGACTTGATCGCCCGACTTATCTAATCCATGCATTCCGTATGCGTTGAAACTCGGCATACAACCGAATTGCACATGCTCCGGTTTAGCGTCGGCCATCAATTCAGGCGAAATATCCACGACTGTTTTCACTGAGAGTTTCGCTTTAGGATTGAATTGTTTGGCATAGTTCAAGACTGTTTTCAAACCGTATTGAACACTGTCGGCATGATAACAAAGACATGGAGACGGGCTAGTGTCAAATTCAGCTTGAAATCCATCCCAATATGCATTGTTCAATTTATAAGGTGCGCCGGGCACCTTTGATAAAACGGATGGCTCTTTCTTCGAGCCTAAGAATTTGAATGCTGGAATAACTTGGTCGTTTTCATCTGTGACAAAAATCTCCGGATCGGACCCCGATTGACCATAAAACCGGCATGATTCGGTCAGGTTTTCAAATTGAGCCTTTTCAAACTTAGACTCAAGATCGGCCAATTGTTCGGCGGGAAGAATAGAGGCGAGAAAATCATTCGGCACGATGCAATACGTCGGTTTCATCGTCAATGGATTAACGTAGTCAATTTGCATCAACTCGTGTTCATCACGATTTTTCTCGTAACCGTTTCGATAAGGACGGATTGAACTGACAATGAGAATTTTGGACGGTAGTTGTGTTGCTTTATAGTATGGTCGATTTGCACCGGCATAGTTCGGGCCGCATGCCGGAATGTCTTGAGTATCGACCTCAATGTATTTCGGGGCCTGTGCCGCCAATTCAATGATTTTTAGAGACATGTTCATCTACCTCCCAGTAGGGTTTAATTTATTTAGCCAGCTAATCCATTGATTGTCAAGAAAATAAGGGTCAACAATCCTAGATAACCTAAGATACTGATAACCCATCCGACCATCGCAACCATGTATAGTCGTGCTTCAATTGCGCTCATGTTATACCATCCAATCTAACCCGTTGACGAACGGCCCTATAGCCGCCCATATTCAATTTAACAATTTTTTGGACCTTTGTCAACTTATCATAAGCGGCTTGACGTTTCTCAGCGTCGGCCCGTTTCTTTGCCTTATACTCCGCTGCAATGCCTTTCTTATGATTCGTCCTGCGTCCGCGTGGTCTTAATAGATCGCTCATTTTTCCTCCACCATTCGACAAATAATAATGGTTTCAGGCTGAAATCCAATACCACTTAAATTGTATGTCAATCCATTTCTACTTGACCAGTCAATGCTCTTAATATAAGCAACCATTTCCCTATTATCATATTTAACTTTAACCCAATCAGTCACTTGATATTTCGGCGGTGGCGCAATCGAATATTTCATTCATGCCTCCCGGCAATCTTATGAAAACTAATCACGATGGATAAACAGAGAAATACATAAGCAATTGGAGCCATGATAAGAGCATCATAAACGCAACCAATTACGATAGCAATGATTGCGAGTAGAAAAAACAATCCGTTCATTTTTTGCTCCCTATTTCTTTGCGATACTGTTTCAGTTTGGCCTTATTCGTGATTTTTGTCAACTGATTTTCTTCATACCACGCGACACTCGACCATGTACCATCATCATAACGGACTAATAATGAATACTCTTTTACTCCATCACCGCCGTAGGCATGTTTATAGGTGTGCTCTACCATAGCTGGTCTATCTTTCTCAAAATGAGACATGCATGGTCCTAAATCAGATGCAATTTGAACGAATGTACCGGGCTTGAATTTTTGTCCCTTTGGGACGGGCGTTGTGGCGACACGACGTAAACCCTCCGCATAAACTCCGTTCGCACAAGCTAACCGTTCTTCATAACTCTTTGACACAAAACCTCCCAAAGAAAAAATTGCGCGGCGTCCCGTCTGTCACCCTCGGATTAAAACAGCCACTAACGCTATTAGTGTTAGCTAAAAGCTCACTAAGAGTAGCCCGAAGGCACCTTCACGTTAGTTCGCCGCCGCCCAATTGTCCACACTACAGTTTTCACACCATAGTCAGACGGATAGTATATAAAATCATTATATCATAACTCCATCAAAAATCAATAGCCGTTCGCAAATCTCCCAAAACTTAATCTCCAATTTTTTTCTTGACTTTTTAGGAAAAATATGATACGTTGTAACGTATTCTTTGATCGGATGAGCGTAGCCGCCTAAAAGCGGCGTAGCGATTAACTGTAACGCCAACGTAATGTTTCTCGCTAGAAGTGTGTCCATGCAACCATTATTCCTATTAAAAGCACTAAAGTCAATAGTTTTGTGAAGAATTGTTTTAGGGAATAGGAATGATAAATTGAAACCAATCCTAGTCCAGCCGTGAATCCGATTAAAAATCCAGTAGTTTGCATTCGTGCTCACTCACAAATCCAATGTATTTGCCAATAGAATCACATAGATGGTAGATCACACCGTTTTTGGTCGTTTCACGATTGCGTACCGCATGCACTTTACCGTCTTTTAAGACGCGAACATGGAGACAAGTCACAGTAATCCTCCCAATTTCAGTTTGTAAACTTTTCGATAAACCGTGGCCCGGCCAACGCCTAAGACTTGAGCCGTTTTAACGATGTTGCCTTTACAATCCTTAAAGACTTTAACCACATACTGGTTTTCCAGTTCTTGAAGTGTCAAAGGTCTTGCCATTTGACCAATTGGTAATGCGCTCATAAATCCTCCAATCCCGTTAAAGAAAACGCCCGGACCACATTGGTTATGTGGCCGGACGCCGCCACCTGGGAGGTTAGCTTAAAATGCGACGTTTGTCGTCACAGTGAATACAATATTCATAATGCTCAATCAATCCAGTATAAGCCTTATATTCATGTTCGCCGTTTGAATGCGACGGACATGGACGGGCCGTATTAACGACTTTGCCAGACTTTGTAGGAATTGTCAAGGCTTTATCGTCAATACCTAACGCTTTATTGACTTTATTCAAAACGCCCTGTGGGAGATTAACCGCCGCCGATTTTGAGCCAATCGGTTTATAAGTGTAGCTCCCTAGATAACTCTGTGCCCATGCCGGGAAATTGGCAATCGCCGTTTGAGTGTTCAATGCCACGTCAGCCGGGTCAACCTCGCGGAGTAGGGAGCCGGTCTTGATAACGTCGTGTTTGGTGGTTTTAAAATCATTGCAGAATAATTTGTTTCGACCGTCCCATAACAACGCAATCTTTGGAAGCATGTTGAAACCTAATTGCCCGGTCGTGCCATCATCGTAAACAAGCCAGACGTTACCGACCGTTCGATTAGAGCCGTAGAGCAACATTCCTATTTTATACATTCAGGACCCACTTCAATAAAACGAAAACAATAATGGTCGCAATAGCAATTGCCGTTACCACAACGCGCAACGGCGCGACCTCGCGTTGTGTTTCACTACAACCGCAATCATGTTGACATTTCATATAAGCTCCCTTTTCGTCACTACTGACTTCACAATATTGAAATTTAGTCTGCATTTGAAACCTCCACATCCAGATCAATCATTGGCTTTAAAAGCGGTTTGATTGCAATTTCAGGATAATATTTGTCTAGGATCAAATACTGAATAACGGACCGAGTTTTGGATAATTCGATTGCAATTTTTGAAATGCGACCGAATTTTTCCGGCACATGCACTTTATGGTTGTCGTCACCATATGAGCCTAACACGACAATATCATCTATATTATATTTCGGTTGAGGCATGTCCATATTCATTCCACTTCTAAGACTCGAATGCCGCTTGGCTCGAAAAACAATGCCACTTGGTTGTTTGACAGCCAAAACTCCGGATGAGTTTCGTTCAAAACTTCAACCGCATGTTTGCAATTCGATGAACTGTAAACCGTGTATTTATTTGCACCGGCTTGTCCATAGAAAACACTCCCGGCCAATTGAACACACGATGTTGACGAATAGGAAATCAATGCACCGACTTCGTTTTGACCATCGGTACCTGCTGGGCCAGTCGCGCCGGTTAGTCCCGCTGGACCTTGAGCGCCGGTCGAGCCGGTGTCACCAATCGGCCCTTGACAGGCAACGATAGCTCCGAAAAGAATTGCAGGCATGATAAAGCGTTTCATATTTACTCCCATGAGTTTAATTGTTTAGCATTTTTCCAAAACTTACAACACATTCTTTGAGTGACGGTCAATTGCACCGCCGCGTGGCGACAAAATCCATTGCCCGGCGTGAAGAACATACAATTGCCACAGTTAGTCCCGGCAATATCAGCAGGTAACGTGATGAGGTCCGAAACTTTAGCACGGCGTTGTTCATCTGGCTCTGTATAATTCAATCCGTTCAACTTATTTGGTACGTCGGCCACACAATCTCCCTTAACAATCCGTAAATGGAGGAAACTCACTCAAGTCAGACATAGCCGGTGACTGAGTTTTCTCTTTACGTCTTATCTTTAACGGCAACTGCAAATCATCGAACACAAGTAGAACATAGTCAAGCAATGCAATTGCAAAATTTAATTCCTCCATTTTGCGTTGAAACAAATCAGTCCCTAATTGGTTATGCAATTTGGCTTTCATGGTCGCGGTTTTCTCGGCCTGAAACTTACGGAGATTAGTTTCACATAAGTTTCGAGTGAACACACCGGCCCTAATGCCTTGAAATAGACTAATCAATGTTTCTCTCCGCTAACAACGTCGTGTTTACTGGACGTTGGATCATGTTTATGTCCGTTTTCGAGTAACAACTGTCCGTTGGCATACGATAACGGCTAAAAGATTGCCCGTCCATCGTGCCGGTTATGCTCAGTTTATCAGCCGCCGCCGATATGTCAACAATGTAATAGCCCGGCAATTTCTCAATTAGAATTGCATCGACCGGGTATTTGACGCCCTGGAATGAGCCAGCAAACGGGAATAGGCATGTTAAGATAATGTGTGTCACAAAAACCTCCATTGGTTATTTTGATTTAATTCTTTCATCGTGGAGTCGACCACGACCACGACCACGACCCCGACCACGACCCCGACCGCGACCACGATCCCGACCGCGACCACGACCCCGACCACGACCCCGACCGCGACCCCGACCACGACCCCGACCCCGACCGCGACCACGACCGCGACCCCGACCACGACCGCGACGGTCGACTCCACCAATGTTTATATCCACCTTTCATGTTTGTCCTAACCTTTCAATATTCCAAATGATTCGATGGATGAGCGTTTTACATACCAATCATTGGGTAACTCTTGGGCATCTTTCCAATGTTTGTCGGAAAAATTACCAGTCTCATATACGATTTTGGCTTTTTGCAATTTCACACATGTTTTGTTAACACCAATCAATTTGCCAGTGTAAATATAATTGATACAAAATAGTGTGACAATTTGTCCCAACATTAGGACCAAACCTTCATTTTCTACTTCTTCGATTTTTTGATCAACTTTAATTACCTTTTCTTCTGTTAATACTTTCATTTTAACCTCCGAGTTAAGTTTTTATTCAACTATGCAATAGTCCTCATCGTAATACGCATCGGGATACGCCTCAAATGCGTCAAACAATTTGTCAAAACCGTCAATTATCCGCCATCCATCTAAGACAATGAGAAAACGTCTGGCAAAGAATGCGTCCCGTTGGATAGTAATTCTCATGCTTTACGTCCAATCGGCAATCGGTCCTCATGATAGTTTTCGAGGTCCACGACGGTCCCATCCGGTCGAATGATTGAACACATTTCCTGATGTACCGGATCGAGTTTCCGAAACTCAATCAATGAGAGTTTTGAGCCGTTAACGTCTTTAATTTCATAAGCGGCGTCCATGTTATCCAATTCGTCTCGAAATGTTGCATAAGTTTCGGGCGTCGTCTTATCCATTTTTTCATTGTGACTGGCAATGAGAAAATCCATGAGACTATCATCGGCGTTGCCTTCAACCGTAGCGTCGTGAACACGGCCCCGCGATTGCCACTCTGCCTCTGAAACCAGACCGTCCTCCGAAACTTCAACGTCGGCAATCTCCGTCGTTTCATCCAATTCAATGTCGGCGGCGTCGTCAAATGAAGTCGGGACACGTTGCGGAGGTTGCAATCCACATACGCGGGTTTCAGATACGTCAACCGGCGCAGTGATAGTGCGACCGTTGTGGACAAATTTGCCCGGTATAATGTGGCGTCCGTTTGGTGACCATCCTCCCCAATCCTCAAGACCACGTTGATGATGTAACGACGTTGACATATGTTGACCTTGACGCGATGTGTAACCTAATGGATTGAAGTCTTGACGATAAACTAAATTATTCCCCTCAAAAATCATGTAAACATTATCCTCAATTTCTTCAATCGGTCCGATTTTAGCGTCCAGAATCTTGGACACCTTGAGAATGAGAGAATCGGTCGTGCCGATAATATATGTGTCGTATTTGGCCGATTTAGCAATACAGAGCGGCGCGTTATCGTCCCGGCAAATGTGAAGTCGGCCCATCGGGTCGATTGCAGCAAATGCATAATAACCCTCAAGAAACCGTTCTATGTCCTCCATAGGATTTTCTTTGCCAACACCGTCAATGAGCCGACGCAATACGTCCTCACTATCGTTTGTTGTTTTCTTTGCATATTTTGGCCCACTATCATCGACCACGCCGTTGTGGATAAGATGCCAATTGTCAATTTGCATTGGATGAGTATTTGTCAGCGACACATGATTAGTCGATGAACGACCGTGAAAAATGCCCGGTCCTATCAATTCGGATGGCATTCCGAATGAGAGATAAGTTTTTTTAACAATCGGCAATGTTACCATGTTGAGCCGACCGATGCGCGTCCGAAATTTTTTAGCGATTGTTTTCTCGCCGAAAACACCGTCCTTGCCTTGAATTGCAAATCCAAAACCGTCGTCGTCCGATGCCAGCATCGTATTGCCAATGTCGTTCAATGATTTTTTTAGAACGACATGTTTCATATTAGTTAGAGCCAAAACTTGACACATTTAATCAACCTCCGTAGTTATTTCCACAGTCTTAAAACATTTAACGTTCGGCGTGGCCATAGTACCAGCACAGTCTAACATAGTTGCCAGCAATTTGTCAACGTCCTCCGCTGTGTCCTCAAGTCTAACGTATTCTTTCCAATGTCCCTCACGTTCATTACAATACATGATAACGTATTCCGTTTTCATTTGTACCGCCGGGAGTTTTCACAGTTTATAACGCATGCCCGTTTGAAAACCTTTGTTTGGTCCTCATATTCGCCCGTTGACAAATTCATTGCTCCCTTTGTCGGCACGTCCAGGTATGTTTCGGACATAACGTGTCCACAGTATTGACATTCAAGCCAATGAATGTCACTGTGTCCAGCAACATGCATCTTGACAATACTGTGATGATTGTACCAAAAACATTGCCAGCGGCCCTTAATCCATTTAAACATTGTTAACCTCCGGGTTTTCGATTGCCGGTGCGACCGGGACCTCGACCGGCGTCGGCGGCGTTAGAATAGTCCATGCACCGGGATTGAGTGAACTAATCCGTTTGTCGGCATACTCGACTAAATGCGTTGGAATGCCGGTGTCAATGAAGTCTTGAAACGTCTTTAACTCTTTAGGCATTTTTTTATTTGCGAGAAATTGCAACGTCTCAATCCAGTTTCGGATTTTTTTAAAATTTGTCGTGCCACCATGCAATCGGACCTCGACCGTCCTGTATTTGAAATAGGACACCAAATTGACAGCACAATACCGCTCATCGCTATCATTGATTAACGGACTAACGTGCAATGAATTGAAACTCTTATCGTTTGTTCGACTCTCATCGACCATGTAACGGAGAATTGGCAATGCCCGACCTAACCGCCGACCGATGCGTAGAACACCGCCGCGTTTTAAATGCCGGGCGTCAAGGTGGACATGCAATCCACATTTGTCGTTCACATAACAACCGTAGGATTTTAGGACACCGCATAGTTTCTCAAGGTTATGAAACCCGTGCGCGGTATTGAATAGCATAGTGACCTCGACACTAGTACCGTCGTCGTCGGCTAAACTCCCATCGTCCTTAACTGAAACTCTAGTGACGTTGGCTTTAGCTAAAGCTTTACGGAGGTTTTGATAATAATAGTATGTGTCGTCAATTCTATTACCGTCCTCATCGTCCTCATATGGTATATAACATTCAATCTCCACGCCGACC
>Ga0335069_10013505_pt1 | contig 11465 bp, 15 predicted proteins | sample Lox_Sample_11_FD_206714 | JGI IMG/M metagenome (GOLD analysis project Ga0335069, IMG submission 206714) | Soil microbial communities from Loxahatchee National Wildlife Refuge, Florida, United States - Lox_Sample_1.1 | ecosystem: Environmental > Terrestrial > Soil > Wetlands | place: USA... | reverse complement strand
AACTCCATTTCGATCTCAGCACTGTAATCCGGCCTCGCCTTCAACCATTGCACGTGGTCGTCGACTGAGTTACGAGGGGGTGTGCTTGGTGGAAGGGGGTCGAGAAACTCATTTGAGAGCCGCATAGCCTTTTGAATCCGCGCGGCGATATCGTATCGCTGTTGAAAGTTGATGTACTCAAAAAGGTCGCCGCCCACCGTTCCGGCTGGGATGGAATTTCCGAACATGTCGAAGCCCACGATGTTGGGTATCGTTCCCTCTACCGGCATGAGCCGGTCGCGTAAGTATTGGTCAATGGTCGGAAACGTGTACGCCTTCGTCATAAAAGAACTCGGCTATGAGAACCCAGGAGCGTTGCCTCCGCGGTGCCCGAGTTTCGCTCCCCTGCCTTGATCCGAGCGTTCCATCAATCTCAGCCCTGTTCACCGCGTCCGCGTCGTGCCTGGCTTTGTGATTGCACGGGACCGATTGGCCTCTGGGTGCGAATTCTCTCCATTCAGAAGGACCCCAAGGAGTGTGCGAATACTGGTTGAGGCAAAGTTCCTTGAGCAATAGAACAGAGTGGCTGTGACGACAAGATATCGCAACATGCGGCAAATCAGGGTACGCCTGCGCGGACCACCAAACGTGACCGCAAACTCCTGCCACCCCGAATTAGTTTTGTCGGGATGTTTCTGAACCGTCTCGCTCATGGTCTAAAGGATTTCCATCGAAGTACGACACGCTGATCGCCACTGGCCTGAGATGAAGAAAGCTAACAACTCTAAGGGTTGGCCCATTTTCTGGACCAGGCGATACGTTGATTGCGGTGCTGGCAAGTGTGGACGTCGATTTGTCCGCCACCCCTTGCTCCGTTGCTATGTAGGCGGCATACCATAACGGCCAGTTGTGATCTTCCGCACCGGAGGCACGCTCGAACTCGGAGTGAGCTTCTTTAGCTCTGATCAATGCATCCGACAGGTCCTTGATTGAGTCAAAAACAATGGGTCGCAGCCGGCGCTCGCCCCTTATGACGGCGTGCAATGCCTGGGCAGCTTTTTCGATTAGCACTTTGATTTTCATAGCCCGCGCTAGAGTCCCCAAGATCAATTTGCTCGTGAACCTTTATCGACCCCGGTCGTACGTCTCGGCGAGGAGGATCGTCTGGCCTTCCGCACCACGAGATGCAGTTGTGTTCGAACCCAGATATCCCGCCAGCGCTTGCCACATCGTCCTAGACATTTAAGATCGTTTGTTTCAAGCTCGATCACACCGCCACAATCGGGGCAGATGCAGTTTAGAATCGCGGACCTGATGTCGTCAGCGTTGACCGTTCGAGTCTCCATATACTTCTCCTCGTTTTACAAAGCGTCCCATGAGGTGATCGCTAGTAGCATCACCCTGCCAGTAGCACATCGGATACCATTTAAATTCGGCATCAATAGTGGTTCAGGTTCTCTTTTAATGCACGTTTTTGTGTAATCAATGCGTCGCATTCAGCGACGTCCTTAGCCTGACGAGGTGTCACGCTGACGACGGGCGTCGAATTGCTGACAGATACCCGGTGCAATGGAGAGACTTAAAATAGACTTCGCAAATGACTGATACCGACATTGCTATGGTTTTCGCCGTCGACGATGATCCTCAGGTGCGTGCATCAATCAAGGGATTGCTGAAGTCGGCCGGATTGCGCTCGGAATGCTTCGAGACAGCCGAGCAGTTTTTGCAGAGGCAGCCACTGGCCGGCCCCAGTTGCCTGATAGTCGATGTGAGTCTTCCTGGATCAGCGGTCTCGATTTTCAACAGAAGCTGAAAAAAAAGACTTCAGATTCCGATCGCTTTTATAACTGCGCACGGCGATATTCCGATGACAGTCAAGGCCATGAAGTCAGGAGCGGTGGAATTTCTGACCAAACCATTTGAAGACCAAGACTCGCTAGGCGCCGTTCAGCAAGCTCTCGCTAGTGACACCGCTCGCCGTAGCAGAAGCGGAGGAGGTTTCTTTGCGAGCCAGGTCTGAAATGCTGACGCGGCGCGAGCGAGAAGTAATGGGTTTGGTAGTTTCCGGATTGCTCAATAAGCAGATTGCCTCGGAACTCGGTACCAGCGAAATCACCGTTAAGGTTCATCGAGCCCGAGTGATGCATAAAATGCAAACTGGATCTCTTGCCGAACTGGTGAGGATGGCAGAGAAACTTCATCTCTTCCGTTCATCTCAACGAGACTAAAAAGGTCATTTCGCCCAATCACTTCTCTCCAACGTTCCTTATACCAAAGCATAATTGCAACTCCGCGTACACAGGGCTAATTTCTAGGCAGTGTGGATGATCAGGAGAAGCCAAGGGCGGTAGTGATCGTTGATGATGATGAGTTGATACGGGGTTCAGTCTGACTTACTCTCACCGTCACCGTCCGCATTTCCGCTGTCGTCGAGCATAGGCGGCAACTTTAAGGCGATTGCCGCACAGTTGCATGCTGCACCAGCGACGCGTTCCTTTCTTGCTGGTGTCGAGGAAATGAAGCACGCACTCACCGCACTTGCGAACTCGGCTGCGGTCGGTTTCGGTGAACAACTTGGCGGCACTGTGCGCCAGAGGCGCAAGCAGATCTTCCGGCTCCCGCACCTCGAAGGATAGGTCGATGCGGGGGTTGTTGTCGGTATCGACGATTCTTTCCAGCATGGGATGAGCTGCGAGTAGACCGTTCAGATGCTCGATCGTGGCCTGGTGAGGCTTGCCGCCGGCTTCCCACGCGAGGACTTCTTTTCTAAGCTTCTCTCGCAGTCTGCGAATTTCATCCAAGGTGCGACGAGCGCGCGGAGAATTCTCCCATTGCTTTTGAAGGCTTGTGATCTCACCATCGCTTACTAATTCGGCAGCCTGAAACCAACGCAGCAGGGCATTGACATCGGAGAGCAGTTCCTGTGGCTCGCCATTCTGGACTGGACATGTGTTGAGAAAGTCCAACGCCAGTTGATTGCCGACGAACAGAAAGCCCTGTTTCCAGTCATCGACCCTAGCGGCTCGACTCGCGCCCATATCTCACCCGACGGAGCTATCAACACCGATAATGAAACTTTATATCGGTTAGTACATCTGATGCAACGAGGGACGGCAACGTTGCACAGGGCCCGAACGTGGGCGGGCGTGACGCGCGGTCCAGAAACCCCTCACTACAAGGAGAATCGATCATGACTACTTTTCACACGGTAAACGTAGACGGGAACAACATTTTTTATCGCGAGGCCGGCCCGAAGGCGTCCCCAAGCATTTTGTTGCTTCACGGCTTTCCAACGTCCTCTCATATGTTTCGCAATCTCATTCCGCTTCTAGCCGACCGCTATCATGTGATCGCCCCAGACCTCCCCGGCTTCGGCTTTTCCGATGCCCCTGACCGCAAGCAGTTTCGCTATACTTTTGAGAATTTGGCAAAAACCATTGACCAATTCACTGAAACAGTTGGGCTCGATCGCTACGCGATCTACGTTTTCGATTACGGCGCTCCCGTCGGCTTTCGGCTTGCGCTGGCGCACCCCGAGCGGATCACGGCGATCATTTCGCAAAACGGAAACGCCTACGAAGAGGGTTTAAGCCAGGGTTGGAATCCGATCCAGCAGTACTGGAAAGAACCGACGCCTGCTAATCGTGACGCGTTGCGCGACTTTCTCACTCCCCAAGCAACCCGGTCGCAGTACGTCTACGGAGTGCAGGACGAAAAGCAAATCGCGCCTGAAGCCTATACGCTCGATTCAGCCTTGTTGGCCAGGCACGGGAATGACGAAATTCAGTTGGATCTCTTCCTAGACTATGCCAGCAATGTCGCCCTTTATCCGAAGTTTCAGGAATACTTCCGCACCAAAAAGCCCTCGTTGCTCGCGGTCTGGGGAAAGAACGATCCATTCTTTCTGCCTCCCGGCGCCGAGGCTTTCAAGCGCGACAATCCCAATGCTGAAGTTCACTTCTTTGATACTGGACATTTCGCGCTTGAGACCCATCATCGCGAAATCGGCGATGCGATCCGGAGGTTTCTAAACCGGATATTGCCATCCAACGTCCATGCAGCTTGATGACCGTTTGAAACGGGCAACAAGCTCGCCTGGTAGCCAAACGCCGTATCGTTCACCGACCTGCGGGCTTGTGATGCTGCGAGTGTATGAAGGAAATGGCGGGTGCTCTTCGAAGGAGACATGGGGCGAATGGGTGCCGCCGTTGCCACTCCGGACAATTCGTCCTTTCGAGACACCGGCCCCGCCCAAAATTACTGCTTCATGTTCCTGCGGACTGCGGCCGAGATTCAGCACGAACATGAGGCAGCCTTTGTCGCCAATCCGAACGTGGTGACCTTCTCCGACGCTGGCTAGGTCTGTTGGCGCAATTCAATTTGCCCAGAAGGAGACAGTTGCAGTTGGTTCAGCGCGGGACTTGGATTGGTGCGAGAAGCCCTTGCTTGCTCGCAACTCAATCTCGGCTGGATGACAAGTGTGGCTGTGGTTGTGGCTGTACACCCCTAAACATCGACAGCATTTTAAGCACTTACGAATGGTTCTCTGTGCGCGCAAGACTCGTATAAGTTAATGGTTAATCGTAAGTTAGTGTGAGAACTGAATCTGTGGCCCGGCGTGTCTCTTAATCAGTAGTCCTGCCTATCTCGCTGTTGGAATTTGGCGTCGGGGTTTTTTCCCGAGCTTAAGGATTACGAGAGCCCGCGAACTTGGAAACACTGTACCTGGCGTGTTTACTCCGGTGCTCGCCAAACACTAGAAGTCATTCTCGTTGATCGACTGTGTTTCCGTTGGTGTCGATCGCATGCAGCGGAATTTCGAGCCCATGCGGAAGCAAGCGGAAGAGTGGCAAAGAAGCGAGCTCACCGATGTCACCGCGAAGGTCGTGATCTACGAAGCCTTCGTGGAGGGCAAACTGGAGGCTCCGAAGCATCTGGCGCGCACGGTACATGACCTCTACTTCGAGCCGAAGTACGAAGAGTTCCGACCGCGGACAATCTGGAGTCTTTCCAACGCCTTCACCTCGGCTTTCAAGGAACTGGAACCGATTCCCCAATTCAAGGCAACAGCAAAATTGGGAGAGTTCCTTGAGACGCGGTTCTGGCAGTCGTTCTAGCTTGAGGCGGTACCGGAGGGCTGAGAAAGAGAACTGGTCCGAACGACATTGCTTCGATTTCTAAAGCCTCGTGGGAGAAGCAGGTCTCCAGAAATTCGCCTAACCTTCGTCCGTCTGAACAAATGAGGGAGTGCCCCAGAACAGGGAGTCCTTCATCACAGGGAACTGCAAATCTGAAGAATTGGCCTGTCCATACGAGTAAGCGTTCATGGAGTTGGTAGCGGGTGCCATGTGCCATGACCCCGGAATGGAGCCGGAGTGCTCTCTTCGGAGTCGTAAATCATCCGGAAAATCGGTCGAAACCTGAGTGATTCTCGGAAAGTCACGCCTTAGAGGAAGTCTTATGCGCGAACTAACTAAATCAATGCTGAGTTTTTCGTGGGCACTTTCGCTACTCGGGATCAAGGAGGCAGCTAATTTGGTCGCTCCGGGACCCCGGGGCCAAGCCAAGCCGCCTGGGACAGTGTTTGACTCTGTTACCGAAACTGCCGTCGCGCAACTCGATGAATCCATGAAGGGCATCTTTCGGTCGGGCGACAACATGCAGAGTCGCTTCGTGGACATGATGTTTGGCTGGCTGAGCCCAGGAAGTTGGAACATGATGCGAAACAACTGCAGCCAGGGGACGCCTGGGCGAACCTCGGGTTTCGCACAGGGACCTCCTCCTTCTGCTGAACCGTCACGGAATCCAGGCAATGGCGGGGGCTGGGGACCAATGCCAGGAGACACGGCGACATAAATGTCAGCGCCCCGGCAAATGCTCGACGCAGCTACCTATGCCTCTCAACGGCAGCTTGGCGATTTCGGAAAGATAGTCTTCTTCTTGGGCGACGGTCTACAGAGGGCTACGGTGGATGGACTTTGGGACGCATTCAACCCACAGACCTGGACCGCCAGCAATCTCGCAGAGGTGACATGTAGGGTAGCGCGTCAGTCGGTCAGGCTCTCTCGATTTTTGATTCCCGGAGAAGCCGGTCTCCTCGCTTGGCAAGAGATCAGGAACAAACTGGAAGTGTTTCTTCTTGTACGAAGTTTGTCCGACATCTTGGCTTTATCGCCTGGCTCAGAAGTCGGACTCCAAGATCTGGTTGAAAGAGCCTATTCGCTTCCAGCATTTCAGGCGCTTTGGGCGGTGGAAGGGGTGGGGCATTACTACGCTGATGATCGGTGGGGACGGAGTGGACGGCCGGAGGGCTTGCTACAGGACAAGGGAGTCGTAGATGTACCGGATAAGGCGCTTTCCATGCTGCATGCGGGCATGGGACTAGCATTCGCGGATCGCCTCCTGGGCGCGATTCCGCCAGATTTCGAAGAGTCAGCTGTGCAAAGCGCGGTGCAGGAGTTTGTTCGTCTTAGCCGAACCAATTCCCTCGATGGCTACCTGGGAGCGACGCTGGAGTCGTTGGGACTCGTGTCTCGCGATTTCTATCCCGAACTGGTGTCGACGGTGGATCGACATCTCCAGCAGACGGCGCCAGAAGCTCTCGGTTTTTTTTGGCACGGAGTTGGCCGAGCGTTGTACTTCTCCCGAGCCTATTTTCTTCCGGTCATGCGCTCGGCATGGGAGTCCATTAATCGCGAGGCAAGTCATGCTTTGGGCCGGGCCAATGTCATGGCTGGCTTGGCATGGGCAGTAACTCTGGTCAACATGCGCCAGCCAAAAATCATGGAGGAGGTGTTGCAGTCATACGTAGCCCAGTCGTCTTTGGGTGACGAGTTTGCGAATGGCGTCAGTTCATCGTTGCTTGTTCGCCAGGATACGACTCCAAACGAACAGTTCGTGAGGGCCTTTTATGAACACCAGCCAACCACCGGCGGACCTGCTCTGGTGGCACAGTGGCATCGCTGGATCGCCGATCCGGTCCAAGAAGCGATCCAGCAGTGTTATCCGGTGCTTAAGCAGCGTCGAAGCTTGGGACAGCTGTTCCGTTTCCGCGCGAATCGACTTCCGGTTGGTGGGTTGCACGTTTGCGCCGACTCGCTACAGCCCGAGGTTTCCGATTGAGGCAATGCGTTGTCGGGATACGCGGTTCTGCCGAAGTGAGTGTCTGATGCATGCGGCGGAAAGGTTATGACTCAGGACACAACCCGCATGCATAGTCGACCTCCTGCTGCCGGTGAAGATGGGCATCGACGGTCGGGAAATGTGATGTGGTTCCTGGGTCAGTTTTTCATGATCCCAGTTGCCGCACTGGTCTATGGCTTCGAACTCCTGGTCACAACCATGCAAGGGATGCAAAGGGCGACGACCCAGGGCATGGAAGTCATCGTGGGAGGCAGTCAGAGTTCCAACGATAGGGCGGACGCTGACGGTATAAGCGGCCAACCCGAACTCGCAGCGCGCGTCGGCGCGAACGGCGCCAGATTTGAAATTGTACAGAAGGAGGAAAGGATCTTGACCACGAACAATGAATGCGGAAATGGGCTCGATAAAGACCTGCATGACGACATGCTGAAACTGGTTCGTTATAAGGTGCTGTTCGTCCGGCGGGAGTACGAGGTGGCGTTTCCAGAGCAGGAAGACCTGGTCTCCGACAATATGGATGGCAGCGCGTTCACGGCCTGGAAGGTGGCCGAGTTCATCCAGGACCTGGGCAAGAGGACCACGCCGGTGCCCATCAAGTGGAGTGACAAGAGCTATCCTCCGGCAGAATTTGTCGAGGGGAACTATCTGAACGGGATACCGCACGAAGACAAGAAATATCTGCGGGTGTACTACGAAGTGCTGGATCGCTATCCGAGAGAGAAGTTCAAGTACGAAGAACAACAGATCAGAGTGTTGGAAGAAATCCGTGACAGCATGACGAAGGCTGAATAGTGCCCTCGCAGGCTGGCGGACGGAATCGCGCCGAGCAAGCGCAGTTGGGCCAGGACTATCAGGGCCCAGCATCACGCAGGAACGCCGCCGAAAGACGGCGTTCCGGCCATGCCTACCAGTCCTGGAGGGCTACACACCAATCAGACAATGAGCGATCTGTCTCCATGTGACACGGCGCGAACTGCGATCTCGAAACCCGTGGTCCCATCCACGGATTCGGTCACGTCGGCGGCCATTCAGCGACTTGTGGATCAGGTCGCAGGATTTAACGTCTACGTAATTCCACGTGCTCCCCTCTCGCCTGGTCAAGAAGGCCGTAGCACGAAAACGGATACGAGGCGCATTACCTTGACAGCAGACCTTGTAAGGTTTGAAGTCGACTTGCAGTGTCCTTCCCGAAGTTCAGGTGTTCAGGCCGCGAATCGAGTCGGGGAACGCGTCGGGCGACTCGATCTATGTTGGGTAGTTATTCCCGACGGTTTGTTTGCCCACCCGGACCAGGCTCCTTCCGGCAACGCTCTCGATTCCTCGCAATCGCAGCGATTCGTGATGCAGGAAATGACCTTTCAATTTGGAAATGGTTCCGACGGCTTCCGCAGTTTTGGAACCGGGCGAACATTCCCAATGATAGTCGGACCCGAACCACGGCTCATGGTCTCCGCCGTTGGCAATGTGACAGAAGGCACAGGCAGGTTTAGGGGACACGAAGGAAACTTTACCGTCTGCGGTGATCTCAATGAACGCGGATTTCGAGGTCACATCGCGATTCGTATCCTAGATTCTAAGCGGACTCTGCGCGCGGATTCGCCACTGCCCGACATCGCGGAGGCGCCCGACCCGGATCCTGCGACGACCACTCTTATGTGGGGAGCGCAGAAAGGAGCGGGAACAGACCAGGAAAACAGGCCAAGCCTTACTCCGGACGGGACGCTGCGAGGATTGAACATTCCAACGGAATTGAAATTCCTGCAGCTCGGATTCGCCTGCGACGAAAAGCAAGGGTTTCGAACCACGGATTTGTGGGTTGGGGGTCCTATGGGTCGAGAAGTCGGCTTTGGGCGAGGGTCCGTACCTGGGGCCACGGAAGCAGGCACCGCCGACAGTCCATTCTTATTCGAGGGGGTCGCAAAGTACAGCTTCCACGACCAGGAGGGGTGTACGGTTGGTGCGATTACCACCAATGTGGTCGAAGGACGACGCTTCGATGTATCGATGCCCGGTGTCCCGGGCGGCCTCGGGTGGCGATTTGGATTCTTTGGCCCCATCGTCTGCGGGTACGGATGTTTCGAGGGTGCCACCGGGATGTTTTACGGGGCGTCAGGTTCTTTTTTTCAACCTCCACCAGGACTCCATGTGATTACGCATTTTTATTTTGCGCGTCTGAGCGATCCCAAGGGCAAGTTCCGCGCCTCTGTTGGTCAGTTCAGGTGAGCGGTTGTGGACCAACTGTATGAACCAGATACTAAGTTCCTCTGCGCGCGCGACCTTGGACGCAAGGGAACGCGGCAGAAGGTGATACTCCTAAAAGGGCTGCGTGTGCGAAAAGGTGCCTGGCACACTCAAGAGCGAGAGGTGTTGACTGTTCGAAGCCGCGAATAGAGTCAATGGTTAGCCGATGATTAGATCGATCCTCTACGACGAACCGCCTGTAAGCCCGGACCGGGAACCTTCGGCACCGTCGTCTCTCGTCTTACCGGATGTCAACGAGCAAACTTATCCCTATGACACGGTGCAGTACCTTTTGGACGAGACCGCGAATTTCAACATATTCGCGGTGCCGGAGAATTCTTATGCTGAGCAGGCGACATTGACGCCTGGTCACCCTGACGATTTCTTTGGCCTCAACGGCGGTTACGGTTTGGATATGCTGAGCGACTTGCATCGCCTCGAAACCACTGTCCAGACTTCTCGCAACCGAAGGCCCCTCAGGGTCGCGCAAAGTGTTGGCGACGCGGCGGGTAAACTACATTTTCGCTGTCTGTTTACGCCAGCGAATACGCCATGGGCGCCGCACCGATATCCAGAAGCGTTGATTTTCGATCCTTACCGCTCACAGCGCTTCGTGATGCAGGACATCGAATTTATCTTCGGAGAGAGTAACCGGTTTCGGGCCTACGGGATTGGGCGAACCTTTCCCATCAATGTGAGCGGCTGTCCACGACTCTTGGCCGCTGCTGTGGGCACCTTGATGGAGGGCTCGGGGAGGTTCAAAGATCGACAGGCGACATTTGTATGCACAGGGAGCATTACCAGTTCGCTGGGTTTTTTGGGGAACATCACCTGCCGGGTCCTAGACCCCGATCGGAGCTTCCGAGCCGATAGCGAACTCCCGTCTCTTAACAGCATTCCCGATCCCGACAGCACAGACACGTTCTTTGTCCTCCGTCTGACGAAGAAAGATCGCCACGTGCGCACGGTGTATGGGCCACTGGCGCCCGGCGGATTGGTGAGCCTGGTCACGCCGTCCGAGATCCGCGCGGTGCAGTACGACTTTACGACAGTGAGACATCGCCTTCGCAGCCACATGACAGTGGGCCAGGTGATCGGTCACATGGACGCGACCGTACTGTTTGACCTGTTGGCGCCTCCGGGAACTCCGGATGTGCCCGTACCCTTCACAACCCAGGAGTCATACCGGTTTTGTGATAGCAGCGGCAAGGTGATTGGAACGATCTCCGCGGGCATCGTGGAGGGAGTGTCTTTTAATCTGACTTTCCCCGCCGCACCCGGGCAGAAGGGAGTGAGATTCGCGGGGTTCGGGCCGATTCAAAGCGGTACGGGAGTGTTTGCCGACGCACGAGGCATGCTTACGGTTAATTCTCTCATCGGAATCTCACCCCACGCGCTTTCGCTCATGCACGTATTGCATATCGTTGATCCGGAGGGCAGGTTTCGCACACTCCGATTGTCGCCTGAGAGCTAAACCAGTGAGGATCGGTTGCAGAGAGGGATTGAGCGGTGGCGACCATCAACCAGACGCCAAACCCAGAAACACTTTACAGCTTGGAAGACGACATGGTGAAGCTGGTTGCTTACACCATTGTGACGCTCAAGCGAGATCATGAAGAGGTCATGGACGGAGGGCAAGACTCGGTGATTGTAACCGACAACATGACAGGTGAGGCTTTTAGTTCTTGGATAGTGGCCAAGTACCTGCAGGAAGAAGTCGAGGTGTCTTCAGCTGCCGATCCCAAGAAAACTGAAAAGAGGCAGCGGAGCTCGCAAATCGACGAAGAGGATCTCAAGTACTTACGAGTCTACTATGTGGTCTCGTATCGCTGGCCACGTCAGCCTGCAAAGTTCGAGGAGAGGGAAACCGAAGTGTTGAGACGGATTGGGGAGCGGATGAAGTAACCATCGCGGTATAGGGCAACGAAGGTTGTTCGCAACAGGGAGAACTCACATTGTCCAATGGAGTCTAGGAGGAGGATCATCGAGTCATGATAACTAATGCTGTTCTCGATAAAGACCTGCATGACGACATGCTGAAACTGGTTCGTTATAAGGTGCTGTTCGTCCGGCGGGAGTACGAGGTGGCGTTTCCAGAGCAG
>Ga0335069_10013504_pt1 | contig 11465 bp, 7 predicted proteins | sample Lox_Sample_11_FD_206714 | JGI IMG/M metagenome (GOLD analysis project Ga0335069, IMG submission 206714) | Soil microbial communities from Loxahatchee National Wildlife Refuge, Florida, United States - Lox_Sample_1.1 | ecosystem: Environmental > Terrestrial > Soil > Wetlands | place: USA: Florida... | reverse complement strand
GGCGGTCGCGGCCCGAGAGGGCACGCACGATCGCCTCGAGCTGGGCCACCTGGGCGGGCGCGAACGTCACGTCGGGGGCGTCGACGGCCGAGACGCGGGCCCAGGCGACGGATGCGAGCGCAGCGCGATGCTCGGGCGGCGTGCCCTCGCGAAGCAGGCGCGCCGCGTTCTGGCGCGCCGTCTCGAAGCGGCGCGCGAGGTCTCCGTCACCGCGCTCCGTCGCGAGTCGTACGCCCGCATCGAGCGCGGGCCCACGCGACGAGAGAGGCGCAGGCACGTCGACGAGCGCCGCGAGAGCCGCGAGGACGGCTGGATCGCGCGCCGTCTTGCGCCCGGCCACGATGGCCGCGGCGCGTGCGCCCCACCACTCCCATCGCGCAGGCGCCGGCAGCTTGGGCGCCATGTCATCGGTCGCCGCGATGCGCGCGTCGTCGATGGCGTCCGGCGCCCAGACGAGAAGCCGGGCAGCCGATCGCGCGGCATCCTCCGGAGCGCCACGCAGGGACTCGTCGGCCTCGATGGCCCAGCGGCGTGCATCGTCGTCCCCGGCAGGCCTCGTCTCGACACGCGCCCATCGCGCATAGGCGGCGGCCTGGGCGTCTCCGCCGGCAGTGGCTCGCGCGATGGCTTCCTCCGCCGCCTCGTCTGCCGCGTGCGCGACGCCGATGGTGGCCAGGGATCCGGCCCGGGCGAGCCACGCACGCGCGGCACGCGCAGGTCTGTCGAGCCGCTCCCAGAGGAGCGCCGCACGAGTCGCCCCATCGAGCGCCGTGGCCATGTCCCCGACGTCGGTCGCCGCCGCCGCCTGGCTCGTGAGGTACGTGGCCTCCTCCAGGATCGCCCCGGCTCGTGTCGCCTGTTCGACGGCTCGCCCGAAGGACCGCTGGGCGGTCTCGGAGGCTCCGCGCGACATCTCGAGCAACCCACGGAACGCCTCGAGGCGCGCCAGCGCATCGGCCTCGAGTGGCTCGGCGAGCGCGCGCTCCACATCGCGTAGCCCGTGCTCGTAGGCGCCCCGCCGCCACGCCAGGAGCGCACGCACCTCCTCGACCGCGGAGCCGGAGGCTCCCTCGAGGTGCCTCTCGGCGGCGTCCAGATCCCCGCTGTCGCACGCGACACGTGCCAGCACGGCGCGAGCCGCCGAAGCCGTCGTCGCGTCGGCGGACGCAATCGCACGCACGGCGACGGCAGCCGCGGCGGCGCTGTCGCCCCGACGGCGCGCGATCTCGGCACGCAGCGCGTCGGGCTCGTGCCCGCTCACTCCCGACAGGGCGGCCCACGCCCGGCCCGTCTCGCCGGATCGCAAGAGCGCCGTGGCGAGCGAGAGCGCGAGCGCCGTCTGTCCCGGCTTGCCTGCGAGCAGGTCCTCGGCGTGCTCGATCGCCTCCGGCGCGGGCTTGGGTCGAGACAGCTCGCGCACGAGGCGTACGAGCCCGTCGTCGCCGTCGCCAGCAGCCCACGCGTCGCGCCCACGGGCGCGCCCGAGCAGATCGTCCAGCGTCCACGCCCGCGGGTCCCGGTCCTTCGCGAGAGCCACCGCACGCGTGACCATCTCGGTCTCGCTCGCGTCGCTCTCCCGGAGCGCCCACGATGCGGCGCTTGGTCCGACCAGCGAGACGACCCACTGCGCCCTGCGGATGGGGCTCATCGGACCGAGCTCGCGAGATGCGCCTGCCCGAGCCGGACCACCGAGCTTCGAGGCCCAGCGGATCGACTCCTTCAGCCAGCCGCTGGCTGGCTCGCCGAGGCTGCGCGGGAGGCTCGCCCCCGCGTTCACGTCGTGAGCGCGCGCCGCGAGGTACGTGCGACGAACGCGATCGATTCGCTCCTGGCCGACCTCGTCCTCGTCGCGTGACAGCCCGAGGCAGCGAGCGGCGCGCGTGGCGATCCACGAGGCGCTCGGCCTTCCACCCGGAGACCTGGAGAGCAATGCCTCGACCCAGCGGCCCGGCTCCGACGAGGCGACCGACCACGAAGCGATGGCAGCAACCGGGTCGGCGGCGCTGGCGACTCGCCGATCGAGGAGCTCGGCGATGAGCACGCCGAGAGACCACATGTCACTGGCCGGGCCGACCTCGCCTCCCTCACGCACCTCCGGCGCAGCGTAACGGGCAGTGCCGCCTGTCGGCGCCGACGCCAGGTCCGACGCGAGCCCGAGGTCGATGAGCGTCGCGCCGCGATCGACCGCCGCATCTCGCTTGGGCACGTGCGACCCGCCAACCACGTTCTCCGGCTTCACGTCGCCGTGACGCACCCCCGCCGCGTGCAGCTCCTCGAGCGCTCTGGCGACGGCATGCGCGACGATCGCCGCGACCTCCTCGCGCTTGCCCTTCAGCTGACGCGGATCAATCGCCGCGCCGCTCGTCCACTCGATGGCGAGGTATCCGGGACCGGCATCCACGAGCGCCGGTCCCCATCGCCTCCGCACACGCGCCAGGAGCATGGCCTCCCGCGCGATCGCATCCCGCGCGACGGCATCCCCTTTGGCCAGCTTGAGGGCCACGATCTGCGCGCCGCCAGGCTGCTCGGCGCGCCAGACGACGGAGGTTGCCCCCTCCCCGACCTTCTCCACCTTGTGCCAGGGAGCCTCCCCGGCCACGGATGGGATTGCCAACTTGTCTGACATCGGCATCTGGCCCGCCATCCCCCTTAACGGAAGCGCCGTGGCGCCCCCTCGTCAACTCCGGTGACTACCTCATGGCCACCCCGGGACAGACCCGTCACGGCCCTCCGGTGCATAGACGTCGTGATCTTCCGTCCCTGGCGATCGTGATCTTCCGCTCCTGACGATGGGGACGCTTTTTAGATGGGTCCTGTCCTTGCCCATGAGACGCGCGCACCGCAGCATGGCTACCGCTCCCACAAGAAGGGACGCTCCACCATGAACGCACCGGTCCGCAAGCCAGTCGTCCCCGCCGAAGCGACGCAGGAGCTTCAGGCAGCGGACGTGCTCGAGGTCCTCGGCACCAAGGGGCTCGCCCCGGCCGGCGCCCCGCGCAAGTCGCTGGGATCGCAGTCGTCGATCGCCCCGGTGGGGCTCGACCTCGCCGTGCGTGACGCCGAAGGCGAGGAGGAGGACGACCGCGGAGCGACGGGGCACGTGCTTCTCGCGCCCCCGCGCAAGCGCTTCAAGGGCCTCGTCGTCAGCGTCGTGTCCTGCTGCGCGCTCATCCTGATTGCCGCCGGTGTCGCGCGCGTCGTTCACGCCAGCGACGAGCCGTCGAGCGCCTCGCACGCTTCGGCTCCCGCAGCCGTCACCACGACGCAGCCGTCATCCCCGGCCACGACCTCTCCCACGACCGCTCCGGCGCCGGCGCCCGCGAAGTCACCCCCCATGGCGACGACGCCGGACAGCAACAGCTCCGGTACGGTGCGTATCGACAAGCCCGCGAAGGCCGGCCACGTCTGGCTCGACGGGACGAAGATCACTTCCGCGTCGGCCCTCGTGAGCTGCGGCACCCACCGCATCAAGGTCGGCCACGGCCGCACGCACTCCATCGACGTGCCTTGCGGCGGCGAAATCGGCGTCGCGCGCTGAGCGCCGGCGTCAGAACTTGATGCCGTTCTGCGCCCGGTGCTTCCACCACCGGTAGCCGAGCCATGCGCTCGGCACCGCGGCCACGACGGCCACCGGCAGCCCAACCGTTGCACCCAGCACCACCGTGACGGCTGCTGCGCCGCCCGCCAGCACGCCCTTGCGGCGCGACTCTTCGAGCACTTCCGTCCGGGTCTTGCTCATGACACACAACGTGAGGCCGAACGGGCCGGCGTGCAACAGGCCCGAGGCCCGAGCTGGGGCGGACGGGCTGTCTGCGTGGGTAGCGCAAATGTGATGGCAACGCTTGCTCACGTGATCTCTTCGCTCGAGAAGATCCTCTCTCTCGTGACCGCCCCCGGCTCCCACTCCCACGTCCGCCTCATGCCCTCGTCGCGCTCAGGCACATCGCCCCGTCGGTTCAACTACCCGCCGTCGCCCGAGCAGCCCGCGCGAACGAGCACGCCGATCTTGCTCGTGTTCTGCTCGACGAACCACAGGTTCCCGTCCGGCCCGACGGTGATGCCTTGCGGCTTGCTGAACGGGGTCGGAATCGGAAACTCCTGGACTGCGCCGCTCGTCGTCATCCGGGCGACGTTGTTCCCGCTCGTTTCGGTGAACCACAGATTGCCGTCCGGACCTGACGTGATGCCGCAAGGGTTGCTGGCGGCGGTCGGCACCGAAAACTCCTGGAAGGTCCCTGCGAGGGTGACCCGTCCGATCTGATTGCCCTGGTATTCGCTGAACCAGATGGCGCCGTCCGGACCGGTCGTGATGTAGAACGGATACGCACCGGTGGTCGGCACCGGATATTCCGTCACGACCCCCGATGGCGTGATCTTCCCGACCTGGTTGCCGTGGATCTCCGCGAACCATACGTTGCCGTCGGGCCCGGCGGTGATGCCGAAAGGCTGGGAGTTCTGGCTCACGGAAAACAGTGTGATGACGCCCGCCGGCGTGATCCGGTTGACGTGATCGTAATGCGACTCGGTGTACCAGAGATTGCCGTCGGGCCCGGCCGTGATGTGCTCGGGAGTACTGGCCGGCGTGGGGTCGAGGAACTCCTTGCCCGCGCCGGCCGTGGTCAATCGGACGATGTCGTAAGCGAGCGGCTCGATGTACCAGAGGTTCCCGTCCGGCCCCTTCGCGATCCCGAGCGCTCCGCTGTTCAAGGATGGATCGACGAACTCGTGGAGCAGTGTGCCCCCGGCGGTCATCTGACCCACCGCGCTGCCCGCCGCCTCGGTGAACCATAGGTTGCCATCGGGGCCCGTCACGATTGCGTATGGCCCCTTGATCCCGGCAAGAGGGAACTCGAGGATGGAACCGCACTGCAGGAGCCCGGCGTCGCCGCCGTCGGCTGCCCCCGAATCGACCGGGGATCCCGAGTCCGAAGAAGCGGCCTCGGTCGGGCCATCGCTCGAGGCGCCGTCCCCGGGAGATGCCGCCTCGACGAGACCGGAGTCCCTCGCCCCCGAATCGCCGCCGTCGCTCCCGCCCGATTCTGCGGCGGGACCGTCCACGGCGCCTGCGGCGTCGTGCCCTGCCGCGTCGTCTCCGGGTCCGTCGAGCGCGGCGCCATCCCCGCCACTGCTCGACGTGGCGTCCTGCGCACTGCCGCTGTCACCGCCGTCGCCGGGTCCGTTGTCAGCTTGGTTGCCTCCGGAGCTGGAACAGGCCGCGATGATGCTTCCGCCCAGCAGCGCGAGCCACGCGACACGCGAACGCATGGCCTCCATCTTACCCCGGGTGTCCGGTGACGACGTTGGACACCGAAAAGGAGCCTATCGAGCCGCGAGCTACATTCGCCCCGCATTCCGCAAGGTCGTAGTCGAGGGGCTTGGGTGTGACCCTGCAAGCCCCCGCGTCGAGCAGGTCCGCCTCTTCCACCACGCCTTTTCCCGTCGACACCACTACGCACGCGTGCGGCTGATGCTCACGGGCTGCTCGTACGACCGCATGACCGTCCACGTCGTGCGAGCCCGCTGGGAATCGCCTGTGCTTGACACTGGATGGAACGCGGAGGAAGACGATTCCACAAACGATGGAGACGTTTCTGCGCGTCCTCCTGACCGGCGACCGCGCTGCTGCGCTCGAGAGGGCACGACGCGAGCTTGCCCATGGAGGCCTCGAGCACGTCTACGACGACCTGCTGAAGCCGGCGCTCGAGAGGATCGGCGAGCTATGGGAGCAGGGCCGCCTCTCCCTGGCGGACGAGCACGTCGCAACGGCCGTGGTGCAGGCGACGATGACCGCTCTTTACCCCGAGGTACGTTGGCCGGCACGTGGCGCGAAGGCAGTCGTCGCCACGGTGCCCGGCGAGGAGCACGCGCTCGGTGCGCGGATGGTCTCCGATTTGCTCGCGCTCGACGGCTGGGACGACGTCTACGTGCCGTGCAGCGAGTCGGCCCAGGCGCTGGCTGCTCGCGTCAAGGAGGAGGGAGCCGTGCTGGTCGCGCTCTCGGTGTCACTGCGCTCGCACGTTCCGGCCCTTCGGGCGACAATCGAGGCGATTCACCGCGCCGCGCCTGGAGCGAAGATCCTCGCGGGTGGGCGCGGGCTCGGCGAGGTGGCGGACGGCGCCGAGCTCGGCGTCGACCTCCTCGAAAGAGAGGCACGCAGGGGTGTGAGCGATGCACGACGCTTCAAGTCCTGAAGAGCTCTCGGGGTGGGCCGCAGTCCTCCTGCGCAGCGACGCGCACGAGCTCGCGGCGATCCTCGTGGACGCGTCGCAGACCGTCGTCGCGACAAACGGCGCTGCCGCCGCACTGTTTGACCGAAACGTCGTCGGCGAGCCGCTCCTCGAGAGCTTCGAGCCCGGCTCGAGGATCAAGCTGGGGCGCGCGCTCGAGACCGGCGGGACCTGCGAGTTGCTCCTTCGCGGCCGCGGGGATGACGCGCCGCGGGTGGTGCACTTCGCGGTGCTGCCGGAAGCCGGCGCCCGTCACGTTCTCGTCGGCGCTTCGAACGGTCAGATCTGGTACTCGGAAGCGCAGGGGCGCGAGCTCCTGCGCCGCAACGACGAGCTGGGGGTTCTGAGCCGCCAGCTCGCGCGCCAGGCGCAAGAGCTGGGACAGGCGCGCACGCGGCTTGAACACCTGAACGCGCTTCGGCAGCAGCTCACGGCAACGCTGGCCCACGATCTACGCAACCCGCTGTCGGCGGTCGGCCTGGTTGCACGCGAACTCGGCCGGCTCGGGCAGGGGCTTCCCCTCACCCGCGTCAGCGCGCTGGCCCGACGCCTCGAGCGAAACGTCCTGCGCATGGCGAGACTCATCGACACGGTGCTCGCGGCTGTTCGCCTCGAGGAGGACGAGATCGCCCTCGACCGGACGTCGACGTCTCTCGAGGACGTCGTGCGCGAGGCCATAGACGCGTTGGCGCCGCTCGCCGACGAGCGCCACGTCTCCGTCGCGTGCGCGGCGCGTGGCGACACGCGCGCTCTGGTGGACCCGACGTGGATGGGGCAAGTGCTGGACAACCTCCTTGCGAATGCCATCCGACACGCGCCGCAAGGAAGCGCCGTGCGCGTCGCCATCTCGGGCGACGAGCAGCATGTCGCATGCTCCGTCTCCGACCAGGGCCCCGGTGTGCCGCCGGAGCTTCGCGAGGCGATCTTCGACCGATTCCGCCAGGCGGGTCCGCATGCCGGCAGCGCGGGCCTCGGCCTCTACCTCTCGCGAGGCGTTCTGGAGCTACACGGAGGGCGCATCTGGGTGGAGCAGCCAGAGACCGGCGGTGCGCGCTTCTGCTTCGAGGTTCCGAGGGCCACGCCTTGAATGCGTTCTTCGGGCGCCAGTTGCCCCCATCGCGCGTCGCGCTGTCAGTGGCTCCTACGCGCTCGCGGCGCGCATCAGCAGAGCGTCGTCCCGTCGGCACACCGACTCGAGCGTTGCTGCGACCTTGCCGAAGCCCAGCGCATCGTCCTCCTCGATGGGCGCGCGCGCATTGCGGACGATGTCGCTGAGCGAGAGGAAGCCCACCAGGTTGCCGCCGATGTCGAGCACGGGGAGCCGGCGGATGCGATGCATTCTCATCACGGCCTGCACGACCGCGATGGGCGTATCCGGGCGCACCGAGTGAGCCGCGCGTGACGCCGCCACGGTCACCGGGATCTCGCTCAGAGGCTGGCCGCGCGTGTAGGCCGCCATGCAGACGTCCCGGTCCGTCACCATGCCGATGGTCCGGCCACCGTCTCCGACCACGGGCACCGAGCCGCAGCGGTGGTTCCACATCACGCCGGCCACGCGATCCAATCGGTCGGACCCCCGGCAATGGTGGACCTCACGGGTCATGAGGTCGGATGCCAACTTGGCCTGCGGGCGGAGAACAGCGGGGCGGCGCTGGACGATCTCGCCGATCGTCCTCACGACAGCCTCGTCTTCGAGGCCATCGGCTGGATGGCCCGACCGGTGGGCCCGCGCGAGGTCGTGAATCGAAAGAAGGCCCACGAGCTTGCGCTGATCATCGAGTACCGGCACGCGACGCGCGTGCGTGCAGCGCATCGCCGCCTCGACGGTTTCGAGCGAGTCATCCTCGCGCACCGCGTGGACCACCTTCGCCATCGTGCTTCGGACGTCCATCTGCCTGAGCCGCTGCCCTCGCGTGTACGCCGCCATGCAGACGTCTCTGTCGGTGATCACGCCGATGACGTGCTGCTCGGGGTCGCTGACCGGCAAGATGCCGCAGTCGTGGTCCCACATGAGCTGCGCTGCCCGCTGCAGATCGTCGTGCGGCTGGCACGAGTGAACGGGCTTGGTCATCAGGTCCGACGCTTTCATCGTTCGTCGTTCATCACGCATCGTTCATGCCGGGGCGTCACGTGGAAGTTCCAGCCGCGCAACGCAACGGAAGTGCAAGTCCTGCGTCTCGGCGCAACGGACGGGCCCCTGGCGAACCGAGGGTCGACCAAGACCGCGACAGCTTGAGAAGCGGCACCCTGGCGCGGCCGCTGCACAGGACGAGGAGCATGAGAGCCTTCTCGGAGCGCCGGGCTGAGTTGATCGATCAGCTCGTCCACCGCGGAATCACGAGCGCGGCGGTCCTGGATGCCTTCCGCAGCGTCCCGCGCGAGTCCTTCGTGCCCAAGGATCTAGCGGAGTTCGCTTACCACGACACGCCGCTGCCGATCGGAGAAGGGCAAACTATCTCCCAGCCGTACATCGTGGCGTTGACCCTCGACGCGCTCGAGCTTCGCGGCGGCGAGCGCGTCCTCGACGTGGGGACTGGCTCCGGCTACGCGGCCGCCGTCGCCAGCCGCATCGCCGGCGAGGTCTACTCCATCGAGCGCGTCGAGCCGCTCGCCACGGCCGCGCGGGAACGTCTCGAGCGACTGGGCTACGCGAACGTCCACGTCATCTGCGGCGACGGATCGCGCGGCTGGTCCGAGCATGCGCCCTACGACGCCATCGCCGTGGCTGCGGGTGGCCCGACGATTCCCGATGCCCTCCTTCGGCAGCTCGCACCCGGCGGGCGCCTCGTCATGCCCGTGGGGCCGGAGAACGCGCAGACCCTCGTACGCGTCGTGCGCGAGGGCGAGAACGAGTTCCGGCAGGAGGACATCGCGCCGGTCAAGTTCGTTCCCCTCATCGGGGAAGAGGGGTGGCGCGAGCCACCCCGGCTGCTCCGCGGACCGCCAAGGCCCGCGAGCATCGAGGCGCTCGCGTCACTCGTCCGGGAGTCGGCGGAACCTCTCGATGGGATCGAGTCCGCCGACGTCGACGCGCTGGTCGAGCGGATTGCCGACGCGCGCGTCGTCCTGCTCGGGGAATCCACCCACGGGACGAGCGAGTTCTACCGCATGCGCGCGCGCATCACGCGCGAGCTCATCTCGCGGCGCGGTTTCTCGTTCGTCGCCGTCGAGGCGGACTGGCCCGATGCCGCACGGATCGACGACTACGTGCTCGGCGGTCCGCGGCGCTCCAGCGTGCAGTTCACTCCGTTCGAGCGCTTCCCGACGTGGATGTGGCGAAACGAAGAGGTGCACGACTTCGTCGACTGGCTTCGCGCGTACAACGCCGACCACCCCGAGCACAGGGCCGCCTTTCACGGTCTCGATCTCTACAGCCTCTTCACCTCCATCGCGGCGGTGCTCGCCTATCTCGATGACGTCGATCCCGCCGCGGCAAGGGTCGCTCGTCACCGTTACGGCGCCCTGACGCCGTGGCAGAAGGATCCCGCGGCGTACGGAGAGGCCGTCCTCGTCGGTCGATACGAGAGCTCCGAGCCTGCGGTGATCGCGATGCTCCGCGACATGCTCGAACGGCGACTCGAATACGCACGGCGCGACGGCGAGCGCTTCTTCGATGCGGCGCAGAACGCGCGGGTCGTGGCCAATGCGGAGCGCTACTACCGCGCCATGTACTACGGCTCCCGGACGTCGTGGAACCTGCGCGACACTCACATGTTCGACACGTTGCAGGCGCTGCTCGCGTTCCACGGTCCCGGCTCCAAGGGCGTGGTCTGGGAGCACAACTCGCACGTCGGCAACGCGGCCGCGACCGAGATGGCTGCCCGCGGCGAGCACAACATCGGCCAGCTATGCCGCGCGTCGTTCGGGCAAGACGCGTACATCATCGGCTTCGGCACGGATCACGGCACCGTCGCTGCGGCGTCCGACTGGGATGCACCCATGCAGACGATGCGTGTCCGGCCGGGGCACCCGCAGAGCTACGAGCGCGTGTTCGACCAGTCGGGCGTGCCTGCCCTCATGCTGCATCTGCGAGCGCCCCGGCGGCGCGCCGTCCTCGACGAGCTCCAGGCGGCGCGTCTCGAGCGCGCCATCGGCGTCATCTATCGGCCGGAGTCGGAGCTCGCGAGCCACTACTTCCAGGCAAGCCTGCCCCACCAGTTCGACGAGTACATCTGGTTCGACGAGACGAACGCGGTCCACCCTCTTCCGGCGAGCCCCCGCCCGAGCGCCGACTTGCCCGAGACCTACCCGTTCGGGCTGTGAGGGGGCTGCCGTGCCCGACCGCGTAGCGACGGCCATCGATCTGATGCTCCGGTTCGCCGACCGCACCGGGATCACCTCGGATCGGCCGGGTCGCCGCTACCTGTGGACCGATGCCTTCGCCGTTTGCAATTTCCTCGGCCTGGCGCGGGCCACCGGGGACCCGAGCCACGAGGCGCTGGCGCTGCGCCTCGTCGCACGCGTGCACGAGGAGCTCGGTCGATACCGCTCCGACGATCGTCGTCGGGGATGGCTCAGCGGTCTGTCCGACGAGGACGCGCCAAAGCATCCGACGCGCGGAGGGCTGCGCATCGGCAAGCCACTGCCCGAGCGCGGGCCGACCGAGCCGTTCGACCCCGAGCTCGAATGGGACCGAGACGGCCAGTACTTCCACTATCTGACGAAGTGGATGCACGCCCTGGATCGAGTTGCGCGCGCGACCGGCGACGCGAAATTCAATCTGTGGGCACGGGAGCTCGCAGACGCATCGCACCGCGCGTTCGCGATCGGGCCGCCGGGCGCCAGACGGATGGTGTGGAAGCTCAGCGTCGATCTGTCACGACCGCTCGTTCCCTCCATGGGACAGCACGATCCGCTCGATGGCTACGTAGCGTGCAAGGAGCTCCAGGCGACGGGCAGGGCTGTCGCGCCGGGCACGGGTCCAGTGCTGACGGAAGCGGAGGCCGACTTCCTCCGGATGATCGATCGCGAGCAGCTCGCCACGACCGATCCCCTCGGCATCGGGGGTCTGCTCGCCGATGGGCGCACGCTCGCCCAGGTAGATCCCGACGACGCGCTGCTTCCGTGGATCCTCGACGCGGCTGCCCGGGGGCTGCGGGAGTACGCGAGCGACCCGTCCTCGATGGCGCCGGCGCATCATCGACTGGCCTTCCGCGAGCTCGGTCTCGCCATTGGACTGGCTGCCGTCCCGGCAGCTCCGTCGCGATGGAACGCCTTGCGCGAAGGTATCGAGGCGTT
>Ga0335069_10013503_pt1 | contig 11465 bp, 17 predicted proteins | sample Lox_Sample_11_FD_206714 | JGI IMG/M metagenome (GOLD analysis project Ga0335069, IMG submission 206714) | Soil microbial communities from Loxahatchee National Wildlife Refuge, Florida, United States - Lox_Sample_1.1 | ecosystem: Environmental > Terrestrial > Soil > Wetlands | place: USA... | reverse complement strand
TACAACGCCGCCAAGGCCACACAACGACGGGGACAGTGTGCGCGCTAACATGATTCGGGATTACCGCCCCAGAATTGTGCAATACATGAGGCACCGCCTAAGATCCGCAGACGAGGCGGAAGACGTCGCTCAAGAGGTGTGCTTGCGGTTGTGGCTTTGGCCCAAGCCCTGGGAGACCTTCGAGACATCTCGTGCGGACGCCTGCGTCTTCACGTTCGCTCGTAGAGTCCTGATGGAACATCGGCGAACGCTCCTGCGGCTCGTGACGCTTGCCGACGCTCTCAAACTCAAGAGTGGCGAACAAATTGAGGTATCTCTGGAACGATCAGCCGATGACGCACTGCTGGAAACAGAAGTCTTCGAAAAGCTTGAAGAGCTCGTTGGTCCTGATCGTGCGAGTTTACTGGTTTTGCGCTTCTGGATAGGTTTCTCTGCGGAGGAACTCGCCGAAGAGCGCGGCTGCACCAAGAGAAACATTCAGGAGATGATACAGAGGCTCTTGTGTAATCCGAGTGTAATAGCGCTGCTGAGACGCTACGGCTCCTTGTGGTTCGGATCGCAGCCCTCATAGAGAGCGCTTTCGACTTCGGCACCTTCGAAGCTGGCGGTTTCAACTCCTACACAGTTCCGGAACCGGCATAAGAGCAATGTCGCTCGGTCAAACTTGGTGTCTCCGCTGAATTCACAGTCGCTGAAGATAGATCCCGTCAGGTCCGCCTCGGTCCAGTTTACGCCGCGCATGGAACAGGTCTCGAAATCGACGGCCTGAAGCTCGGAACGGCTTAGATTTCGCCCATCGAACACCAAGCCCCTGACGGTAACGGGAAGCTGCTGTGAGGTTAGTCGCTTTCCCTCGCGCTCACCCTTGAGCCAAAGCTCATGCGCATCCAGCGCCGCCACAATATCGGCGCGAGACGGTTCGGCTTCAAAGTCCGATTTCAGCTCAGGGCGGCGGAACTGCTTCATGCCTCTCTCGCGGGTTGCTTGTGGGACCAAAGCCTAGTACTACCCAAAAGACGTATCGGATGCAAGCGGCGTAGAGTTGAGTCGACTTCCGCGGAGTTGCCAGAGGGTAGGAAAAGATTTTGCACCGGACCCTTCGCTTTTTTGTTGTGGATTGCAGTTATCCAGTGTGGGGGCCGGGACGGGTCCCCCAATGCGAGCGAGGAAAGGGAACAACTAAATGGGCAAGTATAACATCGAACACCAGGGAAGCCTGGATGTGTACAAAGTGACGCGGAAGGAAAACCCCTTCGGCAAAGTGATCGGTGGGATCGTGATGGTGTTCTTGGCGCTGGCGATGATCGGAAGCTGCACAGAACACAAAGGCACGGCGGCCGAAACCCCGGCGGCAATCCACGGACAGCAAGGGGAAGCCCGCTAGGGCTTCCCTCCAGAACAGAACAACAGCATTGGCGGACGGTGGGGCGGGGGCCGCGAGGCGGTGCCGCCCCTTTTTTCTTTCAGGAGGAATTCAAAAAATCATGGACTTCCATCCGGGCTGGTTGATCGTGGGAGCCGTCGCCTTCCTCATCATCTGGACCAACCCGCGGCTCAAAGGGTTGTTGGTGCTGTCCATCCTGCTCTTCGTTTTGCTGGCGGCGAGCAAATCTATGCTCCATTCGGAGACCTGCGCCGGCGAAGCGGATTGCCTCGTGCATCTCCAGCCCACCTACGCGGGCCCGTGCTTTCCGACCAGCGGCGGCGCGGTGCTGAAGACCACGGACGGCAACTATTATCTGACTGCGGAATCGGGCGCCTCGGGCGGCGCGACTTGCGTCGACTGGAGATTTTGGCGGTGATGAAACTTTTGCTTCTTGCTGTGCTGGCCTCGCGCCTGCTCGCCGCGGACCTTGCGGCGCTGCCGCGCGACTACGCGAAAGAAGCCTGGGTGCACGCCCGCCTCACCCAGCTCGGCCTCAATAATGAAATCCGCGTCGTGCGCGAGCCAGGGCTAGTGGCCTCGAACGTCTGCGCCTACGCGACCGAAAGCGGCGGAATTCAGTACATATCCTATGATCCTGCCTGCGTCACCTCGCTCGATCCCGCCAATCCGAACTACCTCTGGAGCGCGGGAGTGATGCTGCACGAGATCGCCCATCACCTGAGCGGCGCGACCTCCACAACCGGCAAGACGAGCATGGAAAACGAGGTGGAGGCCGAACGCTGGGTGGGCTGGGCGTTCCGGTATTCAGGGGTGAGCCTGGCGCAAGCGATGGTCTACGCGCGAAGCGGCCAGGAAAATCCTTCCGACACCCATCCGGGAACCGTCGAGCGCGTCAAGGCTGTCGAGAGCGGCTGGCGCAAGGCCGACGAAGTTCTATCCGGATCGGCCGCGCGGCCGACTTCGGCGCCGTCGGCAACCAGCGTCGATAAACTCGCGGCGGCGGCCCGGCGGGGATTGCAGAGCCTGGGCGGAAAGTGAAGCCACATGACGCCGCTCTCCCCAATCCGCAAAACGGTTCGAGAGACGAATGCCGTCGTGCGCGGCAAACGTCTCGTGGTGGAACTCACGCCGCACACGCTGCTGATCCGTCCCAAGGGCGCGCGGTGGGCATACGAGGTCGACTGGGATGCCGTCTTCATGCTCGGGGCGAAGCAGCAGGCTGAGCGCGATCGCCTGAACCGGAAGAAAGGCCTCCCATGAGGCGAATCCGCTGGTTCGTTCGCACAAAGTTCTTTCGCAAGGTTCTCCTGCCCACCGGGCAAATTGTTCTTCCCGTCGCGGTCGGGCTTTATGTCGAGGCTTCACTCTACCCCGGCGCATATCTGTTGAAGATCGTCGGCCTGACGCCGGCGACGAATGAAGCCGCAAAGACGTTCGCTCTCCTCTTCAGCTGGTCCTGCTGGGTGACGGCGGTGAGGCTGCCGGCGCTGACGCTGGGCCGCATCTTCGGCGTCACGGGGCCGGAGACCGGGGGCGCCATCTCGGCCTGGGGGCCGCCCTGGAAAACGCCCTATGCGAAAGTCGTTGAGCCTGTTCTCTGGTTCCTCCGGCAGTTCAAGAACCAGGCGACGGCAGGCTGGATGTCTTTCCTCGGCCAGGCGGCACGGGAATTCCGGAAAGATGAGGGCGTGCCGCTCGCCCGCCTCACCGCGAACGGCCTGAAGCTGCTCACCACGATCGGCTACAGCGGCCGTCTGCACATCAACATTTGTGGGCCTAGCGGGTCGGGAAAATCGGCCACTATCGGATCGATGATCGGCACGATTCCGGACGAAGCGGCACTGTTCGCGGTGGACGTCGACGGAGCTTTGCTCCGGGCGTTCTGGGAGTGGCTGGAAAGCCGCGGTCACAAGGTGATTGCGCTCGATCCCAACGGACTCACCCGCAGCTTCTTCACAGGGCTGCGCGGCCGGTGGAATCCGATCCGCGGAGAATTCGATGCGGCTTTCAGACGCGGCGGGCCCGGTGCCGTCATCGCCATCGCTAAGGAACTCGGCTCGGGCCTGGTGAAAATCGAAAATCATCTCCAGCCGACCTTCGACAACGGGGCCAAGGATTTTCTGGCCGCGCTCGCGCTGTACGTCTGGCTCTTTAGGGACCAGAAGGATCTGCTCGAGGTGAGGCGGCTCCTGTGCATGGGCCTGCCCGAGGCGGTTGAGGGCCCCGAGGAAAGCGCTTGGGAACGCCTGCTCTTCGAGATGGAGGCGCTGGAGGCGCGCTACAAGGACGGCGAGATCGACGACCGCTGCGGCGGCAAGATGATCGATGTCATCGTGCGCGCCGCCGCCACCATGCGGGGCGGCAAGAACTCCTCGGGTGAAAATCCGTTCCGCGGCTCGGCCATGCGCGCCACCAGTTTCCTGGACAGCCTGGGCCTAGCCGAAATTTCCGAAGACAACCAAAACGGGGAGGGTCTCAGCTTCACCTGCGAGGAGATCAAACGCGAGGCCGCGTGCATCTTCGTGGTGGCCCCGTTGACTGCGATTCAGTCGGCGTATGCGCCCTGGATAAGGGCTCTGACCGTAGTCATGGCGGCGGTGTTTCAGAGTATGCCAGGCCTGAGCGGCCCGCCGGCGCTCGTAATTTTGGATGAGGCGCCCTCCCTCGGCCGTCTGCCGCAATTGCTTGAAACGGGCGTAGTTGGGTTTCGCAAGTACAATATTCGCCTGATCGCCTGCTTCCAGGACCTGCCCACCCTGGCCGCAAAATCCGCCTACCCCGACACCTGGGAGAGCGTCATCTCGAACGCCTATTGCACGCTGTGGATGGGCATAACAGACCTTCGCACCAAGCGCTATGTGAGCGATCTCCTGGGCCGCTGCACGCGGCGCGAGAAGGTGGAGGGCGCGCACTGGATCATCCGCCTGCTCGGTCTTTCCGCGATAAAGCCGAAATATCAGAATTTCGAGCGCCTCCTCATGGACCCGGAGCGCGTCGGAGATCATACGTCCTCCGATCACGGCAGGATCGTGATTACTGGAAAGCACAGGCCGTATGCGGCTGCGATCGAGCCTTACTGGAAAGTTCTTCCGGTGTGGCGTTATGCGAGTGATCCCAGCCATCCCGAGACGCTGCCGCGGCGATTCACGCGGTGGGTGATCGCTTCCGTCAAGGAGCGGCGAAGGCAAGCGAACAAGCTTAAAGTCGCGAATGCGGCGAGTTAAGGAACACGGGGGGGCAAGGAGAGGAGATTCCTTATGAGCTATCGAGCATACCGATTCTCGTGGCCGTGTGATTGTCCCGATCGCTGCCCGATGTGCGGGAGGCAGCGGCGCGAGCCCTTAGGATGGATGCTGCGGATCCTGCCGATGTGGGCATTTCTGATGGGATTTCTGGTCGGCGGCGCGAAATGATCGAAAAGAAGTTTATCTTTCCGGCCGCGCTTGCCCTGTTGAATCTGGGGGCAGCGCTTATGGCTTTCCTCGAAGGAAACTGGCGCATGGGCGTCTATTGGATGTGCTCATGCCTCGCGATCATGATGGTGTCGCTGGCGAAATAGAAACTGCGAATCACGCGATGTACGGCTGCGCGAACAGCAAAACAGGCCCGGCGAAGAGCCGGGCCTGTCGAGCCCGTCAAGGGTAAGGATGCGCTACTCGGTCTTGCCAGTCTCCTCCGGCGGTTGCTCGCCGGCCTCGATGCGTTTCAGCAAGGGCGCGAAGGATCTCAGCATCTCCACCGCGGCCGCCAGGTCGTCGAGATGACCGGGGATCAGAAAGCTGGTCGAGCTTTTCCATTCCTCGCCATCCTTGTACCGGCGTTCCATGTTGGCCGAGAAGAGAGGACCTTTCGGACCATCGTTCTTCCACACCGTCACGTTGACGACGCCGACCCTGAACTTCTTCACTGGGGGGTTCGATTTTGCCATTTTACGTTTCCTTTGAGGTTCGAGGACCGGCGTGATTGCCAGCCTTCGTGAGACCGCAAAGCCGGATGAATCCGGCCCGGCTTCAACGGGCCAACACGGATAGCGAAGCGGTCCTGGGAGCGGGCAGGCCCTTGAAGCCTTCAGGGCCGGTTCTCCGGCAGGCTCACGGAGTAAAGGCTGGCGAATGATGCTCTGGTCCGGAGACGGCAAAGAAACGCGAAAACGGGCCGAATCCCCAGGCGTGAAAAAGGTCGGTAATCAAAACAACGTGAGCTGGGAGGGCGGCTCCGGTCTTTCTTCCTGCGGCTGCGCCTCGGCGGGCTGCGGACGCTCGGGCGCGCGAATGATCTCGTGACGCTCTTCGGTCTCGGCGGCGCGGCGGAGCTTGAAATTCCAGCCCCCCATGATGTGCGCGGGCGTGTACCAGTGGGAATGCTCTTCAAGGCTTAAGGAGTTGCCGTGAATGACGATCGCGGGCACGTGGAGAAAGGCGAGTTGCGCATAGGCCATGTGAACGCATTTGAGGTCGACGTCGACAGCGGTGACGTGGAGGTGCTGCTGGTAGTTGATGCCGGCGTCGGTGAAGGCGCGGGCGAGGGCGATCACCATGGCGCCGGAACCGACGGCGGGCTCACTCGCGCGCACGAAGCCGCGCGCCTCGATCATCTCCTCGGCCGCGCGGCCGTCCAGCATCATCTGCGCCATCATCCGGCAAACGGGGAAGGGCGTGAAAAACTGGCCCGCCCACTTGTTGTGAAGTTCGAGGTCATGAAACGTCTTCCCGAGAACGTCGGAAGGATCGACCTCAAGGGCTTCGACCAGATGCGCGAGCATCAGCGGGAATTTGGCGATCTCCTCTTTCCCGTAGCGTCTGACCACTTCGAGATACCGGGCCTCGCGCCCTTCGCGCTGCGCGACGTCGACGGCGTTGCTCAACGAGATCGCGGCCATCTCGGCGAAGTCCGCGAAGACCTGCCATGCGCTGTGGCGGTAGGCGAGCGAGCTGATGAGCTTCACGAGCTCCTGCTGGTGATCGCGGGCCTGCGGCGGCGGCCGGGCCTGGTCGTTGAAATCGCGCATGTCCTCATCTCCGGGCGGTTTTACGGAATGTCCGCGGGAACCTACAGGCCGGGCGCGGTTTTGGCAAGTTTTGCGGGGCATGATTACCATTCCTCGGCCAGCAGGATGGTCAGGACCCGCGCGGTCTTTTGCGGGTCGGCGGGATCTTCGCTGCCCTGCGTGAGGGTCGGATCGTAATAATCGATCTTCCAGAAGATCTTTTTGCCCGCATGGTCGAACGCGCCGAAGTCGCGCTCGCGGTAAGGGTCGTTGTCCCGGCTGAAATCATCGAACATCCGGACCTTGGCGAGAATTTCCGCCTGCGCGGCCGGGGGCAGGGACGCGACGCCCTCGGTGATAACCCATCGGCCCGCAAGGCCCATGGATGTGCGGCAGAGGTCGTTCAACTCAGCGATGCGTTTTACGTCGGTGACAGTCATTGCGATGCTCCTTGATTTGTTTGTCATGTGAAGGGAATGGCCCGCCGCAAGAACGGCGGGCCAAAGTCTCGTTAGGCTTGCACCGGCGACGCCGCGCCGTTCACGCGAAGCGGGCCCGGCATCCATCCCTTGCCGGCCGTCTCGCGCTCGGCCAGTGCGGCCAGCTCGGTCTTCTTCATGGCCGACCAGGCCGGGGCAGGTGGCACGCCCTTGAACGAGCACTTTCGATCCTTCCACCAACAAACCCCAGACGTGGCTCGGCTCGCCCCGTCGTTGATTCCGGTGTGGTATACTCGGCCCCAAGCAAAAACTGTCCCAATAATTGCAGTTTTCTATGCTACTCAAACAACAGGAGGCAATTCGTCATGTCGTGGAGCATACGTTTTATTCCCAATGAGACGGACCATATTGATGTAACCATCGATGGCGTGTTCTTTCACACCTGGAAATCATCTGATGGTGACGTTACAATTCCTCTAGTCGACCACAAAGACGATCAGAAGATTCATGTCTTGGCAGTGGGCCAGGAGGATCGAAATGCATCCATACAGGTTCTGTGGGACGGTCAAAATAAGCAGACGATGGATTTCGACGGAAGAGACGGAGAGAACCACGACGTCGAACATTAAGGCCAGCGGGGTAAGTTCTCCCAGGGATTCGCGGCGATCGAAGCCTGTATGACCACCTGTACACATTGTGGTGGTCGCACTATGGACTCATGTCCATCCTGTAGGGACGGCACTGAAGCAGGAATTTGCAAGGTATGTAGTGGTCGCGGCGAAATCACAATTCCCGCTGAAGCGCAGCCGTGCCCTCACTGTGGCGGCACGAGCATGCATGGCTGTGCGGCGTGTTTAGTTGGCACGCTCCAGGGAATTTGCAAGGTTTGCCACGGCATTCGATTCGTTGCCGCGATAAACCCAGAGATTCCTTGTCCTCATTGCGGGGGCAACGGAGTGCACGCCTGTGCCTCTTGTAGAATTGGTCAATTCCCTGGAATCTGTAAGGTGTGCGGGGGCCTACGCGGTATTTCTCCAGTACGCGGCGGAATTCCATGCCACCATTGTCTTGGCCAAGGTCTGCACGGGTGTGCAGAGTGTCGAGTCGGAAATGAGCTTGGCCTATGTAAGGTGTGTCGCGGGTTTAGGTCAATTCTGCCGGCCTAGATCTGTGACCGTTGAAAGGTTCCCTTCGTGTAACACTTTGCGAACGAGCAATCTTCAAATCATGGGATTCGATCAAATCTCCGCGCTCGACTTCACGAGCGTGATCTCGTCGCCGCAGCGGTCATAGAGGCCGGTCGTGCGGCTGCTTTCGTGGTTGGCCATCTGCTGCGCGATCTCTAGCCGCCCGCCGTTCTTCAGGTATGCGGTGATCTCGGTCGCTCGGAAGCCGCGGCGCGCCGTTGCACTAAGTAATCTTCGACCCGCATCGAGAGAACGGCATTCACCAATCAGTGCGCGATCGCGCAAGCCGATCAGCCGGTCGATCTCGATCGCATCGAGCAGGGCCTGCGTTTTACCCTTCTTCACCGAGTGCTTCGGGCCGCGCAGGGCATGGGCCGGGTTCACCGACAACCAACCAGTCGAACAGCATCCGCAGCGCGGCCAGCGTCGCGCAAACAGCACCGGAAGCACGGGCCGGGCAGGAGAGGGAGTGATTTCAACCGATCCAAAAGGTCATAACGTCGCTCGCTGTTTCGGAAATCGAGCTTCCGCGTGCGGGTGAAACCGAAAGATGAATTTCCTGGCTTTGCTGTATTTGTACTCGTCCACGAAGCGCCAGAACTGAACGAGAAGCGCTTCATCAACTTCATCCTCGCCCACTAGTGCGCAGGTCCAGTACTCCAAGTATGGACCGATATCCTTTGACCTTATGAGGCCCGTTTCGATGAAGTGTTCGAAGTGAATAAGATAGTCCAGGAATCCGTCGAAGTGATCTCGAATGGCAGCTTCCAGAGATGAAAATCCCCTGGGAGGCGCATGGTGCGAGCGAAGCGCCTCGCTTATAACCTGATAAGTTACACGCGGGGGGCTCAACTCTCCCGATCGAAGGTTGAGCTCGAACGGAATGCCGAGATCGATGCGCCGCTCCCGCCAATCGAGCATCGTGAATACGCGCTTAACAATGGGGTCCGCACGAAACTTTTCGATCTGTTGCGCAACGAACTCCATTCGCTTCCAAGTTTGTGCTTTTATGTACTGCAGAATGGCAACTCCGAAAGCGACGGCCGCGCCAGCGACCTTCGCCCATTCCCGGACCTCAGTCCATTCAATATGCGGCATAGGGGTGTTATAAAGGACGTTTTCACACTCAGCATACACTCGATAGGGACGTTTCTCCTCGCGATATTCTTTGAGTGATGGACTCTCAGATCGGAGGGCCTGAACTACACAGACCCAGAACCGCTGATCACCACTTTGGCCCGCCGCTTTGAGCAGGATGGAGCCGTGACGAGACACGGTCCACCACGAGATGCCAGCGGAGGCGCACGCCAGAACCATGATGCTCGCGCATAAAGGGGGGCCAGGGTCGAACGGGTGCGGGCGGTCGAATGCGAGACTCCCGAGAAGGCCGTAGCTTGTGGTCAGAAGCTCCTTGCAGCAATCGCGAAGTTTGAAATCGTCCAAGTAAATTCCGGCGGCAGTGATCGTCTAATCCCTATTGCGTGTAAACACGATAAAATACATTATCATGTTTAAACGGTAAACCCCAGGAGGTCCCATGTCCGAGCTCGTCCCGACCCGCAAATCTGCTCTCACCCCGGCGCAGTTCGGCCAGCTCGCCGACGTGCCGCCGGAGCTCGAATGGCTCGCCAACATCACCAATCCGAAAACCCGGCGCGCTTACAAGAACGATGTCTCGGAGTTTTTCGCCTTCGCCGGTCTGAAGGGCTCCGCCGAAGTGCGAACCGTCACCCGCGCTCACGCCATCGCCTGGCGCAAGGACCTCGAGGCCCGCGAGTTGGCCGACACCAGCATCCGGCGGAAACTCTCGGCGCTGTCCTCGCTATTCGATTACTTGTGCGAACGCAATGCGGTCCTCGGCAATCCGGTCGACGGCGTGAAGCGGCCGACCGCAAACGGTAACGAAGGCTCGACGCCGGCGCTCGGCGATGCGCAGGCGCGCAAGCTGCTCGATGCGCCGCCCGAAGACACGCTCAAGGGCAAGCGCGATCGCGCCATTCTCGCTACCCTGCTCTACCACGGCATCCGCCGTGAAGAATTATGCCGCCTGCGCGTGAAGGACATGCAGAGCCGCCAGGGCGTCAGGCATTTTCGGATCAGGGGCAAGCGCGACAAGGTGCGCTTCGTGCCCATCCACGCCGCGGCGCAACGGCTCATCGAAGAATACCTGGCTCGCGCCGGTCACGGTGCGGATGTCGGCGGGCCCCTCTTCCGCCCTGTCAAAAACAATCGCACTCCGGAGAAACTCGACCGGCCGCTCGATCCGGCCTCGGTCTACCGCAACATCGTGCGCCATTATGGCCTGGAAACCGGCATCCACGCCGAAGTGAACGGCCTGTGCGTGCACTCTCTGCGAGCTACGGCCGCGACGAACGCCCTCTCCCACCAGGCCGATATCGCCAAGGTGCAGGAATGGCTCGGCCACGCCAATGTCTCCACCACCCGGCTCTACGATCGGCGGAAAACTCGGCCCGAGGATAGTCCGACGTTTCGGGTCCAGTACTAAAACACGTTTTGTGGTTTTAGTTAATGGACCCATCCGCGCGTTATCACGCTTCGAACGGAGAGTGGCAGAGAAATCGTACAGCAGCGAGTTATTCGAGCGTAGACCGCTGTTTGCTTCACTGTAAACTACTGAAAAACAACGTTTAGTAAGATTTGAGTAAACTATGTGTTGACACTGCTCAAAGATAGTGATAGTCTTTGAGTAGGGGTAGCAAAGGCTCCTTCATAGTTCATGTCAAGAGCAACGTTTGCAACAACGAATCGAAGAAAGGGGAGAACGATGTTCGACGCCGAAATAGCACTCTGCTTGATCGCCTTGCACACTGTTGAAAGGTCCCTCCTAGGTGTCTCAGCGATCGTGGCAAGCTGGTTCAGATTCGGCCGTGGACGGCCTGACGTACCGTTCACAAAACACCGTGTTCTCGTCGTCTTGCTCTGCGATAAGACTCGATCACTTGAACTATGGAGGAGCCAGAAAGAGAGTGCGCCTGCCGCATCCAGCATTTCAGCTCAAAACGACGCTGATTGCTGTACCGACGGACAAACGAGCCGACTGACTCCACCTGCATTGACGGCTAGACAACGACCGCTAGCCGTCTTCTCAGACTGGAGTAAAACCGGTTCACTCCGTCTAACGGCGAACAAAGGAGCGCCTCCCAGTGGAACTACCCAAAACGAAAAACCCACTTCTGATCAAACGTCAAGAAGTGAGAGTAGAGGTAAAAGAATTTGTCTCCCATGTGGAGATCCTCGACGAAGTGCAGAAAGATTTGTTCACCCTGCCGACAGTCGAGTATGGCCGCGCCTCGCCGTAGGCGAGGCCGTGGGAAGGGGCTAAGATGCGACTGAATTTTGAATTTCCAGAAGAGCGAATCAACGATCTCAAGGCTCTTCAAACAGAGACCGGTTCCGAAAGCATGAAGGAGCTAATCAACAATGCTCTAACAATGCTCGAGTGG
>Ga0335069_10013502_pt1 | contig 11466 bp, 14 predicted proteins | sample Lox_Sample_11_FD_206714 | JGI IMG/M metagenome (GOLD analysis project Ga0335069, IMG submission 206714) | Soil microbial communities from Loxahatchee National Wildlife Refuge, Florida, United States - Lox_Sample_1.1 | ecosystem: Environmental > Terrestrial > Soil > Wetlands | place: USA... | reverse complement strand
GCCAGGCGTTGACGTAGCCCCCGGGAAGTAATTCCCGCTTTCTTAATCAACTAAGTTACTTACCGACGAGATGAGCGTCGCTCTTCTCATTCTCGTTGCAGATGAACTCGATCAATTCCGTGTCCGGCATCAGCCGCTGATTCACGCGAACGGTGAACGGCTTCGTGAATGCCTTCGGGTCCTCGATCGTGATGTCGATTTGCAGCGTGCCGAAATTCGGACGGCGGAAGCGCTCCGTTATCTTGCCGGTATTAGTCAACGGAGTGCCGTTCACGTCCAGCCACACGTCGTCACGGAAGCCCGTGCTCTCCACCACTAGCGCGTCACCGTCCCAGTGCCCGATCGAATAGCCGTACCACCACGGCTGCGGATCGTTCTTCGGTAGCGGCCGGCCATCCAGGAAGATCTGCCTCACGCCCGCCTGGGCTTCGTACAGAATCACCATCAGGCTCGGAGTTTGAATGATTTTTCTGGGCTGCGGATGTAGATGCAGTTGCATGTACCCCAGCGGGAGGCAATGAGCGTCCGGATTGTCCTTGCTGTTTTCGGTTTTCCGGTCGTTATAAACCTTCTGGGCCCATGGCGTCATCGGCGCGCCGCCAGGAATGTTCTGGCCAATATTGAAGAACGTCGCAAGCGGAGGACTATCGCTCGCAGCAGCCGGAGCCGGCGCTGCGGCGGGACCTTTAGCATTCTCGGTGCCCGGAGCTGGTCCTTTGCCCTTGGCTGCCCCGCGGCCACGGCCTGCTCCGCCGCCGCCACCACCACCGGCAGCCCAGACACCCGAAAAATCGGTGTGACCGTCCGCGGTTTTAGGCGCGGGAGCCGTCATGTCGATTTTGCCATCCGGCGTCCTGGGACCAGGCGTGTGATAGGAAGGCCATTGCGCCAGGGCCGCCGCTGCACCAACGATTACGGCGGCGGCCGAGGCGATGGAAGGAAGATACGATTTCATCTACCGCGAACCTTTACAGCTAGTTATTGTAGTTGTCGACCGAGAAGATCGAACCGGGACGCGTGGCCGGGTCATAACCCGCTCCCGCGATGTGGTTCCCAGAGATCTGGTCGCCATTTCCGTGAGCCGTGATTCCGGCTTGATACAACTTGTTGGTCACAGCTTCATTGGAGATCGAGTTTCCGGACACTCTGGTGCGGGTCGGAACGTTCGGGGATCTGCGATCCTGCTCCATCTGCATCAGCCACACGCCGACATCGTTCCCAACCAGGGTATTGTCCTCGATCTCGATTCCTTCGCTATAGCGGCTGCTATGCAGCGGGCCGGATGCGACAATGATTCCGCCGGAGGCCGTGCCACCACCGGTGTAAGCGTTGCCTGACACCGTGTTGTGCAGCACTCGCGCGGTCGCGCCTTCTCCGATTTGAATGCCGTTCTGACCGATCTCCGCCTGCGGACCGGCCCCAACCACCGTATTGCCGGTAACGGCGCCGTCGATCTCGCCGCTCAAAACGATTCCAGTCTTCTGATACTCGCGGATGGTATTGCCGCTGATCGTCACCGGGATGCGGCCGGCGATCGGTCCAAAGTTTACGGCCTTGATCGCGTTCCCTTCCTGGCAGGTGGATCGCAAGCCTGCATGCGAATTCTTGTTCAAGGACAAGATTGTATTGCCGCTAATCGTGCCGGAAGCGCCGTCAAAAAGAATCCCCGTCAGCGAGTCTTCGCCGCCCGCGCAAATATCGGCCAGATTTTCCGTCGCAAGCACGGTATTCACCACTTCCGCGGATGTTCCACCGCTGCGAATGATCGCGCCGAGAAAATTTCCGCCGGGCGGATCTACAGCCGTAATCCTATGCCCCGCGCCATCGAGTCTCATGCCGTTGGGAACGAGGATGGTCGTGTCAGTCGTGCAATCGCCCTGGAGGGTCATCTGCGTTCCCGACGTGACAAAAGAGCACGTGGTAGCCGCATGAGCCGCGCCTGCGGCCGCGAGCGAAAGGAATGCTACGAACGTCATTCTGATCATTGAGCAAGATTCTCCACAGTTAGGGTTTGTACATCTGGGACTCAGTATATCGAAAAGACGTAAGCGGACGGATTTGGTGAGCTTCTTTAATAGAGCTTACAGGGCCTGTTGCGGCAGTTCGCTAGCAGGATCGTGCTTCAAAAACGGCAGGCTCTCGCGCAGGCGTTGCGCGGCGGCGTCCCATCCGGTTCCGCCAGAGAACTCGACGCCGATCTCATACCCGCTCTTAACGCGGCGGCAGAACCTTACCGTGCCTCGACCGCTGATCTGCACCTGATAATGGTTGAACATCAGCCAGCCACCCACGGGAACTGGCACCGTCAGACCGAAACGCGCGCCGGTTTCGGAGACGTCGAGGAGACTGGCGCGCGCCACTTGCTCCTCTTCGGGAGAACTCCCGAAGAGGACCGGGACAGAAGCAGTAAGGGGATCGCGTCTGCCTTTCCGGCGCTCTTTCCTGGAACGTTGCATGAGTCCGTCGTATAGCTTATCGGTGCAGTCCGTGCCACCGTCGTTCGCAATTAAATACTGCGCGTTTTCCATTCCGATTGCGATTGGGGCTACCCACTGATTGAACCGAGAAAAAGCCCTATCGCGTTTTGTCCGCAGCCCAGTACTGACGGGTGATTCGCCCGTGCCGTGAAAATCGCGGTTCTCCAGCATCGCCGTGATACACTGATGCGTTGGAAGAGAGCCATGCCGCGACCGGCAATGGAAGTTCCGACTCAACTCACAACTGAAACCTTGTTGTATGGTCAGTCGATCGCCTAGTTCTCGCCGACAAAAACTCCATGCATAAAATCGTTCGCAACATCCCCCGGCCGGATCCGGAGGCCGTCAAAACTCTGGGTGACTTAGGCGTCGCCACGGTTCATGAAGCGCAGGGACGCACCGGGTTGATGAAGCCGTACATGCGTCCGATCTATCCGTCCGCGAAAATGGCCGGACCGGCCGTAACTGTGCTCTGCCAATCCGGCGACAACCTCATGATCCATGCCGCCGTCGAAGTGTGCCAGCCCGGCGATGTGCTCGTGGTGACCACAGGCTCCGATTCGACCGACGGAATGTTCGGTGAGCTATTGGCGACTTCCTTAGTAGCGCACGGTGTTGTCGGCCTGATCATCGACGCCGGCGTCCGCGACGTGGGCGAGCTTACCGCCATGGACTTTCCCGTGTGGTCACGGGCGATTCACGCGCACGGAACCGTGAAATCGACTGCTGGATCGGTCAACGTTCCCGTGGTTTGCGCAGGCGCAATCGTCAATCCGGGCGATGTAATCGTCGCCGACGTCGACGGCGTCTGCGTTGTTCCGCGCGAAACGGTTCCCGGGGTGGTGACGGCGAGCCAAGCTCGTTTGGCGAAGGAAGAGAAGAACCGGCAGAGCCTGCGCGAAGGAAAATTGGGGCTCGACATGTACGGTCTGAGGGCCAAGCTCAAGGAGTTGGGCGTAGAATACGAGTAGCCCGCAAAGGGCGTCAGTAGCCGAGGAGACCAGATGGGAAAGATAGTTGCCGCCGTTGCCACCGTACACGCTCCGCAGTTGTTCGTAAGACCGCCGACGGAGGTACCTGAGCAGTTGGATGCTGATATCGCCGCGATGCGCGAGCTCGGCAAGGATATCGCCGAAGCCAAGCCAGATCTGGCGATCGTCATCGGCAGTGATCATTTAGAGACATTCTTCCTCTCCTCCGTGCCGACGTTTGCGGTCGTCGCCGGCCAGGAATCGCACGCGCACTTTGCTGCCCGCCACTGGCATGTCCCGGTGCATCTGCCTTTCGCGGACGCGCTACTAGAGAAGCTGGTTCAACGCGGATTCGATATGGCGTACTCGCAGGACGCAATTCTCGGACACTCTTTCGCCGCCGTGTATGAGTGGGTTATCCCGGGCGGCAAGATTCCCGTGGTCCCGATCTTCGTCAATACCTACCTGCCCCCGCTGCCGACTCCGCAGCGCTGCGTGGCTCTCGGCAAAGCCATCGCGGAGGTAATCGCGGAGCGGCCGGAGCGCGTCGCGATCATCGCCAGCGGCGGCCTGTCGCACTATCCGGGCACGTGGAAATACCCGCAGCCGGCCTACGATTTCGATTATTGGGCCATTGCGCTGATGGAACGGGGAAATATCCAACCGCTCCTGGATCTTAGCAGTGAGCAACTGGATGAGGTCGGCAACACCGAGATGCTGCCGTGGTATTTCCTGTTTGGCGCGCTTGGCCCGATGCCGGGCGAGCTGCTGACCTATCAGCCAACCTGGCATCACGGCCACGCGGTCATGCGGTTCATTCCGAACAAGCGCACGGCGCCGCCTCCGGGCGAAGTCCCGGCCGCGTACAAGTTCAGCCAGGGCGGTTTCGAGTTCTACAAGGCGCCGCCGTCGTCGTCTTATTCGCTCAATAAGGTCCTGTATGACTTGCGGCACGATCAGGCCATGCGCATCGATTTCCTGAAGGATCCGATGGCGATTGCCGCCAAGTACAACCTGAATCCGGTGGAATCCAAAGCGCTCGTGATGATCACGGACGAGAACATCGACGCGCTCCGCTCGTTGAAACCGCATCCGTTGGTCGATGCCGGCGCTCATCCTCTGGGCATGCTGATGTGCCTGGTGACCGTGCAGGCCGAAGCTCGCCGTTTGCGTGCGGCCTCGCAAAATTAAGTTCGGGATAAAACCAGAATGATCATCGATTGCCACGGTCACTATACGACCGCGCCGAAGCAACTGGAGACTTGGAGAAAGAATCAGATCGCGGCGCTGAGCGATCCGTCACAGCCCTTTGGAGGGACGCTGAACATCAGCGATCACGAAATCCGCGAAAGCCTGGAAGGCGCGCAACTCAAACTTCAACGGGAGCGGGGCACCGACGTCACTATTTTTTCACCACGGGCGTCGGTGATGGGCCACCACGTCGGGAACGCGCGGACGAGCCTCGACTGGGCGGAAAGGTGCAACGACCTGATTAACAGGGTCTGCGAGCTATATCCCGAAAACTTTGTGGGCGTGTGTCAGTTGCCGCAATCGCCCGGAACCAGCCTGGATAATTCCATCGCGGAGCTGGAGCGCTGCGTGAACGAATTCGGATTTATCGGCTGCAATTTGAATCCGGACCCGTCCGGCGGAAGCTGGAACTCGCCCGCGCTCAGCGACAAGTAATGGTGGAGTTGGACGTACCTGCGATGGTGCACGTCAGTGGATCGTGCCATCCCGGGTTCCACACCACCGGGACGTATTACATCAACGCGGACACGACCGCCTTCATGCAGTTCCTGACCTCGGACCTGTTCAAGGACTTCCCCACCCTGCGGTTCATCATTCCGCACGGAGGCGGCGCTGCTCCGTATCATTGGGGCCGATATCGCGGCCTTGCACAGGACATGAAACGGCCGCCGCTCGAGGAATCGATCCTCAAGAATGTTTACTTCGATACCTGCGTGTATCATCTGCCAGGTATCGAGCTACTGCTTAAGGTGGTTCCGATCGACAACATTCTGTTCGGATCGGAGATGGTTGGTGCGGTGCGCGGCATCGATCCTCGCACCGGCAACTACTACGACGACACCAAGAAATATCTCGACGCGCTGCCGCTCAGCGAGGCCGACCGGCACAAGCTGTTCGAAGGCAATGCGCGCAAAGTCTATCCACGTATCGCTAAAAAGCTGAAGGAGCCAAAGGGAAAAGGAGAGGTCACGGCATGAAGGTAGCGCTGGCCGGGCAAGGCGCGTTCGGAATTAAGCATCTGGAGGCGATGGCCAACATTCCAGGGATCGAAGTTGTAACGCTGGCTGGCGGGAGTCCTGCTGGCACGGAAGAGGTCGCAAAGAAATTCAACATCCCGCATTGGACCACGGACCTCGCGGAGAGCCTGAAGCAACCGGGAGTCGAAGCGGTGATTCTGACGACGCCCACGCAGCTTCACGCCGAGCAGGCAATTCAATCGATGCGCGCGGGAAAGCACGTGATGGTCGAGATTCCGATGGCCGACACGCTTGAGGACTCCGAAAGAATCTGCGCCGTGCAGAAGGAAACCGGCTTGGTCGCGATGGCGGGACACACTCGCCGTTTCAATCCCAGCCATCAGTGGGTGCACAAAAAGATCGTGGCCGGCGACCTGAAGGTCCTGCACATGAACGTGCAGACCTACTTCTTCCGCCGCACCAACATGAACGCGGCCGGCAAGCCCCGGAGTTGGACGGATCACCTGCTGTGGCACCACTCCTGCCACACCGTGGATCTGTTCGCGTACCAGACCGGCGACTGGGTCACGCAAGCGAATGCATTGCAGGGGCCGGTTAATCCCGAGCTCGGCATCGCCATGGACATGAGCATCCAGTTGAAGACCGCGGGCGGAGCGATCTGCACGCTATCGCTATCGTTCAACAACAAGGGCCCGCAAGGGACCTTCTTCCGCTACATCTGCGATAACGGAACTTACGTCGCCTATTACGACGATCTGGAAGACGGCGAGAAAAAGCAAATCGATCTATCGAAGGTCGACGTCTCGATGAATGGCATCGAGCTTCAGGATCGCGAATTCTTCTCCGCGATCAAAGAAGGCCGTGAGCCGAATTCGAGCGTGCACCAGGTCCTGCCGACGATGCGCGTGCTGGACAAACTGGAGGCGCAAGTGGGGCGCGAAGGCAAGGCTCCGCTGAAGAAACGCCAGCCGAACGCGTAGGTTCACTCCTCGAGCAATTCGAAGTAACGATCGCGCGAGGTCCCGCCGGAACGCAGGTTGTTCCCCTCGGCCTCGAAGATGCGAAGAGCACCTTCCGGGAGACCGGACTAATTTTTGGCATGCGTCAGAGGGACGCTGACCGTTTGAACGCTAATGAAACTCCGCCTCGCCGTTCCCGCCTTGCGCGTGTAGCCCGCCTCATCGAGGATCTGGTCTAGCGTACCCATCCTCTCAGCTTCTCCTAGTCATGGAAGTCAATCGCCAAAACGGAAGAAGGAATCGCGAGCGCCGCGCCCGCAAGGACGCTCCTGCGCGAAAAGATTCGGTCCATATCGCGGAGATTATCACGATTTTCCGCGAAACGAAACCGAGATCAGAAGGTGAATTACAGCGCCACTACTTCCCGGGCACCGGCCTCGGCACGTGCATCGACATCAGCACCAGCGTCGATTTGATCTCGCTGAACCAGTGCGGCGTGTTCTCCGGCACGATCGCGAAATCGCCTTTGTTCATCGCCTGGTTCTTGCCGCCCTCGATCGCCGTTCCCGAAAGGTTGTCGCCATTCTTGGTCTCGTTCACCAGCTTGCCGCCGGTGGTGAGCGTGCCCGATCCCTCGATCACATAAAAGATCTCGGCTTCCTTCATATGGACCGACGCCGGACCCACCGACCCTCGATACTCCAGGTTCGTGCTGTACGGCGCAAGCCGCAGAATGTTTTGGGAGATCGTCGGCTGGGCTTTTGCCTCGTTCTGAGCCTTCGCCTTGGCGATCATCGCCTGCACATCCGCGGCCGAACGGTAAGTAACGTCGGGCTGAGGTCCTCGCTGGGCCACGCCTACCGCTACGCCCAACGTGATAATCAAGCAGATACCGGCTGTACGCATAAGATCCTCCCTGTAACTTCCCAAGCATGCTAGCACAGCGGCGAACTGCTGTGCTAAATTAGAGGTTCCGCGCTTTGGCGTGCAGCTCCGTTCGGGCCGCTCACGCAAGCCGAGCGTAAATAGAATCAATCAAAAAGGAACGATTATGTACGCAGTCATTGAAACCGGCGGGAAGCAGTACCGCGTCGCTCCGGGCGAGGCGGTCGAGGTGGAAACGCTGCCCGGCGACCCGGGCGCGGATGTCGAATTCGATCGCGTGCTCGCGGTCGTGGATGGCGAGACAGTGACCGTCGGCAGCGCCGCATCTGGAGCGCGCGTGAAGGGTTCGATCGTGGCCCACGGCCGTGGCGAAAAGACCATCGTGTTCAAGTTCAAGCGCAAGAAGCAGTACAAGCGCACCATCGGCCATCGGCAGAACTTCACGCGCGTCAAGATCAACGAGATTACGGTGTAGTCATGGCACATAAAAAAGGTTTAGGCAGTTCTAAAAACGGCCGCGATTCGAATGCGCAACGCCTGGGTGTGAAGGTGTTCGGCGGCCAGGTAGTCACCGGCGGATCCATCATTGTGCGCCAGCGCGGCAGCCGCATCAAGGCAGGCAATAACGTCGGCATGGGCAAGGACGACACTCTGTTTGCGAAGGTCCCCGGCATCGTCGAATATCGCGATCGCGGCCGGCTCGGGAAATTCGTGTCGATCCGCGCAGCCGAATAGGCCACGCAACTGAGTAGCTTCGAGTCCCGCGCAGCCTCGCGCAAGAGGCATCCGTGTTCATAGACGAAGTCAAAATCCTGGTGAAAGCCGGTAACGGCGGCAACGGTTGTCTTGCGTTCCGGCGCGAGAAATACGTTCCGCGCGGCGGACCCAGCGGCGGCGACGGAGGCCGCGGCGGCGACGTGATTCTCGTTGCGACGCAGCACGACAACACTCTCCTTCGTTTCCGCTTCAATCCCGAGCACTCCGCCGAGCGCGGCCGCCATGGCGAGGGTAGCAATCGCAAAGGCCGCGATGGCGCATCGATCGAAGTCCCCACGCCTGTGGGAACGATTGTCTACGACGCCGATACTGGCGAGCAGTTGCACGACTTCACCACGCCCGGCGATCGCTTCGTCGCGGCTCACGGAGGACGCGGAGGACGCGGCAATGCACGCTTCGCAACCTCGACGCACCAGGCTCCCACCGAGCACGAACCCGGGTTCCCAGGCGAAGAGCGCAGGCTCCGGCTGGAGCTGAAGCTGCTCGCGGACGTCGGCCTAGTGGGATTTCCGAATGCCGGCAAGTCTACGCTAATTTCGCGTATCTCGGCGGCGCGGCCCAAGATCGCCGACTATCCGTTTACAACCCTCATACCGAATCTTGGCGTCGTGAATGCCGGTGACGATCGCAGCTTTGTGGTCGCAGACATTCCCGGATTGATCGAAGGCGCGCACTTGGGCCACGGGCTAGGCATTCAATTCCTGCGCCATATCGAGCGGACCCGCGTGCTCGCTCATCTGGTCGACGTGTCCGAAGCCAGCGGCCGGGATCCGGCGCACGATTTCGAAGTAGTGATGGAGGAACTGCGCAGCTTCTCGGAGGACCTGGTCAAGAAGCCAATGATCCTGGTCGCGACCAAGATCGACGCCGCGCAAGACCCCACGCGAATCGAGTCGCTTCGCAAGCTCGCCCGCCGCCGCAAGCTGCCCTTCTTCAAGATCTCCGCAGTGACCGGAGATGGCCTGCCGGCGCTGAAACGCGCGCTTGCGGAAGCGGTCTTCGATAAACCCGAAGCCGCCTAAGGCTTTCCGAGCGACTCCAGCAGAGACTGCTTTTCGGGCGTGTCTTTGGCCTTGTCCAGGACGGAGCGGAGCCATTGCTTCGCGTCCGCGTCGGAACCGGTTGCGATCTTTTGAAGACCCGGGAGCGCGTACGCCAACAGTTGCTCGTTGCTCGGCTCGCGACTCCCGATTCCGGCCAGTACCTCGAACTCCTCCGGCGGAATCGCTGTCCGGCGGTCGAGCCCCGAATAGGCCTTACGGAGGGTGAATTTCTTCGCCGCGGCAGGACGATCGTAAATGCCAACGTAAGTTGCTTCGAAATCAAAACGCGGTCCCAGAAAATCGACGTCGAGAACCAAATCAATCGTCTCCACGCCGGCTGACTTGGTAAGCGCCGTGCGCGCGGAAATCGTCCGGCCCACATTCTCCTTTACATAGTGCTCGTTGCGGTTGGCCGTAAATGAGAAGATCGGCTCCAGATCGGGCTCGGTCAAATCGAACCAATCCTCAACCTCCTGCGTGAAATCGGCGTCGGGTTGAGAGCAATCGCTCGATATCTTGAGAATCGGTCTTCCGTCCACCTGAACAATTTCATGCCGGCGCGGATAACCATTGAACGCCGCCCGACGCTCGCCGGCGAAGCGCCAGTTTCCGTTGGCTTCGTGGAAATAGCGCAGATAAACGTCGTTTACGTTGAGCTGAGCGCCCTGGATGATCACGATTACCTGGTCCGGATTCCATATTGAGACAAGCTGAGCGGAGCAAGGATTTTCTTTCGTCTCCCCGCATGGCGGATCCTTCATCTGAGGTTCCTTCCCGCCGAGAGCATTCCACAATGCGTTCCAGTCGAAGGCCTGATGCGTCCGAATGTACATGGCGAGCGTCAGCGGGGCCTTCGCCGCCACGGCGATATCGGACTGCTGTGCGCTTTGAGCGGCGGCGATAGACGAAAGCAGCATCGCCGCGGCGAACCGAGACATTAAGGCTATTATGCTCGATATCGAGCCTTTCCCGCTCGTGTCCGCTCCCTCGCGGTTCGCTTTGGCGCGCGACAGCAAGCGGGAGGAGCTCACTTCTGCCGCGGGCCGTTAGGCCAGGCTAGGCTCGGGAGCCGGCTCCAGCCCTGCCGCGGCCGGTGGATTCCGGGCCCGCATCAAATCCTCTGCCGCTTTGGGTGAGAGCGGCCGGTGCAAGAAGAATCCCTGGCTCACGTCGCATCCAAGCGAGCGAAGGATCGCCAATTGGCGCTCCGTTTCCACGCCCTCCGCCACGACGGTCAAACGCAGATTGTGCGCCAGTCCGATAATGCCTCGCACCAGTGTCGCCGAATCGCCAGAGATCCGCTCCAGATCCTTAACGAAGGACCGGTCCACCTTGACGCAATCCACCGGCAGCGTCCGGAGTTGATTCAGCGACGAGTATCCGGTGCCGAAGTCGTCGATGGCAAACAGGATTCCCATCGCGCGCAGACGGCCGATCTGTTTCACGGCAGACTCGAGATTGCCAACCAGTTCGGTCTCCGTGACCTCGATTTCCAGCTTTTGCCCGGGAAAGCCGGTTTCGTTCAAAGTGGAGTGAATCATATCGGCGAAGCCAGGGTCGGCGAACTGCAGACCGCTAGCGTTGATGGCGATGCGCGGCACATCCAGTCCTGCCTTCAACCATGCGGCTCCCGTGCGGCAGGCGGTCCGCGTAACCCACTCCCCGATCCTGAGGATCAATCCCGCCTCCTCGGCGATTGGAATAAACTCAGCCGGAGAAATTCTACCGAGCTTGCGGTTGTTCCAGCGGAGCAGTGCCTCAAATCCTTCCAACTCGTCTTTGCGTCCGATCAAAGGCTGAAACACCAAACTGAGCTCCTCGTTGTCGATGGCTTGGCGAAGCTCCTGCTCAATTTCCAGGCGGCGGCTCAACGAATCCCCTAACTCCTGGTCAAACAGCAGGTAGGTGTCGCGGCCCAAGCGCTTGGCTTGATACATGGCTAGATCCGCGTTGCGCATTAGCCCGGCGGGATCCGAACCGTGCTCAGGAAAAACGCTGACGCCCGCGCTGGCCGAGGTTGTCACCTCATGCCCGTCGACGTTTAGCGGGACGCGAAGGTTCTTGATAATCTTGGCCGCGATCGTGCGAGCGTCGGCGCTGCTCTCCAGATCGCTTGCCATTACCAC
>Ga0335069_10013501_pt1 | contig 11466 bp, 8 predicted proteins | sample Lox_Sample_11_FD_206714 | JGI IMG/M metagenome (GOLD analysis project Ga0335069, IMG submission 206714) | Soil microbial communities from Loxahatchee National Wildlife Refuge, Florida, United States - Lox_Sample_1.1 | ecosystem: Environmental > Terrestrial > Soil > Wetlands | place: USA: Florida... | reverse complement strand
TGGAGTAGAGAGATCGCCGTTAAAATCAGGGAAGGCAAGTGATCGAACCACCCTACCGCCGAATCATCTCCCGCCAGCCTGAGGAGTTTGGAGAGGTTGTGGAACTGGAGTGCGGCCACAGGTTCCGGCTGATCGTAAACCGCACGGCGCTGCCCTGCACGCGCTGTGCTCCGTTCGCTCCCGAGATTGCGGAGCCTATCGAGGAGACGTGGTGGGAGCGGGTGAAGGCGTGGTGGCGGTCACACTTGGCTGAATACGACTCGGCAGGAACCTTGATCCGCTGGCGTAAGCGACGTGGAAAAGTGGGCTAGTGGACCAATCCTTGACATAAATGGAATAAGGGAAGTAGAATCAGGGCGTTGAGCATTCTGCTCGGCCCCGCGCGAATCCGCGCAACCTTACAAGGCAGACACCCTCTTTGTCAAGAAACTCCGTCCGTGTTACCGATGCCCTCGGTGCGACCATTTCCAGGACCTCTGAAAAGCGTGCCATCGTCATGATTTCACGAGGCATAGCGCGAAGACGGGGTTCTGCGATTGAACTGATTGAAGACGACCATCGCGTTCAGCAGCATCGTAGAAAGAGTCCACCGCATTATGTGAACGGCGACGGCATGGCTACGCTGGCGGGGATCAAAGGACTTCCGGTCGCAGGAGATGTAATCCGCCTAATCGCTGGGAAGCGGCCTACCCAACCAGTGCGCGATTTTCCGCGCGTTACGCTGAGCGTCACTACTCTGCCGATGCACCTTTGGTGATCCTATGCCTGCCCCGTCCAAGGCGATGCAGGAAGCCGCCGCAATCGCCCTTCACGAGCCGTACAAACTGAAGAAAGAAAATCGCGGAATGCTCTCGATGACGAAAGAGCAGCTCCGCGAGTTTGCCTCCACCCCAACCAAAGACCTTCCGTACCACATCAAAAAGTCCTGATGGCGAATAAAGCCAAGACCGCGCCGCGTCCGCAGCTTTCCTCCGTCAACGCCACCTACGACCGGGAGACAAAGCAGTGGACCCATATTCCCCCGTCGCTGGATGACGTGCAGGAAGGGCGCTGCAAGTGGCGCTATATCTGGTGTGCGGGCTTTGATACCGACGAAAAAGGGGTCAAGCACTATCACCACAACGAGTGCATCCCCTGCCACTGCCCACCGGGGCCGCAGATCCAAGCCCTCCAGAGCCGCGCCCGTGAGATCGCATTATGGGGTGGTCGCGGGTCGAGTAAAAGCGAGTCTACCTTTGCTTTCTTGACTTTAGGTAATTCTCCCGGTAATTACGACCGGCTGAACATGCACCCCGCCGACCATTCGTACCTGAATTGTGCCGACTACTGTGCGCTGGTCATCAGAAAAAACGCCAAGGATCTCAGGAACTACTTCGAGCGTGCCAAGCGGTATTTCTCCATGTTCGGCGGGGTCCCCACGATGGAACCGATGGGCTTTACCTTCCCAAGTGGGGCGTATTTCATTCTCGACCACATGGCGGATGGGGATGCGTGGGAAAAGTATCAGGGTCCTGAATGGACGCGGATGGTGATTGAAGAGGCTCCGCAGATCGGCAACGAGACGCATTACCTGAAGCTCATCGCAGCCTGTCGCACTTCCAACCCCGACATGCTTCCACAGATTATGCTCACCGCCAATCCGGGCGGCGTCGGTTGGCCGTGGTTCAAGGCTCGGTTTCTTAACCCTGGAGGTAAGCGGATTCCCTCGAATCGGGTTTACACCGATCCTTACAGTGGCAAGACGCGCATCCACATCATGAGCACGGTGGATGACAACCCTGTGCAACTTGCAAAGGGCTACGACAAGGATCTGGACTCCTACCGGGCTTCGGATATGGCGCTGTACAAGCAATGGCGCTTGGGCGATCCTGACGCCGTTGCTGGACAGTTTTTCGAGATGTTCCGCGAGAAGCGCAATCCAAGCGAACCAGAGAACGCCTGCCACGTCGTAAAACCTCATTCTCTAGATCCGTACTGGCCTCGCGCCATCGGTTGCGATTGGGGCTACTCTCACCTTTCCGCCGTAGAATGGGGTTGCTGGCATCCGAAGCGGCAACTCCACATCTACCGGGAATTCACGGCCAATAGATTGGGGGCGGTCGAGCTAGGAGCGGAGATAGCCCGTCGCTCACTTCCAGATTTGGAACACATGGCCGTCCCCCACTTAAATCTATTCCTGTCGCACGATGCGTTTGCGCGGGAAAACGACCGTTCCACGGAAGCGGAAGAAATCCGCGAAGGAATCAACCGAATCATCGGGAAAGATGCCGCTTTCGTGTTCTCTCCCAGTGAGGAAGAACGGCTAATGGATCACGATACCTCGTGGGAAGCCGTCAAGCGCCGCGCCCAGGCGCAACGAAAGAAAACGGTCATCACGATCATCAACGCGGGTCGCCGCCGCCGTGCCAATTTCAACATGGTTCGGGATTACATGCGCTGGACGCCGATCACCGGACCATCGGCGCAGTTCAATTTGGAAGTATATCGCGCCATTTTGGAAAACGATGGAGCGCTGGCCGCTCTCGAATACGAAAAGAAGTGTCAGGCATCTTCTTCTGAAATTCTCCCCATTCTTCAGATTCATTACGATGCCGATGCCAAGGATTCGCGCGACCGGGGATGTGAAAAACTGATCGGCGCAATTCAGTCGGGGGTGGAGAAGGAAACCGACCGGGAGGAACTGGAGAAAGCAGAGGGTGACGACCCCATTGATGCCTTGGCCTATCTCGTTGGGAACTTCCCCTTTGCAGAGGGCATGGTCCCGCGAGAGGAAGAGATCCGGCGCAAGATCGTAGCTATTCGGGAGAAGAATCCCGGAGTGGATATGAACGGTCTGATTATGTCGGCACGGCGTATTGAACAACAACATCGGGAACGGTCTAGCCACGGGTTCAGTTTTGGGCGGTTGGCTGGTCCGACTGGTCGCCGGATGCGGAGGGCGGGCTAATGGCGTTGCAGTTCAAAAGCCTGCTGGCAATGGTGAGGAAGCCCTACTTTGGAATCGTTCCGATGTTTGCTCCGAACACGGATCTATCTTGGATTCCGAGTGTAGGGTACACGCAAATCGCCGCCGCCAATGCTGCGGAAACTCCTGACGGGGTTAGGACCACTTTCACCTTTCCCAATCCTCCGCAGTACATCATCTACAACGGCCAAACCCTTGTAGCGGTGACGGACTTTACGGTAGTTGGGAATGTAGCAACAATGCCAACCGCCCCTGAAACGGGTGCGGATTTTTACGGGTGGGTCTGATATGGGTCAACCAAAAATCTATCCTCCCAAGCAGTTAGGACAGGCAGGGGCCACGTCAGGGCAGGGATTGTTGTGGAATGGCTCTCAGTGGGTTCCGGCAGCGGTCAACGCGACTCAATTGCAGGGACGCAACGTCGCGGCGACGGCCCCGACGAACGGGCAGGCGCTTGCATGGAACTCCGGGGCAAGCGATTGGGAACCGACCACCATCACAGCATCCGGGGCACAGATTCCCTACGCAAATAACTATCAGTTCTCAATTTCGGCGGCGTCCATCGGATCTCCCACGCTCACGGCGGGATCGAACACCATCACTCTGACGACCACCTGCCCGCTTGGGGTGAACGGCACAGACTCGAACCATTATCTGTACATTTCTGGTGGCACCAGCAAGTCCATCTCAGCGATCTCCAAGGCGAACCCCGCTGTCGTAACGAGTACGGGTCACGGATTAGTGATCGGCAGTCATCCGGGGGTGACGATCACAGGGGCGACTGGAACGGGATGGACAGCCGTAAACAGGCTTTGGTACGCCACAGTCATTGACGCCAACACGTTCTCAATCCCTGTGGACTCCACCGGGTTTGGGACGCTTGGCGGAACGATCACCTTCACCATCGCGGAATCGGTACTCATCACAGGCGGAACGGCGGTGTCCAACGTTCTCGGTGGCACGCTGATATTCACCTGCGTCAACGCTCATGGCGGCGCGTTCACCATTACCAGCGCGACGGCTGGATTTCAGGAAATGATTAACGTTGGGACGGCGGCATCCATCAGTGGGATGTTCAGCTTCGATCCATCTCAGTTCTACAGTTTTCACGCGGGGGTCACATGGCCGGATAACGGAGGTTCGTATACGCTTTGGGGGCAGAATCCGATGTCGTTCTGCATCCAGAAAGCCTACGACTTCGTGAACGGCAATCTATTCGACCACGCAGGAAACTCCAATTTCAATTACGTGGTTTATGACTCGTGCGGAATCACGACCCTCTCCACAAATGCCTCTGGTGCGCTCATCAACTTGCGGTGCATTTTCAAGGTCTCGAATTGTAGGATTGGCGGCGGATACGACGACATCGTTCTCAACGGAACTAGTGGCGAGATCCTCAATTGCTATTTCGGCAGCGCTGTTCATGCCTGTATTGTTCTGCAACAGAGCGGCGGATCGGTATGCAATGACGTTCGGATTTGCGGCGCAACGATGTTTGCGGGGAACGCGTCTTACGGAATCTTGGCGTTGGCCTGTGACGGGCTTACGATCAGCGATATCAACGCCAGCGGATCGGCTAATGCCATTGTCTTTCAACCTCCAAATGATGGTGTAAGCTACTGCGCATCGATAACGATTTCTAGTGTGTTTTGGGATGTTCCATCGGCCGGAGGAATTGTTTGTATTCAAACCAATGGCGCCATCGGTGGAGTTACGGTTACTGGGTGCCGGTTCAACGGAGGCCCCGATTCGTCGCATCAAACCACGCAGTTCTCCCTCTATGACTTTGGATCGCGGAGCGGTTCTGGACAGTTGTACGAAATTTCGGTAGTCAATTGCTTCGCTGGATACGCGCAGACGCATGGATTCACGGCGCAGAATTCCTTGGTATCGAACTCGCAGATCAGTTTTACGAATTGCCAGTCTGTCGGGAACGGCGGCGATGGGTTCCACGGTTCTTTCGGCGGCAGTGTTCTGATGGACGGGAATATATCCGATTCCAACACAGCCTACGGATTTAATTTCACGAACTGCCAAAACGTCAGTATTACAGGCGGGCAGGCGCTTGGCAATGGCACAGCGGGCATCAATCTTTCAAGCAACATTAACTTAGTGGTAGCAAACGTCCACGGCAACACGGACACACCAACCACCGTAGCGGCGGCTTCTTCCATCAGTGCTGTGTTTTCTGATCTCCTGATTCTGACCGCGGGAGCGGGAACGATCGACTCAATCACCAATATCTTCGCAGGCCGGGAATTGTGCGTTCTGAATAACACGGGAGGGTCTTTGTCGATCAGCGCTGCCGGGAATGTAGCCGCTTCGCATACCCTCGGGAATCTAACCACGCTGTATCTGATCGCCACTGACCTTGGCAGTGGACTGAAGTGGTACTAAAGGAGATTTTGTTATGGCGATGAAACCTCATGGAACGGCGCTCGTGATCGGAATCAAGCCGGGTGGACCGCCTCCGTTGAGTGCTCCGGGACATAAGCCCGAAGCACCTCCGCAAGATGCTCCACAGCATGACGAGAGCGCGGAAGGGGCCAAGGCATCTCCTGATGAAGTCGGATTTCACGATGGCAGCGAAGTCTGCACGAAATGTGTCCACTACGATGCACAGAGCAACAACTGCGAACGCTGGAACTTCCCCGTTGGCGAAAATCCCGATGGAGCGTACTGCCACGCTTTCAAGGCAGGCAGCGACAACGAATCTTCTGAAGGTTCCGATTATGGGGACCATGGCGATCAAGGCGAGAGCGATTACCAATGATCTGGTTTCTGTCGTTATTTAGTTCGTTCCGCGAGATTCTGGAAAGCCGCGACCAATGGCGTGAGAAGGCGACTCACCTCACGAACGAAACCGTGCGACTGCAAGCAGAGAACGAAACGCTCCGGGAGCGTGTGGCTGTATCGGACGCCCGCGTCACCGAGTTGACCGACAAGATCATCAATGCCGGAGATGCGATGGCAGTACGGGCCTTGGGGCGTCCCGCGTTTACCAAGACAAATCCCGGCCCCCCGCCTGATCGTAAGCCCGTGGATCAGAGTTCGCACAAGATGCTCGGGAGCGCCGCCGCCCGTCAGATGACGCAGGAATTCTTTCAGGATCTAGCCAAAAAATCGGGCGTGGCTCCTGAAGTCAAGAACTGATGTTTCCCAACGACAGCATCAATCAGAACGACAATCTGAACGACAACGCGCAGCCGGAAACGGCAGCGGGTCCCGATCTATCGAATGTGACGCCAGATCAAGTGTTTCAGCTTCTCCAGAAGGAGATTGAAACCCTCCTCGTGAAGCGCTGCGATGTCGAGGTAGATTTTGAGAAGACCTGGCAGTTGATGCGGCTACGCAAAGCCGATCTCTACTATCGCGGGCTTCAGTTCCTTTACCCCACCTATAACGGAGGATATGTCGATTGGTCTTCGGTCGGGACACCAAGCGCCAGCGGTGGGGATGGGTCCTCAATGGACTCGCAGGGGATCTACGACTACAACATTGACATCGTTCAGTCTTACGGGAAAAAGTACTACGCCACTCTCGGGATGCGGCCCTACTACAACGTCAAGGCGGTTCCCGATGATCCACAGAGCGAACTGGACCGAAAAACAGCACAACAGTACGATCTGATTGCAGGATGGGTGAAGCCCAAGTGGAAAATCCGGGTCAAGAATATCGAGATGTTCTACTTGCAATACGTCGGCGGGACGGTGTATCCGTTCGTAACCTATGTGGCGGATAAGGATGTGTTCGGGGAGGACGAAGTTCCCCAAATGGGGACCAAGCAGGTTCCCGATCCGGCGACGGGACAGATGATCGAAGTTCCCGATCCGGCTCCTCCCAAGAAGTTCCCCGCATCTGGTCCAGTGCTGTACCTGCTTTCTGGAGATACCGTCACGACGCCGTTCTACGTGCGCGACTTTAACAAGTGCCCCTATCTGCTTTACGAATACGAAGAGAATCAGGGCAAGCTGCTTCAGATGTTCGGTAAGGTTTTGCGCGACCGCATGAACTCTGCGGGTGACCTTGGATCAGCGGAAAGCGGGATCGTCCACACGCAGGGGAAATTGACGCGGCAGTCCGAACAGTCTTTGACTGGCATGTATCGGCAAGGCGCGGAAAATACATGGACCTATTCCCGGTATTGGTTGGCTTCCTCGATGTACGAATTTGTGCAGGACGATAGCCTGCGTCAGATCATGTACTCGAAGTTTCCCAATGGTCTGAAAATCTCGCGGGTGGAGGGGGTGGTCTGCAAACTGGAAGACGAAGCCCTGACCGAGTGTTGGGGAGCCGTAACCGCCGCGCCGAGTAAAACGATCTATACCGATCCGGTCTGCTGGTCGATTCTCGGAAATCAGGACGCATGGAACGATCTCTACAACATCAAAATCGCCAAAGAAGAACGCGGATTACCTCAAGCCATTGCCGACGCCGACCTGATCGACACTGACGATCTCAACCGTCGCCCGTATCTTCCCAAGGAAGTGATCTCTGCCAAAGCAGAATTCGGCGGGTCTATTCGAGACGCCATTTGCCCTCTCCCGACTCCAAATAGCGACGACGGGTCGTCCAGCGAGTTACTTGACAGGCTCCAGGCGAACACCGAATCGCAACTTGGGACGCTCCCAGTGGTCTACGGGGCTGCTGGCACACAGGAAACCGCTGCGGGGCAGCGCATGGAGTTGTCTCAAGGATTGATGCAGTTGAGCGTGCCGGGTGAGTTAGCGGCTGATGGATACGTGGGAATATTTACCCGCGCCGTCAATCTGATAAAAAAGTATGCTCCACAGGGATTCCGGGTTCCGGTCCCCGATGACAAAAGTGGAAAGACCAGCGAAATGCTGGATCTTGACTCGCTGCGAAGTGGTAAGGCTCACTTTGAGTCGTCGCCGTCCACTCCGATGTCGTACAACGAGAAAGTCGAACAGGCGAACAAGATCATCCAAGAAAATCCCGCTCTAGCCGAAGCGATGGGCTTCCATGCCCCGCTGAGCGCGGCGGCATTGCGAGAGTTCCTAATGCCGGATATGCCTGAGATCCGGTCGCCCATTGAGAATGTGCGCGACAAAGTAATTGAGCGGATTCAGCAGTTGGTCCAACAGGAGCCTATTCCGGGACCGCTGAATCCTGATGGATCTCCGGGGCCAATGCAGCCGTCGATTCAGCCGGAAGATTATGTGGATGATCCCGCTCAACACGCGGAGATCACACGCGAATGGTTGAACGACGCTCCCGGAAGAAAACTCGCCAGCGATCCGCAGAGAATGGCGAATTACCAGAACGTAGTGGCCTATGGTCTTCTGTGCGCACAGAAAGCCGTTCCGCCTCCTCCACCGCCTGAGCCGATGAAGCCGCCGAAGGTGAGTGTGAGTTTGAAGGGCGAAGATTTAGGCCCGCTCGGTGTATCCCAAGCTGTAGCGGGAGACTTCGGCTCGATTCAACCGGGGCCGGGTGGTCCAGGAACACCACCTCCGAATAGCGGTCCAGTGAGTCCCGTGGGACCGGGTGGGCAGAATGGACCGCCTCCCGCCAGCCCGCAAAGCGCTTTAGCACAGCCCGGTCCTCCGGGTATGCCTCCGGCAAATGGAGCTATGCCCGAACCGCCGATGCAGATTCAGTAAAACTCCAGAGGAAATCGGAGAAACCCAACCATGCCAGAAGCCGCTGTAATTGAAACTCCCGCCACGTCTAGTCCAGCACCCGCAACGGGTGGCGGATTCGACGCTGCGCTTGACAGATCGTTTGCCGGAGCCGAAAAGACCACCGCCGCGATGGATGCCCCCGGTGGCCCTCCCGCGCTCGGTACTCCCGGCGAGGGAGAACAGCCCCCCACTGCTCCCGAAGTTGTTACCGCCGATGCCGTTCCTACCGAAACCGCCGCTGTTGCCGAAGAAGGCGAACAGACTCCGGTGGTGGAAGAGGAACCTGATCCGTTTGCCGAAGAAATCAAGCCGGATTCAGTTTCGCAGGACGGTCGCCGCCTATTTTTCAACAAGGCCAAGGGCGAATTGCTCATGGCCGACCGCAAGGTTCTCCAGCAGGTCCGCGCCATTGATCCCACATTCTCGCCCGAAACCTATCAGGAGAATGTCGGTCGGGTGATGGAACTCGACCGGATGTTGAACGATTTTTCGTCGGGTGATCCTCAACGGGTAGCGCAGGTAGCGGATCAATTTCTCAATCCGACGACCAACCCGGAAACCGCCGTGGCCTTCATGGACAACGCCATGATGAAGGCGGCACAGCATCATCCGCAAGCATTTCAGCAGGTGCAGAGCAAACTGCTCCACACCCTTGCAAACACGTTTGTCAACAAGTATCGGCAATCGGGGAGCGCCACCGATAAGGCACTCGCGCAGAATCTTCGCTGGCTTGCCAACGGCGCTCCCGCGAACCCTCAAGCTGGACTGCATTACGATGATCTGGACGGGACCGCGCAGCCCGTGCAGAACCCGCTGGCCGCAGAAAAGGCAGCATTCGATCAGCAGGTTCAGCAGTACAATCTTCAACGCAATCAGGAGAAACAGCAACGGCTGAACGCATTCGTAACGAGTGCGGAAACCGAAGCCAAATCTCAAGTCAAACAGGCAATCGATTCCGCGTTGGGCATCATCCCGGCAGAAGTCAGGACAGCCCGCGCGAACGATTACAAGCACGCCGTTCGGGATCTTCAAGATCAATTTGAAGAGGCAGTTAAAGCCAACCCGATCTACGACCGCCAATACAAGGCGCTCGTCAGTGGCTTGTACGCCAATCCAACCGACGCATCGAAAGCGGCGTTGGTTAAATTCGTCCGTCAACATGCGGACGCTTCCATTGGAAGGATGAAAAAGGAAGTCATCGGGCGCTTCACGTCCACGGTCAAGCGAAATGCGGACCAGTTGACACAGAAGTACGAAGACAATTCCAAGCGAGTCGAGCCAGGGGGCGGAAACAACAACCCTGTCCATCGTGCGACGGTTGCTCAGAAATTGAACGACCCGAACATGTCATGGGATGACAAGTTGAATATGGTTTTCAACCCCAACCGCCGATAGCCCATCCGACCCATCCCCGTTTTTAGGAGGCAACCATGCCTACCCCTTCTGTATCCGATATTTTGACCGTCAACATGGAAGTCGTGCGGCCCGATCTGCCCGCGCTCTATGAGGCGATCTACAAAGACACTGCTTACTCTCTGCTCACCAAGGGCGGCGAAAAGCACAACATTTCCAAAACTCCGAACGGCAACGACTTCCGCATCCCGCTGAAGATCCAGCCTCCCGGCGTGTATGCTGCCCTCAACCTTGACGGCGGCGCATTCGCGCAGGGAAGCTCGTTCGTCACCAAGCAGATGTACCAGACGTACTTCCCCACGCAGATGGCGATCAAGATGACTGAGGAGCAGATCCTAACCACAGATAAATCCTCGCTCTCCGTGTTCAACATCTGGAAGGAATCGATGCGCGAAGGCCTGCCGAACTTTCAGCGCTACAACGATATCTCGTTTCACAACATCACCGGCAACCAAGGGCTTATCGCACTGGCTACCAACTGGGTGCTCGGCACGTTGACCTACACGTTCGATTACGAGTTCGGCGCAAACCTCCTGCAAGTCGGGATGCCCGTCGAAATCTACTCCAACGACCTTCTGACGCAGCGCACTGCTGGTTTGGCCCCCGGTTCCCTACCGTACATCAGCACCATCAACAAGCAGGCCAAGACCGCGACCCTCGCCAACATCGGATCGGTCACGGGCATGGCGAACACCGACTACCTCGGACTTCCCGGCGCCGGTTCCACCCCCACGTGGCTCAATGGCCTGTACTACTTCCAGAGCACGGCAACCTCGGGCAACTTGCTCGGCCTCTCGCGCAGCACGGTTCAGGAATTGATCGTGCCCAGCGTGAACGCCGCAGGCTCCCTGGTTCCCCTTCACGGTACGCTGCTGAAGTCCCTGATGCGTCAGCGCATCGGCACCTACCCCAAGAAACTCCGGGGCCTCATCACCGACGCGCAGGCCGCTCAGATCGTCAATCTCGGCATCGCCATCAGCGAACACCAGCGCGGCGCAGCCGACACCGCTATTGATCCGGTCCCCGCCTACGACGACAACATCAAGTTCTCGCAGGTGAACCACATGATCGACATCCACGCCAGCAAAAAGCGCATCGAGTGGCTGGACCTCGACTTTTGGGGCCGCGTCTACCTCGTCGAACCCACCTTCTACAAGAGCCGGGGCGACGGACGCATGGTGTTCGAGGTGCGGGACTCCACAGGCGCGGTTACAACGGCATGGCAGTTCTTCCTCTATGCAGCGGAGAACTTCTACAATGTCAAACCGGCTAACTCCGGCTTTATCTATAACTTAACTGTTGATCCGAACTTCCAGTAAGTAGTTACCGACTGGTATATTGTTGCTACCGATTGTGCTAAACTATCGGCATGCAGCAGCACAGAGTAACCCTCAATGGACTTGAAGTATCGGAGATTTACGGCGTCCCAGTTAAGGCGGCGGG
>Ga0335069_10013500_pt1 | contig 11466 bp, 7 predicted proteins | sample Lox_Sample_11_FD_206714 | JGI IMG/M metagenome (GOLD analysis project Ga0335069, IMG submission 206714) | Soil microbial communities from Loxahatchee National Wildlife Refuge, Florida, United States - Lox_Sample_1.1 | ecosystem: Environmental > Terrestrial > Soil > Wetlands | place: USA: Florida... | reverse complement strand
TGGGAACGGGTGGGAAGATCGCGCTGGGGTGCGGGTGCCTGGTCCTGGCGGCGGGCGCAGTGACCATGGGCGTCGTCGTCTACGGAACCTACTGGGCGAAGTCGAAGGTCGCCCAGGTCACCGGCGGGCTCGACAAGATCAGCGCCAAGAGCAGCCAGATCTCCGCTCTCGAGAAGAAGGCGAACGCCAACCCCTACACCGCGCCGGCCGACGGAGTCGTCCCGGAAGCGCGCCTGGTGAAGTTCCTGGAGGTCCGCAAGCAGGTCTACGACGTGTACGATCGTTTCCAGGCGGACATCAAGGAGCTGGAGCGAAAGCAGAAGGCGCGGGGCAGCGAGCAGGCCTCGTTCTCCGACGCCCTCAGCGGAGCCGGCAAGGTGGCGCAGATCTTCGGCGACGTCCGCCTGGCGCAGGTGCAGGCCCTGGCCGACCTGGGCATGAGCGAGCAGGAGTACCGGGACATCCAGATGGCGGTCTACAAGAGCGCCTGGGCCGCCGAATCGCAGAAGCAGTCCGGCAAGACGCCGTCCGAGGCCCTGGCCGAGGCCAACCGGCAGATGCAGGAGTCGATGCGGACCGGCCTCGAGGCGGCCCGGCAGCAGGGCGTCTCGGTGCCCGCCTTCGACGAGAAGCAAGCCCAGGAATCGCAGAAGCAGATGGCCGCGGCGGCGAAGGCTCTTGAGGTGCCGACGGCCAACGTGGCCCTCTTCCGGAAGTACGAGGCGGACATCAAGAAGTACGCGATGACCGGCCTCGAGCTGATCGGCCTGTAATCGCGGCGGCGCTTCAGAGGCGCTCGAGCAGGAGCGAAGCCGCCACCCGCGCCCCGTCCAGCCGCGGCGGGTCAGGCCAGGGCAGCGCCAGCACCCGCCCGAGCGCCGCCCCGACGCGTCCCTGGCGGAGGTCGGCGTTCGCCAGGTGGACCGCCGGAAGGTAGCGCGGCATCTCCTGGACCATCACCGGGTACTCCGGGAAGTCGCCGCGCTCGGTGTAGACGAGGCGGGTGCGCGCGCCGATGCAGTCGCTCACGATGCCGTAGCCTGGCTTGGTGACGACGACGTCGACGGCGCCGACCAGGTCCGGGTAGTCGAGGCCGCGCGAGCGCAGCGCAGTGCCGTCGAGCGACCGGACCCCGTCGGCGCCGCCGCCCGCCTCGAGGCCGGTGACCAGGAACTGGAAGCGCGGGTCGGCGAACGAGGAGGCGCGCAGCCCGGGCAGGCCGATCCCGCCGAACGACAGCAGCACGGCCGGGCGCGGGTCGAGGCCCAGTCGTTCCCGAGCCTCGGCCCTGGCCACTGCCGGCCGCCGTGCCACCATCGGCAGCGGCTCGATGCGGCGGAACGCGCGCAGGTCGCCGGCGAAGGGCAGCCGTAGCAGGAGATCGGCGTCGGCGTAGGCGGCTCTGGCCCAGGCGGCCGCCGGCTCGAGCGCCGGGTGACTGCGGGCCAGATGGTCGTAGATCCAGTCCCAGGAGAAGTTGCCGAGCGCGATGGAGGGGACACCGGCCGCCGCGGCTGCCGCGAACGCCAGCGGAGGGATGTCACCCAACACCAGCCGCGCGCCCGCGCCCTGCAGCCAACGCGCCTCGGCTGCCACCAGCTCGTCCCAGCCGACCCTGTAGGCCCGCCAGGCAAAGGCCGTGCCCTCCTCGTCGATGACCAGGGCGTCCTTCTGCACGAGCCCGACGTCCGCGGCCACCCGCCGGACCGCGAGCGGCGGCGCGATCACCTCCTCGAGGAGGAAGGCCGGCGCGGCCGTGGCTGCGACGATCGGCAGGCGGGGCGCCATCTCTCGAACCACCCGCAGGACCTCGGCGGTCCGGGTGGCGTGTCCGAAGCCGTGGCCGGAGACGTAGACGGCCAGCATCAGATGGGTCTCGTCCGCGTCGGCACCGGGCCAACGTACTACACGAAACGCGGACCTGTCGGCAAACCGGACCCTCGGCCCCGACCGCCACCCGGCGATGGGTCATCCGCACCATGGAGGGACCGGCGGCAAGGCGAGGATCATTCGTCTTCCGCGGGCGTCGCGGCAATCCGACACGAACGCAGGAGGCCAGCGTGAGCAACGTCGACTCCCGCATCCGGTCGTCAGCCGACCGAGGGCGAGGGCAGAGACAACGTGCGCCCGGCGCGCGCGTTTGCCTCCTGCTGCTGCTGGCGTCGCTGCCTGCGTGCGGCAAGGGAAGCTCGGCAGGTCCCCCCGCGGCAGCCGTCGAGGTGGTGGCGGTCAGGGTGGCGCCGCGTGACATGCCGGTCACCTGGGAGTTCGTGGCGCAGACCCAGAGCTCCCGCCAGGTGAACATCCAGGCGCGGGTCAGCGGCTTTCTCGAGAAGCGCACGTTCGACGAGGGCACCATGGTCCGGGAGGGACAGGTGCTGTTCCTGATGGACACCCGGCCCTTCAAGGCGCAGCTCGACGCCGAGACCGCCGCGCTCGCCAAGCAGCAGGCCGGCCTCGAGGTGGCGAGGGCGGACCTGGAGCGCACGAAACCGCTGGCGGCGCAGGCCGCGCTCTCCCAGAAGGACCTGGACGACGCGACCGGCCAGTTCCACGCCGCCGAGGCGGCGGTCGAGGGCGCGAAGGCGAGGGTCGAGACCGCCCGCCTCAACCTCTCCTACTGCACGATCGCATCCCCGGTTACCGGGGTGGCCGGTGCCGCCCTGCAGCAGGAAGGCGCCTATGTCAGCCCGCAGAACAGCCTGCTGACGACGGTGGCCGCCCTCGATCCCATCTGGGTCAACTTCAGCGTCTCCGAGAACCAGATGCAGGCCTACCAGGACCAGGTCGCGCGCGGCCAGCTGCGCGCGCCGAAGGACGGCACCTTCGCGGTCGAGGTGGTGCTGGTGAACGGGACGGTGTTCCCGCACCCGGGCCGCATCACCTTCGCCTCCCCTTCCTACAACGCCCAGACCGGGACCTTCCTGCTCCGCGCCAGCGTGGCGAACCCGGGCGGCGTGCTGCGGCCGAACCAGTACGTGAGGGCGCGCCTCACGGGCGCGCTCCGGCCCGGGGCCATCGTGGTGCCGCAGCGGGCCGTCCAGCAGGGTGCCTCGGGCCACTCCGTCTGGGTCGTCGACCACGAGGGCCGGGCCCAGACCCGGCCGGTGGTGGTCGGCCAGTGGGCCGCGGGCGACTGGCACATCAGCGAGGGCCTGCAGGCGGGTGAGCAGGTGATCGTGGACGGGACGCTCGCCCTGCGGCCGGGCGCCAAGGTGTCGCTGAAGCCCGCCCCGGCGGCGGCCGACTAGCGCGGGCGGCGAGAGCATGCTGGCCCGCTTCTTCGTGGAAAGGCCGATCTTCGCGGCGGTGCTGTCCATCGTTCTGTGCCTGGCGGGGCTGGTGGCCATGCGCGCGCTGCCGGTCGAGCAGTACCCCACCATCACCCCCGTCCAGGTGACGGTCAGCGCCAGCTATCCGGGCGCCGACTCGCGGACGCTCGCCGACTCGGTGGCGTCGCCGCTCGAGGCGCAGATCAACGGCGTCGACAAGATGCTGTACATGACCTCCGCCAGCTCCTCGACCGGCAACCTGACGCTCACCGTCTTCTTCGCCCTGGACGCAGACCCGGACGTCGCCCAGGTCCAGGTGCAGAACCGGGTGAACCTGGCCATGCCCCAGCTGCCCTCGGCGGTGGTGCAGCAGGGCGTGTCGGTGCAGAAAAAGTCCTCGCAGATCATGATGCTGGTCGGCCTCTACTCCCGGGACAGGCGCTACAGCGCCGACTACATCGCCAACTACGCCAACGTCCACGTGCTCGACGCCCTGAAGCGGGTGCCCGGAGCCGGCCAGGCCTCGATCCTGGGCGCGCCGGACCAGGCGATGCGCATCTGGATGAACCCCGACCAGATGGCGGCGCTGGGGGTCACCACCAGCGACCTCCAGCGCGCCGTGGCCAGCCAGAACGCCCTCTACGGCGCGGGCCAGATCGGCCAGAAGCCCACCGAGGGGCGCAGCGAGCTGACCGTGCCGGTGGTCACCCAGGGCCCCTCCAGCGACCCCGCCTCCTACGAGGGCATCATCCTCCGCGGTGGCCAGGGCGAGGGGGCCATCGTCCGGCTCAGGGACGTCGCCCGCGTCGAGAAGGGCCGGCTCGCCTACGTCATCGACGCCAAGCTGAACGGCCTGCCGGCGACCTTCGTGGCCGTCTACCAGCAGCCGGGGGCCAACGGCCTCGAGGTCTCGCGCGCCGTGCACGCCGCGCTCGAGGCCATGAAGCCGCAGTTCCCGGACGGCCTCGACTACGTGGTGTCTCTCGACACCACCGACTTCGTGCGGCTGTCCATCGACGAGGTGGTCACCACCCTGCTCGAGGCGCTGGCCCTCGTCATCCTGGTGGTCTACCTGTTCCTGCAGAGCTTCCGGGCCACCCTCATCTGCTCGGCCGCCGTCATGGTCGCCCTGCTGGGCACCTTCCCGGCCATGCTGGCGCTCGGCTTCTCGATCAACCTGCTGACGCTGTTCGGGCTGGTGCTGGCGATCGGCATCGTGGTCGACGACGCCATCGTGGTGATCGAGAACGTCGAACGCAACATGAGCCACCTCCACCTGCCGCCGCGCGAGGCGACGGCGCGGGCGATGGGCGAGGTCGTCAGCCCGGTGATCGCGACGGTGCTGGTGATGGCGGCGATCTTCGTGCCGGCCGCCCTGCTGCCGGGCACCACCGGCCAGCTCTACAAGCAGTTCGCGATCACCATCGCCATCTCGGTCGCCATCTCGGGGTTCGTCGCGCTCACGCTGACGCCCGCCCTGGCGGGGCTGTTCCTCCGCCACCCGGCGCCGGCGCAGCGAGGGCCCTTCGCCTGGTTCAACCGCCGGTTCGACACGCTGACCGCGGCCTTCGGCCGCGCCGTGATCCTGGTGATCCGGCGTACCGTCCCGGCCTTCGCGCTGCTCGCCGTGCTGCTGGTGGCGATGGTGCTCCTCTTCCGCGCCCTGCCCACCAGCTTCGTGCCGAACGAGGACCAGGGCTACGTGATGACGGCGATCCAGATGCCGAGCGGGGCCAGCCTCGACCGTACGGGAGAGGTCGCCGACCGCGTCGACGCCATCTACGCCCAGCTGCCCGGGGTGGCCGACCGCACCCAGCTCACCGGCTACAGCCTGCTCGACGGCGGGCTCAAGACCAACGCCGCGACCTTCTTCGTGACGCTGAAGCCGTACGACCAGCGCTACGCCTCGGCGGCCAGGGCACGTGCCGAGAACGCCCGCGCGGTGCTGCTCGGCCTCTACCGCCGGGGCCGCGCCATCGCGCAAGGGCTGGTGCTGCCGGTGGCGCCGCCGTCGATCCCGGGCATCGGCACCACCGGCGGGTTCGAGTTCTGGCTCCAGGACACGGGCTCGGGCGACCCGGCACGGCTCGAGCAGGTGGTCGAGCAGCTCGTGGCCCGCGCGCGGCAGCGGCCGGAGCTCTCCGGGCTGAGCTCCACCTTCCGGGCCAGCACGGCACAGCTGCGAGCCGACGTGGATCGGGAGAAGGCGGCGCTGCTGGGCGTGCCGATCCAGGACGTGTACAGCACCATCCAGGCCCAGTTCGGCGGCCTGGTGGCCAGCCAGTTCAATGAGTACAGCCGCACCTGGTGGGTGGTCCTGCAGTCGGACGCCCGCTACCGGCGGACGCCCGATGATCTCGCCCGCCTCTACACCCGGTCGAGCCAGGGACTGATGATCCCGCTGTCGGCAGTCGTCACCACCCGGTGGGTGACCGGCCCGGACCTGCTGCCCCACTTCAACGGCTTCCCCGCCGCCAAGGTGAACGGCAGCGCGGCTCCGGGCTACAGCTCGGGCCAGGCGATCGCCGCCATGGAGGCGGCCGCCCGCGAGGTGCTGCCGACGGGCTTCAGCTTCGCCTGGTCCGGGCTCGCCTTCGAGGAGCGCCGCTCGGGCAGCACGTCGGCGGCGGCCTTCGCCTTCGGCATCGTGATCGTGTTCCTGGTCCTCGCCGCCCAGTACGAGTCGTGGACGCTGCCCGGAGCGGTGATGACCGCCGTCCCCTTCGGCATCCTGGGCGCGCTCGTGCTCAACTGGCTGCGCGGCCTGGAGAACGACGTCTACTTCCAGATCGGCCTGCTGGTGCTGATCGGCCTCGGTGCCAAGAACGCTCTGCTCCGCGTCACCTTCGCGGTGGACCTGCGCCGGCAGGGGAGGTCGCTGATGGAGGCCACCATCGAGGCGGGCGAGCTGCGGCTGCGGCCGATCATCATGACCTCGCTCGCCTTCGTGCTCGGCGTGCTGCCGCTGGCGGTCGCCACCGGCGTGGGCGCCAACTCGCGCCACTCGATCGGGACCGGCATCATCGGCGGCATGCTGGGCGAGACCACCCTGGCCATGCTCTACGTCCCGCTGTTCTTCTACCTGTTCGAGCGGCTCACCGAGCGCCTGCGCGCACGAAGCCGACCGACCGCGCCGGAGCCGGCGCCGAGCCAGGCGGCGCCCACCGCCTCGGTCGGAGCCGACTCCGGGGAGGTGTGAGATGCGCCGGCCGCTCGCCCTGGCCCTCTCCACGCTCGCGCTCGCCGGCTGCATGGTCGGACCCGACTACCACCGTCCGCGCGTCGAGGCGCCGCCTCTCCTTCCCCACCAGCTCGCCGGGGCGGCGACCGGCGACGAGAGCCGGTGGTGGCAGAGGTTCGCGGATCCTGTGCTCGACGGGCTCGTCGCGGAGGCCCTGGCCCACAACAAGACGGTCAAGATCGCCGCCGCCAACGTGGACCAGGCGACCGCGGTCCTGACCCAGGTGCGTTCGCCGCTGTTTCCGCAGGCGAGCGCCGGGGCCAGCGGCACTCGCCAGCGTGGCAGCGAGCGCGGAGCGGTGCCGATCCCGCCCACCGTCCCCAACCCGCAGACCTCCTACCAGCTGCTGGCCGGGGCCAGCTGGGAGATCGACCTGTGGGGCCGGGTCCGCCGGCTGTCGGAGGCGGCCCGCGCCGACCTGCTGGCCACCGAGGAGGCACGCCGCGGGGTGATCCTGTCCCTGGTCGGCGCGGTGGCCAACACCTACCTCCAGCTGCGGGGCCTGGACGAGCAGCTGCTGATCGCGCAGCGGTCGCGCGAGGCCTACGCCGCCTCCGTGAAGCTGTTCGAGCTCAAGTTCGCCCACGGCATGGCCTCGGGCCTGAACGTGGCGGCCGCACGGATACAGGCGGAGACGGCGGCGGCGGCGGTCCCGCAGATCGAGTCGCAGGTCGCCCAGACCGAGAACGCCCTCTCGATCCTGCTCGGCCGGGACCCCGGCGCCATCCCGCGCGGCAGGTCGATCCGAGAGCTCGCTCTCCCGGCGGTCCCGGCCGGCATGCCCTCGGAGCTGCTCGAGCGGCGCCCCGACATACGCCAGGCGGAGCAGAACCTGATCGCCATGAACGCGCGCATCGGCGCGGCGAAGGCGCGCTACTTCCCCTCGATCTCGCTGACCGGCGCCCTCGGCCAGGCGAGCGCCGAGCTCTCGCACCTGTTCGAGGGGCCGGCACGCGTCTGGAGCTTCGCCGGGTCGCTGACCGCCCCGCTCTTCACCGCCGGCGCCATCTCCGGACAGGTCCGGCAGGCCGAGGCGGCGCGGACGGCCGCCCTGCTCGGCTACCAGGCCGCGATCCAGTCCGCCTTCGCCGACGTCGACAACGCGCTGGTCGCCCGGGAGAAGCTGGCGGAGCAGCTCTCGGCGCAGGAGCGCCTGGTCCAGGCCTCCGCCGAGTTCGCGCGTCTCGCGCAGCTTCAGTTCGACGGCGGGGTGGCCCCGTACACGACGGTGCTGCAGGCCCAGCAGCAGCTATTCCCCACCGAGCTGGCCGACGCCCAGCTGCGCGCGCTCCTGCTCGCCTCGTCCGTCAACCTGTACAAGGCGATGGGAGGCGGCTGGCTGGCCGACGCCGAAGCCATGACCCAGGCCTCGCCCCCGGTTGGAGGCGCGCCGCCCCGGCAATGACCCTGCGCCGCACCGCGGTCTAGGGGTAGATGCGGAAAGGCAGCACGGCCCCGCAACTTATGAAATGAGAATGAGTTACAGACTCGCTCACGAGACACTCCGCATCCGAGGTTGGCGCCAGGCGGGCGGTGCCGATCGCCATTCCTTTTGCGACCGCATTATCGCCCGCGCCGCGAGTGAGACCGCGCTGGACGGTGGCGAGCTACCGCCTGCCTCGTCGTCGCCGTGACCGCTTGAAGCGCTCCCTCCGCTCCCCGCGCGTGCCGCGAGGCTTCACGAAGTGGATGGGATACGGGAAAGGCAGCTTGCGCGAGAGCGCCTCGAAGGAGCCGAGGATCTCCCCCGTCGTCATGGCCGCGTAGTCGTCCTCGTGCCAGTAGACGAGCCCAGGGAAGGAGCGTCCAGCGTCGAGCCATGCCGCGGCGATCACGAGGAGGTCCTCGTCGTTGGTGACGAAGACGCGGCCATCCCTCGCTGCGTGTTCGAAGAGGACCGCGTCCGCGGTGCCCCCGGCGAAGGCGTCGATCGCCCGCACCACGTCCCAGCCGGCGGCGACGAGACCGTCGACGACCGCCTGCTGCACGTGGTTATCCGTGAAGACCGCGAACCCGCGGGCCACTACCGCGAGCGGCGGCGCTGCCGAACGGCGCGGCCCTGGTCGATGCGGATCCGAGCCACGAGCTTGCGGCCCTCGCGGATCGACGCCTCGATCTCCTCCGGATGGTCGTAGTAGTAGGCGAGCGCCGCGTGCACCTGAGCGAGCGTCAGCGGCACGGCGTACATGCGCAGCATCTCCTCAGGCTCGAAGCCGCGACGCCTTAGCCCGACGATGTCGAGCACGCGGATCCTCGTGCCGGCGATACATGCCTTGCCACCGCACACGCCCAGTGTTTTCTCGACGTGGGGATAGCCCACTGCCGCCCTTGCTGTCGCCGCCATGACGTCCATAGTCTACCGCCTCTCCCAGGTCCTGCTCGCTTCTCAGTCACTTTCGTCGGCTCGAGCCTCAGGGGCCTGGAGCGGCGGCTATCGCTCGCGCTCCAAGTGCGGGCGCAGCGGCAGACGCTCAAGGCGCGCCGGCTGTTCTCTCTCGACCAGACTCGAGACGCCGCGGCGGATAGCGGCGAGGTCATCCTTGCCGCGGGCGACTGCATCAGCGAGCCGATCCGGCGGGAGCCGCACGTCCAGCGGGACGATTCGCTGTTGGTCCGACAGCAGCGCCCTGAGGTTGAGTAGCGCCGCTTCCCTGGCCACATCGCGGTCACCGATGACGCGCAGCATGGCCGCGTACTCGGCGGCGTAGCGCCGCTGCAGATCGGCCGACCGCTCGATGTCCACCCTGGTCAGGGCGCCAGCGTGCCGGGGGGCTTGCTGGTCCTCCTCGCGCTTCGCTTCGGCGCCAACGGTGCGGTCTTCGCGACGCTCGTCCCTGCCTCGATTGCGACCGACCGCAGGCTCGTCGTCGCGCCAGAGCGCCAGCTGGCCACCTGGCCGGCCAGGAAGCCTCCGACCAGCATCGCCAGAAGCCCGAGGATCGTTCGCAGCCGGTCGCGCCTCCGCGTCTCGTTCCGGCGACGTGCGTCCGTCGCGTCCAGCCGAGCCACGGCTTGCGTCACGTCCTGAGTCGTCCGCACCGCGATCCTGGCGACCTCCTCGGCCAGGGCCGCGACTCTCTCCCCTGCTCGCGCCAGCTGGTCCCGCGCCATCCTGTCCAGGTACTCGGTCCGCGCCCTGAGCGCGGCCTCGCTCGGGGCCAGAAGCTCTCCCAGGCGCTCTTCCCGCACCTTCAGCTCCTCGGCCAGGCGTGTCAGCTCCTCGATGAAGGTCCGGACCTCGGCGGTCGCTTCCAGGAGTGCGACCGGCCCCGCGTTCTCGCTCGCCACCCTCATGACTGCTCCCCACCAGGTCCAACGCCGTCTCCGATCTCAGCCGCTCGATCCGCGTCTTGACCGGAGCGCGGTCCAGCAACTCGAGCGCGCCCTCCCGGACCTGCTCGCGCGACAGGACACGCGAGAGGGCTAGGCGGTCGTCCGTGTACACGCGCGCGTCCTTCACGGCCCGCGAGACGCTCACGTAGAACTGCCGCCGGTTGACCAGTTCCTCGGAATGGGACGTGTCGACCGTCAGGTAGGCACGCTCCCGCGAGAGCCCCTGGCTCCTGTGGCTGGTGAGGGCGTAGGCATGGTCGAGTGCCCTCGGCTCCGCCAGGTCCAGGCGGACACTTCTCCCGGCAACCTCGATCGTTGCCACGCCTCGCTCGGGATCGAGCTTCCGGATGGTTCCGAGAGTCCCGTTGGCGACGTCCAAGGCGCGATCCCGCTCCCGAAACTGGACCCGGTCCCCCACCGCGAAGCGCCGTCGCTCCAACCGAATCAGCTCGAACGCCCTGCGCTCCCTCGGATTTACGACGCGCGGGAGATGGCTGGCTTCGAGCTGCAGCCTCAGGAGGTTTCTTCGCTCATCGATGCTGATGACCCGAGCGCGCTCCCCCGCCTCGATCCCGTTCCCCGCACGGACGAAGCGCAGGACGTCGCCGACGGCGTAGGTCGAGGCGCGGCCCTTCTGCTCCCGCGTCAGGTCCCGCCTGACCATGACCAGGCTCTTCATGCTCCTGCGTTCGACCCGCCCCGCCTCGATCAGGGCCTCGCGGATGCGGCGGTTCAGGTCGTCTCGCTCGGCGTTCGTGGGCGCGATCACGACACCGCGACCGCCGTCCGCGATGAAGTCCCGCGCGATCGCCTCGTGCCGCAGGCGGGCGTCCGGAATCTCGACCACCCGCCCGGCCTTCTCGAGCAGCTGGACGGCTCGGTGGGCACCGCCTGCCTCGGAGGCGGCCAGAACTGTCTCGCGAAGCCGTTCGTCCGTCTGCCGTCGGATCACGTCGAGCCGTTCGGTCGCGAGACCGCCCCGGTCGATGAGGAGCGCGAACGGCGAGCCAGCCTCCACTGCACGGTGCTGCTGCCGGTCGCCGACGAGCACAACCTTGGCCTCTGCCTTCTCGGCTCGGTCGAGCAACTCCCTGGCCTGGTGGCTCGACAGGAGACCCGCCTCGTCCACGATCCAGAGCTGCGGCTGCCTCCCGGAGGCAAGTGGCTCCCTGAGTCCCGCCGCCACCGTCACGCTGGCGATACCGGACTCCCGCAGCAACTCCGCGGCAGTGCCTGTGGGCGCGAAGCCGCGCACTCTCCAGCCCCCCTCCTCGGCGCGCTCGCGCACGTAGGCCAGGACCCTCGTCTTGCCTGTACCGGCCATGCCTTCGACCGCGAGAACGCGATCCGAGGAGCCGAGGACGTGGCGCGCGACCCGGACCTGGTCCTCCCCCAGACCTCGGATCTGCGACGACACGGCGAGCGTTCGAGCGCGGCTTCGACCACGCTCCACCGCTCGGAGGAGGGCGCTTTCCTCCTCGATCGCCTGGGTCGTCGTCACCCTGGCAAGGACCGCATCCGACCGGTCGGCCACCACCAGGTCGTCGCGGACCAGGATGTCCTTCCTGACGTCGTCGATGGTGATACCGCTCTCGCGGCCCCGCGCGAGCGCCTCCCGCT
>Ga0335069_10013499_pt1 | contig 11466 bp, 6 predicted proteins | sample Lox_Sample_11_FD_206714 | JGI IMG/M metagenome (GOLD analysis project Ga0335069, IMG submission 206714) | Soil microbial communities from Loxahatchee National Wildlife Refuge, Florida, United States - Lox_Sample_1.1 | ecosystem: Environmental > Terrestrial > Soil > Wetlands | place: USA: Florida... | reverse complement strand
TGCGTGGTGTCCCTGGCCGAAAACGTGGAACAGGCCAGGAAGATCCTCGGGAAGAAGCAGGACCTGCCGCTGCTGAAATCGATCATCGTGATGGAAGATGACGTCGGCGCCGGTCCGGCGGCACCCGCGGGGTCGGGAGTCCAGGTCCTCACGTTCGGACAGGTCATGGATCTCGGCGGGCAGAAGCTCGCCGGCGACCCCGCGGCGTTCCAGCGGGAGATGGACGCCGGCAGGCCGGAGGACCTGGCCACGATCATCTACACCTCGGGCACGACCGGCGAGCCCAAGGGCGTCATGCTCACGCACTCCAACTTCCTGCACAACCTCCGCACCATCCCGGACGTGATCGACGTGGGCCCGGGGGACGTGTTCCTCTCGGTGCTCCCGGTGTGGCACTCGCTGGAACGCATCATCGACAACGTGGTGCTTTCCCTGGGGGCCACGATGGCCTATTCCAAGCCGGTGGGGCACGTCATGCTGGCGGACATGGCCGCGGTGCGGCCCACCGTCATGGTGTCGGTCCCCCGCATCTGGGAAGGCGTGCGGGCGGCGATCTATCGGAACGTCAACGAGGAAGGCGGCATCAAGAAGGCGATGTTCCGCTTCTTCGTCGCGGTGTGCGGAGCCCACGCGCTGGCGGCGGTGCTCGTGCGCGGCCTGTACCCCCAGTTCCACAGGAGATCCGTGCTGGTCGATTTCCTCCTCGGCATCGTTCCGTTCGTGGCGCTCTACCCGCTGAAGGCGCTCGGGGACCTCCTGGCGTTCAAGAAGATCAAGGCGCGGCTCGGGGGGAGGTTCCGCTTCACGGTGTCGGGAGGGGGTGCCCTTCCCGCGCACGTGGACCGCTTCTTCCAGGCCGCGGGCGTCCTGCTCCTGGAGGGTTACGGGCTCACGGAGACGACCCCGGTCGTGTCGGTTCGTCACCAGTACCACCCCGTCCCCGGCACCATCGGTCCGCTGCTCGCCGAGCAGCAGGTGAAGCTGCTGGACCCGGACACCGGCACGGAGGTGGGCCCGGGAACCAAGGGAGTCATCCACCTCAAGGGCCCGAACGTGATGAAGGGCTATTACAAGCGTCCCGACAAGACCGCGGAAGTCCTCACGCCGGATGGATGGCTGGACACCGGCGACCTCGGGATGATTACCTGGAAGGGCGAGCTCAAGATCATCGGGCGGACCAAGGCCACCATCGTGCTGCTGGGCGGGGAGAACGTGGAGCCCGTGCCGATAGAAGACACCATCCGCGAGAGCGATTTCATCGACCAGGTCATGGTGGTGGGACAGGACCAGAAGTACCTCGCCGCGCTCGTGGTGGCAAACGACGAAGCGCTGGAGCAGTACGCCGCGCGGCAGGAGATTGCCTACATCTCCATCGTGGACTTGCGGGAGGACTCCCGCATCCTGGAGCTCATCAACGACGAGATCCAGTCCCGCGTGTGCGCAAAGCGCGGGTTCCGCGAGTTCGAGCGGGTATTCCGCTTCAAGCTGCTTCCCAGGCACTTCGAGGTCGGCGTGGAGCTGAGCAAGAAGGAAGAGGTGATGCGCCACGTGGTGGACCGCATCTACGCCAGGGAGATCGCGTCCCTGTTTGCGGCGAAATGAGGCGGGGCCGGGGACCCGGTCATCTCACGGGCCCGCGCACCCCGCCGCGGGGCCGGTTTCCCGGCGCGTGAGCCGGCGCGCCCTCTACATCTGCGCGCCGGTCCTCTTCTTCTCTTTCAGGTCGTCCTTGTTGAGGATGATGATGTTGCCCGCGTTGTCCTGGACGAACACCTCGGTCCCGGAAACCAGGATGTAGGTGGAGGCCTCCACCGGCGTCTCCGACTGCGCCTGCAGCGCGAGCCCGGCATCGAACCGCCCAAGGTAGGTTCCCTTCGCCGTTGCGAGCACCGCGTAGGCAGAGGTGTCGGATGCCGCCAGGTAGCTGCCGGCGGCGATGTTGTCGGCTCCCTGCTTCTTCACTGCGAGCGTGTTGGGGTCCACGGTCACCAGCCGGATGGCGGCGTTGCCCCGCGCCACCCCCGCCACCACCACCAGCGAATCCCCGAGGGTGACGTAGGCGCGGTTTCTGACCGAGTTCAGGTCCGACTGCGAGATCAGCTTGCCCGAGGTGCGGTCGATCAGGACGAGCTGCCCGAGCTTCTCCTGGGAGGCTGCCACGGCGTAGATGAACAGGAGCTTCCCCGCCGGGGCGGTAGTGCCGGTGGTCTGGGCGCCGGGTTGCGCGGCCTGCTGCTGGATCTGCTTCTGCTCGTCGGTGGCGATGGCAGCCCTCTGCTCCTGCACCGACTTCTGCTGCTCGGCCACCTGCGCCTGCGTCTGGGCCTGCTGGGCCTGGGCCTGCTGGACTTTCTGCTCCTGCTGGGCCACGGCCTGTTCCTGCTGCTTCACCGCGGTCCCTGCCTGGGCGGCGGCCTGCTTCTGCTGCTCGGTGGACCCCGGGGCGGCAGCGGCGGCCTCCGCCTGCGCCGCGGCCTGCTTCTGCTGGTCCAGTGCCTGCTGCTGCTGGGCGAGCTTCTGCTGCTCCTGCTGGACGGTCTTTCCCTGCTGATCGGCCTGGGCCTGCGTCTGCTCGATGCCGCGCTGCTGCAACTCCACCAGGTCCTTGCGCTCCGGGAGGGCCTTCCCAGGCTGCTCCTGCAGGTTCTGGATGACCTGCGGCTGCGCGAGCTGCCCTCCGGGCACCGCCGTCAGGCTGCCCTTCTGCGCGCCGGCGGAGAGGGGCACCAGCATGCGCGTCTTTCCCGGCCACTCGGTGTATTTCGTGGCAATGCCCGCGTTGTCCGCGGTGACGTTTCCCATGACGACCGTCTTGTACACGCCGCCGAGGTAGCCGAGGTTGCCGCGGAAGACCGCGTTGTAGTAGACCACGAACCGGGCCAGGACCATGGCGTCCGCCGCGGAGTAGCTGTACGCCGCCTGCAGGTAGCCGCTCACCATCCGCATGACGTTGAGCACGTCATCCACCTCGGCTCCCGGCTCCAGGATGAAGATGTCCGCGTCCAGCTTGCTGCCCTCGGCGGGACCCACGGCGTGGATGAGGCGGTACTTGCCCGCAAAGACGAACTCGCCGGGGGCCGAGGTGACCTGGCGTCCCAGGGCCTGCCCGATCCCGACGATCTGTTCCAGGGTATCGACCTTGTTGTGCGGTCCCACGTAGTTGGTGAAGATGATGTTGGTGCCCTGGCCCTTGGCCAGTTCGTCCCGGTCCACCTGGGCGAACGCCGCGGACGGGTGAAACGCCACGGCGGCAAGCAGGAGAAGGAGAAGGAAAACCCGCATCCGGTTCATCGTCTACTCCTCGTGGTCCAGTATATATGCTTTCAGGTCGCCCTGCAGGATCGCCATGGCCGCGGACTGGGTCGACGGGTCGTAGGGTCCGGTGGTCACGGAGATGAGCGCGTCCACCGCCGAACGCTCGCTGATGCCGCCCTCATACGCGGCGATGTGCCCCACGGCGTCCACCATCGCGTCCGCAAGGCGGTCGTCCGGCCCCAGGCTCGCGCGGGCGGTGAACGCGCGCACCACGGCGCGGAGGGACGCCCCGTCACCGTCGCTCGAGATTGCGCCCACGGCGCGCACCTCCGCGGCGAGCGCCACCGGGTCGCGTTCCGCGGCCGCCGCGCGCAGCAGGGCAATCCGCGAAGAGGCGGAGCCCACCCGACCCAGGAGCGCCGCGGCCTGCGCCCGCAGGTCGGGGAAGTCGTTCACGAGCTTCTGGTTCTGGCGGACCTGGGTCACCAGCCCGAATCCCACGATGTATTCCAGCAGCCGGGCCGCGTACCAGCGGCTCTTGCCGAGGGTGCCGCTGGAAAGGCGGCCCGCGAGCTCCGACAGTACCAGCTGCACGCCGTCCCGCCCGCCGGTGCCCAGGAGGCCCTGCAGGTACAGGTAGTCGGGATTTTCTTCCAGCCGGGAGCCCGCGCCGGCCGGCGGCCGCACCGGGGAGCGGCCCGAGTGCAGCGCATCGTGACCGGCCTGGGGCCACGGGGACACCGCGGCCCCCGTGCTGCCCCCGGCACGGCCGGGGTCCTGTGCCAGCACGGCGCCCATCGCGTAGATCACCCAGTCACGTCCGCCCACCAGGATCGAACCGTCCGGCGCCATGACCGGCGAGCCCGCGGCGCCGGGGCGCGGTGCCATGGCCATCCCGCTGGCCGCGTCGAACCGCTGCACGGATCCATCCTGCGCGGCCACCAGCACCTGCAGGCCGGCGATCATGGGCGATGACAAGGGCGGCCTCCCGGGAGCCCGCCACAGCTCCCGCCCGTCCGGCGCGTAGCCGGTCACCCTGCCATCCGCCGAGCCGGCGATCACGCCCCCGGCGGAGACGGCAAGGCCGCTCACCGCCGCCCCGACCGACGCCTTCCACCTGACGTCTCCCGCCGGCGTGACGTCCAGGACCTGTCCCGCGTCGGTACCCACGAGCACCGAGCCGTCCGCGGCGATCACGGGGGGGCCCGGCGTGCCGGGCACGGGCAGCGACCAGGAGAACTCTCCCCACGGCGCAAGGGAGTACACGCGGCGGTCCGCGGCGCACAGGTAGATGGTGCCGTCCCCGTCCACCGCGGGCTGGCCGATCACCGCCCCGGGAAGGGTGAGTGACCATTCGCGCCGTCCCAGATGCGAGAGGGCGAACAACGAGCCGGCCGTGGTGCCCACGAGCACCGTGCCGTCCGCGGCAATCGCCGGGTCTCCCGCGGGCAGCCCGTCCAGCCGCACGGTCCACAGCCGACCACCCCGGGGATTCACCGCCAGGAAGTCGCCGTTTTTCAGGCCCGCGTAAACGGTGCCGTCATCGCTCACGGCCAGGCAGTCCCACGGGATCCAGCCCAGGTCGTGCTTCCAGCGCAGGCTGCCGCCGGAGGTCCACGCGTAGAGGTAGCTGTCCTCGGAAAGCGCGTACACGCTGCCATCCGGGCCGATGGCGGGGCGGCTCCTGATCTGGCCGCCCGTGGCCGCTCGCCACAGCCAGGGGGACTGGGGCGCGGGGCTGACGGCGGGTGGCGGCGGGGAGTCCGGCCGCGGGGAGGCGGAGCCCTCGGTGCCGCGATCCGCCTGCGGCCAGGCAGCCGGCGCGAGTGCGAGAAGCGCGGCGAGCGAGATGCGCGCGATGAGCGCGGCGGGCATGCAGCGGGTTCCCACTCACCGGAGGTTACTTCATATTCGCGGTGCGCGTCACACGTTGCCTCCGCGCCATGGATTCGATACCATGGCGGGCATGGTCCACAGCATCGCCCTCGGCAGCATCCCGGCCACCAGTCGGCTCTTCGCCGATTACTGCCGGGGCGCGGGCGGCGTCCGCGATCTCATTCCGCGGCACTTCAGGGACCCCGGTGCCTTCGCGGCCCAGGCGCGCCTGCTGGACGGCCGCTCCTACGACCGGAGGTCTCTTTGCGGCGTCCTGAAGGAGCAGAACGAGCACTTCGGCGCCGCCGCGCCGGCGCTCGCCGCGATTGCCCGGCTCGAGAATCCCGCCGCCGTGGTGGCCATTGGCGGACAGCAGGCGGGACTGTTCGGCGGACCGTTGTACACCATGCACAAGGCGCTCACGATCCTGGAAACCGCGCGCCGCGCGGAAGCGGAGCTCGGACGTCCCGTGGTACCGCTGTTCTGGATCGCCTCGGAAGACAGCGACCTGGCCGAGGTGGACCACGCGTGGATCACCGACCGCGACGGCGCGCTCGACGCGCTGCGCATGCCGTCCGGCGCGCCCGCCAAGATCCCGGTATCCCGCATCCGCCTGGGAGAGGCGGTGGGTCCCCTGCTGGACCGGCTTGCCGCGGCGCTGCCGGAGGGGGACCCGGCCGCCCGCGTCATGGCGGACCTGCGCGCGGCCTACACGCCCGGGCGGACCTACCCGCAGGCGTTCGCGGCCTGGATGGCCGCGCGGTTCAGCCCGATGGGCCTGGCGCTGGTGGACCCGGCCGACAGCCGCCTGAAGCGCCTGGCGCATGGCCTGTTCGACACCGAGATCACCGGCCGGAGCCCCGTGAGCAGCGCGGTGCTGGAGCAGACGGCCCGGCTGCGGGCGGCGGGCTACGAGCCCCAGATCGAGCTGAGAGACGGGTTTCTCACCCTGTTCCACCAGGACCCGGCCCGGGACGCCATCACCGTCACGCCTCGAGGGTTCGAGCTCAAGGCGTCCGGCCGGCGGTTTACTCCCGGCGAGCTCTCCGACCTGCTCGAGCGCAGCCCGGAGACGTTCACCCCCAACGCCGTGATGCGTCCGCTGTTCCAGGACACCATGTTCCCTACCCTCGCGGTAATCCTGGGCCCCGCGGAGGTGGCCTACTTCTGCCAGCTCACGCTGGCCTACGAGCGCATGGGGATCCCCATGCCGCTGCTGGTGCCCCGCTGCTCCGTGACGCTGGTGGAATACAGGGTGGAACGTCTTCGACAGAAACTGGACGTCACCCTGGAGCAGGTCCTGCAGCGCGGGGAAAGGCTGATCGACGACATCCTGCGGCGCGACATCCCGCCTGGTCTGACGGGGCGCATCGCGGAAGGGCGCGCCCGGGCCGAGGACACCTGGAAGGCCCTGGTGGAAGAGCTCGACAGGCTGGACCCCACGCTGCACCGAACCGCCCTGATCGGCGCGGCCCGGGCGGCCAGCCAGTTCGACTTCATAGAGCGCAAGATCGCGCAGGCCGCGCGCAGGAAGAACGAGCTCCTGCGCCGGCAGGTGCAGCGGCTCACCGCGTCCCTCGCCCCGCGCGGCGGCCTCCAGGAGCGCACCCTGTGCGCGCCGCCGCTGCTCGGCACCTACGGTGACCGCGTCATGGAGGCCGCCTCGTCCGTCATCGACCCGTTCGTCCTGGAGCATCGCGCCGTGGTGCTGGAGCCATGACCGGGCCGGCACAGGGGGCGGCCGGCGCGCCGGGGGCGGTGGACATCCTGGCAATCGGTGCCCACCCGGACGACGTGGAGCTCGGCGCGAGCGGCACGCTGATCCGCGCGGCGCGGTCCGGCGCCCGCACGGCGGTCATCTCCCTCACGCGCGGAGAGATGGGAACGCGGGGGACGCCGGAGACACGGGCCGCGGAGTTCGCCGCCGCGAGCCGCATCATGGGCTGCGTGCACAGCGAGATGCTCTCCCTGCCGGACGGCCGCCTGCGCGCGGACGAGGAGGCGCGGGAAGCGGTGATCCGAGAGATCCGGGAGCATCGCCCCCGCATCATCCTGGCCCCGTACTGGGACGACCGCCATCCCGATCACCCCGCGGCCTCGCGCATCGTGGAGGAAGCCTCGTTCCTTGCCGGCCTTGCCCGGCGGGAGACGGGGCAGGCGCCGCACCGCCCCGCCCAGGTGATCTACTACATGAGCACGTGGGAGTTCGAGCCCAGCTTCATCGTGGACGTGTCCGCCGTCATCGAGGACAAGCGGCGCGTGCTGGAGGCCTACCGGACGCAGGTGTACAGCCCGGGGTTCTCCGGCAACGAGCCTCCCACGTTCATTTCGAGCGAGCACTTCATGGAGCTCCTGTTTTCCCGCATGTCCCACTACGGGCACCTGGTCGGGAAGAAGTACGGGGAGCCTTTCCGCATCCGCGGCTACCTGGAGGTGCCGGACCTGCTCTCCGCGTTCGGCGGCAGGAGCTATTGAGCGGCTCCCCGCAGGACGCGCGGGGCGGCCGCGGGGGAGATCCTACAGGGACTCGCGCTCCACGATCCTCGTCTCGATGAGCGGCGCCTCCGGCGGCTCGGCCTGCCCTTCCATGAGGCGCTTCAGCAGCGCGAAGGCCTCCGTGGCGATCTGCCGGATGGGGTAGGAGATCGTCGTCAGGGCCGGCCGCACGTACTTCAGGAGGTCGATGTCGTCGAACCCGATGAGCCCGACGTCCCGCGGCACCTGCATTCCCCAGGCGCGGACCAGCTCGAGGCACTGCAGGGCGTAGATATCGCTGCTGCACATGAGCGCGGTGCGCGCGCCCGTGCGGCGCACGGCGTCTTCCAGCACGTCGGGGAAGCTCTTGTCCCTCAGCACGACGAGCGGGATGCCGATCTCGCGGGCGGCTTCCCGCACTCCCTCCAGGCGCTCTTCCACCTCGTAGATGTTCTCCCGTCCCTTGTAGGAAAGGGGCGGGCTCACGTAGACGATGCGCTCGTAGCCCGTGCGGAACACCAGCTGGACGGCGTTCTTCATGGCCTGCCGGTCCTGGATCCCCACGAAGGGCACGCCGGCCCCCAGGCGGTTTCCCACCGTGACCACGGGGGCGTGCAGGCCGCGGATGAGCTTCACGAAGTCCGGTCCCCGGTTGGTCGGCACCAGCAGGATCCCGTCCACGTCCAGGCCCGCGAGGTGCTCCAGGCAGTCCCGCTCCTGCTCCAGGTCGTGGTTGGAGTGCGTGAGGTAGACGAAGTAGCGCGACTCCCGCGCCGCGTGCTCCGCGGCGTTGACCAGCTGCGCGAAGAAGCGGTTGTCCAGGTCGAACACCACGACGCCCACGGTCATCGTCCTGCCCGTCTTCAGGCTGCGGGCAACGAGGTGGGGACGGTAGCCGAGGTCCCGCGCGATGCGCAGGACTTTCTCCCGCGTCTCCGCGTTGATCTCGCCCCGGTTGTTGAGCGCGCGGTCGATGGTCCCGATGGAAACCCCGCAGATGCGGGCGAGCTCCTTGGAGGTGATTCTCACCTGGCGGTCCTCGCCGGAGCCTCTTCACCGTTGACCGCGACGCCCTCCATGCTTCCGTACAGGACTTCCACCCCGCCGTGGCGGACGCCCTTTCGGTCCACGCGCTGGCGGTAGATGCCCCACGCGGTCCCCGTGCTGAAGAAACAGGAGAAGTCCTCCGCGGACACCGCGGGCTGGAACGAGACCCGTTTCTCCCCGAGGTCGAAGCGGTAGCCCGACAGGGCCACCAGGAGACCCCAGCTGGCCAGGGAGCGCACGTAGTGGTGCCCGCACTCCACCTCGTTCCAGGGGTTGCGGCGCACCCCGTCGTGGCGATCCCGAACAGCCGTGACGATGGCGAGGGCCTCCTCCACGCAGCCCTCGTACACCAGGTGCGCGGCCACCTGGTACTCCACCCCGGTCCACACCTCGTCGCTGTAGACGAACGGCAGCCTCGGACGCCCCCCGCGCGGCCACGAGCACAGCACCAGTCCGCCCTCGCCGTCCAGCACGTACGTGCGCTGGGCGTTCGCGTGCCCGCGGAACTCCTTGCGGAAGTTGCGCCGGTACACCGACCGCACGGCCTTTCTCACGTGCTCTCGCGGCAGCACGTACCCCAGCCCGGCAACGTGGGCCAGCAGTTGCCCCAGGAGCTGGTCCGAGAGGCAGCCGATGCCGAACTGGTAGCGGTACGCGTCCACATCCGGCAGGCGCTGCACGTAGTACTCCCCGTCCCAGCAGAGGCGGTCCAGGTTTTGGCTCCCGCGGACGAGCGCTTCCTCGTAGCGGGCGCGGCGCCCCTGGTCCCCCACGCGCGCGGCCATGGCCGCCCCTGCTTTCAAGGCCGCGCAGAACATGGCGCCGGTGAGGGGGTTGGGTCCGTAGAACTCGATGTCGTACGTGTTGTGCTGCTGGCTTTCCAGCACGCAATCCCCGTCCAGGTCCCAGAAGGCAAACGCGAAGTCCAGCGCGCGCGCCGCGCCCGGCCACAGCGAGCGCAGGAACTCGTCGTCACCGCAGAGCTTCCAGTCGCGGTACAGGCGGATGACGGCACCCAGCTGGCCGTCCGCCGCCGGCAGCATTTCCCAGGCCGGGAGGCCGAACACCCGGTAGGTGCGAAACGCCATGCGCCCGTCCGGGTCGGTCTCCAGGCCGAACTCCACGCGCCGCATGGTCCGCTCCAGCTCGGGGAACAGGAACGCCAGCGTCTGGGCATAGTTCCACACGTGGGTGCAGCTTCCCTCGCAGCAGCCCTCGGTGTCGTGGCAACCCTCCCAGGACACGAAGGTCCCGTCCTCCAGTCGGAAGCAGGTGGGGCTCCGGATGACCGTGATGTTGCTGGCCAGGGCGTCGATGACGGCCGGCGGGAGCGTGCTGGTGTACAGGGCGCGCGAAAACTGCCGGGAGAGCGCTTCCAGCCGGGGGAGGTTGCCCACGAGGTAGGTCGCGGCATCCCACGCGTCGGGGAACCGCCGCGCGTAGTAGTTCCTCAGGATGGGCGCGGTGGCGGCCGCGGCGCCCGCACCGGGCGGGGCGCCCGCACCCGGCGTTGGCGCGGCCTTCCACCCGCGCGGCCGGTTGGGGAAGCTCCAGGCCAGCACGAACTCGAACGCGGCAGTCCTGCCCGGCCCGATCCGCTCCTCCGCCGCGACGCTTCCCACCGTGGGTCGATCCGCCGGCATGTCGATGCGGCTGCGCGCCGCCGCGAACACCTGCGGGCGGGCCACGCGGCCGGTCGCGGCGAAGCGATCCCAGAAGTCCTGGATCCCGTCGAACCACCCGCCCTCCAGCCAGGACTCCGCGCACGTGACCGAGGCGTTGGTGCTCACCAGCGCGAGGCTCCCGAAGGAGAGCGAATCCGCGGCGATCGCCGAGGAACAGTACAGGCCGCGGAAACCGGGGCCTTCACGCGAGACGCTGGTGCCGCCGCGCTCCACGAGCAGGTTCTTGAAGGAGTCGAAGCCGCGGTACCCCACCACGTTGGCAAGCGATCCGGCGATGCTCACGCGAAGCGACCGCCGGGAACGGTTGGTCACCTGGTAGCGGAACACCGCGGCCGGAATGCCGGAGTCATCCGCATCCAGCGGTATGAACGGAGTGAACGCCTCCAGGCGGACCGCCACGGGAAGGGAAGGGTCGGTGAAGCCCACCGTGGCAAAGGGGTACTGGGCGCTCAACGCCGCGGCGCGCATGTGCGGGAGCCCCGCGGCGGTGGCGGAGGCAAAGCCGTGCGACTGGCTGTACGGCGGCTGGACGGTGGCCTCAAGGACGCGGGTCCCGCCTGGCATCGGCGTGCCGTCGGCTTCGCGGCAGGACAACGCGAAGAAGGAATAGGGGATCTTCAGGCCCTTGGAGGGTCGGTTCCACAACTCCCAGTCACGCAAGTCTCCCCGTGCCCCGAGAGACACGTTGCCGGTACCCAGCCCGCCGAGGAGGAACGCGGCCTCGCCTGCGGTGTGGGCAAACGTTCGTGAAGGGCTTCCGCGCTTCATCTTGCCGTCCGTGTACGTTCCCGTACTTTAGACGGAACCGTGGGACCTGTCAAGGATTGGGAGGGGAGAGAGCAATCGTGGTGATAATTTATTTTATAGTAAAAAGTTATTCTTGATATCATCGTCAATGATTATCTTTCTTGACAACTACTCGACGTGGATGGTATGGTCCGTGTACGACAACGGAGTGCGAGATCAGGAGGCTCGCGGGCATCACAGGAACTCTTTTCCCGTAACGACCATACAGGAGGGAGCGATATGAAGAGAATCTTCGTTTTGTGTCTCGTGCTGGCAGCAGCCGCATCCGTGGCGTCCATGGCCGCCCCGATCCAGCTCACCCTCGCCTACCCCAGCGGGGACT
>Ga0335069_10013498_pt1 | contig 11467 bp, 11 predicted proteins | sample Lox_Sample_11_FD_206714 | JGI IMG/M metagenome (GOLD analysis project Ga0335069, IMG submission 206714) | Soil microbial communities from Loxahatchee National Wildlife Refuge, Florida, United States - Lox_Sample_1.1 | ecosystem: Environmental > Terrestrial > Soil > Wetlands | place: USA... | reverse complement strand
CTCGTCGGAGCGCGGCGACGTATGACGGACGGGCATCGCAAGGCAGGTGCGGTTGGACGGAAAGCGTTCTGAGCGGGCCGGCTGCCTCAGTTGGCAAACCCGGGCCCGCAGCGAGGCCCGAGATAGTACCCGATAGTACAGCGAGCGCCGAGCGAGGACGCAGGCAGTCCGCGCAGTGGCCTTACGTCAACCGACCGTGGCAGTGCTTGTATTTCTTCCCTGAGCCGCACGGACAGGGATCGTTGCGCCCGACTTTCTGTCCCGCGCGCACGAACGGCGCGGTCGCGACCGCGGCCGCGGCTTCGCCCCCGACCCCGGCACTCGCTCCGCCTGCGGGAGCTTCCGCCGCCGCTTCGGCCAGCGCTTCGTCGTAGTCGGCATGCTGATATCTGACGTTCGACATCGCGGGCTTCTCTTCGACGGCGTGAACGTCCTCGGGCGTCCGCACTTGCACGGTGAGCACGACGCGGACGACGTCCTGCTTGATGCGGTCGAGCATGTCGGAGAAGAGCTCGAACGCCTCGCGCTTGTACTCCTGCTTCGGGTTCTTCTGCGCATAGCCGCGCAGGTGGATCCCCTGGCGCAGGTGATCGAGGTTCGCGAGGTGATCACGCCAGTGCTGATCCACCGTCTGCAGCATCAGGCTGCGCTCGAACTGGCGCATGAGGTCGGGACCGACCTGCGCTTCCTTGCTCGCGTATTGGGTGAGAGCCGCCTCGGTCAGGCGCTCGCGCACCTTGTCGTCGGTGAGGTCGGGGTCGCTCTTCAGCCACTCGCCGACCGGCGATTGCATCTGGAACTCGGAGGCGAGCGCCGCCTCGAGGCCCGGAATGTCCCACTGCTCTTCGACCGACTCCGGCGGGATGTAGCGGCGCACCGTCTCGTCGATGAGGCCGGTGACCATGTTGCGAACCGTGTCGCCGATGTCGCCGGATTCCAGCAACTCGTTGCGCTGCTGGTAGATGACGCGCCGCTGGTCGTTCGCCACGTCGTCGTACTCGAGGAGCTGCTTGCGGATGTCGAAGTTTCGCGTCTCCACGCGGTTCTGCGCCTTCGCGATCGAGCGGTTGACGATCGGGTGCTCGATCGGCTCGCCCTCGGGCATCTTGAGCTTCTGCATGATCGCCCCGAGGCGCTCGCCGCCGAAAATCCGCAGCAGCGGATCCTCGAGCGAGAGATAGAAGCGCGACGACCCCGGATCGCCCTGGCGTCCCGAGCGGCCGCGGAGCTGATTGTCGATCCGTCGCGACTCGTGGCGCTCGGTGCCGACGATGTGCAGGCCGCCGGCAGCGATCACCGCGTCGTGGCGCACCCGCCACTCGCCGCGGAGCCTCTCGATCTGCGCGTCCTTTTCCGCGGGCGCCAGCGCTTCGTCCTCGCGCAGCTTCAGTATCTGCGGCTCGATCGCGCCGCCCAGCACGATGTCCGTGCCGCGGCCCGCCATGTTCGTCGCGATCGTGATCGCACCCGGACGGCCGGCCTGCGCGACGATCTCGGCTTCGCGCGCGTGCTGCTTCGCGTTGAGCACCTCGTGTGGAAGCGTCTCCTTGACGAGGTAGCCGGAGAGCATTTCGGAGTTCTCGATCGACGTCGTGCCGACGAGCACCGGCTGCTTGCGCTCGTGGCAGTCCTTGATGTCGGCGACGATCGCGCCGACCTTCTCGGCGAGCGTCCGGTACACCTGGTCGTTTTCGTCCTTGCGCACCATCGGCATATGCGTCGGGATCACCACCGTCTCGAGGTGGTAGATCTGCTGGAACTCGAACGCCTCGGTGTCCGCCGTGCCGGTCATTCCGGCGAGCTTCCCGTACATCCGGAAGTAGTTCTGGAAAGTGATCGATGCGAGCGTCTGGTTCTCGCGTTGAATCGGCACGCCTTCCTTCGCCTCGACTGCCTGGTGCAGGCCGTCCGACCAGCGGCGACCCGACATCAGCCGGCCGGTGAACTCGTCGACGATGACGACTTCGCCGTTTTGCACGACGTAGTGCTGATCGCGGTGGTAGAGCGCGTGCGCGCGCAGTGCCGCGTACAGGTGATGCATCAGCCCGATGTTGTGCGCGTCGTAGAGGCTCGATCCGGGGGCGAGCATCCCGAGCGAGGACAGGATCTGCTCGGCGCGCTCGTGGCCGGCTTCGGAAAGCAGGACCTGGTGCGCCTTCTCGTCGACCCAGTAGTCCCCCTCGCCCTTTTCATCGTCCTGGCGGACGAGCTTCGGAGCGATGTCGTTGAGGCGATAGTAGAGGTCGACCGTATCCTCGGCCTGGCCCGAGATGATCAGCGGCGTGCGCGCTTCGTCGATCAGGATCGAGTCGACCTCGTCGACGATCGCGAATTGAAGGCCGCGTTGGACGCGCTGCGACGCCTCGTACACCATGTTGTCGCGCAGGTAGTCGAAGCCGAACTCGTTGTTGGTCCCGTAGGTGACGTCGGCGGCGTAGGCCGCCTGCTTCGCCGAATGCTCCATCTGCGTCAGGTTGACGCCGACCGTGAGCCCGAGCATCCGGTAGATCCGCCCCATCCAGTCCGCGTCGCGGTGCGCGAGGTAGTCGTTGACGGTGACCAAGTGCGCTCCGTTGCCGGCGAGCGCGTTCAGATAAATCGGCAACGTGGCGACGAGCGTCTTGCCCTCGCCGGTGCGCATCTCGGCGATCTTGCCGTTGTGCAGTGCCATTCCGCCGATCAGCTGGACGTCGAAGTGCCGCATCTGCAACGCGCGCTTGCCGGCTTCGCGAACGACGGCGAACGCCTCGGGGAGCAACGCATCGAGCGACTCGCCGTTCGCGACACGGCCCTTGAACTCCACCGTCTTTTCCTTCAGCGCTTCGTCGGTGAGCGCCGCGATCGATGGTTCCAATGCATTGATCTGCCGCACGGCGGAGCCGTACTGCTTGAGCAGCCGCTCGTTGCGGCTGCCGAAGATTCGGGTGAGGATATTGATCATTGTCTATCGAGATGTCGGCACCGGTGCAAAAAACAAGGGGTGAGGACCGCCTCACCCCTGCTACCGTCCGAATTGCCAGGCGCTCGCGTGCTCCCAATCGGCCTGCGAAACCAACCCGTCGTCGTGGTTAATCGAAAATATTTTAGCATACAGGGTGGCACCCATGATGCCGTTCAAGCATGTCCTCACTGGCGATTCGACCCTTGCCGACTGGGAGGCGCGGCGTTGCCGCGAGCATGCGCTGACGATCTTGGTTCGCCAACAGCTGCCACGCCCCCTTGCCCCACGGATTCACGTCGTCGATGCACGCCGCGGCGAGCTCGAGCTTGCGGCCGATGCCGGTGCGGTTGCCGCGATGCTCAGGCAGCGCGCTACCGATCTTCTCGCTGCACTGCGGCGTCAGGGGTGGGAATTTACTGGAATACGGGTGCGGGTACAGGTTCGCTCCGATGTGGGTCCGCCGCCAAAAGCGCTAGTGAATCAGCCGGATAGATCATCTCTGCAGTCGCTGGGCGCGCTGGCGCGCAGGCTGCCGCGCGGGCCGCTCAAGACGGCGCTGGAGCGATTCCTGAGGCGAGCAGGTTGAGGATGGGACGAGCGCCCCGCTCACTCTAGAGCATGGGGCCGACGATCCGCTCGAAGGCGAAGAAGATCAGCACGATCGCGAGGAGGAGGATCGCGAACTTGATGACCTGCCCGATGAACCGGAGGTAGCGTCTGTCGCGCCCGTAAAGATAGAGGATCCCGGCAACGGCGATCGCCGCCAGCGCGAGGAACAGCAGCAGCCGGACGAGAACCAATGCGCTATTAGCGCCCGGCGACCTTGCGGGGTCGCGAAGGGGCGATTTGCAGCCACGGGCGGGCCGGCACGCCCGCCATCACGCCGGGGAAAGCTGCCAGCCCTGGAACGCGGAGGGTACTTCCGCGGGCTCGGCGAAGGTGACGAGCTCGAACGCGTCGGCACGCCCAAGGAGGGCGCGCGCGAGCGCGTTGTTGAGCCCGTGCCCCGACTTGAACGCCGTGTACTGGCCGATCAGCGGGTGCCCGAGCAAGTAGAGATCGCCGATCGCATCGAGCACCTTGTGCTTGACGAACTCGTTGTCGTAACGCAGCCCCTCGCTGTTCAGTACGCGATATTCGTCGAGGACGACGGCGTTCTGCAGGCTGCCGCCCAACCCGAGCCCCGCTTCGCGCATCGCCTCGAGGTCCTGCATGAAGCCGAACGTTCGCGCGCGCGCGACCTCCTTCACGTACGAATGCTCGGCGAAGTCGATGAGGACGTGACGGTTCTCCGACCCGAACATCGGATGCGGGAAATCGATCGTGAAGTCGAGCTTGAAGCCGTTGAACGGCTCGAAGCGCGCCCACTTGTCGCCGTCGCGCACCTCGACCGGAGCGACGACGCGGAGGTAGCGCTTGTGCGCTTCCTGCTCGACGATCCCTGCCGCCTGGAGCAGGAACACGAACGGGCCGGCGCTGCCGTCCATGATGGGCACCTCCGGACCTGCGACATCGACGTGCAGGTTGTCGATGCCAAGCCCGGCGAGCGCCGACATCAGATGCTCGACCGTGGAGATCGCGGCGCCGTCGAGCTTGAGCGTCGACGAGAGGCGAGTCTCGCCGACGTGCAGCGCGTCGGCGGGAATCGACACCGGCCGCTCGAGATCGACACGGTGGAAGACGATGCCCGCGTTCGGCGGCGCGGGGCGCAGCACGATTTCGACGCGCACGCCGGTGTGAAGACCGACGCCCGTCGTCCTGATCGTACCTTTCAGCGTCCGCTGCTTCAGCACAGGTCCTGCCGTGGTCGAAATGTCTGCCGGTTCAGTGGCTTAGCTTTTAAGTATAACACGAATTTCTCCCCTTGTCGTCCCCCTAGTCCGCCTGCTTGCGCAGAAAGGCGGGGATTTCCGTTGCGTCGAATGCCGGAGCCGCCGGCAACCCCCGCTCCCGCCGGCGCATCACCGCCGGCGCATCGAGGTGCTCGTAGTTGACGCTCTCGACGGGAACGCCGACGCCGTCCGTTCCCGTCCGGGCGACGACCTGCGGCTGCTCGACCAGCGTCATGCTCGGTGCTTTCTGCTCGCGCCTCGCTGCCTGGGCGCCGCCGAGGCCTGTCGCGATCATCGTCACGCGCAGCTGGTCCTCCATCGCGTCCTCGATGACGGTGCCGACGATCACGAGCGCGTCGTCTGCCGTGAACTCCTTGATCGTCGTCATCACGTCCTGGTACTCCTTCATCCGCAGTCCCGACGACGCGGTGACGTTGACCAGCACCCCGCGCGCGCCCGCGAGATTCACGTCTTCGAGCAGCGGGCTGCGCACTGCCGCCTCGGCGGCCTGGCGCGCGCGATCGACACCGCCCGCTGTCGCCGATCCCATCATCGCCATGCCGACCTCGCCCATCACCGTGCGCACGTCGGCGAAATCCACGTTGACGAGCCCCGGATTGTTGATCACCTCGGCGATGCCCGACACGGCGCCGTGCAACACGTCGTTCGCGGCCGCGTAGGCGTCGAGCATCGAGATGTCGTCGCCGAGCACTTCCATCAGCTTGTCGTTCGGGATGATGATCAGCGAGTCGACGCGCTTCGCGAGCTCGTCGATGCCGGCTTGCGCGACCTTCATCCGCTTTCCGCCTTCGAGGCGGAACGGCCGTGTGACGACGGCGACCGTCAGGATGTTCATGCTCTTCGCGATGTCGGCGATCACCGGCGCAGCTCCGGTACCCGTGCCGCCCCCCATTCCGGCGGTGATGAACAGCATGTCGGCGCCGTCGATCATCTCGGCGATGCGGTCGCGGTCCTCCATCGCCGCATCGCGCCCGATCTCGGGCCGCGCTCCGGCGCCGAGGCCGCGCGTCAGCGTTTGGCCGAGCTGCAGCTGCGACGACGCGCTCGAGCGCTTGAGCGCCTGCGCGTCGGTGTTCGCGCAGAGGAACTCGACGTCGGCGAGCCCCCTCGCGATCATGTGCTCGACCGCGTTGCCGCCGCAGCCTCCGACGCCGATGACCTTGATGATGGCGCCTTCCTGGGAAGCTTGATCGATGATCTCAAACATGGTGCGCTCCTTTCTCCTGTCCGGGTTTGTGATAAGCGTGCGTTGTGGACTGCCTGGTCTCGTTCGCGTTGATCTCGATTGCGTCGATGGTCGTCAGAAGTTCGCCTTGAACCATTGCTTCATCCTTTCGGCGGCGCCGGAGAGGCCCGTGGTCTTCGCGCGCGACTCCTGCGCGGCGAGGTACTGGTCGCGGCCTTCGAGGAGCAGGCCGACGGCAGTCGCATAGCGGGGGCTGCGCACCACGTCGGCGAGCCCGCCCACGTACGCCGGTACGCCCACGCGCACCGGCAGATGGAACACCTCCTCGCCGAGCTCGGTCATGCCGGCGAGCAGCGCCGTGCCCCCCGTCAGGACGATGCCGGACGAGAGGAGCTCCTCGAATCCGGAGCGCCGCAGCTCCGCCTGCACGAGCGTGTAGAGCTCCTCGACCCTGGGCTCGATCACCTCGGCGAGCGTCTGCCGCGAGAGCTTGCGCGGCGCGCGCTCGCCCACGCCGGGAACTTCGATGATGTCGTTCGGATCGGCGAGTTGGCGCAGCGCGCAGCCGTGCCGTAGCTTCAGCTCCTCGGCTTCCTTCGTCGGCGTGCGCAGCGTCATCGCGATGTCGTTCGTCACCTGATCGCCGGCGATCGGGATCACCGCGGTGTGCCGGATCGCGCCGCCCGCGAACACGGCGAGGTCGGTCGTGCCGCCGCCGATGTCGATCAGGCAGATCCCGAGCTCCTTCTCGTCGTCGTTCAGCACTGCGATCGACGAGGCGAGCGGTTGCAGGATGACGTCCTTCACCGTGAGGCCGCAGCGGCGCACGCACTTGGTGATGTTCTCGACGGCGGAGACGGCGCCGGTGACGATGTGCACCTTGACCTCGAGCCGCACGCCGCTCATGCCGAGCGGCTCGCGCACGTCCTCCTGCCCATCGATGATGAATTCCTGCGGCAGGATGTGCAGGATCTGCTGGTCGTTCGGGATCGCGACCGCCTTCGCGGTCTCGACGACGCGATCGATGTCGGCCTCGGTGACCTCCTTCTCCTTGATCGCGACCATCCCGCTCGAGTTGAGGCTGCGGATGTGACTGCCGGCAATTCCCGTGTATACCTCGGTGATCCGACAGTCGGCCATCAGCTCGGCCTCCTCGAGCACGCGCTGGATCGACGCCATCGTCGCCTCGATGTTGACGACCACGCCTTTCTTGAGCCCGCGCGAGGGCTGGGTGCCGAGCCCTATGATGTTCAGCTCGCCCTCGGGCGTCACTTCGGCGACGATCGCGACGATCTTCGACGTGCCGATGTCGAGACCGACGATCACGTTCTTGTTCTCTTTCACCATGCTCTCGCTCGCCCCTCAGGCTTTCTTGCGTGTCTTTTCGCGGAACCCCGGCACGCGCGCGGCGAAGCCGTTGCGGTAGCGCAGATCGACGTGCTCGATGCTCGTTCCCGCGCGCGCGAGCGCCCCGATCGTCCGTTCGTACGCGGCGACGAAGCGCTCAAGCCGCGCCGAGGGCTCCTCGCGCCCGAGCTCGATCACGAGCCGGCTCGATGGCCCGCTCGCGGTGATTTGCCATCCGCCGCGAGCGGACAGCCGGACGGCGTCGACCGCGAGGCCGAGCGGCGCAAGCGTCGCCGTCGCTTCGCGATAGCGGTCGGCAATCTCGCCCGCACGCTCCGGCGGCCCTGCGAACTGCGGCAGAACACCTTCGTAGTCGGCAGCGAAGACGCCGCCCAGCGTGTCGACGAGCGCCGTGTCGTTCCAGCGGCCGAATGGAACGTGCTCCTCGATCGTCATTTCGAGCCGTTGCGGCCACTGTCGCCGCAGGGCGACGCTGCGCACCCACGGGAGCTTCGCGACGGAGGCGCGCGCCGTCTCGAGGTTCATCGTGAAGAAGGTGCCCGAAAGCTCGCGCCGGACGATCAGCTCGAGCTGCGCAGGATCGGCGCGCACGAGCGTTCCGGTCACAACGACCTCGCGGAACTCGAACGACGGCTGGCGCGCGGCCCAGCTGATGCTCCCCCAAAGCAGGAGCGCAAACGCGACGAGCGCGAGACCGCCCGCGATTGCGTTGAGCTGTTTCGCGTCATCCCACATGCGCGCCTCGCAGGATCGCGACGCACAGGTCGGCGAAGCCGATGCCCGCCTCCTTCGCCGCCATCGGCACCAGCGAATGCCCGGTCATTCCGGGAGAAGTGTTCACCTCGAGAAACTGGAACGATCCGTCCAGCTTCAGGATGAGATCGAGGCGGCCCCACCCGCTGCAGCCGACGATCGCGAACGCCGCGAGCGCCGCAGCGCGGATCTCGAGCTCCTTCGCTTCGGGGAGCCCGCACGGACAGAAGTACTTCGTCTCGTCCGAGAAATACTTGTTGTGATAGTCGTAGTTGCCCTCCGGCGCTTCGATCCGGATCAGCGGCAGCGCACGCGTTCCCAGTATCGACGCGGTCAGCTCCATCCCGGCGACGAACTCCTCGACGAGCACGAGATCGTCGTGCTTCGCCGCAATCTCGTAGGCGAGCGCGAGCTCGTCGCCATCGACGGTCGTCACCTTCGTGATGCCGATCGTCGAGCCTTCGCGCGCAGGCTTCACGATGAGCGGCAGCCCGAGCTCGGCGACGAGCCGCATCCAGTCGGTCGCCGCATCGACGACGCGATACCGAGGTGTCGGCATGCCGCCCGCGATCCAGACGAGCTTCGTGCGCCACTTGTCCATCGCCAGCGCGGAGGCCATGACACCGCTGCCCGTGTACGGGATGCCGAGCGTCTCGAGGGCGCCCTGCACGGTGCCGTCTTCGCCGAAGCGGCCATGGAGCGCGATGAAGACGCGCTCGAAGCCCTCGCGCTTCAATTCGAAGACCGAGCGTTCCTTCGGGTCGAAGCGGTGCGCGTCGACGCCTTTTTCGACGAGCGCCTTCAGCACGGCGTTGCCGGACAGCAGCGAGATCTCCCGCTCCGCCGAGGGGCCTCCCATCAGCACCGCGACCTTGCCGAACTCGTGGGCGCCGCTCACTTGCGACCCTCGCCGATAATCTGCACCTCGGGAACGAGGTCGACGCCGGTTCTCGCGCGCACCGTCTCGCGCACGTGCTCGATGATCGCCTCGACGTCTGCTGCTTGCGCCCGGCCGTCGGGGTTGACGATGAAGTTCGCGTGCTTTTCGGAGACGCGCGCGCCGCCGATCGCGTAGCCCTTGAGGCCGCAGCTCTCGATCAGGCGCGCCGCATGGTCTCCAGGCGGGTTGCGGAAGACGCTGCCGGCATTGGGCAGGTTGAGCGGTTGTGTCGCGATCCGACGGCGCAGGAGCTCGGCGATCCGCTCGCGCGCGACGCGGCCGTCGCCGCGCGGGAAAGAGAACCACGCGGCGGTGAACATCGCGGCGAGTGCGCTGCCGTCGGTGCGGCGCACGGTCCGATACCCGGTGGCGAACGCCGTCGCGGGCTCGACGACGACGACCCCGGCGCGAGTCAGCGTCTCGACACGCGCAACGTTCTGCCACGTCTCGCCGCCGTAGCAGCCCGCGTTCATCGCGAGCGCGCCGCCGACCGTGCCGGGGATTCCGGCGAGGAACTCCGCGCCTTCGAGTCCGTGCATCGCGGCGAAGCGCGCGACCTTGGGGCTCGTCACCCCGGCTTCGGCATGAACGAGACCGTCGACCAACTCCAGCGTGTCGAGCGCAGCGTGCATCACGACGATCGTGCCGCGCACGCCGCCGTCGCGGACGAGCAGATTGCTGCCGAGACCGATCACCGTGAGCGGCTCGGTGGCGGGCAGCTGGCGAACGAATGCCGCGAGATCGTCGCGGTCGGCCGGAATGTAGAGGCGGTCGCCCGTTCCGCCGCAGCGCCAGCTCGTATAGCGGGCGAGCGAAACGTTGCGCGTGAGTGCCCCGCGCAGCACGGTGAACGTTTGCGGCTCGCTCATCTGCATGCGCTCGCTCGGTCGCTCAGGTCCCCACCCTTGAGCATCGCCGGCACCTGGCCGACCGAGCCCGCGCCCATCGTGACGACCACGTCGCCGTCGCGAACGAGCGCGCCGATCGCTGCGGGCAGCTCGGCGACCGCCTCGACGAAGACGGGCTCGACCTTCCCGGCCACGCGCACCGCGCGCGCGAGGGCGCGCCCGTCCGCGGCGACGACCGGCGCTTCGCCCGCCGGATAGACTTCGGTCAGCACCAGCGCATCGACGGTCGAGAGCACCTTGACGAAGTCCTCGAACAGGTCGCGCGTGCGCGAGTAGCGATGCGGCTGGAATGCGAGCACGAGCCTGCGGCCGGGAAAGCTTCCGCGCGCCGCAGCGATCGTCGCCGCCATCTCGGCGGGGTGATGCCCGTAGTCGTCGATCAGCGTGTACGCGCCGCCGTCGCAGGCGATCTCGCCGTAGCGCTGGAAGCGGCGATCGACCCCACGGAACTCGGCGAGCGCGCGGGCGATCGCGACATCGTCGACGCCGACCTCGCGGCCGATCGCGATCGCGGCGAGCGCGTTGCGCACGTTGTGCTCGCCGGCAAGGTTGAGCTCGATCGGTAGGTCGGGCGCACCGGCGGTATGCGCGACGAAGCGCATTCGACCGCCGAGGTTCGTTACGCCGTCCGCGTGGATCCGCGCGTCGGGAGTAAGTCCGTACGTGACGATCGGCTTGGTGATCGCCGGCATGATGTCCCGCACCGTCGGGTCGTCGACGCAGAGCACCGCTACGCCGTAGAACGGCAGCCGCTGCGCGAAGTCGACGAACGCGCGCTTCAGCCGCTCGAAGTCGTGCCCGTAGGTCTCCATGTGGTCGGCGTCGATGTTCGTGATCACGGCGAGCACCGGCGTCAGATAGAGGAACGACGCGTCCGACTCGTCCGCTTCGGCGACTAGGAAGTCGCCCTTGCCGAGCCGCGCATTCGCGCCTGCCGAGAGCAACCGGCCACCGATGACGAATGTCGGGTCGAGCGCGCCTTCGGCGAGCACGGAAGCGATCAGCGAAGTCGTCGTCGTCTTGCCATGGGTGCCGGCGATCGCGATGCCCTGCTTCAGCCGCATCAGCTCGGCGAGCATCAGCGCGCGCGGCACGATGGGTATGCCCCGCTCGCGCGCCGCCGCGATTTCCGGGTTGTCGCCCGCGACCGCGGTCGAGACCACGACGGCATCCGCGTCGGCGACGTTGGCCGCCGCATGGCCGATCGTCACCGCGATGCCGAGTTGCGCGAGGCGCGCCGTCACCTTGCTCGCCGCGAGATCGGAGCCCGACACGCGATAGCCCTGCGTCGCGAGCACTTCCGCGATCCCGCTCATCCCGGCCCCGCCGATGCCGACGAAATGCACGCGCTTCACCTTGTGCTTCATGCGCGGGCCCCAAGGGCGACGCAGGCGTCGGCGACCCGATCCGCGGCATCGGGCCGCGCGAGCCTGCGCGCCGCGATCGCCATCGCGAGCAACGTCGCGCGCGTGAGCGATTGCAGCCGCGCGGCGAGCGCTTCGGGCGTCAGCTCCCGCT
>Ga0335069_10013496_pt1 | contig 11468 bp, 9 predicted proteins | sample Lox_Sample_11_FD_206714 | JGI IMG/M metagenome (GOLD analysis project Ga0335069, IMG submission 206714) | Soil microbial communities from Loxahatchee National Wildlife Refuge, Florida, United States - Lox_Sample_1.1 | ecosystem: Environmental > Terrestrial > Soil > Wetlands | place: USA: Florida... | reverse complement strand
AAAAGGGCTTCCACTCCGTCCCCACTTTTGGCGCTGGAGAAGACGACGGGAAGTCCTTGGGCGCGGACCTGGTCGAGGTTGGCTTCGGTGACCTCCCAGTTGTCGCGCAGGTCGTTCTTGTTGACGACGACCACGAACGGCGCGTTAGCGGTAGCGGTGGTGGCCATCTGGTGGAGATCGAGGGCCATCTTCAGCGTGTCGGCGCGAGTACCGTCGACGACCAAAATGTAAGCCGCCGAACCCTTCAGTAGGTCAGGGCGAATTTCGGTGACGGCGTCTTTCCCGGCAAGGTCCCAGAGCATCAGCAGGATGTCCTGACCCTCAATGGCGAGCTGCTTTTTCTCGATTTTGACGCCGACGGTAGTGAAGTACTTGTCGGAGAACATGCCCTTGACGAAGCGCTCGACGAGGCTGGTTTTGCCGACACCGAAGGCTCCGACCATGCAGATCTTCTTCTGGAGGATCATCGGTTCTTCCTGAGCGGCGGAAGGTTGACGCGGAAGGTAACGCGTCGGTTTAACTCCTCGAGGTAAGCCTCTGATTGGAATTGGGCTGGACGGCTGGCGCCAACGCCGGCCGCATAGATCATTCCGGCCGGAATACCACGCTCGACGAGGGCGTTGACGACGGCTTCGGCGCGCCGCTGGCTCAAGAGTTTGTTGGCGGTTTCCTGGCCGGTGCGGTCGGTGTGTCCAATGACCTGGATGGTGACTTTGTGCGATTCGCCGGCGGCCTGGCGCTGCAGGTTGAAGATGGCACTTTGCAGCGCGTCGAGCTTGGCAAGTTCAGAGGCATCGAGTTTCGTGGAGTTGAGTGCGAAGCGGATGACCTGCTGCTCGATGGCGTCTTTGCCGTTAAGCAACGTGCGCGCAGTGGAGAATGCCGGGTCTAGCGAAGAGTACGGCTCCCAGCGCGTTTCTACCTTGGCCGGATCGATGCCGGATGTCTGCAGGACCTCATCCGGATCGACCGCCAGCGGATCGCGCAGGCCGACGATGGAGTAGTAGGTCCAATGGCTTTCGGCGGAGGTGAGGACGATGCCGGGTTCGGCGCGGAGGCGAGCGGTGTAGCGATTCCAGCGACTGGCTTGGCGGACCTGATAAGCGATGATGCCGAGGATCAGAACGCCAAGGATCGTCAGAAGCACGTAGGCCATGGTGTACGAGCGCTTGGCTTTGGCGGCCTGGCTTCCGAGCAGGCAGGATTCAAGCAGAGGGGTGGCGCCGCTGATGCTTGAGGCATCGCCGTTAAAAGACTGCAGCGCGGGGCCGAAGTCGGTGTGAATTCTCTCCAGGGTGCGTTCGAGGTAGTTGCGGAGATCGGGCGGTGCAGTTCCGCTGATGACCGCGGCGAGCAGGGCGTGTGGTCCGTGAGCGACCCACACGGTGTATTCACCGACTTCCATGGTGCCCAGTTCTTCTCGCTTCTCCTGGGTGAAGGAATCGCGGACGAAGTCCTGAACGGCGGTCAGCATTCCGGAGACAAGGTCGGTGTCTTGCACAATCGCCTTGCTGGCGGCGACGTGCGAGAGCAGGAGCCCGGTTTCGCGGTGGATGAGGAAGACCTGCTCGACACGGAAGCGCAGGCTGCGCATGAGGGCGATTTCGCCGAACGACTTGCCAGTGCGCATGGCCTCGAAGCGCCACTTGAAGCTTTCGTAAGAGAAGCTGCGCTCGAGGATGTGATTGAGGGATTCGACCATACCGCGCAATGACGAGGCGACGGCTTTGCGCACGGCTTGGCCGATAATAGGGTAGAGAGAGTCGGCAATGAAAGATGGATCTTTCGCCACAGAGATGCGCAGCGCTTCTTCAACCATTGGTTGAAGGGTGCGGAGCATGGTACGGTCACGCTTGGAACGAAGCGCGATGGCCTCGGCGACGATCTGGCTCAGCTCTTCGGAGCGGACGGTCGGATCGTCGAGGCGGGCACGCAAGCGAGCCAGGTCTCGCAGCTCAGGACCAATGATGAGGTCACGGAGCTCGGCGAGAGAACCCGACTGGCCGTTGCGGTCGGGGTTCTCTGGCGCAACGCCTGGTGCCGTTGAGGTTGAAGAGGCCATAGCTAGTCGTCGCGTCCGGCCTTGGCTACCTTCTTCTTGCCCTCGGGTTCGCCGGAAATCTGCATCGCCATGTCGGCAAGCAAAGCGGCGAGCAGGGAGCGATCGGTCTTGTCTGCCCGCAATTCGTTGGAACGGCGCTCGAGCAGGGCAGTGATGTCGTCGCTGCGCTTGCGGAGTTCGTCCATCAGCTTGCGAGTTTCGGCGAGCATATCTTTGCGCAATTCGGACTGCGCGTCGGCCGTCTTGTTGTCGAGCTCGTTGATCTTCTTGGTGAGCGCGTCGGCAGTGGATTTGAGGTCGCGGGCTAGCTCCCTGACGCTTTCGTTGCGCTCATCGCGCTCGGCCTTCAGCCGCGAGGCGAGGGCTTCGGTTTCCTTCTTGATGAAGCCTTCGAGCGATTCGAAGCGGCGGGCCATCATGTCCTTGATCTGGCCGTTCTCGCGAGCGACGGTTTCTTCGAGACGAACAAAGCGGGTTTCATAGTTCTTGATCTGCGGACCCATCAGGATGTCGCGGATCTTGTCGACACTGGCTCCGCTCTCGACATCTCCGTTGATGGGCAGGTCGGCATCAGGTTTCTTGGCTGGGGTGCTCACGGGTTTTCCTTTCGTAACTTTGACGGGCACGGGTTTGCGGTTCACAACCGTCGTCCTTTTTGAAAATGACGTTAAGCGAGGGCCCTGTTTGACTCGCCACAGAAAGCGTGGCCTCGGGGGGAGCAGGGGGATATGATGCTGCAACATGGGGCAAGAACGCAAAAGCATTCTTATCGTAGATGACGATATTGAGATCTGCCGGCTGCTGACGAAGCTGCTGGCTGACGACAACCTGGAGCTGGAAACCTGCAATACCGGCGAGGACGGGGCTGCCCGGATGATGCGGAGGAAGTACGATTTGGTGCTTCTCGATTTGGGGCTGCCGGACTGCCACGGACTGGAATTGCTGGAGCGTTTCCATGGCGAGGGGGCAAAACAGTTCCTGATTATCACGGCCGACGATACGCCGGAAAGCCTGCTGCGAGCGATCAAGGAGCAAGCGTACGGCTATGTGCGGAAGCCGTTCGATCGGCATGAAATCGTCAACTTGGTGCAGGAGAGCCTGGAGGCGCCGGAGCTACCGCCGATCGAGGTGATTTCGGCCAAGCCGGACTGGTTCGAGTTGTCGGTGCCGTGTTCGAAAAACGCGGCGGAGCGGATGCAGCAGTTCATGCGCCAGATGGAGCCGAGGCTACCGGAAGAAATCGCCGATCCGATTTCGCAATGTTTTCGCGAACTGTTGATGAATGCCGTGGAGTGGGGCGGGAAGCTGGATATTTCGCGGCGGGTGCGGATTGCGTACTTGAGGACGCCGCGGATGTTGCAGTATCGGATTGCCGATCCGGGGCCGGGATTTCAGTTTGAAGGACTGGAGCATGCCGCGATCGGGCAGGCTGAGGGCGACGTGATCACGCATACCAAGGTGCGCGAGGAGAAAGGCCTGCGGCAGGGCGGATTCGGGCTGCTGATGGTAAGGGCGATGAGCGACGAGCTGCTCTACAACGAGAGGCAGAACGAAGTCGTGTTTATCAAGTATTTGGAAGGGCCGAAATCGTAATTCTGAAATCGTCGCGCTCATCACAGCGGCGGTTGGTTCCATCAGTGGACAATTAGATGAGGAGATGTGCATGATTCCGCGCTTTGCGAAGGCATTTGCCTGTGCCTGCCTTTTTCTTGCCGCTGCGCTTTCGACGTCCGCCCAGACCAATAGTGCGCAGCTTCCACCGGTGATTGACGTTCATGTACACGCGATGGATGAATCGCCGGCGTTTATTGGGCCGATTTGTCCGAACGCCTCAAAATTCACCGCGTCGGACCCGAAGGGACAAGAAGCGCCATTCGGCTGGAGCCAGGAAGAGTGCACGCCCAAGCTGTATCCCTCAGCGAAAGGTGAATACATAAAAGACGTGGTGGCGGAGATGGAGCGCTTGAACGTAACAGCGGTGGTGTTCGGCGACCCGAAGGACGTGCAGAAGTGGAAAGACGCGGCTCCCAGCCGGGTTATACCCGGTACGGGGTTCAGCCAGGGGCCGCAGGGTGCGCGGGTGCCAATGGAGGATTTGCGGAAGCGTTTCACGCAGGACGGGTTCAAAGTAATGGGCGAGATCGGATTGCAGTACGAGGGACTTTCGCCGAGCGATCCTTCGGTAGATCAGTACTTCGCGCTCGCCGAGGAACTCGACATTCCGGTTGCGATTCACATGGGGACGGGCGGCTCGGGGCGCGCGAACGTGATCATGCCAAAATTCCGCGGATCGAAGGGCGACCCGCTGTTGCTGGAAGATTTGCTGGCACGGCATCCGAAGCTGCGGGTGCAGGTAATGCATGCGGGGTATCCGATGATCGACAACATGCTCACGCTGCTGCAGGCAAACTCGCACGTGTATGTGGATGTTGCGGGGCTGATTTGGAGCTATCCGCTGAAGGAAGTCAATCGCTACATTCAGCGATTGGTGGAAGCGGGATTCGAGGATCGAGTCATGTTCGGAACCGACCAGCTGATCTGGCCCAAGCTGATGACATATTCGATCAGCATCATCCAGAACGCCGACTATCTTACGCCCGAGCAGAAACGCGACATCCTCTACAACAACGCGGTCCGCTTCTTGCGGCTGGATAAGGAGAAGAAGTAAGGCGGCGTAGCGCGATGTGACATCGTTCGGCTTCCACCGTGCTCAAACGAGGAAACGATAAAAACCCGTTCCACCGCCCACTGGTATATCAGAAGCGGATGGCGTGGAGGGTGTTGGCTGGAGCCTGTGAGGCTCCCTAGATCCTCAAACGTCGTGGTGCGATGAGCTCGTTGCCCAACACGGAGATCACGGAGCGAAAAGAGAGTATGCGGAGCTGCGCTCCGCTTGAACGGGCGAGGGCGCCCATTCCCACACGGTTTACTGCACCTTTTGTAATCTCGCGATAAGTTTTTGCGCCAGATTTTCGTCTGATTCCGACCAGAGTACGCGGCCGCTGAGGCCGCAGTTCTTCTCCAAGGCGACGGTGAGGCTGACGAGCTTCTGCACGTTAGAGCGCACGCGAGCTTCGTCTAACTCGTCGAGCTCGATGTCTTCGTAGAGGAAGGGTGTGTCAACTCCGAAGTCAAACTTGATGTGGCCGTTCTGCTGGTACGAGCCGTCGTCGAACTTCAACCCGTTAGCGATCACCCGGGCGACAGTCGGTTGGATCGACCAGTTGTCGGTTTCTTCGCTGCGCTGCCACAGGTCCCACATGACTTCGAATACGTAAGCGTAGTCGTCGTTCAGAAGGTCGCCGGCGAGGGCAATGGCCTGTTCGGAATCGAGCCCGGGGCGGAAGCGGCGCTCGAGAACCGTGGGTTCGGACCACGAAACGGGCTGCACGGAAACGTATTCGATGCCGGGGCGCGAGTTGGAGAACGGGAAGAGCTTCAGCACCGAGGCAGCTCGCGGCATCATCTCAACGGGCGAGAAAGTGGGGAACCAGATGCTCAGATAGAGAGGGTCGGCCATGACGGACTCTGATGCGGAGCGACTCGAAAAAGATGAGATTCCGCAGCCGTGAGATTCTAATAGGCCGGCGGGCATTTCGGGAAAGTAAGCTTTCCACAGGAGGCGAACATGCGAATTGCGGTGACAGGAGCGGCGGGATTGTTCGGCAAAGGCCTGGTGCAGGTGTTTCACCGCGAGCACGAGGTAATCGCGCTCACGCGGCAGGAGGCGGATATCACCGATGCGGCGCAAATGCGGTCGGTTTTGGGGGCGATCGCGCCGGCAGTGATCGTTCATGCGGCGGCGATGCCGGATATCGACGATTGCGAAGTGAATCCGGAGAAGGCATGGCGGGTGAATGCGGAGGCGACGAAGTCGCTGGTGGGGATCGCGAACGAGTTGCGGTCCGAGTTGGCGTTCATTTCGACGGATGCGGTGTTTGATGGAAAGGCGACGCGGCCGTATGTGGAGAGCGATGTGGTGAATCCGCCGAGCGTCTATGGGCGGACGAAGGCGGCGGCGGAGGAGTTTGTCCGTGGTTACGAACGGCATTGGATTTTCCGAGTGTCGGCGCTGTTTGGTCCGGGGAAGGCAAATTTCGTCAATAAAGGATTGTGCAAAGCGTGGGGGAAAGAATCGTACGTGGTCGCCTCAGATCAATTGGGCTCGGCGACATACACGCTGGATGCAGCCGAGACAATGCTGAAGGTGTTCGCATCGGGAAGACATGGGACGCTTCACCTGTGCAACCAGGAGCCCTGCACGCGGTATGAGTTGGCGAGGAAGTCGGTGGAGTTGGCGGGGCTGGATGCGTCGATCGTGGTCGGAAAGAGTATGGCGGAAATGAAACGGCCGGGACCGCGGCTGCAGTATGCGGTGATGGAGATGAAGGCGCTGCGCGATGCGGGAATCGAGCTGCCGCGGAGGTGGGAAGCGGCGTTGGAAGAGTATGTGAAGACGCTAGTCCAGAACTGAGTGGATTTCCAGAATGGGAGGTAGGGATATCTCGCTTTGCTCGACATGACAAAAAGATCAGGTGTATCTCTGATTACTTTCGGAGTAGCACTGGGAGGAGGCGGGCTTTAGCACCGACGTAGGTTTCGTAGTCACAGGTGGGTTCCCTAGAATCGACGGGATTTACATAAAGGGAGACCCATTTATGCACGAAGCAATGGCGGTAGTCGCGTTGGTGGTGGTTTCGTTGTTTATTGGCGAGGCGGCATTGAAGAGGCAACATTCGAAGGAACAGTAGAGGTGCCTCTTCGGAGCGCTGGGAGTTGGGTCGGCTGATTGCGGTCAGCACGGAGATCTCGGAGAAAAAGAGAGAATTACAGAGCAGAGCTTTGCTCCGCTTGACCGGGCGGGGGCGCCCGCTCCCCACACATCGTTGAACTTAGGACTTAAGCCGGTTCAGTTCACGCTGTGGATGGAGTCGGGCGTCTGGAGCACGAAGGTGCAGGGGCCGGGCTTTGGCTCGGCCTTGTCTTTTTCCTTCTCACTCGCCTGTTTGATGATGGGTTCCAGCTTCGATGCTTCGCCGCAGGTGAGGGTGCCACGGCGGACGATACGGGTGTCGGTATCGTCGGGGAAGACGGCCTTGTAATCCACGGCCTTCAGCGTGGCGGCGAAGTCCTTCAACTTTTCGTCGCCGTTGATGAAACGAGCATCTTCGACTTTCGAGCTCGGTGCGAGCGAGATGTAGAAATCGGCGGTGCCCAGGCTCTTTTCTTTCAACGCAAAGGTTCGCAATTTGGGGAGCTGGTCGCGGTGTTCCGCGATCAGGGAATCGAGTTTGGCGTCGCTACCAATCAGCTTTTCGGCACGTGGGCGTGTATCGGGATCGGGCTTGGGATTTGCTAACGCCAGCAGGTAAAGCTCCTTGGCTTTGTCGCGTTGGCCTTTTGACTCGAAGATCTGCGCGAGGTGGTCGGCGGTGGTCGCCGATAGGGATAGGTCCCAGGCAGCGGCGATGTATTTCTCGGCCAGTTTCGTGTTGCCCTTCTGAAAGTGGACCCAACCAAGAGTGTCCCAAAACGTGGCGAGCAAATAGACGGAGTTCAGCTGTTGGATCTTGAGATCAGCGAGCTGGACGTTGCGCAGCTGCGCCGCAACGGTGGTGACGGCGGATTCGGCGTACTGTTGCGCGTGATCGAGGTCGGTTTTGTGCTCGGCTAGCACATAGGCGATGTTGTTCCAGGTGCCGGGCGTGGCGGAGAGACTGACCGCCTTGTCGAAAGAGGCCTTGGCCTTATCGGTCTTACCTAGGTTTAGCTGAGCGGCGCCGAGACGGATGTGTAGCTGAGCGTTATCGGGGGTGATGGTGACGGCTTTTTCCAGCTCACCTTCGGCTTCGGCGTACTTTTTTTCCTGCACCATCATCTGGCCGAGATTGGAGTGCGCGTACTTGTCGAGGGGATCGATCTCGATCTGCTTCTGGAAGGCTTTCTCGGCGTCGTCGTAATGGCGCTGGTCCCAATAGACAAGCCCGAGATTGTTGTAGGCGTAGGCGTTGAAAGGGTCGATCTCGATCGCCTTCTTGTATGCTCCCTCAGCCTGTTCATACTTATTGATGGCGCGGTAAGCGCGGCCGAGGTCGTTGTAGGCGGTCTTGTTCTTCGGGTCCTTCTTGATGGCGCGCTCAAGCAGATCAATGGAAGATTGATATTCGCCGTTCCTGAAGGCAGACGAGGCGGAGGCGACGAGTTCTTCGGGCTTCACCTCGACATTGTCGTCGCCTCCGGCGGTTTTGGCGACGGTGACTGCGGCGCGCTGGCCGGAGTCGGAGAGGACAGTGCGGCGGAAGGCGGCGTATTCGTTGCGGCGATCGGCGGGAAGCTTGACGACCTTGAGTTCCAGTACACGCGAGCTGGTGAAAATGTTGCCGTCGAGCGAGTACCGCGACTCGTAGCGTCCATAGTCGCGGTCGATCTTCACCGGTAGTGGGACCTGGACTTCGAACTGCTTGGGCACCTGGAGCTTGAGGTGATATTCGGTGCTGTCGAGGCCGACGTCGAAGGGTTTATCGTCGTCGGAATCGTCAGTCTGGGGTACGAGTACGGTCCCCATGGGAAGCGGCAGGTGAGGAGTCTTATCGAAGCGGTTGAAGAAGTTCAGCTTGGTGAGATGGAAGCGATACTCGAGCGGGTGCTTGGTATCGTTGATATCGGAGAAGACTACGTTCGAGACATCGCCGTCGACGCCGGCGGCCTTGGCGAGGTAGGTGACGTACTCCTTGCGCTTGTTCTCAGGGACGGCGCGCGCGCCGAGGCGACCGATGACTTCGACATCGCCGCGCATGGATAGCCTGACGTCGGCTTCGAGGGTGCCAAGTTCGCTCACGGTGCCGTCGATGTCGGTGATCGTGTGACTGGGGATGGCGGGAGTTTCGGGAACTTCCTTGATCTCTGATTTTCCGTCGAGGCCGACGACGAGTGCCTTCTTCCCGCGCACCTGCGGGAGAATGAGGCCGAAGGGTGCGAGATCAGAAGTGGTATCGAGCCAGATGGGTTCCGGCTTGGCGGGAACGTAAGTGATGACGTGGTCGAACTGCGCGGGAGAGGGGAAGTCGGGATCCACTTTGCGGGAACCTGACGTCAGGGCGGCGTAAGCTTTCACACCCGCAACGCCCGCCATGGACGCAAGCAGCGTGTGCTTGTCTTTGCAGTCGCCGTACTCGTTGGTGAAGATCTCCGATGCGGCGTGAGGCTGGAAGCGGCCGAGTCCGAACGAGAGACTCACGTAACGGTAGTTTTCGGCGACGTAGGTGTAGAGCGCTTCGAGCTTTTCGGGGTCCGTCTTCCGGTCAGTGACGAGATCGTTGGCCTTAAGGCGGATCGCGTCGCTTGGGGTGAGCCGATCTTGCTGCAGGGAGTTGTACCAGTTACCAATTTCGTCCCAGGTTTTGAAGGTGCTGACCTGGACCGCGGCCGGTTCATCTTTCTTTTCTTTGCGCTTCTTCCGCAATTCCTTTTTGTCAGTGATCTCAGGTTCGCGTTCAAGGTGGTTGGTCTTCCAGGTGTAGATCTTGCGGCCGTCTTTTTCGGTGACCTCAGGCTTGAATTCGTCGCGCGTCTTCACGTTGACAAACTTGCTGGCCGGCACGTCGATGACGAGCTGTTCGTCTTTCATGATGACGGTGCGGTTGAAGTCGTAGGCGGTCCAGAACTGGTTGGGGGCCATGGCCGCGAACTCGGTGTACTTGAGTTCGTACTCGAGCGTGTCAGCGGGACGGAGGCTGGGGACGATGACGTGCTTCTGGCGGACGTCGGTGTACATGGGGGCAACACGCGAGACGGAGGAGGTCATGTCCTGGATGGCGGAATCTGGGATGGCGACGGAAGTCCCGTCGGACTTGAGGACGCGCCCTGTGATGTCGAGTTTCTCAAAATCCTTGCTATAGGCGAAAGCGAGCTGGCCGAGCTTCTGGACGGCGGATTCGGACTGGAGATGAATGCGGGTCTGGATGATCTTGGTGCCAGTGCCATCGGCCTCGTAGCGGTAGGCCGTGTGCATGGACTCGACGATGAAGGGTTCCTGGGAGTAGTCGGGGGGCTTGGCTTCCGGCTTCTTTTCGGGTGTGGTAGCGGGAACCGATTCGGTCTGCGAGAAGGCAGGTACGGCGAGACAAACCAAGACGAGCGCCAGGCGGAAGAGCCGCATTCAGTGTGTCCTTAGGAGTGCAGCTCAATTCATACACCAAGAGGGGGGCGAAGGGAATGCGGGGGATCACCCGGCAGAGGCGGGAACGTGAGCGAGTGGGCGAGGTCTCCCACCCGAAAGCCGGCGAGTCGCCGGCGTTTAACGATTTCAGGGCAGAGAACGGGAAGAATCAATCGAAGACGAATGCCCCACTCAACCAAAGGATGGTTGAGTGGGGCACCCATCGAATCTCAAAAAGTTACTTGTTGAAAGACTGGATGGCTGCGGCTTCGTCGTCCTTGATATCGAAGACGGTGTAGAGCTTGGTGATCTGAAGCAGATCGTGGACCTTCTTCGTCAGGTTGAGTAGCTTGAGTTCGCCGCCGCCGTTGCGGACGGTGGTAAACGCGCTGACCAGTTCGCCGATGCCGGAACTGTCGATGTAGGTGACGTCGCCGAGGTTGAGCAGGATCTTTTTGTTGCCCTTGGCGATCATGTCGCGAACGATGTCGCGCAACATGGTGCTGCCTTCGCCGAGGGTGATACGTCCGCTCAAATCCACAATGGTGACGCCATCGACCTGCCGGGTGCTGGACTTCATTGTCACTTGGATTCCTCCTTGCCCGCCCCTTCGCCACGGACGTGCTTGATGAGAGTAATTTCAGTACCAGGGTCTAACTTACGAATACGAACTTCATCCATGAAGGAGCGGATGAGGAAGATGCCGCGTCCGCTGGGCTTCAACAGATTCTCCGGTGAGAGCGGGTCGGGGATTTGTGCTTCCTCAAGGCCCTTGCCTTCGTCGCTCACAGTGATGACCAGCGACTCGGGGGTGCGCTCCATGGAGAACGTCATTTTCTTGTTGGGGTCGTAGGCGTTGCCATGATACACGGCGTTGACCGCTGCCTCGCGAACCGCCATCTCAATACGCTGGACTTCGTCCTCGTCGAGGCCGCTTTCCGACGCGAGTTCGCTGGCCTTGCGCTCGACCTCGTTGACACTGTCGAGCGTGGAGTCCAGCTTCAGGACGACCCGTTTTGCCGTCATGCTCAAAGTATTTTCACTTATCGGCCCGATCCGGGAGAAGCCTGTGACGGCTCGGGTATAAATCCGATGAGAATGGGACAGTTTGCACGGGCGGGTGCGTGTATGTCAATAAAACTGAAAACAGGTGTCAAAGCTCGTTAGAAATGTCCCCTTTCGTAACTCATTAGAAATGTCCCTTTTTTAAATTGTCATTCAGTTAGACTGCGTCCTGAAGCGGAGCCC
>Ga0335069_10013495_pt1 | contig 11468 bp, 12 predicted proteins | sample Lox_Sample_11_FD_206714 | JGI IMG/M metagenome (GOLD analysis project Ga0335069, IMG submission 206714) | Soil microbial communities from Loxahatchee National Wildlife Refuge, Florida, United States - Lox_Sample_1.1 | ecosystem: Environmental > Terrestrial > Soil > Wetlands | place: USA... | reverse complement strand
CTTATGTGGAAGATCACAACTCCCGGTTTCACGCTACAGGAGCCGCAGCCTTGGTACATGGACTATTACGAGCGACTCCTGTTCAATCACCGCCTCGGAACCATCGACCCAGAAACGGGAACAACCGTCTATTTCCTGCCGGTGGGCGGTGGGTACTCCAAAATTTTCGCCAAGCCTTTTGATTCTTTCTGGTGCTGCAGTGGCACCGGTGCGGAAGAGTTCGCCAAGCTTACCGATTCCATCTACTTTCACGATGAGAATTCCATCTTCGTCAATCTCTACATCGCGTCGGATCTGAACCAGCCGGAGATAGGAATTCGATTGAGCCAGAAGAACGCGTTCCCGAAGGAGCAGGGATCGACGATTACTGTTTCGGCAGCGAAGCCGGTTGATATTGATATCAAGTTGCGCATTCCATACTGGACGAAAAGCGGCATGGTAAAAATAAACGGGCGCGCCATGCCCGCTTTTGCAGATGCCGGCAGCTACCTGGTTCTGCGCGGGCCTTGGACGAACGGAGATCGAATTGAACTCAGTCTCCCATGCATCTGCATGCAGCTCCAATGCCTGACAATGAAAGCCTTCAGGCTGTGATGTACGGCCCGCTCGTGCTGGCCGCACGCTGCGAAGTTGAGCCGCGGGGAAAATGGCATCGCCACTACCAGTCACAAACAAAGCAGGAGCCTTCGCCAAGTCTGCAATTCAAGGGTAAGATCGACGATCCGGCGAGTTGGATACAGCCCGGGCATGGAAGTCTCGAGTTCGGCGCGGTCTCGCAGGAGCGCTCGCAAGTCTTTGTGCCTCTGTCGAGTGTTTTGCATGAGCGCTATTTCGTCTATCACGAGGTGCGTTCCTGAACTCGTTCGCGAGAATCATACGAGGGCGGACGTAGGGCAGGCGAATTCCTGCGGTGTTCCGAACCAACGGGGGAACTGCTCCTGAGGAATGACGATCACCCGTCGTTCATTCGTCATGTTGTCGCTATGCGCAGCCGCCGGCCGGGCAATCGGCCAGCAGAGCGTGGCGTCCCGCGATCTAAAAGCACAACTTACGCCTCCCCCTTCCGGACGGCCGTTTAACGCCCGATTTACCGACCTTGCGCAAGAGGCTGGATTGCGCGCTCCTGTCATTTACGGCGGAATTGAGAGCAAGAAGTACATCCTCGAAGCCAACGGCTGCGGGTGCGCCTTTATCGACTACGATAACAATGGCTGGATGGACATTTTCTTATTGTCCGGGACCCGCATCGAGGGAGACCCTCCCGAGGCTACCAACCGGCTCTATAAGAACAACCGCGACGGCTCGTTCACGGACGTGACCGATAAAGCGGGCTTGCGGGCCGTTGGCTGGGCGAACGCCGTTTGCGTCGCCGACTATAACAACGATGGTTTCGACGATATCTTCTGCACCTACTTGGGACAGAATCGCCTCTACCGCAACAATGGAGATGGCACGTTTACCGACGTGACCAAGCAAGCCGGCCTTTGGAAAGATGGTCCGCTGCGTTGGGGTGCCGGGTGCGCATTCCTGGACTATGATCGCGACGGCCATCTCGATCTGTTCGTCTCGAACTACATCCGCCTCGATCTGCAACACGCTCCTGTGCCCGGCCAGAACTCCACCTGCAACTGGAAGGGCATCCCTGTGAACTGTGGCCCCCGCGGATTGCCGACTGGCAAGCACATCCTCTACCACAACAACGGGGGATGGCACGTTCGCGAACGTAACCAAGCAGGCGGGCATTGACGCTAGCGAGAACTATGGAATGACCGTGGTTACCGCGGACTTCGACGAAGATGGTTGGCCTGACATCTTCGTCGCTTGTGATTCCGCTCCCAGCCTGCTCTTCATGAACAATCACGACGGCACTTTCCGCGAAGAAGGCGTCATGCGCGGTGTCGCCCTCAGCGATGACGGAATGGAGCAGGCTGGAATGGGGGTCGGGATAGGTGACTACAACCTTGACGGGCACCTTGACATCTTCAAGACGCATTTTGCGGGCGATACGGCAGGCTGCTATCGAGGGGACGGGAAAGGCAACTTCGAAGACGTCACGCGGTTGGCGAAAGTCGGAGTGGAAACGCGCTACACCAGCTGGGGCACGGGGTTGATCGATTTCGACAATGATGGCTATCCCGACGTACTTGTCATGACCGGGAGTGTTTATCCAGAGGTTGAACGAAAATCCCGCAATATCCCTATAAGACACCGCGGGTTCTGTTTCGCAATCTGGGGAATGGAACTTTCGAAGAATTGAACACACAGGGCGCAACGAGCATAACGAATCCTTACAGCAGCCGTGGTTGCGCGTTCGGCGACTTTGATAACGACGGCGACATGGACGTGCTGATCATGAACATGAATGAGTCGCCGTCACTCCTGCGCAATGATGTGGACCCGAAGCAGCAACTGGATCAAACTGAAACTGGAAGGAGTGAAGTCCAATCGAAGTGCCGTCGGTGCTCGCTCACTACTGGAGCAAGAAACAGGTACAGGCGGTGGTCAGCCAATCAAGCTATTACTCCTGCAATGATTCGCGTTCACACTTTGGCCTCGGGTCTGTCACTTCAGTTGATATCGAGGTATTCTGGCCCAGCGGCCTGCATGAGAACCACAAGGAGTTGGCGGCCGACCAATTGGTGACCCTTCGTGAAGGCGTCGGCCGCATTCCAAGCAAGGGATGGGGCTAGCCATAATCCTCGGCACGTCTGTACCTCTCGCGCGGACTCTTGTACGCGGAGGAAGGCGAATACGACAAGGCCGAGGCAGACTTTGCCCGTGCAGAGCAGCTTGATGCAAATCAGACCATGAGTCCTTATGCCGCTGATCTCGCACAGGTACAGAAGAACAATCCCGACGAGGCACTGCGGCGAGTACGGCTCCAATTGAAGGCTCATCCCGACAGCGCATTCCTGCACTACCTGCTTGCACAATTACTCATGAGGAGTCCGGCCACGGATTCAGATACCTACAAAGAGGCAATGAAGGAGGCTTGGCGCGCGCTGGAATTGAAGCCCGACCTGGTGGGCGCCAGAAACCTGGTGGCCAGTATACACATGCAATTGGGCCAGTACGAAAAGGCAATCGAGCAATGCCGGGCCGCGCTCCAGTATGCTCCGAACGACGAGACCGCAACCTATCACCTCCTCATCTCCTTAAGGCATGCCGGGAAAAAAGATGAACTGCAGCCGCTTGTGAAGCGTCTCACCGAACTGCACCAACAGTCGCTCCAGAATGAGACCGATCGAAAGCGCTACACCCTCGTGGAACAACTTCCCACTCCCAACTCAGGCCCACCCAACGATTGATTCTCCAGCCAAGAAGCACGGCTTTCACTGTAGCAACCAGTTCGTTTCGAGACGTGCTCCGATTCGGCGAAGCGCGCAATGGCCCGTCACTTTGAATACCGCAAGAGTTAACAATCGGCTTAAGATGTATATCCATTATGGGGAAAGGGCGCAGGGACGTAGTCCTCTGGCTGGGCATGCTGCTGGCCTGCTGCGCTTGCTCATTTGCTTCGGGTCCCTCGGTCGACCACCGCGAGGGGTGGAGCCCGCGCCACTCTCAGAATATCCACGCTCAGGGCGGCCATGTTCCGGCGAGAGACCTCAAGTTCGCCCACCTCACAATCGGCGATGGCCTATCCAACAATCGAATCAATTCGATTTTGCAGGACCGCCGCGGCTTTATGTGGTTCGCCACGGAGGATGGGCTCGATCGCTATGATGGCAACGCGTTCGTCGTGTACAAGAACAGCCCCGCCGATCCGAATACGTTGAGCGCCAACACTATTCTCAGTCTGATTGAAGACGACCATGGTTATTTGTGGATTGGCACCTGGGGTGGCGGCCTCGACAAATTCGATCCAACCGCCGAACGCTTTGCCCACTACCGCTACAACCCCGACAACCCCAATAGCATTAGCGGCGATGCGGTCAAGAGCATCGCCCAAGACAAGCACGGCCATCTTTGGCTGGGCACCGTTGGTGCCGGCCTGGACAGTTTTGCTCCGGACACGGGAACCTTCACTCGCTATCGCAATGACAGCAACGGTCAATTTGTTGGGGAGATCAATTCCATTATCGCGGATAGCCACGGGGATATCTGGTTTGTCGGCCCGCGCGGTCTGTTCCATGTCAGTCCACAAACCGGACTGATCACTCACCTGCCAGCAACCATTGATCATCTTGCCGCAGATTATCTCCATGAAGACAAGCTCGGCAATTTCTGGATGCTTGCCTATTCTCCGGTGGCCTTGCTCGTCAAATACGATCGCCACGCAGAGCGATTCACTGCCTTTCGATTTGGGGAAGGCGCTGTTGGTGTACCCCTTAGCAACATTCTGGAGGACGGGGAGAATGGATTGTGGGTCGCATCAAGCCTGGGTCTTTATCACTTCGATCTGCCAACGGAACAGTTCACATATCGCTTGCAACACGACGAGACCGACGCGGACACCTTAGACGACAACAGCGTTTCGTCAATTTATCGGGATAGGGCCGGCGTCCTCTGGGTGGGCACGGAAACTGGGGGACTGAATATTCTGGATTTCCGGCGAGGACAGTTCGGTTCTTACCGGCATCGTCCCGGTGACCCCGGCAGTCTAGCGGCGGGATTGGTCACGGCAATTCATCAGGACCCCGATGGAATTTTGTGGGCAGGCTTCACTCCCTTTGCCCTGGACCGGCTGGATCGAAAGACGGGGCAAGTCACCCATTATGTTGCCGGCTCTGGAAGCAAGAACGCGCCCGGCAAAGGCAGTAATCTTGCTGGCATCTACAGAGACGCTCAGGGTTATCTGTGGTTGGGTGGCTGGGGCATTCTGGACCGGTTCGATGAACAAAGCAGGCAGTTCACCCATTACTATCCCAAGCCGGATGTCCCCAACAGCTTGCTTTCCACCGAAATTCTCTGCATCTATGAAGATAGAAGCGGCATGCTATGGGTGGGGCAGGCTGGCGGCCTCAGCCGTTTTGATCCGGCGAATGAGAAGTTCACCAACTACCGGAATAATCCCGCTGACCCATCCAGCTTGGGGAGCAATGGTGTCGACTCCATCTATCAGGATCGGTCTGGCACGCTGTGGTTTGGGACGCGTGCGGGCACATTGAGGCGATTCGACGCCAAGACCAACACCGTCGTGAACTTGACGGCCGATTGGCGTGACCCTCAAAAGCTCAGCGGCAGCCGCATTTATGCCATCCACGAAGACCAGACAGGAACCTTGTGGTTGGGAACCGCAGGTGGGCTGTATCGATATAACCGCGGAAACGGAACATTCGGCCATTACACGGATAATCAAGGCCTGCCCAGCGGCGTAATTCAATGCATTCTGGAAGATCGGAGCGGCAGGCTTTGGCTCGGCACCAAGAAAGGGATCTCCCGGTTCGATTCACGCAAGCAGACCTTTAGAAACTACGACACATCCGACGGCTTGCAGAGCAACGAGTTCAGTGGAGGTTGCTACCAGGACAGCCAAAGCGGGGAGATGTTGTTTGGCGGCAACAACGGGATCACGACTTTCTTCCCTGAGAATATTCGGGACAATCCCTACGTGCCCCCGGTGGTACTAACCAGTTTCAAGATCTTCAACAAACCAGTTCCTATCGGCCCTGAGTCGGTGCTCAAGAAGGCCATGCCATACGCCGATTCCCTGACTCTCTCCTCCCGCGAAAATGTCTTCTCATTTGAATTCGCGGCGTTGAGTTACGCCAATTCCCATAAGAACCGTTATCGGTATAAGCTGGAACCCCTGGAACCTGGCTGGAACGATGTGAGCAGTAAGCAGCGCCTCGCCACCTACACCAATCTAGATCCCGGCAAATATGTTTTTCGCGTGCAGGCATCAAACAGCGACGGAGTGTGGAACGAAGAAGGGGTGTCGCTGCCCATTCTCATCACGCCCCCTTGGTGGAGAACCAACTGGTTCCGCGCCCTCTTGGCGATCGTCCTTTTGACATTGCTTTGGGCCGCGTACGAACTGCGGGTGCGGCAACTGGCTGCGCAGTTCAATTTGCGTATGGAAGAGCGCATAAGCGAGCGCACTCGCATCGCTCGAGACCTGCATGACACGCTGCTGCAGAGTTTTCAGGGGCTGCTGCTGCAGTTTACAGCGGTTTCCTATAGGCTCCAGCCGGGCGAGATTAAGAGTGCATTGGACTCCGCGATTGGAGACGCATCACGAGCGATCACCGAGGGCCGCGATGCCGTCAAGGGGCTGCGCGCATCCATCATCGAGAAGAATGATCTTGCCGAAGCCATTCGAGCTTTCGGAGAAGAGCTCTCTTCTAGTGCAATCGATCAGTCTCCAGTCGCCTTCGAAGTGGTGGTGGAAGGGAGAAGAAAAAGAAAGCATCCATTCCAGCGCGACGAAATTTACCGGATCGCAATCGAGGCGCTCCGCAATGCCTTTCGTCACGCACAGGCGGATCGAATCGAAGTGGAGCTCAAGTATGGCGAAAAAGAATTCACGCTTCGCGTCCGCGACAACGGGAGGGGCATTGACCGGGACATACTCAACTGCGACGGGCGCAAAGGGCACTTTGGTTTGCACGGCATGAGAGAGCGCGCCCAGCTTGCGGGCGGTGAGTTGGCGATCTGGAGCGAGGTGAACTCGGGCACCGAGATTGAGTTAACCATTCCGGCATCACGGGCGTACACTAAGTCTGCTCGACGATTCTGGTGGTCTCGGAAGCCGTCCGAAAACGATGTGAAAGAGAAGGTTGAGTCGTGAGTTCTTCGCCAGTCCCAATCCGAGAGCCAGCCCCAATCCGCGTTCTCGCGGTGGACGATCATCCTGTGATTCGGCGGGGCATTGCCGCAATCATCGCCACGCAACCGGATATGACCTTGGTTGCCGAAGCCTCGAATGGACGGGAGGCAATCCAGCAATTTCGTGCGCATCGTCCAGATATCACTTTGATGGATCTGCAGATGCCGGAAATGAGCGGCCTGGACGCGTTGAGCGCGATTCACGGGGAATTTCCCGAGGCAAGAGTCATCGTGCTCACGACGTATGCTGGTAATGTGCAGATCCTTCGCGCGATCAAGGCCGGAGCTCAGGGTTACCTTCTAAAGAATACGTTTCACGAAGAACTAATAGACGCGATACGCGCGGTTCACGCTGGAAAAAAGAAACTCTCGTCAGAGGCCTCTTTTGAAATTGCCGAGCACTCCACCGACGATGCCCTGACTCCGGCGGAGGTCACTGTTTTGCGCCTGATTGCAGCCGGCAACGCTAACAAACAGATCGCAGACCAGCTATCGATTGCCGAGGATACGGTAAAGTGGCGGGTCAAGAACATCCTTTCCAAGCTGGGTGCCCGTGATCGAACCCAGGCAGCCATGATCGGCCTGCAGCGCGGGATTATCGAATTGGAAGCCCAGCTCCCCACTCCCACACACCACCCAAAATAGTAGTTCAAGCTACTCTCGTTGGGGTTCCGAAAACAGTCCAAGTTGTCTACGCTAAGTCTTGCGCCGCCTATTCTCCACATTTGCCCGAGGCTGGCCCGGCGTCGGCCTTCTGCTTTTACGCCTGGTCGTGGGGATAGCCTTAATCTGGCGCGCAGTCGAGAAATTGAACAGTGGGCCCTCCCCCCAAGTTATGGCCCTATGCGCGGTCGCCATCGGCCTCGCGCTGATGCTTCTCGCCGGTTTGTGGACGCCGGTCGCTGGAACGCTCGTTGCAGCCATGGAACTCTGCACCATCCCGTGGGATCTCGGGGCTCTTTCGGCGCACATCTTCATGGCAACGATGGCTGCGGCCGCGACGTTGGTAGGTCCGGGCTTCTGGTCCTTGGATAATCGCCTGTACGGATGGAAGCGAATCGATCCTCCCTCCCCAGAATCGTAGAAAAACACCTCCCTTTTGGACGATATCTGCTGCTCCATGTGGTTATTCAGAGCTCTCCGAGAGAGAGGCTTTTGTTACCTGATGTGGGGTTGTTCGGGAAGAGGGATCCGAGTTAAAAAGACGGCATCGCAATAGTGGGGGACATCATGGGTGCGACCGCTAACTTCACAAATCCTGTTGGTTTCGCCGGAGTGAGTTTTCCCAGGGTGATTGGACGCGAAGCCGATCAATTCTACTTCGAACCAGAACTCAGTTCCGAGCACTGCTTCGAAGGCATCGTCGGAAAAAGTGCAGCTTTGCGGAAAGTGCTGGAACAAGTCGCAATCGTTGCGCCTACCGATTCCACCGTCCTGCTTCACGGTGAGACCGGCACAGGGAAAGAGTCGGTCGCACGCGCGATTCACAATTTGAGCTTGCGCCGCGATCGTTCCTACGTGCGCATGAATTGCGCTGCGATTCCTTCGGGGCTGTTGGAAAGCGAAATGTTCGGGCACGAGAAGGGAGCGTTCACGGGGGCTCTGATCCAAAGAAAGGGCCGGTTCGAGCTGGCGGATCGCGGCTCGCTGTTTTTGGATGAGATCGGCGACATCGGCCTGGACCTGCAGCCGAAACTCTTGCGAGCTGTGCAGGAGCAGGAGTTCGAAAGACTGGGAAGTGCCAGGACTATTCAGGTCAACGTGCGGATCATTGCAGCCACGCATCGTGACCTTGGTGCCATGATTCGCGACGAGAAGTTCCGCGAGGATCTGTTCTATCGCTTTAACGTGTTCCCGATCGAGATTCCACCTCTGCGGGAGCGGCGCGAAGACATTCCCCTGTTGGTGAACTACTTTGTTTCGAATTTATGCCGGCGGATGCGGAAGCCGATTAAGTCCATTTCAACACAGGCGATGGATGCCATGACGAACTTTGCCTGGAACGGCAACGTCCGAGAACTCGCAAACTTCATCGAACGTGCTGTGATTCTCACGCGTGGCGAGGAGCTAGAAGTCCCGACATGGCAGCTTCGTATTTCTTTTGGCGTCGTTTTTCCCGCCACGTCGCTCTCCAACTTTCGAAAAGCCGAATGCAGCGTGATCATCGAGGCTCTAAGAGCTGCTTCCGGACGAATCGCCGGAAAGGGCGGAGCCGCCGAACGGCTCGGGCTCAAGCGAACGACTTTGCAAAACAAGATTCGTCGCCTCGGGATTGCGAAAGTCCAATACCAGCACTGATTAAGCTGAGCCCAGCGGTGAGCAGCGCTCTGGGGGAACAAAGGGGTGGGTGTTATGACTGAAAAGAAGGATCGCGAGCGAGTAATGGCCGAAATCACGATTTCGTATGTATTGCGGCTGGCCAGTGAAGAGGGTCGCGCTTACGAAATGTGGAAGCACATGATGCAGGCTGGCGAAGAATTCATCGCATCCAGCTTGTTGCAGAGTGCGCCACGACCGCGACCCAGTATTGAAGTGTCCATGTCGTAGCTCCTGCAACTCGAGATTTCGCGGCTCATGAAACCGGAGACTTGTGGTTGGACAAGACTGGTAACTGAATCAGAGACTTAACTGACGAGGATCATAGACTCTGGCTTGCCATCATCAAAAACAATAGGGCGTTTCCCTAGAAAGTAGCGTGCAATGACGACCGTGCTCTGCATTGGCGGTGATGCCGGAATTCTGGAGATCAAGAAGGCGCTTCTGGAGCCGAGGGGTTACATCGTCCTGACTGCGCCCGATGGTGCGACAGGAATCGCGATTAGTCGCAAACAATCGGTGGATGTAACAGTGCTGGATTTCAACACGGCTGGCATGGACGGCTACAAAACGGCTGCCATTCTTATGAAGGAGCAGCCGACAGTGCCCGTTGTGATTTGCAGCGGCTCTGCTGATGACCTACCGGAGTCCCTAAAGTGGTTCGCTGACGAATTGGTATGGAAGAGTGCCGGGCCTGAAGCTTTGCTTGCGGCAATCGAGAAAGCTATGGGCTTCAAAACGGCAGCCAAGAAGTCATCTATCCGAGTGACTGGTGGAGCAGAAAGGCAACTTTGCGCCGATTGGCAGGCAACGTGAGTAACGGGGCAGCTCAAATCCGGATTCTTGCAGTTGACGATCATGCGCTCATCACGCAAGGCATAGCTGTCCTGCTCGGCATTGAAGACGATATGGCGTTGGTCGCCGAAGCCTCGAATGGGCGCGAGGCGATCCAACAGTTCCGGATGCATCGGCCTGACGTCACTCTGATGGATCTGCAAATGCCGGAGATGAATGGCCTGGATGCTATCATCGCGATTCGGGGAGAATTCCCGAACGCAAAAATAATTGTGCTGACGACCTACAAGGGCGACGTGCAGATTTTTCGTGCTCTCAAGGCAGGAGCACAAGGTTATGTACTAAAGAATACGATTCACAAGGAACTTACTGAAACAATTCGTGCGGTACACGCGGGCAAAAAGGCTCTTTCTCCAGAGGCCACATTCGAAATCGCCGAGCATGCGACGGACGATGCCCTCACGCCCGCAGAGATCAAGGTGCTGCGGTTGATCGCATCCGGAAATGCCAATAAGCAGATTGCGGATCAGCTGTCGATCACCGAGGAGACAGTCAAAGGGCGAGTCAAGAATATTCTGTCTAAGCTGGGTGCCAACGACCGAACCCAGGCGGCGATGATCGGGCTGAAGCGGGGGATCATCGAACTGTAGGTGCCACAGCCTAAGCGGAACACCGACATACGTTTCTCGTTTCTATCTTATTAAGCTCATTGAGCTTAAATTCTTGGTTTATCACTCCTTCGGCTTCTGCGTTGATATCTCCTGAATGTGAGCGATGCGATCGGCAAGGTTTAGTGTTTTCAAGATCTGAGGATCGGCTTCGTCCACAGCGAGCGGCTCGTGGCAGGTGTTGCAGTCTTGCGTGATCGTGATTTTCTTATCTGCCGTCGAGTGCGATCCGTCATGACAGCGGAAGCATCCGGGAAAATCGGTATGTCCGAGATTGTTGGGATAAGTTCCCCAGGTGACCTTCAGGTCGGGAAACACGTTCCGGTCATAAATGTCAGAGATTTCGCGTGCGGCGGCTGAGATGTCACTCGATCGCTGTGAGGCGAGTGCCGGATATTGTTCCTGATAGAAACGTATCAGGCTAGCGGAGATCATTCGGCCGGCCTCGTCGTTGCTTGCGTAGTTTGCTTTCAGAAACTCCATCGCTTGCTTCTTTATAAAAGGCAGCGTTGGAGAGATCCGCCCCAGCCCCATGGCCTGATCTACCGCCCTCTCCGGCAGTTCAAACGTATGGGTTGGGCGGTTGTGACAATCGACGCACTGCATCTCATACCGGGGCAGGTTTTTCACCGACTCGGCAGTCGAACCATCCGCCATAAAACTCTGAATTTCGCCCGTGTTCCGGTTGCGGTACTCAACCCATGGAATGGTCTGGCGCTTCGCGTCCGAAGCGGCGTAGTGGATTTCAACCCCCGCCCCCATGTGCTTCCCGTGAATGCCCCCCAAGTCCCCACCCCCCGTGAGCATCAGCAGAACGGTCTGCGTCTGTGAATTGCGCTCATCGTCATTGAAGTGGTAGAGGACACGCAATCTCGTGGAATCAAACTTTTGAGGCCAGTGACATTGCTCGCATGTCAG
>Ga0335069_10013494_pt1 | contig 11468 bp, 7 predicted proteins | sample Lox_Sample_11_FD_206714 | JGI IMG/M metagenome (GOLD analysis project Ga0335069, IMG submission 206714) | Soil microbial communities from Loxahatchee National Wildlife Refuge, Florida, United States - Lox_Sample_1.1 | ecosystem: Environmental > Terrestrial > Soil > Wetlands | place: USA: Florida... | reverse complement strand
TTCTGGAGCACCAGCCTCAATCAGCCGATCGCTGCACTTCCGCTTCAGATCTATGTGTATGCACTATCGCCTTATGACGATTGGCATCGCCTGGCATGGGCCGGAGCACTGGTCCTGATTGCATTGATTGTGCTTGCGGTCTCGCTTGTAAGGTATGTGACCAGCCGCGGGGTTTTGAAAGGGGCAAGCTAGAGCAATTCCAGAGTTTCCGTGTCGCTGCGAGGATCATGGAAAGCGGCAATTTCCTGAGGAAATGCCACCTTGCGGCATCACTTCAGGGATACAGCAAGTCTGGAATCACCATAAACGGCATTCTCCTTCGAAATTGCCGTTTTGACTGGCGATGAGTGGCGATTCCCAGAGGTTATCGCCGCGGATGTTTGTGGTTTCTGCGCATAGCAGGAAGGAGAAGTGCGTACGTGGGAGTTGGCATCGAGGTTGCAAGCTTGAACGCGTGGTACGGAACGAACCATACACTCCAGGACATCACGCTGAATATTCCCGCCAATCACGCCACTGCGCTGATTGGCCCGTCGGGATGCGGGAAGAGTACGTTCGTTCGCTGCCTTAACCGGATGCATGAGACGAACCCCATCGCACGCGTGACGGGGACGGTTCGCATTGGGGACCTGGACATCTACAACAACGCCAAGCCTGTTGAGATCCGACGGCGCGTGGGCATGGTGTTTCAGCGGCCTAACCCCTTCCCGACCATGTCGATCTACGACAATGTAGCCTCAGGGCTGAAGCTGAACGGCTACGCCAACAGGCGAGTGCTGGATGAGATTGTGGAAAGCTCTTTGAAGAATTCAGCTCTCTGGGACGAGGTGAAGGACGATCTGAAATCCAAGTCCGGAGCGAGTCTCTCGGGCGGCCAGCAGCAGAGATTGTGCATAGCCAGAGCGCTGGCTGTGGATCCCGAAGTGCTGTTGATGGATGAGCCCGCCTCGGCGCTCGACCCGGTTTCGACGTCGAAGATCGAAGACCTTATCTTTCAGCTCAAATCGCAGTACACTATCGTGATTGTGACCCACAACATGCAGCAGGCTGCGCGTGTCGCGGAGAAGACCGGATTCTTCCTGAATGGAAGGATGGTTGAATTCGACTCGACGCACAAGATCTTCACGAACCCGAGCGACAAGCGGACCGAAGACTACATTACAGGCAGGTTCGGATGACGACGCGCATTCGGTTTCAACAGAATCTGGATCAACTGAAAGAGAACCTGCTGGTAATGGCGGGACTGGCCGAGCAGGCCATTCAGCGAGCGATCGAGGCGTATCGTGTGCGCGATCTTTCGATCTGCGATCTGGTGACCCGCAGCGAAGTTGCGATCAATCGCCTGGAGCGGGATATCGACCAGGCCGCAGTTGACCTGCTGGCGATGGAACAACCAATGGCAATCGATCTGCGCTTCATTCTCAGCGTGATCAAGATCAATGCGGACCTCGAACGCGTGGGCGACTCGGCCAAAAGCATCAGCGAGAGAGTTCGCAACATGGAGCAGATGGCGGCCGTGGAGTTGCCGGTGGACATTCCGCGCATGGCATCGCTCTCCGCGGAGATGGTTCGCAAGAGCCTGCAGTCCTTCATCGAGGCAGATCCCGAACTGGCCCGCGCGGTGCTGACGATGGATGATGCGGTGGACAACTTGAATCGAGCAGCCTACAAATCCCTGACCAAGGTGATGGAGGAGCAGAGCCACATCGCTCCGCAGGCTCTGAACGCATTGATGATTTGCCGCGCGCTCGAGCGTGTTGCCGACCACGCCACCAACATCGCTGAGGACGTAATTTTCTGGGTGCAGGGCGATGATGTGCGCCACAGAAAGAGCGTCATGGCGCAGAAGGATGGCAAGGCCACAACCGCATAGGTTCCCGTCGAGGCGGGCCGCAAGCTGACTCCGAGCAACCTGCGAGGAAATCCGCGCTATTCGACCGTCCACCAGTCCAGCAACGACATGCGCGGATAGTAGAGGCCTGCCCGCAGGGGGGCTTGCCGGCCATGCAGATTGCGCAAAAGCGCAGAATACATTTCCAACTGTGGCGCAAATGCCGCGCGGAACACGGGCAGGGCAGACGCCGGGTCCACGCTTTCGGAGTGCGCGGTCTTGAAATCGATCACCCACCATGTGTCGTTGCCCGCCGACAGCGGGGCAGGTCCGGCCCGGAACACGCGGTCGACACGCACCTGATGAAGACCGCCGGAGACGATTCCGGCCCATCCCGCTTCGCTTTCAGCTTCGGCGCGCGGAGAGAGAATCCATCGGCCGATGGGGTCGTTTGCAGAGGCCTGCGCGAACTTCATGGCCTGGGTGGCGATCGATGCCGCCTTTGCCGGAGGGATCCCTGCAGCGCGAATCTGTGCAAGAATTTGCGGTTCTATCGACGGGAGAACCGCGAGGGCGTCTTCCCACTCGCGTGAGGCACGAAGCCTGGCAAGCTCTTCGAGCAGGCGGTGGACAGCCGTTCCGAGGACGCGCGAGAGGGGTCCTCCTTCGTGGCGCCGATAGGGTTTTGAAGAGCCGCCGATGGCGAACGGTTCGCGCGCAGCCGATGGAAGGATGGAGGAGTCGATCTCGAAATCGTCGGGCAGGCGCCTCACAAATGTCGGAATGGGAGGGCGTGGCATGACGACCAGATTCGTATCTTCAGACGCCGCGAGTTCCGATACGACGGCCGCTTCACCCCGGGAGGAGATGGACCGCTTCCATTGTACGAATGCTCCTGCGACCCGCTCCTCGACGGCGGGCCATGCGGTCGCCAGGAGCGACTTTGGAGGCTTCACGAGTTCGAGAGAATCATCCCTGTTCTGCTTGTATTCCGGACGGGCAAACAGATGAAGTTCTTCTCGTGCACGCGTGGCTGCCACATAGAGAAGCCGTCTCATCTCCTGTGACTCCCGCTCGGCGAAGACACGATCGACCCACTGCTTGGCCTTGCTGCGCTCGAGCCCCCTAGGTTGCAGCGGCGCAACAAGGAACTCGGTGACTTCACCGGATTCGCCGGGTTCCGTCAATCCGCGTTCGAGCCACGAGAGTAGCGACTTCGAGCCCTTCCGGGTTCCTGCCTGCAGATCGGGAACGATGACAACTTCAAATTCGAGTCCCTTCGATTGATGGATCGTCATCAGCTGCACGCCGGCCTCGCTGTCCGAAGCCGGATCGGGCTGTGCGTACAGTTGCTGGAGGGCGGTATCGAGCGCAATCCCGCACAGATCCTGTTCTCCATTGGGCAGTTGATCGAGCAACTTCCAGAAAAGGTCGAGATTGGCGCGGGCTGTAGCGTCTTCGCAGCTTTCTCCGCCGAGTGATAGCCAGACCTGGCGCAGTAATGTTCCCAGGGAAGCGGTGGGCAAGAGAGAACGCAGACGCGGAAAGAAACGGACTGCGTTGAGGACGCGATCGATGGCGCCGCGTGCCCGGTCACAGAGCAGATGGTGTCTCTGCTCGAGCAATTTCGGCACGGGAGCATGCGGGAACGACCAGTCGTCGGTGCCCGCCACTGTGTGAAGTTCTTCGAGGCTGAGGCCGCACCATGGAGCTCGCAGGACTGCAAGCCACGAGACACGATCCTGATGGTTGACCAACGCACGGGCGAGTGCGAGCGCATCGAGAATCTCGGGACGATCGGAGAGTACTTCGAGGTCAACGGCGCGGAAATGAATCTCGGCCTCGCGAAGCGCTTCAGCAATGGGCGCCAGAACGTTGCGGGTGCGTCCGAGAACGGCAACGCGGTACTTCCTGCCGGCCGCCTGAGCTTCCTTGATTCGATCGGCGTGGGCCCGGATCAGGTCGACAACTTCCGCGGTCTGTGCCGCATGAGCCGCGCTGCGCCGGGCGGTCGCCTCCTGCTTTTCTTCGAGAGCCTGGGAAGATCGCGCGGCTCCGTTCCTGACTCGTGGCACGAAATCCAGGTGCAACCGCAGGTGCGGCTCCGAGGAAGCGGTCCTCAGACGCATCGGCTGCGCCCGTCGGAACGTGATCCCACTCTGATCGTCGAGTTCGGTGATTGCGGTAAAGAAGGCGTTCAACTCGCCGATCAGCTCGGGAGCCGTCCGGAAGTTGGCGGTCAGATCGGCGGGAGTGAAGGGCAGGTATTCGCTCTCTCCAGATTCGAGACCCAGGGTGCGAATCCTCTGAAAGAGCTCCACCTCAGCGTCGCGGAAGAAGTAGATGGACTGCATTGGGTCGCCGACGACAAAGACCGTGCGGTTCGTCAGATCGGGCCAGGCGGACACAAGCGAAGACAGAAGCTTGTACTGGCTGCGGCTGGTGTCCTGGAATTCGTCGACGAGCAGGTGATGAATGTCGTCTGCTACGGCAATCGCGGCGTCGGTTGGAAGCCCGTCCTCCCCTTGCAGCACATTTTGAGCCAGCTGGGCCACTTCAGCGAAGTCCATCCTGCCCTGCTCGGCGATGATCGTCTTGAGCTCGCCAGAGGCATGGCGCAATACGGTAAAGGAGGCACGCACGATACGCCATTCATCCTCCGTGTAACGGCAGCGAGGGAGACGCCGAATGCCGTCGAGCGCTTCGGCCAGTCCAGGGATGGATCGCAGTGCTTGACTCAGAGCCTCGAACCGCTCCTTTTCCGTCCGTCTGCCTGCGGGAAAGCCGCCTCCTGCGTTGACCTTTTCGCGGAATTTGCCATCCTGAGTCAGGAGGAATCGGGCGAGACTGACATACGCTTCATGGGCCGAGTCAAGTGCATCATCATTCGGAACAAACGGACCACACGGGAGTTCAGCGATCTCAGTAAGGTCGGTGAGATCAGAGTCCTTCATGTGAGCAGATGCAAACCGCGCGAGTTCCAGTGCTTCATCGCATGCAGCGAGATTGCGACGTAGAAGGTCGCTCAGGCGAGAGAGCGCATTTGCCACGGCGACGGCGAAGGGCCGCTCCAACCGCCTGCGCAGCTTCTCCCAGTCCTGCGCGCTCACGAACACGAAGTCCTGCATCCACCGGTCGCGCTGGCGGAGCATCTCAACGAGAAGCACCTCCATTTCGCGCCAGTTGTTGTCACGCCAGAGAAGGAGCGCCTGAAGGGCGTCGTCAAGTGCGGAATCTGCCGGGTCGCCGAGCCTTTCAAGCGTGAGCCGCGCCGCGCGGAGATAGAGATCGTCAGGTTGCTCGTGAATCTCCAGGCTCCCGCCCGCCTCCGACAGCAGAGGCTGCCGCAGCGCTACCTCGCGGCAGAATGAGTCGATGGTGGAGATTCGCAAGCGCGACGAGAGATCGAGCAACTGCCAATTCATTCTGCGGGAGTGCTCAAGAGCGCGATGCGCAAGCGCCTCCGGCGAGGTTGGGTCGTCGGAGAACTGTGATGCATCAGTGGCATCCGCCTTCTCCAGCTTCGACAGGATGCGCTGGCGCATCTCAGCGGCCGCGGCGATCGTAAACGTGATGGCGACGATTTTGCCGGGATCGTCGACCTCGCAGAGAAGCCGAAGGAAACGCCGTGTCAGCAGGTCTGTCTTTCCTGATCCGGCCGGGGCCTGAACAAGGACGGAGCGATGTGGATCAAGCGCGATGTTGCGTGCTTCTACGTCGGGAGGAGCCGAAATGGCGACGCTATTCATCGGCGTCCTCCTCGCTGTCCGCATCGCGCGTTGCTGTCAACCGGGCCTGATTCTCCGGTTCCTGAATGCGGCAGACGGCCTGAAGCCCGCAACGCTCGCAGGTCGTGGGATAGTCGCGGGGGTCTGCCTCGGCGTGACCTTCAACAAAATCGCGGGCGAGCTTCTCAATCGCGGCTTTCCATTCCTGCATCATCTTGGGAGTGAGCGGGTCTTTTGCGAGCGGCTTGCCTTTCGGGATGCTACCGAGAAGTGTTGATCTGGCATCGGCAACGTTCCCGGCAAACTCCCATTCCCAGGCACGGAGCTTTGCATAGAGAAGCCCGCCGGGGCTTTCATCGAGAGCGAACCCCGCGTAGAGCGGCACCTGTACATCTTCAGGACGCGGCAGATCCCATGCTTTCGGCGAGACTTCGCCTGTCTTATAGTCGATGACAAGCAGGGAACCATCTCTCAGGCGATCGATGCGGTCGATGCGGAGCTTCAACACAAGTCCGGCGAGCGGTATCGTGCGGTCAACCTCGGTGCCTTCGACGAGAAACGCGATACGCTCTGCTTCATACGCCAGCCATTCGATCACGATCTGCTTAAGCCGTATCCTTTCCAGACCCAGATACTTTCGTGGCATACGCTCGATCACCGAAGCAGGCAACGCATTCTGCAGGGCACGATCAATGTGACCCTGGACAAATGCCGATCGGTCTTCCAGGTGAAGCAGGTCGTCCAGTGTCCGGAGCCCATCGGGTGGTCCAGACCACACCGAGTGAAGAATGGCGTGAAGGATCTGGCCTCGCTGGCCGGGAGTGAGTCCTGCCTCTGCCGGCGACCATCCTTCAGCGCCGAGCCGGGCCACTGCAAATGCCTTGAAAGGGCATTGCGACTGCGAAGTGATGACCCTCGCGCCGCCATGCGCTGATTCCCGTCTGAAAGGCACTCTGCTCGAATCCGCAATGACTTTGGCCACCGGGGGCCCAGGCTGAGGCGGCATCATCCCAGGCTCCGAATCGCGTGCTGAGCGGGGAAGCTTTGCGATCAGGCGTGAAGGACTAGCTTCGACACCCTCCACCTGGCGGGCATAGCTGAAATGTACTTCTGTTGCCGAACGGATCAGACGCTCTGTAATCGCGCTCGACAGCTTCCAGTCCAACAGCGGGGAGCCGTGTGGCATTTCGGTTGAGCGTTGAATCTCGGGTGGCAGGAACGGGTGCATCGAGCCAACAGCAGGCCACGAGCTCTCGCTTGCACCAAGAAACCAGATCCCATCGGCCGTGAGGCCTGCCGACTCGGCTGGACCCGCGATCTGAATAGGCGCGTTGAGCGACTCAGGAGCGAAAACCGTATCACTCAGAGTGCGTTCGAGTGCGGCAAGGAAATTCATCCAATCGATTCGCCGTCCGTCGAAGCCGAGCGAGCCAACAGCATCCAGGGCTTGCTCCCAGCGGCGAATTGCCTGGTAATCGGCACTGTCCTCTGCCAGCTCTCCAGGCCATCTCATGGTCTGAAGCAAATGCGGAACGGACTCCACCCAATCGATTGGGTTGCGAGGCTTTCCGCCGAGGTCGCGGAGCAGCCTTTGCGCGGCGATCATTCTTCGGACCCACGACTGCGGTAGCCTCGCAGACACAGCAGCCTGGTCAACAAAGGCCGTCAACGTCCATTGCGTCCGCTGCAATCCCTTGTGACGCAGCACGCGCATACAGGATTCCAGAGCCGCCGATTCCGCCGGATCAGCAGTCAACCTGCTCGAAATCAGCCAGTCGAGCTCAGCTTCAGTGACTACACCGTGCAGCCAGCGCAACAGCAGCCTGGCTTCGTGCGCGGCGGGAATACGCGCGAGCGGAATGCCCAGAGAGAACTCGAAGTTTGGCACATGTCTGCTGAAGTAGAGAAAAGCTCTTTCAATTTCACCACGACGCGAGGCGATGTCCTGCGTGATGACAAGAAGCCGGCACTCCGGATTGGCCGCAAGCCGGCGATTGCACCAGAGGGCGCAGGCCTCGAGTTCGGCGCGAGAGTCAGGGAAGGTATCGAAGGACAAGAGCGGGGTTTTGTCGTCGTTACCGAAGATCCGCCATTGTCCCCAGGCGTCAAAGATCTCCCGCTGCACGGGAAGCAGGCGATCAAAGCCCGCGGCAAGCAGAGAGGGCCGGATCGATCTGTCCGCCTGAAGCTTCGCAATTAATTCACGAGGCATTCTGTTTGCGCTGAGGAGGTTCTGCTTTGCGCAGAGATGATCGAAGGTTGTCAGCCAATCGCTGAATCTTCCGGCGTCCCGGTCCCATCCGCCGCGCGCAAGCGGCAGAAGATGATGCGGAGAATAGAAGCAGAGCAACTGATGAGCTTCGGCCGCGAGAGCTGCCAGACGCTGAATGGATGCGTCCAGTGTTGTCGCCAACTGTTTCTCATCGCGAATAATGCCAGCCCACAAGGCCTGTTCCTGTACGGCATTCATGAGCAGGCGGCCGTCGGCGAAGTGCGCGTCCCAGACGGACCGGGCAAAGTCCTTCCAATCGGCAATCGCGGGCATGGGCCACGCGGAGAGCCCTTCGCCACGGCGAAGGCTATGATGGGCGGCCTCGAATGCTCTCGCGGAACGATCGCTTGAGGTTACGACCAGCCCTCCACTGCGGAGCCAGCTGTCGACCTCTTCTCCTGTCCGGGTCCCCATTCCTGCGTTATACCGTGATCGGCGACGGAGCGCCATTGTGCATAAATGGTGACCGAATCACGGTTGTACACTGAGGAGTGGTTCGCCGAGTTCTGGTCTCCTTACTCTTCGCAGTTGTGGCGCTTGCCGCGTGCCGGTCAGGCCATGAGCCCGCCGCTTCTTCGACATCATCGGGCTCATTCAAGGTCTACAAGGTAAGAGGGAAAGTTGTGTCGACGGCTCCTTCCAAGGGCGAAATCATGCTGGACCACGAAGCGATTCCGGGCTTCATGGAAGCCATGACGATGCCGTACCAGCTCAGGGACCCGAGTATCCTGAGCGAGTTGCACCCGGGCGACGTGATCACGGCAGACGTGCTGGTCTCGCAAGGATCGGACGCGGACGTCCTGCTGGACCATATCGTCGTCGTAGCGCAGGCAAAGCCGGACTACAAGCCGGCAACCATCTATCACGTTCCTGCACAAGGGGACGCTGTTCCGGATTTCAAGCTGCGCAATCAGGATGGCCATGCCATTCGATTGAGTCAGTTTCGCGGCGAGAAGCTGCTGGTGACGTTTATCTATACGCGTTGCCCGCTGCCCAATTTCTGCCCGCTCGTCACGCGAAACTTCGCGGCGATCGAGAAACAACTGGCGGCCAGTCCCCGGCTTTACGGGAAGACCCATTTGCTGTCAGTGAGCTTCGACCCGGATCACGACACTCCTGAGCGCCTGAGGGCGTATGGAGCAACGTACATCGGTAGCGACGCAAAGAGCGCCTTTGCAGAGTGGGACTTTGCCGTGCCAGAAAAGCCGGTGTTGATGGAAATGGCAAAGTTTTTCGATGTCGGAATCACGAATGAGCCGGATCAGACCATCACGCATACGCTATCGACGACGTTGATTGGTGCCGACGGCAGGGTGATCCACTTTTATCCGGGAAATGACTGGACGCCGGAGCAGGTTTTGGCAGACTTAAAGCAGGTTGCCGGGACAGAGTGACGTGAAGATTGGAAGATCTGAAGAGATCGGGAGAAAGTGAACGATGAGTTACGGATTGAATATTCGCAGCGATGCCGCGTTGGATTTCCTATCGTTGGGCGCATTGGTTCATCGGCTTGATCCGGGAATCATCCCATTCAGAAAGGCGACCGAGTGCAAGATTCATGTCAGCGGTGGTGAGTTCAATGTTGCCGCGAATCTCTCGGACTGTTTTGGGTTGAAAACATCTGTCGTCTCCGCCATGTCGCAATATCCGATCGGCGAACTGATTGCCGAACGGGTGCGAGCCATGGGCGTGAAGGGCATCTATAAGTATTTCAAGCACGACGGGGTTACCGGGCCCAACATGGCTACGGTCTACAGCGATGGCGGATATGGAATGCGCGCGCCCGTGGTGTTTTACAACCGGTGCAATGAAGCGGCCGCACAGCTACGCCCGGGCGACTTTGACTGGAAGGCAATTTTTGCAGGCGGCGTGCGCTGGGTACATTGCGGAGGAATCTTTGCAGCCCTGTCGCCGACCACGGCGGAGCTTGCGGCGGAGATGATGAGCGAGGCGAAAGCTGCGGGAGCGGTCACGTCATTCGATCTGAATTTTCGCGAGAAGCTCTGGAAGATCTCCGGCGGCAATGACCGCGCGGTGGAGACCATCGGCAAAATCGTCAAGAACGTGGATGTGCTCGTTGGCAATGAAGAGGACCTGCAGAAGGGGCTCGGCATTCCCGGGCCGGAGGTTGCGGCGAAGTCGAAGCTCGACCCCAGCGTCTTCTTCGGCATGATCGAAAAGGTGACCAAGAAGCATCCGCACGTGAAGATTGTTGCGACGACGCTGCGTGAGGTACATTCCACGAATCGCCATAGCTGGAGCGCGGTTGCCTGGATCGATGGCCAGACCTACGCTGCGCCGACGACCGAACTGGATGTGTTCGACCGCGTTGGCGGGGGAGACGGGTTCGCATCCGGCTTTTTCTACGGCTTGTTGAGCGGCGAGTCGCCGGAGCAAGCGGTCAAGCTTGGCTGGGCCCACGGAGCGCTGCTGACGACGTTTCCAGGCGACACGACCATGGCGACCGTTGAGCAGGTGAAAGCATTTGCAGCGGGCGGATCGGCGCGCATTCAACGCTGACCCAAAACCATTTTCTTCGCATCGCCATGGCAGGTTGCAGCATCCATGCAACTGATACTCTGCCATGACCGCAATGGAGGTACTGTTTGGCGAAAGTCACACTGTTCTTTGCCATCGCATTAATTGCTCTTGGCCTCATTGGCTACCTGGGAACGGGAAGCCAGCATGCAACCGCGTTGATTCCGACGTGGTGGGGGCTGGCGCTCGGACTATGCGGTTTACTGGCCATGAGTCCGAGCGAAGCGCGCCGCAAGCTATTTATGCACATCAATGTGACGATTGGCTTGCTTGGGTTTCTAGGCGCTACATTCGAGGCAATCCGCGGTTATGTTCACGCCACATCCCTGGGGCATGCGCCGGACCAGATTGCACTGGCCTCGAAATTGACGATGGCTGGGTTGCTGCTTCTCTACGTGATTCTCTGCGTTCGGTCGTTCATCAGCGCGCGGCGGCTCAGGAAGGTTTAGGTCGGGCACATGGGCACAATGCGGGGCGGCGGACTGGGTATGAGCACAAGCGCAGAGCGCTCGCCGCGAGCAGGACACTCGCGCGCAGCGGCCCGGGCCGATCTTCCCAAGCGCAAACCCAGCCTGAAAAAGCTGTGGCCGCAGATCTGGGCGCTCGTTGCTCCGCGAAAGAGCCTGCTGCTTGCGGGGATGTGCCTTATGGCAATCAATCGCGTCGCCGGATTGGTTCTGCCATTCACGTCGAAGCCGCTTCTCGACAAGGTCCTGTCTCCCGCAGGACATCCAGAGCTGCTCCCTAAGATCATTGCACTTGTCTTCTCGGCAATGGTGATTCAAGCTCTCACTTCGTTTTCGCTGACACAACTGCTTTCCAAGGCGGGGCAGCGCCTCATCGCCGAGATGCGCCGGCAGGTTCAGCGGCACGTCGGCCTGCTCTCTGTCTCCTATTACGACGAGAATCGTACCGGTACGCTGGTGGCGCGGATCATGACGGATGTGGAGGGGGTGCGCAATCTGGTCGGTACGGGGCTTGTGGAGTTTGTCGGGGGCATGCTCACCGCGGTTCTTGCATTCATCTATCTGCTGCATCGCAGCGTCACCGTCACACTGACGGTGTTTTCGGTTGTCGGCGCATTTGTCTTCGTATTGCA
>Ga0335069_10013493_pt1 | contig 11469 bp, 6 predicted proteins | sample Lox_Sample_11_FD_206714 | JGI IMG/M metagenome (GOLD analysis project Ga0335069, IMG submission 206714) | Soil microbial communities from Loxahatchee National Wildlife Refuge, Florida, United States - Lox_Sample_1.1 | ecosystem: Environmental > Terrestrial > Soil > Wetlands | place: USA: Florida... | reverse complement strand
CGGCGGCTACCTTTTCGAAATGCCCTTTGGCTTTGTCGTATTTGTGCGCCTGCAGCGCCCTCAGACCCGCTTCGTAGTTTTGCACAGCCTGTGCAAAACGCGGATCATCCATGATCTTCATGGAGTTGTTTCCCTTGGTCTTGGCCTCTGAGGGGGTAGCTGTCCGTAAACCTCGTGCCTTGTTGAGCTTGGAGCCATCTTCCTTGGTGTTGTCTGTGGCTTTCCTGTTCATCGGGCAAGGCCCCTCGGATTGTTCGTGACCAAGGACCGCATGCGGGCTGTGGGAAACCCTAGAATCACGAGCAGAAGGTATGGGCTGAGTTATACCCGCAACTCGGAATCTCGTCAACCCGGCACGGATGGGCGTCTCAAGTCTCCCGGTTTCGAGCCTTCCGCGGGTTACCAGATCGTGGGAACCACTCGCGAGGCGCGGATGCGCTCATCGGCGGTGACCAGCGACAGGCCGAGGGAAAGGGCTGTCGACGTAATCATGCGATCGGTCGGATCACGCGGGAAGCTCGCTGGCAGTCGAACAGCCATCGCAGCGATTTGTGGGGTCACGGGTTCGACCACGACAACGGAAACGGCCTCCTGAAGAAACTGTTCCGGCGAGACAAGGATGGTGATGCGCTGGTGCTCAATGAGCCATGCTACTTCCCATAATGTTATGTCTGCGATGACGAGGCTACCCTCTGCGCGGGCTTGGCTCATGGCTTCGCGCGCTCTCCTTGATAGGCGTTTCGATTCGAGAAGCAGCCAGATCAGTGCGTGAGTGTCGATGAGAACGTTCACTTACACTCCCAATCTTCCAAAGGCGTCGACGAGATGATGTCGCCAACGATCTTCCCCTTGCCCGCCATGCGATCGAAGATGTCTTCCCCGGATTTCTTGGCAGGCACCAGTTTCGCCACCGGTTTGCCATGCTTGGTAATAAGCACGGGTTCGCCGGTCTGCTGCACCTCGTCCATGATTGCCAGGCAACGGTTCTTGAACTGTCCTGCCGCCATTTTCTTCATATGGACATTATAGTATGGCTATGGCCATAACACATGGCTATTTGTTCTGCGTAGAACATTCCGGTCTCGATATATGTTCGCTTCCGAACGGTTTCGTTCGGGGTCGAACAAATCTTAAGTTCGCCTCGTATCTAACCTCGGAAGCAAGTCTTGTAAATCCATCGGCTTAGACGCAATCTCGAGCGGCGCAGGGATTGCATAAGACTTACCAGACCCCGAGGCTCGCGATGCGCACCTTACTGCAAGACCTCCAATACGCCGGCCGGCAGATGACGAAGTCGCCGGGCTTCGCCATCGTCGCCGTTCTCACCCTGGCGCTCGGGATCGGCGCCAACACGACGATCTTTTCCGTCGTGAACGGCGTATTGCTGAACCCGCTGCCATACCCGCATGCCGACCGGCTGTTCGTCTTGTTTCACAGCAAGCAAAACTTCACCAAGGGCTCGATCTCCTATCCCAACTTTCTCGACTGGCAGCGCGACAATCGCACCTTCGAAGCAATGGCAGCCTTTCGCAACGGCAACATGAAACTCACCGGCGCGGGCGAGCCGGAGAACCTCAGCGGGCGCATGGTGTCGGCTGGCTTCTTCGAGATTCTTGGAGTGAAGCCGGTGCTGGGGCGAACGTTCGCTGCTGACGAAGACCGGCTCGGCGCCAATCCCACCGTGATGATTTCGGAGGGATTCTGGAAGCGCAAGCTCGCCTCCAATCCCAACGTCATCGGCCAGGCGATCGTACTCGACGGCAAGCCCCGGACGATCGTCGGCATCATTCCCTCCAGCTTTCAATTGCGCCAGTGGAATTTCCGGGCGGGCGATATCTATACGCCTGTGGGCGAATACAGCGAGCCGCGCTTTCGCCAACGCCAGGCGTCCTGGGGATTGGATGCGATTGCGCGCCTCAAGCCCGGCGTGACGCCGGCGCAAGCGGCGCAGGACATGGCGCGCGTGAATCGCGGCCTCGCCGCCGCCTATCCTGATGTCGATGCCGGGATCAAAACCACCATGGTTCCCATGAAGGATCAGATCGTCGGCGAGGTGCGTCCGGTGCTCTGGGTGCTGATGGGAGCGGTGCTGTTCGTGTTGCTGATCTCGTGCGTGAACGTCGCCAACCTGCAACTGGCGCGCGCCACCGCCCGGCAGCGTGAGTTCGCGGTGCGCGTGGCGCTGGGCGCGCAGCAGGGTCGCTTGTTGCGGCAGGCGCTGACCGAGAGCCTGGCGCTTTCGCTGGTGGGCGGCGCGGTTGGCTTGTTGCTGGCATATTGGGGCACCAAAGCTGCGGTGGCGGCGATTCCCGACATGCTCCCGCGCACCGAAAACATTGGGCTCAGTGGTCCGGTCCTGCTGTTTACGCTGCTGGTCTCGGTGCTGGCGGGAATGATCTTCGGCCTCGCGCCCGCGCTGAAGGCGTCGCGCGCGGATGTGAACGCAACTCTCAATCAAAGCGGGCGCTCGCTGGTCGGCGCGCATGCTCGCGCGCAGTCCGTCTTCGTCACGGTTGAGATGGCGATGGCACTTATTCTGCTGGTCGGTGCCGGGCTGATGATCCGCACCCTCATGCGGCTGTGGAATGTCGATCCGGGCTTGAATCCGCGCAACGTGATCTTCTTCAATCTCGCCCCTTCGCAGTCGCTCTCCCAACAGCCGCCCGATGCCATTCGCGCGGCCTATCGCAAGCTGGAAACGGCTCTGCAATCGGTGCCGGGAATCGAAAGCGCCTCCTTCAATTGGGGCGCCGTACCCATGTGGAGCGACGATGAGGAGCCGTTCTGGGCCGAGGGCATGACCCGGCCGCAGCGCGTGGCCGAGGCGCCCCTGGCGGTGCGCTATGACGTGAATCCGGATTACCTGAAGCTGATGCGTATTCCCGTGATCGAAGGCCGCTTCTTCAGCGAGGCCGACAACGAACACTCCTCGCGCGTCATTGTCGTGGACGAAAGCTTCGCGCAAAAATATTTCCCCGGGCAGGATCCTATTGGCAAGCATGTTTACTTTGCCGCCGAGAGCACCGAGGGTGAGCGTACCGACGAGATCGTGGGTGTAGTGGGGCATGTCAAGCAGTTCGGCCTGGCCCCCGACAAGTCCAATAACGTTGAAGTGGAATACTACGAGCCCCTGGCGCAGATACCGGAGCGGGTGTTGCCGATGGTCGCCGAGGGGATGACGGGCTTCGTGCGCGTGCGGGAGGGAGTTAATCCGGAATCCGTGTTTCCCGAAATCGGTCGGACGCTACGGCAGCTCGACAGCGAGATAGTGGTTGACGAACTGCACTCCATGCAGCAGGTCGTCGCCGACTCCATTGCCGAGCGGCGCTTCGCCATGATGCTGTTCTCGATCTTCGCCGCCGGCGCGCTGCTGCTGGCCGGCCTGGGCATCTACGGCGTGCTGTCCTACGTTGTGGGACAGAGAACGCGCGAGGTGGGAATTCGCATGGCACTGGGAGCGCAAAAGACCGATGTCGTGCGCGATGTGCTGCGCGATGGAGCCCGCATGACCCTGCCCGGCATCGCCATCGGAGTGCTCGCCGCGCTGGGCCTGGCGCGGCTGATGTCGGCGATACTGTTTGGTGTGACGCCTACCGATGTTGTCACCTTTGCGTCGGTGGCCGTGCTGCTTTGCGCGGTCGCCATGATGGCGTGCTATGTGCCCGCCCGCCGTGCGGCCGCGCTCGATCCCATGCAGGCGTTGCGGACGGAGTGATGTTGGGTGGAGCACGCGTTCACAAGCGCGACACAGGTTAGCCCAGCCGTTCACGGCTGGGTACATGGAACGAAGAAGTGCGAGTGCCGTAGGCACGACACCCTACGTCGCATGTCGGCACGTCACCGCGCTCTGCAACCGCTCCCGTCGTGTTCAACGGATGCCGCATACAGCTTTGAGCAGGAGTTCGTGATCTTGCTGCGGAAGCGTGGCATCGTGTATGACGACCACTTTGTGTTTGGGTAGCGTGCCGTGCCTACGGCACTCAACTCCGTGCGGGCCGTACACCCAGCCGTGAACGGCTGGGCTAGCCTGTGTCGCGCCTACGGCGCGATCCGCTCGCACGACTGATGTCTTTCCTGAGCCAGAGTATTTTAGCGGCGTCTGTGGTCGCCGCCACCGTCTTCCGGGGGCTGAAGCCCCCCGAGCCGTATGAGGCAGCTTGTCGGCACGACCGAGGTGTCTGCGTGAGAATCGTGTCGTCCCTACGGGACTCGAATAATTCTTTCCACTTTACCCAGCGCTAAAGCGCTGGGCTAACCTGTTTTGCGCCTACGGCGCTCGTTTTATGGCCAGGAACACGCGAGCTTCTTCCACGACATCATCACAACTGGGGTTTCCACGCAGACGGCCGAGGTCGTGCCCTTACGCATTGTTGTTGCTAAAGGACGTTTTCCCCACTACTTTCCGGGTACTCCCCGCATTTCCACTGCTCCGCAGCTGCGATTGGGGCTACAATCGTGGTGAGTTCCGCTTCGCCACTCGCCATCCGAACGGGTGATATTGCCCACAGGGCCGCCGCATCCTAACGGAGTAGCTGTCCCAGGGCGGTGGGTACGTTCGTCCAGAGGGCGCACGCACGGAACGGCGGAAAGATGTAGTTCCTGATGTTAGGTCGCGACGAAAAAGTCTCTCAGCTACGGCTTACCGCAGTGCAATATGTCCTGCTGGGGATTTTTTTAGTGCTCGCTTTCGGCTTGTGGCGGCTGCAAGTCGCCCGCAGCGATTACTACAACACCCTCGCTGAACAGAATCGCATCAAGCAAATTCCCATGCTCGCGCCGCGCGGCAAAATCCTCGACCGCGAGGGCCGCATCATCGTCGACAACTATCCGTCATTTTCCGTGCTGCTGCTGCGCGACCAGAAGCGCGATCTGATGGCTGACTCCGATAAGATTGCCGCCGGCCTGCACATGCCGCCCGACGAGCTGCGCGCGCGGCTGAAGCGCATGGCCGCCGTGCCCGGCTATCAGCCGCTGTTTTTGAAGGACGATATCACTCCCGATGAGCTGGCGTTCATCGAGTCGCATCGCGCCGAGCTGCCCGAGCTGGAAACCATCACCGTGCATCGCCGCCTGTATCCCAAGAATGGATTCATGGCGCACGTCATCGGCTACGTCGGCCAGGTCAGCGAAGACATGCTCAACCAGCCGCAGTGGGAGCTCTACAATCCCGGCGACATCGTCGGCATGTCGGGCGTCGAGCAGTACTACAACGATATTCTGATGGGCAAGAACGGATATCGCCAGGTGATGGTGAACAGTCGCGGCAAAGAAGTTGGGACCCTGACCGACGTGCCCGCGGTTCCCGGCAAGCAGCTCAAGCTCACCATCGATCTCGATCTTCAGATTGCGGCCGAAGAAGCGCTGGAAGGAAAGCCCGGCGCGATTGTCGCCATGAATCCGCGCAACGGCGAGATCCTCGCGATGGTGAGCCGGCCGGCCTTCGATCCCAACGAGTTCGCGGTGCACATCACACGCGACGAGTGGAACGCGTTGGTCACCGATCCCGGCAAGCCGCTGCTGAACAAAGGCATCCAGGCGCAGCTTGCGCCCGGCTCCGTCTTCAAGATCATCATGGCAACGGCGGGCCTGCAGGAAGGCATCGCGCAGAAGCTGATCGTTAACTGCGGCGGCGGCAAGACCTTCTATGGCCGCTTCTTCAAATGCTGGATCTCGTCAATACACGGCTCTCATGGCGAGGTCAATATCAGCAAGGCGATTTACCAGTCGTGCGATTCGTATTTCTATACGCTGGCCGAGAAGCTCGGCATCGATCGCATTGCGAAATACGCCACCCTGCTGGGCCTGGGGCAGAAGACCGGCATCGACCTGCCGCAGGAAGTCTCCGGCGTGATGCCGTCGGAAGAATGGAAGATCAAGAACTTCAAGCAGAAGTGGTTCGCGGGTGAGACCATCTCCGTGGGCATCGGACAGGGCGCGGTCGCGACCACGCCAATCCAGCTTGCCCGCGCCATCGGCGCCATCACCAGCGATGGCATTCTGGTGCGGCCGCACGTGGCTTTCCCGGACCAGTTTCCCGCCAACTTCAAGCAGGCCGCCCACTACGAAGACAAAGGGCACATCCAGATTGATCAAGACAACTGGGTGACGATTACCGATGCCATGGCCAATGTCGTCACCGGAATGGGCACCGCCGGCAGCGCGCACCTGCCGGGCATCGATTTCGCCGGCAAGACGGGAAGCGCGCAGACAGTCTCCAACCAACTGAAGGAGAAGATGAGCGCGAGCGAAAAGGCCGAATACAAGGACAACGGCTGGTTCGTCGGTGTGGTGCCGCGCCGCAATCCCGAGATCGTGATTGCGTGTCTGTTCCAGGGCGGTGAACACGGAGCGCTGGCCGCCCGCGTGGTGGCCAAAGTGATTTCCGCATACGTCGCCAAGAAGCGTCTCACTGAGCCCAACTTCGCGATGCTCGGCGCGCCCGGCAGCAAAGACGCTGAGGTGGCTGCCGTGTGGCATCAGGGCGATGCCAATAATCCGGATAAGCTTCAGGCCGGCCGCTTCACTGTTACGCCGGATGGTCACATCAAGCCGGCCAACGCGGCTCCCGGAATGAACGCCACCGACAAGCCGATTCCCGCTGCTGACCTGGAAGCGACGGAATCACACCGCGAGATGGCGCGGCCGGATTCTCCGGCCGATGCGAATCCGGCGCAGCACAATCAGGCTGGGCGGCCAGCTCCCCTGAAGAAGAACCAGCCGCCTTCTATCCCCACGGTAGCACCGCCGGCGCTCGCCGTTCCTGCGAGGCAGCCGTGAGCCGTTACGTTTCCTTCCGCGATTTCGACTGGGTGCTGCTGGTACTGGTGCTGCTGATCTGCACGCTGGGCGTGATCGAGATCTACAGCGCGACGCTCAACACCAAGTTCGCCGGCGTCCATATCAAACAGGTTTACTGGATTGTCGGCGGGGTGGCACTGATGTTCGTGATCAGCGTCCTGAACTACCAGGCACTGCTGGAACGTGTGCCGCTGCTCTACGTAATCTCAATCGGCTCACTGCTGGCGGTTGAGCTCTTCGGCCGGAAATATCTGGGAGCGAGGCGCTGGGTGCAGATCGGCTCCTTCCACTTTCAGCCGTCGGAATGGGTGAAGCTCGTCCTGATTCTCGCCATGGCGAAGTACTTCGCCGACCAGAAGTCGGAGTGTACCGCGCAGGACATCGTGAAAGCCGGAGCGCTCGTCGGCATCCCTATGCTGATGGTGCTGATGCAGCCCGACCTCGGCACGGCTTTGACCTACATGCCGATCGCGATTATGGGTTTGTTCCTGGGCGGAATGAAATGGAAGCACGCTGTGATCATCCTGGTGCTGGGAGCGTTGCTGGCGCCGGTGGCCTGGCACGTTCTGAAGCCCTACCAGCGCGACCGCCTGACCAGCTTTATGGAGCCGGAAGCCGACTCCCAAGGCCGGGGATATCAGGTGCTGCAATCACTGGTCGCGGTGGGTTCAGGGGGTATTTTCGGGAAGGGAACCGCTCATGGCAGCCAGACGCAGGGCCAGTTCCTGCCGGTGCCGCATACCGACTTCATCTTTGCCGCCTTCGCCGAGGAACACGGATTTATCGGCGCTATGGGCGTTCTCCTGCTATACTTTATCGTGCTGATGCGTCTGATTCAGAACGCTCAGACGGCCCCCGACCGGGCTGGAGCCTTCGTGGTCATGGGTGTGGTTGCGGTTCTCGCATTCCACCTCCTCGTCAACGTCGGAATGGTGGTTGGCTTCATGCCGGTTACGGGCATCCCCTTGCCATTAATGAGTTATGGGGGATCTTCGGTACTGTTCATTTTTCTGGCGCTGGGCATCGTGATGAATGTGCGTATGCGCCGGTTTGTGAATTAGCGAATCTGATAGCTGGAAGCTGTGTGATTGCAATTCAACCCGTTGCAGCACATACAGCATCGGATGGGATATCAACGAGCCGCGAAGCGGCGGCATGATTTTAGCCCGGGGTGCAAACCCCGGGTCACAGCGGTAAATTTGGAGGGAGCCGCGTCAGCGGCGATATGCAGAGCGCCATCGGGCGCGACCGGTTGCACCGCCGGGAGAACCGAGTCTCGGATCTCAAATGGTGACAAAAGATTACGAGCGCCCTCACGTACGAGGGCATAGCCGGCGCCAGGAGTGATTGGGCCGGACAGGATCGCAAGACGAATCGCAAAAGGTGGGCAACGGCCCCCCAGGCGGCACTAATCAAGCAGCCGGGTGAGATGCCACAAACCTTCGGCGAAGCGTCCGATACGGTGCTAAAGATTCCACAAAGTGCAACTTTGCGTATCAGGTCAGGCCCGCGACCGGACACGAGTCCCGGTCCGTGCGGACGCTGATCAGCCGTAATTTCCTGTCCCTTCCACCTTGCGTCCGGCCAAACCGGAGCATCCATGAATAAAGAACTTTACGTGTCCTCCACGCCCCACGAAACCAAGGTGGCGCTGGTCGAGGACGATCAGCTCGCCGAAGTTTTCTTCGAGCGGGAAAACGAATACACCCTCGCCGGGTCCATTTACAAAGGCCGCGTCACGCGCGTGCTGCCCGGCATGCAATCGGCCTTCGTCGATATCGGTCTGGAACGCGACGCCTTCCTCTACGTCTCCGATTTCCTTGAACTCACGGACGAGGATGAGGACGAGGAGTTCGGCGAAATCCCCGCGCCGCGCGGCGCCATTGAAGTCGGCAAGCCGCAGCCTGCGCAGGAAGCGCATGCCGCCGAGACGCAGAACGCGGTCAGCGCTCCCACCGTCGAAGAGGACACCGACCTGGAACCAATCTTCGACGAGGAAGCGCCGGCGCCCACCGAGGAAGAATCCGAGGCGTCAGCGTCGGACGAACAATCGGGCGATGGCGCGCGTCGTTGGCGTGGACGTCGTCGCCGTCGGGGTGGACGTCGCGGCGGCCGCGGCTTCGAGCGCTCAGAAAATACAAGCGAGGCGGCCCCAGTTGAGCAGGAGCCGGCGCCGCGCGAAGACTCACGCCCCACACGCGAAGAGTCGCGTCCGCGCGAGGAATTCCGCTCACGGCCAAGCTACGGCCCGCCGGCAAACTACACACCCATCGTTCTTCCCGGCGAATCCATTTCGAAATACCGCAACATGAGTCCGGCCGCGCCCGAAGCGCACCCGGAGACCGCAGGCGAGAACGCGGTAGTCACTCCAGCGGAGGACTTCGTTCCGGCGCAACAGGCCGAGACCTCCGCCGGATATACGGAGGAGATCGCCGAGGAGGCTATCCACCTCGATCAAGGTTTCGAGACAGCGGAACGCGAGCGGGAAGAGCTGGCGTCTTCGGCCGAGCCGCAGCCCAACACGCCCGAGCCGGAGAAACCGCGAGCGAGTTCAGAGGCCGAACCCGTAGCCGCAGCCGAAGTTGAAGAGCAAGAGCGTCCGCGTGGGCGCCGTCGCTGGGGCTGGCGCCGCAAGGCCGCCGAGGCGGATGCGCAACGTGAAGCTTCGGGTGGTGTAGCGTCGTCCCAGACCGAGGAGCCGCACGAACAACAGTCCGCGCCGGGTGCCCCGGGTCTCGCGCCTTTCGAGACGCGCGACTCGCAAGCGCCGGAGTCGCACATCTTCGAAGGTGGCGAGCACACCCACTCGCACGAAGCAGCCGAAATCAGTCAGCCTGCTGCGGACCAGCATTCCGCCGATCCGCATCATCATGGCACCGAGCCGCTGTTCGAGCGCGAGCATCTCGAAGCCAACGCGCCGAGCGAACATGCCGAGCATCAGCCCGGGGTCGAGGGCGAAACCGATGCGCAGCCTGAAGCAGCGACCGAGCACCACCCGCACCACACCGCTCCCTCCATCGCGCCCGAAGGCCGCACCCTCGAGCACGAGGTGCTGGAGGAAGAAGAGGCCGATCTCCAGCCCATGCCCGACGACCTGAACGCGATGCGCGAGGTCGCCGGCGACGATGAGATGGTGCTGGAAGAAGAGACGCTCGACGCCGACAACATCTCCGAGCGCTGGGTTCCGAAGATCGAAGACGTGGACGAAGACGAGATCGTCGCCGCCGAAGAGCGTGGCGAGAAGATCTACGCCGCCGAAGAAGAGGAAGAAGAGGATGAGGCCGAGGAGGAGGAAGCCAGTGATCGCGCCGAGGTTCGCGCCTCAGCTCCGACTGCCGGATATCAGCAGCGCGCCGAGCGTCCGGCGTACCAGCGCCGCGACTCCTACCGCGACCGCAATCGCCGCGGAGGCCCCGGCGGACGCCGCAACTTCCGCGCCCGCGGCAACGGCCATCGCCATCAGCCGCTCATCACCGACCTGCTGAAGGAAGGCCAGGAAGTCCTCATCCAGATCGCCAAGGAGCCCATCGGCAAGAAGGGCGCGCGCATCACCAGCCACATCGCGCTGCCCGGCCGCTTCCTCGTCTACATGCCGACGGTCAACCACGTTGGCGTCTCGCGCAAAATCTCCAGCGACGAAGAGCGCCAGCGCCTGAAGCGCATCGTTACCAGCGAGCGCGAAAACGGACTCGGCGGCTTCATCGTGCGCACCGCCGCCGCCAACATCAAGGAAGAAGACCTGCGCGCCGACATCCGCTTCCTGAAGCATCTGTGGAACGAGATCAAGAACCGCGCCGAAAACAGCAAGTCGCCGGCGCTCATCTATCACGACCTCAACCTCGTCGAGCGCGTGCTGCGCGACCAGGTCAACGCCGACTTCTCGCAGATCTGGGTCGACACCGAAGACGAGTACGAGCGCGTGGTGCGCTTCGCCAACCGCTTCCAGCCGTCGCTGGTGCGCCGCATCAAGCTCTACACCAAGGACCAGCCGCTCTTCGAGCAGTTCGGCATCCAGGACGAGATCAACCGCTCGCTCAAGTCCAAAGTCTGGCTGAAGAGCGGCGGCCACATCGTCATCAACCAGACCGAAGCGCTGGTCGCCATCGACGTCAACACCGGCAAGTATGTCGGCAAGACGCAGCGCCTCGAAGACACCATCGTCAAGACCAACGTCGACGCCATCAAGGAGATCGTCCGCCAGATTCGCCTGCGCGATCTCGGCGGCATCATCGTCATCGACTTCATCGACATGGACGAGCGCAAGAACCGCCAGAAGGTGATGATCGCGCTGGAAGACGCACTGCGCAACGACCGCGCACCCTCCAAGGTCCTCCAGTTTAACGACTTCGGCCTCGTCGCCATCACGCGCAAGCGCGTCAAGCAGTCGCTGGAGCGCACCCTCGCCGAGCCCTGCCCCTATTGCACCGGCGCTGGCTTCGTGAAGAGCGTGCCCACCGTCTGCAACGAGCTCTATATCGAGATGCGCAAGATGACCAAGGTCCACGACAAGGACGACATCACCGTGCGCGTAAACCCCGAAGTAGCCAAGGCGCTGAAGGCCAACAACGGCAAGCTCCTGACGGAGCTCGAAGATCTGACCGGCAAGACCGTGCTGGTCAAGAGCGACGCGGCCATGCACCAGGAGCTGTTCGATATTCACTAGCTTTGAAA
>Ga0335069_10013492_pt1 | contig 11469 bp, 6 predicted proteins | sample Lox_Sample_11_FD_206714 | JGI IMG/M metagenome (GOLD analysis project Ga0335069, IMG submission 206714) | Soil microbial communities from Loxahatchee National Wildlife Refuge, Florida, United States - Lox_Sample_1.1 | ecosystem: Environmental > Terrestrial > Soil > Wetlands | place: USA: Florida... | reverse complement strand
GCGTTGTCCCATGCGCCGCCGGCATTGGCCATGAAAATCGCTTGGTACAGGCCAAAGATGGCGATCGAGATCAGGTAGCCGACGAAGAAGAACGGCTCCACGAACGCGAACGACAAAGTCACGAAGAACACCGCAATAAAGATGTTCAGCATTCCCTTTTGCGCATAACGAGTGCAGATCTCGACGACTTTCTTGCTGTCCGACACCGAGGCTTTCTCGACGCCTTCCAGCTTGATGTTCGCCTTGATGAACTCAACCGCGCGGTATGCGCCCGTACTCACGGCCTGGGTCGAAGCGCCGGTGAACCAGTAGATGATCGCCCCGCCCGAAACCAATCCGAGCAGAAAAGGAGCGTGCAGCAACGACAACTTGTCGACGTTCGCCGTCAGGCCGTTGGTCAACGCCATGATGATCGAGAAGATCATCGTCGTAGCGCCGACGACTGCTGTGCCGATCAGCACCGGCTTGGCCGTCGCCTTGAACGTATTCCCCGCGCCATCGTTCGCTTCCAGCAGATACTTCGCCCGATCAAAGTTGACGTTGATGTTGTACTGGCTCTTCAGTTCGCTCTGAACGTTCGGGACTTGCTCAATCAGCGACAATTCGTACACCGATTGTGCGTTGTCAGTGACCGGACCGTAGGAGTCGACCGCGATCGTGACCGGTCCCATGCCGAGGAATCCGAAAGCCACAAGTCCGAAGGCGAATACCGGAGCTGCCACCATCGAGGCCGCCGCAGCTAGCCCCATCGTGCTCATCAGGTATCCGATCGACATCAGGATAACCATCGAGAAGCCAAGATAGTAGCCGGAGAAGTTGCCGGAAACGAATCCCGACAAAATTCCCAACGACGCGCCGCCTTCCTGCGACGAAATCACCACTTCGCGCACGTGCCGCGATTCAGTCGAGGTGAACACCTTCACCAATTCCGGAATCAGCGCTCCTGCCAATGTTCCGCAGGAAATAATCGTGGCCAGCTTCCACCACTGGGTTGCGTCTCCGCCGATTTCGGGGACGATCAGGTACGAAATGATGTAGGTGAGAACGATCGAGACGATCGAAGTGAGCCAGACCAGAGAGGTCAGCGGCGCCTCGAAGTTCATCTCGTCCGCCTTGCTGTAGCGGCCGTGAGCCACGGCGCTGTTCAGGAAGTACGCACCCGCGCTGGAGACCAGCATCATCACGCGCATCACGAAGATCCACACCAGCAGCTGCACCTGGACCGTGGGATCCTTCACGCCCAATAGGATGAAGGTAATCAGTGCCACGCCGGTGACGCCGTAGGTTTCGAATCCGTCAGCCGAGGGGCCAACCGAATCGCCGGCATTGTCACCAGTACAGTCGGCGATGACACCAGGGTTACGGGCATCGTCTTCCTTAATCTTGAAGACGATCTTCATCAAGTCAGACCCGATGTCGGCAATCTTGGTGAAGATGCCGCCAGCGATACGGAGCGCCGCCGCACCTAACGACTCGCCAATAGCGAAGCCGATGAAGCATGGACCGGCATAATCCCCCGGGACGAACAGCAGGATGAACAACATGATCAGCAGCTCCACGCTGATCAGCATCATGCCAATGCTCATGCCTGCCTGAAGCGGAATGGCGTAGATCGGGTACGGTTTGCCGGCAAGACCTGCAAACGCCGTGCGCGAGTTGGCAAACGTGTTAATGCGAATGCCGAACCACGCAACTCCAAAGCTGCCCGCAATGCCAACCAGACTGAACGCCAGAATAATCGGCAACGTTGTAGCCACAGACTTTCCTGGCACTGGTGACAGCACGCCGAAGTAAAGAACAATGACCACGGCGATGAAGATCCAGAGCAGCAGCAGGAATTTTCCCTGCGTGATCAGGTAGGTCTTACAAGTTTCGTAGATCAGCTCCGAGATCTCGAGCATAGCGCGATGCACCGGAAGGTTCTTCAGGCGCATGTAGATCGCCATGCCGAACACCAGCCCGGCGACACAGAAAAGAATGCCGATCGTCAGAAGTTTGTGGCCGTCGATAGCGTTGGAAAAGAAGCTGACGGCAGACAGATCAGGAAGTTTCAGGTTGGCCTCGCCGCCCGTTTCCGAAGCAGGTTGGGCCCAGGCGATGGAAGTGCCGAAGGCCATGAGGGCGAGCGTGAAGAACACAGTCTTCGCAACACGGCATCCTTGGGACGCAGCTTGAGCGAGCCCGATGCGCATAACAATTTCCTCCACTTTGATGAATCAGGATGACTTACGAGTTCCGGTACCTCAACTGGCGCAACGCTCAGGTTGAACCGGAGCGAAGGCCGGAGTTCCGAACACGCTTCCACCGCAAGACATAAACGCGATGCTGAGCTTGGCCGCGTCGGAGAATCATCGTGCAGTGCACCAGGCACTGACGCGTTGTCTGCCGCCAGCAGACTGCGTGTGGCAAATCTAGTTCGCAGGCAGCAAGACTCGTTTTTATAACATGTTAGAAGGAAAGAATCAAACGAAGACCACGTGGCATAACACGTGAGTTGACGGTTCCTGATGTACCGCCGATAATTCCTGACGCCTGTCTGGGGCGACGCTCGGGGTTCCCTAGGCCTTAAGCTTCAATAATAGGAGAAAGAATTCTATGGGGAAGATGCCATTCCGTCTTTGTCTTCTCTTATTCCTGATCTCTCTAATATTACTCAAGGCGTCTGCTGCGCAGATTTTCACGGAAGACGTGCAATTCAACGGTTCTAATGGAGATTACCCATACGCTGGACTTATCCAAGGTCTGGATGGCAACTTCTATGGCACTACGGAATTTGGGGGTAAGGTAGGAGGGAAAATCATCGAAGCTGATGCGTACTCCGAAGTGCTCTCCTTATATGCCTTCAGTGGTGCGGACGGACAAGACCCTACTTCTCCCCTCGTTCAGCTTCCTGACGGCAGTTTTTACGGCACTACGGCATATGGTGGTCAATACAGCTGGGGCACCGTTTTTCGATCCTACGAACGCACAAAGCTGCAAGTACTTCATAGCTTTAATTTCACCGATGGTGGGAGCCCGAATTCTGGGTTGCTTCTGGGGCGAGATGGGAAACTCTATGGAACAACTACCTCGGGCGGCAATCCAAGTTGCACTATGAATTCAGGCTGCGGAACTGTTTTCCGCATGACCACAGACGGCAAACTGACGACTCTTCACATGTTCAATGGCACGGATGGTGCTAATCCTTACCTAGGGAGTCTAATTCAAGCCTGGGATGGAAATTTCTACGGAACCACGATTGCCGGAGGGACGGGCCCGGAGTGTCAAGTCGATGGCGGGTGCGGAACCATTTTTAAGCTCACACCTAAAGGTGTATTCACAACTCTTTACAACTTTTGCTCGCAACCCGGCTGCGCCGACGGCTCAGAGCCGACCGCGGGGCTGACGTTGGGGCCGCGAGGGTATTTCTACGGCACGACTTTGCTCGGAGCCTCTGGATATGGGACGATCTTCCGTATGAGTCCGGATGGCGAAGTACAAACCATGGTCACCTTCGATGGTTTTGACGGGTTCCAACCAACAGGCGGGCTGACCCTTGCGACTGATGGAAAGCTCTACGGTACCGCCTACAACGGAGGAACAAATAACTGTTATCCCCTCAATGTTTGCGGAACGGTTTACCAAATTACTCCTAACGGCGGATTCAAGCTTCTTCATGAGTTTGACTTGAGTGATGGAGCAGCTCCCGTCGGCAACCTTCTGCAAGCAACTACGGGTGTTCTGTATGGAACAACTGCGAAGGGAGGGTGGCTCAGAGGACAATGTTCTCTTCGCTCCGGGTGCGGCACGATTTTTGCCTTAGACATGGGGATAGGCCCGTTCGTGAGGGCATTGTCGAATTTTGGCGAAGTTGGATCAACTGTACTTATTTTAGGAAGCTCACTCAGCAACGCTACCGCGGTTAGCTTTAACAGTGTGAGTGCGCAATTTAAAGTAGTATCTGATACAGAGATTAAATGTATTGTTCCCCGAGGTGTATCGAACGGAGTTATATCCGTAACCGTCGGGAATCAAACACTGAAAAGCGACCTTCCTTTCATCGTCATCCCGAAGTCAAAAAAATGAGACATACACGAATCCACTTTCCATTCAGCAGATCGCTAACTTCTGCACTGCTCTTTTTCATCGTCGTGCTTCTTTCAACATTCTCTTTTGCCGACAGCCGCCAGGAGCTCGAGCAAAGCCTGCAATCGCGCTACCGCGTGACCGTCATCGGTAAGGGCATGATCGGACTGGGCAGCGAGAATGCCATCCGCAAGGCCGGGGGCACGGTGACCCTCCGCCGCCCCGGAATCGGCGGCTCCTTCGAGCGACGCGAGACCGCCTCTTACGCGATTCGTGGCAACACCAGCAAATTGCTGGCTGGACGGAAAGACATCGACCTTCAGCCGGGGCAACAGTTTTACGTCACCAGCGTGACCGTCGGCTCGGACGTCGTCGAGGTCGGCCTCTTGACGGTTGGCCCGCTTTCAGCCGCCGGGAAAAATGGCCGCGTTTGGGCGACGGCTGGCTTCTTCTTCGATCCAACGGTCATCGATCATGGCGACATGGCAACTATCCAAGCTGCGATTGATCCGTGGCTCGGCCAGGGAGATCTCGCCATTACGCCGACGAGTGCTCCCGTTGCAACTGCGCCGGTGCGGTCGGAAGTCCGCACCGCTACGGCTGAGTTGAAAGCTGGAATGACACGCGACGACGTGGTTCAAGCGGCAGGTACGCCGCTCAGCGAGATAAGCTTTGGATCGAAGAGCTGGCTGACTTATCCCGGGCTGGTTGCCATGCTCGACGATGGCAAGCTGGTCAATGTTGACCGCAGCTTGCAGGCGCCATCAAAAGTAAGCGTTCGCTCCGAACCCGCCGGGGCAGACATTTTGCTTGATGGCAAGTTTGTCGGCAATACGCCTGGGAACCTGCAACTGGCTCCCGGCACCTACGCCGTGACCTTGAAATTACAGGGTTACGCACCGTGGCAGAGAGAGTTGTCCGTAATCTCCGGCAGCGATGCCGGAGTGCAGGCCAAACTCGAACCGTCCGGGAAATAAAGGCCGCGCTTCCTTATTTGAGCTTTACGAAAAGCAATACAAAGATTGCCCACACTCCCACTGTCACCGGAAACTGCACCAACTGGGCGCTCTGCACCGCGTTGTTGTGGGGAAGTATGAAGGTGAGCAGCAACATCGCTACAGCCGTGAGAATTCCAAGCGCCAGCTTGCCTTTCCATTCCATGGTTCTCTCCTGCATACCTGTTTTTAACCGCGTCGAGTCTCGTTCATACGAGGGGGAATCCAAGCTGTCGCCGAAAGTATACGTGAAAGTGCGAAATTCTGAGAGTGCACGACGACGCTCCGGCTCTTTTCCCCGCCAGTCGCCCGATTTGACAAATATGTAACACGTCCTTGACACCGCCCTACCAGCCCTGTTGTAAGGTTTCCGGCACTTATTCGTGTCCCAATGGACACCTCAGGAAGAAAGGGTTCGAAGTATGACATCAAAAACATCAAGGGTATGGAGAAGTATTTTTCTCTTAACCGTGTTCACCTGCGCACTCGCCGGTGCGCAATCCAGCGCTGCCCCGGCGGATACGGTCTTCGTTCACAGCAAATTTGGGGGCCAGATTTTTGGCTTTGACATCGATCAGAACGGCAGCGAGGGAATTCTGAGCGAGGCCCAAACTCTCGGCAATGGCGACGTACTGGCGGCGGTCGAAACCTTCGATCAGCGCACCGGAAAGATTCTGAAAGTTGTCGCCAGGAAACAGTCGCAGGACGATTTTGTAACTCTCGGGGTCGTCGGAAATGGAGTCGGGTTGGTGGAGTACGAACATGAGGTGCGCTTTCTTGATGTCAAACGCTACTTCCCCATGTTGGATCCATTGACCGCAAATAAGTTCACCAGCCTCTGGACTCCGCCGCTCGGCAAAACTCACTTATTGATAGGAGTGAGCCGCAACCAGGGTGACCCGAACACGGCGTTTTTTGCCTACGACAATGGCAATACCTTCCAGCCCTGGGTTTTCACCTCCAATGTTGCTGCAAATACTTTCAGTCAACCCGTAGTTCCCAATGACGACCGCTTTTCCTTCGGTGTGCCCCCGGTGATCGGATACGACAGCCAGAAGAATATTGCGGTCATTGCTCAGGATTTCGGTAGTCCCACAGATGTCCCGGAAATCGGCCTGATCGACCTTACAGCCGGCACCTTCGACGAGTTTACCGGCGTGGGGTTGGGACTTGTGAACGGAATTGCCGTGGATTCTGACGACCATATCGCCTGCACTACCACCGAGATCGACTACAGCGTCGAGTTCTACGACCTGCAGAATCGCACCGGCTTCAGCGAATTTCTGCCCGATGCCACGAACCAGCTATATAGCGGTGCGGATGTGGAATACGATCCGATCCACAAAGTATTTCTGGTCGCACAGCCGGTTTCGAGCACGGCGCCAAGCGGCAGCAGCATTCACGTTTTCGACACGAAAGGTAACTTCATCGAGTCGATCAACGGCTTGAACTTCTCAAACGCCTTCAACATTATTCCCGCTCACATTGCCCTTCACCCCAGCAAGCGCGCTGGTTTCATCGACGGCCCCGATCCGGGCGTGACCGAGATCCAGTCATTCAAATATTGACCACAAGAGAGGCGCGGACTTTTGATCCGCGCCTTTTTCGCAGCAACAGTCTTACTTCACTCCCAGTTGCCAGAACAGATAGGAGTAAATGTCCACGCCTTCCTCGATCTGCTTCGAAATCGGTTTCCCCTGCCCGTGCCCGGCCTTGGATTCAATCCGCAAAAGAATCGGTCGCTCGCGGCTTCGCCCGTTCGCAGCCTCCGACTGCATCAGTGCTGCCATCTTCTTGGCATGCATCGGGTCGACTCGCGTGTCGGTATCCGCAGTCATAAAAAGGATGGAAGGATATTCGGCCCCGGGCTTCACGTGATGATAGGGCGAATAGGCGTAAAGCCAGTCGAACTGTTTGGGATCATCCGCCGACCCGTACTCGGGAATCCACAGCTTCGCGATCTGGAAGTTCTGGTAACGCAGCATGTCCAGTAACGGAACTTGACACACCACGGCGCGGAACAACTCAGGCCGCTGCGTAATGGCAACACCCATCAGCAATCCGCCGTTTGATCCCCCAGTAATCGCCAGATGATCCCGGTCGGTATACTTCTGCGCAATCAGAAACTCGGCCGCCGCGAAAAAGTCGTCGAAAACGTTCTGCTTGTTTTGCAGCATTCCCGCGCGATGCCACTCCTCGCCGAATTCCGCCCCGCCGCGCAGATTGGCCACGGCGAACACGCCTCCATGTTCCAGCCAGGCAAAACGGTTCCCGCGAAAATCCGGCGTCAGGCTTACGTTAAACCCGCCATAGCCGGTCAGCAGCGTGGGATTCTTGCCGTCCAGCGCCAGGCCCTTCTTATGAAACACAAACATCGGAACCTTGGTGCCATCTTTCGACGCATACCAGAGCTGCTTCACTTCATAAGCGGCGGGATCGATGCCCACCGCCTTTACCTTGTCCCACAAGCCACTTTTCTGCGTCGCCAGGTCAACCTGATAAATAGAAGGAGGAACCGTGAAGGACGAGAAGTCATAAAAGACCTCGTTGCGGTCCCACTTGCCGCCGATTCCAGTGATCGATCCGATTGCCGGCAGCGTAACATCATGAATCGGCTTGCCGTCGAGTTCGAGCAACTTCAGTTCTGAACTTGCGTTCCGTTCATACTGTGCCAGCAGCCTGCCTCCGACGACGCCAACATTTTTCAGCACAGCATCATTCTGGGGAATGACCTCTTTCCAGTTCTGCCGAGCCGGATGCGCCGCGTCGACCGCAAACAGCCGAAATCGTGGCGCATCTTCATTCGTCGTGATGTAAAGCGTGTCTTTGAAAATCTCCCCGCTATAGAGAGACTCCTTGCCGCTGGTGAGCTCAACCGGAGGCGTCCCAGCCTTCAGATCTTGCAGAAACATTTCGGTCTTCGCCCAGCCTTGAAAAACCGTGATCAGCAACCACCGGTCATTGTCATCGGGAAGTGTGACCTGTGGGATATCTTGCGGTGTATGCAACTCTCCGAAAATCAGCGGATCTTTCGCCGGATCCGAGCCCAGCGCATGATAGAAGACTTTGACGTGATAAACCTCTTCTCCGGCTGGAACCTCACCTTTCTTGGGATGGCGCGTGTAATAAAAACCTGAGTTGTCTTTCTTCCATGCCAGGCTGGCGAAACGGGTGCGGTCAATTGTGTCGGGCAGCAGCTTGCCGGTTGCGGTCTCGATCAAGTGCAGCGTACTCTCTTCCGATCCGCTGGCCGACGTGCCATACGCCACGTACTTGCCGTCATCGGAAGGGAACCACCAGTCGAGCGCAACGGTTCCGTCACTTGACAACGAGTTCACATCCACCAGGGGCCGGTCTTTTCCGTGAATGGCTTCACGAACCAGCAGGACCGGTTGGTTCTGCGTACCCTCGCGCCGGCTATAGAAATAAAAGTTGCCGCCAACCTGGGGCGCGCCGAGCGTGCCGATCGACAGTAATTCCGTCAACCGCTGCTGCAGTTGCTTTCGTCCGGGCAGGGGGTCAAGAATCCTGCGGGTGTACGTCATCTCATCACGAACGTAAGCCTGTGTCTCTGGGTTCGTCGCGTCCTCCATCCAACGATAAGGATCGGCAATTTTGTGCCCCTGCACGCTGTCGACGACCGAATCCTGCTTAACTTTGGGCGGACCCGGTTGGGTCGTGCTTGCCGACCGGGAGTCGTCTGCGGCCTTACTCATCGCGGCCAAAAACAAAATAGAGAAGACCAATCCGTACAAGCGCAAGTCTCCTGACATGGAACCCTCATTGTTGTGGAATCGCCACGCACAAGGGTAGCAAAGTTCGCGGCCGCATTTTGGCTTGGACTCGGGCCCCTCTTTCATGACCGGAGGGTGTGAACCCCCAGCCAGAGACTTCTTGAAGGAGGGCACGGTAATGATATGATGAACATGAGCGAAAACGCTCATCCACTCCTCAGTAGCTCAATGGCAGAGCATTCGGCTGTTAACCGAAGGGTTGTAGGTTCGAGTCCTACCTGAGGAGCCATTATTTTGCCCGCATAAAACCTACCAATTTTTGACTTCGACTCGTAATTGTCCTAGGATTGTACTAGCGTTGAGGGCTGGTAAACCCAATGGAGATCACGATTTGGCGTCGCCATTCGAAGGATTGCCCCGATAGGGACGACCGATATGCACCTCGTTGCGGCTGCCCATTAGCCTTCCAATTCAACTGGAATCAGGCTTCGACGACATTTGACGGTAAGAAGCTAAAACGAGGCCAGAACAAGTGGTCTGCCAACACCCGATCAATGTCGGAGGCGCAGAGGAACGCGAAGAAACTGGAGAATGATTTGGAAGACCTGCTCCAAGGCAAGCAAGTCCGTCATGGTGTCACGATCGAAACGGCTATCAAGGAATGGTGGCAGTTCCGTGAGAAGAGCGGCCTGGGCAACGCCAAGGCAAAGTTGATGGGACAGAAGCTTATCGACTGGTGTCAAGAGAACGACGTGCTACTCATAACAGCCTTCACTGCGGATAGGGCGATTAAATTTCGAATGTCGCTACCATTTCGCACCGGCGACTCGACCAGCCTGAGAGTCCATTGGTCGGTCATCGGTGGCTTCTTTTCCTGGGCTGTCGGCATGGGGTACATCGACAAAACGCCCATCCCCAACACTCGGCAGTTTCCCCAATTCAAGATCGTCGTCAAAAAGAAGGAAGTGAAGCCACCGACCGCAAAGCAGGTCGAGAAGGTGCTTGCCGCCGCAACTGGACGGGTGAAGGTTCTCTGCGAACTCATGCGATGGTCGGCTATGGCTCTCGTTGACGCTCAGAAGTTCGGGATGTCGCGGGAGGACGCGGAGAAGTTTGGGTTGTCCCAGCCGGAGCGCCGTCCGGTACTGGAGGACGACACGCTCGTCCGTGGCAACCGCACAAAGACCAACGAACGCTACCGTGTCCGAATCCCGCAGCAGCTTGCCGAGCAGCTGAAGGCACTTGGCAGCCCTGCGTTTCCCGGCACGTACCGTGAGTGGCGTGAACGGTGCTACAAGGTGTTCAAGGATGCAGGAGTGAAGATGACGCCACACGGATTCCGACACTTCCGCATCAGTGAGTGGCTGTCGCAGGGAGTACGACCTGAAGACGTGGCCGCGTACGTGGGCACGTCCCCGAAGGAGATCCGTGAGACGTACCACCACTGGATTAAGGAGTACGAAGATAGGCTTGATGAAGTCCAGCGTCAGGCGTGGCTCAAACAAGGCCTCGACGAGAACGGAAACAAGAGAAGACAACAAACTCAGTAGAACTATGGTGCCGGGAGGGGCAATCTATTCCCACCGTTCTCAAGGGCATCGTGAAAATAACACTGAGTCGCAATACTTGTGCCGGAAATGCTCGAGCAAGCTCAGGTCTACTGATTAAGAGTTGTCGCTCCTCAGCAGGTTCACCAGCAACGATCACCATGTGAAATCAATCACTTACCCACAGCCTAGCCCGCACGGAAGCACTTTGTTAAAGTAGCGAAAAAGCCCGTATTGGCGCATACCGGCTCGAAGCGTACGGCACATTCCGCGGCACACCTGTTGATGACTTTGACCCCTAAGCGTCAGAGCCAAGACTCGATTGAGAGATTCAATCCTCAGACCGTCCACTCGGCGACGATTTTTGCTTCATTAACGAAAAAATTTTCGCGGACGAACTCGGCACTCTTCTGATCTTCCTACGATTCCGCATCCGGCCGAGCACGGGCTCCTCGGGCCGGAGCCGCGCTGAAGTCCAGCAAGATGGGGCGGGATTGCTCCTTCCGCTGCGGATAGGGTTTAATTGATGTCCGTGCTCCGATTCACGCCCACTATTCGCGTCCTTGGAGAAATGTGTTGCTACAACTTAGAACTGCAGCTTGAGCGCCAGTTGGATCGAGCGCGGGCCGCCGATCTGGTAGAGGGGATTAAGGCCGCCGGACTGGCCACCGGAGCCGAGGTAGTTGTTCAGCATCTGTGTCGACTGGCCGAATTGCGGAGAGCTCAGATAATTGATCGGGCTGCCGAAGTTCGGGTGGTTCAGGATGTTGAAGAAGTCGCCTCGGAATTGCAGCGAAAGTCTTTCGGTGAAGCGGAACTGGCGGCGCAGGGTGATGTCCCATTGCGTGGCGCCGAATCCGCGCAAGGTGTTGCGCCCGAGATCGCCTTGGGCAGTCGCGGGCACGGGCGTCGTGAACGCCGCTGCATTGATGATCTTGCCTCCGGGTGCGCCCGAAGGATAAAGGTAGAACGGAACGCCAGGAACGACATCCGGACGCTGGACGCTATGCGAGCCCGACAAGAACGTGCCCGGAAATGGGTTCTTCCCTGTGACGACATTCACTGGCGGAGCGCTACGGGCATAAATGATCGTATCTGTGGACCAGTTTCCGAAAACGTATTTCAACA
>Ga0335069_10013491_pt1 | contig 11470 bp, 7 predicted proteins | sample Lox_Sample_11_FD_206714 | JGI IMG/M metagenome (GOLD analysis project Ga0335069, IMG submission 206714) | Soil microbial communities from Loxahatchee National Wildlife Refuge, Florida, United States - Lox_Sample_1.1 | ecosystem: Environmental > Terrestrial > Soil > Wetlands | place: USA: Florida... | reverse complement strand
ATGACAAGCAGATGATAAAGACCCGTCCTGCGAAAGTCATCGATGGTGACGGAGTCGAGCGCCGAGCGATCACCCCAAAGCACCGCCTTCAGGACGGCCCCGTAACGGCCTTGGGTGGACCACGGCGGGTAGACGTCGTCAATGCCGCGCAGTAAGCGCTGGCGCGCGCGTTCGGCGAGTTCCGCAAGCCATAAGCCGGAGGCATGCCCCACTTTCTCCACCCGCCGCGGGCTCGTGACCGTGCCAACCCAGTAGAGGTCCTCGATGTCCTCCATCCAACGGCGAAAATCGAAGCTGCCGGGGTTCTGATAGATTTGCGGGCGACGCAGGCGAACGAGAGTCTGAATCTCGTCTCCGTATCGGAGCTCGTTTGGGTTTCCGTATTCATCATCGCCTCCCACTTCCGAACCCTGCACGTGCAGGCGAACCTTGCCCGTCACCGGGTGTACGTAGCCGCGGGATTCGACCTGCTCTGCCTCGACATCAAACTGCACACCGTAGCCGGAGCGATAAGGGGTCGAGATGACGCGGGCCCGCAACCGTAACGGTTCGCCAAGGTCCGCTCCCATTGACCCCAGGTATCGCACATGATTCAAAGGAAAGCGCTGCTCCCAGCGGTGGCATTCCGCAAACCCTGTAAACACCATACTCGCCAGAACAAACCCCACCGCCGCTCGGCCCCAACCCGCGCCCAGCAGGATCAGTCCAACCAGGACGCAGGCCAATGCGCTGCTGATGAACCAATACATTCCAAGCGTAGCTTGGCCGGAATGCGCCCAGATAATCCCCAGAGCAAAACTTGTGGCGAGCATCGCCATGGGCGCTTTGGGCGAAGATCGAGGTTGGGGTTGGGGCACAGGGTCAGACAAAGGGCACTTCTTGATGGCGCAACTCTCTTATAGTCCGGTTGACGTCTTCAAGCGCTTTCCGCGCCAGTTCGCGAGAGCCGCGCGAGCGATTCTATATGGTAGGTCTGCGGGAAGCAATCGAACAGTTCCAGGCTGTCGAGACGGTAGCCGTGGCTGAGCAAGAAACCCAAGTCCCGGGCCAGCGTGGGAGGGCTGCAGGAAACGTAGCGCAGGCGCTGAGGACGCAGCTTCAAGAGAATTTTCAATTCTGCCACGCCCACGCCGGCGCGCGGGGGGTCCATGACCACCAGATCGGGTTCCATCTGGGCACAGCGGCGCAGAAAATCAAAGGTGGTCCCGGCAATGGCACGGATCTTATTGCCGGGGACGGTGCGTGCGTTGGCCGCGAGATCCGCCGCGGCTTGCGGATCGGACTCCACTGCGATCACCTGGTCGAACCGCATGGCCAGGGGCAACGTGAACAGGCCAACACCGGCGTAGAGGTCGATCGCCACGCCACCAGCTTCCTCTGACAACAAAATCCCGGCCTTGGGGCCCGGCGCGACAACGGCGGCCACCAGTTCGGGGAGGAGAATGCGCGAGCTTTGGAAGAAGGCCCCTGGACTGACTCGGTACGAGAATTCACCCACACGGTATGTGAGGTGCGGTTCACCGAGAACTGAGCAAGACTGAGCGTCTTTCGACACGATGGCGACGGTCGCGACGCCCGCCAGCTCCGCCAGGCATTGGCGGGCCAGTTTTTCCGATTCCTCGGCGCCCCAACTCCCAACCAGGGCAAGTATCACCTTTTCGTCACGGTCATCCGTCAGCAATTCTACTTCACTCCCGCCCCCCAGCACGCTGATCCAGGGCTCGGTCCGCAAAACAGACACCAACGCATTCAGCCGTGGGGAGAGAATCGGGCAGGCCTCAATGGAGACAAGCCGGTTCGACCCGGCCTCGTAGAAACCCAGTGCCGGCGCACCGTCCGGTGTCTTGCCAATCTTCAGTTGCGCTTGGTTGCGATAGTTCCACGCTGGACCTGAAAGGGCGGGAATCGGCTGCTCCCACCTGACCTGTCCTAAGCGGCGCAGGGTTTCACGCAGGATTTCAACCTTCGCCGTCACCTGCGCCGGATACGGAAGGTGTTGGTACTGACAGCCGCCGCACCGCCCAAAATAAGGGCACGCCGGCTCGATTCGCTCGGGCGACGGCTCCAAGATCCGCAAAGGGCGGGCGTGGATCACCCCTTTCTGCCGGCTCACTTCCTCTACTTCGGCGCGCTCGCCGGGCAGGACACCGGGCGATAGGACGGTGTTTCCCGCGTTAAAGCCCAGGGCGTCGCCGCCGTATACCAGCTTGACAGGGGAAAGTTCAAAGGACATAAAAGAGGCTCAGTCGTGGAATCTTGTATTGCTCCAGCAGCCGGTTCCTGAGAAACCGCCGCTCCAGCATCTCCACTTCCGGGGCCGACATCTTGCGGCGATACGGCATCAGTCCTCGATCCACTTCCGCGCGCAATTGCGATAGGACTTCCACAGGTGTCCCGCGATGCAGCGAAGCATTCAACTTTTCTTCTAACGCTGTCAGGTTCCTTTCCGTTTCCTGCATGTCGCCAATGGGTTGAGTCTGGGCGCGCGCGACAAGGGTTTGGAGTACAGCGGCAGCCTCCCCCAATTCTTCCCCCAGCACCCACCTGCCTTCTTCCCGTGCTTTCCGTCCCGCGCCTTCCACTGCCGCGGCACAACGCGCGAGATAGCTTTCGATCTCTCCCCCTGAAAACGGGGCTGGGGCTGCAGTTTTCACAGGAGGCGGAGGACCTCCCTGCGCCACTGCGGCACGTGCTTCTTCCACCGCGCGGAAAACCTCCTGAGAACAATACGCCAAAGTATTCACCTTACGATAGCCGCGCTTCCCGGCTTTGAACTTCTCGAAGGAACGTTCAATTCCCAGCAGCACGGCTTCCAACGGGAAATCCTGCTCCTTCCAAGATTCCACCAATGCCCAGTCGAGAGGGGACAACAGGACGGGCTCCGCGCGGCACTTACGGAACTGCTCTTCGATTTCGGTGAAGTAGTTGAAGTAGTTTTCCAAGGGAACCCCGGGGGCGAGGGGTTGGGTACTGGGGGCTAGGTGCTGGTCGAAGGTTTAAGTTTGAAGGGTGCATCGGCCAGCCGCTCGACCATGAACCTCTGTCCATTGAGCCTGTTTTTCTCCCCGGTCCCTAGCCCCCAGTACCCAGCCCCCACCACCTGCTTTACTTCCGCCGCGGGGCGGAATGGTTACGGTGGTAGATAATTCGCAGGCCATCCAGTGTCAAGGAAGAGTCGATGGCCGGATTGTACTTGGAGGCGCCCGCCACCAACGGCGCCTGGCCACCTGTCGCAATGACTTTAGTTTGCCTGCCCAACACGGCACACATGCGGTCGAGGATTCCATCCACGGCGCCTACGGTCCCGTAATACAGCCCGGACTGAATGTTCGTGATGGTATTAGTGCCAATCACACGGTCCGGTTCGCGGATTTCCACGCGCGGCAATTTGGCGGTGTGTTGAAACAACGCCTCCGCGGCGACGCTGATTCCCGGCATGATGACTCCGCCCAGGTATTCTCCCTTGGCGGAAACGGCGTCGAAGGTGATGGCTGTCCCGAAGTCCACCACGATGCAGGGGCCGCCATATTTCTCAAAGGCCGCTACGGCGTCCGCGATGCGGTCCGCCCCTACTTCCTGCGGAGTGTCAACCATGATGGCCATGCCGGTGCGCGTTCCCGGCCCCAGAAACTGCGCCTCCCGCTTGAGGTATTTCCGGGCCATGTCCGCCAGGACAAAATTCATGGGTGGCACCACGCTGGAAATCATGATTCCACTGACGTCCGAGGCCGAGAGCTTTTCCAACGTGAAGAGGTTGTGGATCAGGATCCCGTATTCGTCGGCCGTTTGCTCGCGGTTGGTCGTCAGCCGCCAGAGCGCGCGCAGGGAATCGCCCTCGTACAGGCCGAGCACCGTATTCGTGTTTCCTACGTCGATAACCAGGATCGTGGGGTTAGGGTTGTCCATATTTATGACCCTTTGTCCTATTTCACCTCCACCACTTCGCCCGCCACCAGAGCTTCCTGGCGCCCGTCGTCGTGCATTATTTTCAGCGCGCCGCTCGGGTCGAGGCCGGTGGTGGTCGCCTGCGCCGCCCCCGCGCCGGACACCACACGCACGCGCTTGCCGTGTGCGAAGGTCGAAGCTGCTTCCCAGCGCTCGGTGATGGCCTTGTTCCCCTTATCCAGGAGCAACTGATAATGGCGCTCCAACTCCCGCAACAAGGCGAGGAGGAGCTGGACGCGGGAAATACCCCGGTGCACTTCCATGCGGAGCGAGGTGGCAATGTCTTCCAGGGCGGGGGGCATGTGGTTGTGGTTCACATTCATCCCGATCCCCAACACCACGGCGTGAAGGCGATCAAGTTCGGCGCTCATTTCGGTCAGAATCCCACAAACCTTTTTCCCGTTCACCAAGAGATCGTTCGGCCAGCGGATGTCCACCGCGAGCCCGGTGGTCGCGCTAACGGCTTTCTGCGCCGCCAACCCTGCCATGAGAGTCAGCACAGGAGCGGCAGCAGGAGACAGAGGGGGACGCAGGACAACCGAGGCATAGATGCCGCTGGATTTCTCCGAGTACCAGGAGCGGCCCAGGCGCCCCCGCCCGGCCGTCTGTTCCTCCGCCACTACCACGGTTCCGTGTTCGGCTCCTTCCGCGGCGAGCCTGAGCGCCACCGCATTGGTGGAGTCGGTGCGGAAGAAGTGAACGATGTTGCACCCGATGGGATTGTCACCCAGTTCCGCGCGCAGTAAGCTCGGTGCCAGAATGTCGGGGACGGTCACCAGTTGGTATCCTTCCCCATGCACTCCGTGAATCTCAATCCCCAGCGAGCGCAACTTTTCAATCCAATCAAAAACCTTCTGGCGTGTAACACCAATTTCTGAAGCAATGCGAGGACCCGGCACCACCACTGTGGCATTCTTAACCAGGAGGTTAATCAGCTTATCGACCCTGCGATCCGTGCTTAGAGCGGTGATACGCATAGGTATTTCCTGGTCTTAGGTACCCCCAAAGATCTGTTATCGACAGCCGACCGTGCGGTGGACCCGCTGAAAATCCTCTAGCGGCGACCGGCATTGCCACTAATATCTAAAGGGGCAATATCCTAAAATTAATGTCCACTGCGGCGGCCGAGTGGGTAAGGGCTCCGACCGAAATATAATCGACGCCCGCCATGGCGTAGGCGCGAATATTGCCGGCGTCGATGCCTCCCGAAACCTCCAGCCGCAGACGCCCGGCCGCCCTCTCCACGCACCGCCCCACTTCCGAGGGCGACATGTTATCGAGCAGCACGCCGTCGGCTCCGGCCGCGATGGCTTCGTCCAATTCCTCCGGAGAGGTGATTTCCACTTCCACATGGTATCCCGGCGGGCGCTGCTGGAGAGCGCGCTCGATGGCAATTCTAATTCCACCGACCAGGCGAAGGTGATTCCCTTTGATCAGGATGCCATCATCCAGGCGCAGGCGATGATTCCGCCCGCCTCCCACCCGCACCGCATATTTTTGCAGGCTGCGCAGGCCGGGCGTGGTTTTGCGGGTATCCAGGAATTCCGCCCGTGTTCCCGCCAACTCTTCTTTCAGGCGCCGGGCGTAGGTGCCAATGCCGCTCAAATGTTGCAGAAAATTCAGTGCCACGCGCTCGCCCGCCAACAGAGACCCCGCCGCCCCACTGACCGAGGCCAACGGGGTGCCGACTGCAACCTCTGTGCCCTCCTCCACTCCGCCTTGCCATTCCAGCGAGGAGTCGAGAACCTCAAAGACCTTGCGGGCGATGGGCAACCCGGCCACGACAAGGCGCTGCTTGCTGTAGAAGGTCCCGTGCGCCTGCATCTCACCCGGCAGTGTGACGCGCGTCGTCAAATCGCCCTGACCCAGATCTTCGGCAAGCGCGTGAAAAACCAAGTCGCGGATTTCTTCGGAAGAGAAATCCAGGGACTCCAGCGACTCATCCGGACCCGGAGGACTAAGGTAACCGGCCACGTCTCAGCCCACCCTTTCGAGGGATTCCAGGACTTTACGGAGATGCTCCTCGAGCTCCCTGAGCCGATGCTCGGCACCCCGCACGACTTCCCGCGGCGCACGCGCCAGGAAATCCTGATTGTCCAGTTGAGCGCGCACTTGTAGAAGTTGCTGCTCGAGCTTCTGTCTCTCTTTCAACAGGCGCGCCCGCTCAGCCTCATGATCCACCTTTTCCTCGTGCAAAATGCGCAGATCGAAAGAGGGGCCGGAGCGGACATCCGGGAGGTCGGCCGCCAAGTGGCCCCGCGTCAGGTGCATCGCCCTTAAGGCGCCGAGACGCAGAATGGCATCCTGGTGGGTGCGAAAGATCTCCAGAAGGCGCAAATCCTCCGCTGCCACTTGCAGGCTGGGCTTCTGCTTTTGCAGGCCCATTTCCGCCTTGGCATTGCGCGCCGTGACTACGAGTTCCCGGATCTTCTCAAATTGCTTTTCGGAAATCGGGTCGGCCACACGTTCGGTGACCAGGCGAAAATCCGTCAAGGAAATGGAAACCCCCGGCTTCGCATGGGGGAGCAGATGCCACAGCTCTTCAGTAATGAATGGCATGAAGGGGTGGAGCAGGTGCAGCGATGCTTCAAACACTCGCGCCAGGTTGACCCACGCGGACGGGGCCTTCCCCCCTTCGACTGGCCGGGTGATTTCCGGTTTGACCCATTCCAGGTACCAATCGCAGAGCTCATGCCAGAAGAAGTGGTAGATATTGAAAGCGGCTTCGTGGAAGCGATAATTTGTGAGGGCTTCTTCCATCTCCCGGGTTACGGTGGCCACGCGGGAAAACATCCAGCGATCCGCCAGGGTCAGATGCTCGGTTGCCGGCACGGGCTCAAAACCCAGGCCGGGAATCGGATCCAGCGCCTCTCCTAGATGGGTCCGAGCTGGCTCCGGCATTTTCTGGAGGTTCATCAGGATGAAACGGCCGGCATTCCAAATCTTGTTGGCAAAGGCGCGATAAGACTCGACTTTGTCCTCAGAAAAGGCAATGTCCGTACCCGGGGCAGCGCTAATGGCCAGCGCAAACCGCACCGCATCGGTACCATACCTCTCGGTGACTTCCAGCGGGTCCAGGACGTTGCCCTTGGTCTTCGACATCTTCTGCCGTTCCGCATCGCGCACCAGCGCATGGATATACAACTCGCGGAAGGGAACATCCTTCATGAATTTCAGCCCCAGCATGATCATGCGCGCGCCCCAGAAAAACAGAATGTCGAAGCCCATGATCATCAGGCGGGTGGGGTAGAACCGGCGCAGGTCAGCGGTCTCCTCCGGCCACCCCAGCGTGGCAAAAGGCCACAGGCCGGAACTGAACCAGGTATCCAGGGTGTCACCGTCCTCGCGCAAGGAGGCATTTCTGCACTTGGGGCACGCAGCGGGTGTTTGGCGCGCCACGATAACTTCGCCGCAGGCATCGCAGTACCAAGCCGGAATGCGGTGCCCCCACCATAGTTGGCGGGAAATGCACCAGTCGTGAATCTTGTACATCCAGTCGAGGTAGATTTTCTTGTAATTGTCGGGAACGACGCGGACTCGGCCATCCTCCACTACGCGAATGGCAGGTTCCGCCAGGGAGCCGGTTTTGAGAAACCACTGCATGGAAAGAAGGGGTTCAATCGCGCTCTTGCAGCGTTGGCATGTTCCCACGCTGAGGGGGTAATCTTCGACCTTCTCCAATAATCCCTGTTGACGCAGGTTGTGGACCACCGCCTCGCGCGCCGCGTAGCGATCGAGTCCCTGGTATGCCGGTCCCGCGTCGGCGGTCATGCAGGCGCGTTCGTCAATCACCACCACGCGCGGAAGGCGGTGGCGCTGGGCGATGGCATAATCGTTTGGGTCATGCGCGGGAGTAACTTTCACGGCCCCAGTGCCGAACTTGGGGTCCACAAAGTCATCGGCTACCACCGGAATGGCTCGCCCCAGCAATGGCAAGACGATCCGCCGGCCCTGCGCGGACCGGTACCGCTCGTCGGCGGGATTCACGGCCACCGCCGTATCACCCAGCATGGTTTCCGGCCGGGTAGTAGCTACAGCCAGGTAGCCCCCGCCATCCTCAAAAGGATAGCGGATGTACCACAGGTGGCCGGGGCGGTCTTCATGCACGACCTCCAGATCGGAAACCGCCGTGCCACAACGCGGGCACCAGTTGACGATGTATTGCCCTCGATAGATCAGGCCTTCCTCGTAGAGGCGGATGAAAACTTCCTGGACGGAGCGCGTATACGCCGGGTCCATGGTGAAGCGGTCCCGAGTCCAATCCACGGAGGCGCCCAGTCGTTCCATCTGCCGGCGAATGGTGCCGCCGTTCTCTTCCTTCCACTTCCAGCACCGTTCCAGGAATTTCTCCCGCCCCATCTCGATGCGCAAGCGCTGCCCTTCGCGCTGCCAGGCGCTCCTGGCCTGCGCTCCGTCCAAGTCAGGGAGCGCCTCGCGTCCCAACTCACGTTCGACAATCATCTGTGTGGCGATAGCGGCGTGATCCGTTCCCGGCAGCCACAAGACGTTTTCGCCGCGCATGCGTTGCCAGCGCATCAGGATATCGATCTCCGTATGTTCCAGCATGTGCCCCATGTGGAGCGATCCCGTAATGTTCGGGGGTGGAATCACCAGGCAGAACTGCGACCCAACGCTTTCGTCCTTTGGCCGGTAGAGGTTCTGCCCTACCCAGGAGCGTGCCCAGCGGGGTTCGATGTTCTCCGGCGAATAAACCTTCGGGATCTCAGTATCCAAAGAGATTTCTCCTGAATGTGTCCGGCAAGAGAGTGAAATCAAATAAATATACCGGGTGCGCTGGGGTGAGTCAAACTTTCGGCGGACCGCAGAATGTCTCCACCCCTTCCCAACGCGTCGCGGAGAGGAGAGGGGAGTTCGATGACCTTCTACTAAGTCTGGGGCGGGGACGACTCCAACCTGATCTCAGCGGCGATTTCCTCTGCAAGGCGCCTGGCCATTTCTTCCACTGCATCCGCCGGCAAGGGGGGAGGAGACATCTTCACTACCACTTTATGAACAACCGAGCAAACCATTTCCCAGTCGATGGCCTGGGGAGATATTGCGGGCACGGCCACAGGCTCCGGAGATGTAGCTTCCGGCGAGGCTTCGAGGGGACCGGTTAGCGCGGCGACTACTTCTCGCGGAGCCTCGGAGTGCGTTTCATCCGTAGAGGCCGGTTCCGGTAGCCGGTCGCCCAGAGCAACCTCCGTGGAAGCCACTTGGGCGGGTCCAGGAGGGGCAACTTCCACCGCCGGTAGTTCCTCCGCGGGCGCTGGTGCAGTTGCTTCGACGGGTTCAGCTAATTCCGCTTCAGAAGCATAACGGATCTGCCCGGCCGCGGCCTGCTCCAACGAAAAACCCTCAAGACTGGTAACACCGGCAATCGGTACTGCCATGGATGGAAGACTGGAAGGCTCCTCCCAGGGAAGTGACTCGATTGGAGAGGGTTCAGGAGGGGGCTTTTCTACCGCCGTTTCTGGGGAAACCGTCCCAGCTTCGGCTCCTGGGGCTGATTCCAGTATTGGCGCAACGCCCGATTCGGGCTCGGGCGATGCCGGGAGCGTCTCATCTCGCCAAACCGGCTCGGCAATCTCCAAGGGGGCGCGGAAAATCATGGTGCTAAATTCGGCGCGCGCGATGGCCACGTCGGGGGCTTGCGCCGACTGCTCCTCAATGAAGACTGGTTCCGCCTGTTCGTTCTCAAACGATTCAAAAAACGAAGGCGATGGCTCCGCAGGTGCGGACGACACAGCAGGGCCGGGAGAGGGCACCTCCTCCGTAACCGATGGGATCTCAAGGGGGCGAACTCCTGGCGATTCGGGAGAAGGACCGCCTTCGAAAAGTTCCGGGACAGGCCTGAGTTCCGGTGGCATCCCTAGCGCCGCTTCGGGCTCGGTATAGGCCACCTCTCCTTGCGAAGGCGGCGGCTCAGGCGCGAATGCCTGCGGCGCTCCCATCGTCGGTCCATTGTGCGCTGCTTCAGCGGGTAAAATTGGCGCCGACTCTGCGTGGACCAATGGCGGCCACTCCAACGGGGTCTCGGGCTGGGCGGGGGGCTCTGGCGCAGGAGCGGCTCCCGCGGCGATTTCCGGCTCCGCCGGTAGATCTCCGAACTGCATTTTGGCGGGCGAAGGCTGCGGTACGAACACGGGTCCTTGATCCCATGCGGATTCAATGGACCCTATCTCCTGCGGAGTAGTGGCAGAAGCAACCGACTCAAACTCCGGAGGGCTTGCGGGCGTCTGTTCTAAGAACGGTTCAGCGTATGCAACCCCCTCTGGAAGGTTGGCAGGAATCGGCGGAGCAGGCTGTGGCTGATAATCCGGCACCGGTTCCAGGGACGCCTCAGGGTATGTTACAGCCTCAGGTACACTTGCAGAAACCGGCGGAACAGGCATCGGCTCATAGTAAGCCGGCTGTTCTAGAGGAGGCTCAGCGTATCCGGTATCCTCCGGTGCACTGACCGAAGCAGGTGGAGCTGGCTCCGGGATGTAAGGAGCTGCCTGTTCCAGAGGGGGCTGCTCACCGTATGCGGCTCCCTCCGACACTACAGATGGTTCAAGCGCTGCGTAGAGTGCGGCTGGCATTTCCGCCGGCGCTCCGTAAGGGGCAACAAACTCTGGGGCGGGAGCAGACTCCGGCGCCATCTCCAATTGAGCTTGTGGGGCTTGGGTCTCCACCGACGCTGACCCCAGGCCATACGCCGGGGGTTCTTCCAATACGGGCTCAGTGAATGCGACTCCCTCGGGAGCCATAGCAGGTATCGGTGGCAGGTAGGGACCTGGGGCTTGTTCCACCGAAGGCTCGAAAGGAAAGGCAAACTCGGGCGGAGGAGCAGGCGATACGGCAGGTGTATCAGGCGCAATATTGGCTACCGTGGCCGCTTCATACTGGTCAGCAAATTTCCCTACAATCGAGACTAATTCATTCGCCTCGAAGGGCTTCTTGATGATGCCGTCCGCCCTCACTTCCTGGCCGCGTGCATCGTCGTAAGGCTCCATTTCGCTGGCAACAAGCAACACGGGCACGTGGGAAAGTTCCACCGATTTTTTCACAAATTCGCAAACTTCGTACCCATCCCTGCCAGGCATGGAGACGTCCGCCAGAACGACAACGGGGTGGAGCACCGCCAAGCGCTTGATAGCGGCAACACCGTTGGAAACGGTTTCAACCTCAAACCCTTCACCTTTCAGGATTCCGAGCGCCTTCTTCTGGACGCTGGGACTATCGTCGGCAACCAGAACAGTCCGGGCCACGGGATTCTCCTCTTGGGCGCCACGCCCAGTTCGTGAGAGAGATACCACGATGGGGATGCGAAGTCAAGGCGCAACCGATTGGGATTCTTAAGCTTGCGCTGTGCCAAGGGCAATGGGGGGTGATCTGGTCGGTCCCCCGACCCCCAGTGCCTCTGAAGGCTACTGACACAGCCTCCTGGTGACGTATCAGAAGGGGTGTAACACTTTCTTAAGACCGTGAAGATGCCCCTTCTTCTTGGGCTGGTCTGGAGGATTGCCCGTTTCTGGTGGGC
>Ga0335069_10013490_pt1 | contig 11470 bp, 9 predicted proteins | sample Lox_Sample_11_FD_206714 | JGI IMG/M metagenome (GOLD analysis project Ga0335069, IMG submission 206714) | Soil microbial communities from Loxahatchee National Wildlife Refuge, Florida, United States - Lox_Sample_1.1 | ecosystem: Environmental > Terrestrial > Soil > Wetlands | place: USA: Florida... | reverse complement strand
CGGCGGCTGTTGCGGGCGTAGCTCAATGGCAGAGCTCCAGCCTTCCAAGCTGGTCATGCGGGTTCGATTCCCGTCGCCCGCTCCATGATCTCCTGGCTGAGTTATCGGCAGTGGGCCCGGGATTACGGGCGGGTGCGGCGGGCGGCTGCGGCCGCCTCCGGGGAGGCCCGGCGCCGGCGGGGGAAGTCTCGTGATGCCGGCGAACCTTATCTGGACGAGCGGATCTGGGCCCAGGCGGTCGTGGAGAGCGGGATCCCGTTCAAGCCAGCGATCGCTGCGCAGCCTTTCCGGCTGATGGCAGAAATCAGATCGCCGGCTCGGCGCGATCGTACTGCTTTGATGAGCGGCTGTGTTCCCAGCCATGTTCACCGCTTCGGCGCTTTCCGCGCTCAGCTCGCCATGCGGTTCAGGATCTCCGCCGGGCCGAGGGCAACGATCAGGTCCCCCGGTGCCAGGCGCGCCTCATGGTCCGGGTTGGCCGAGACCTCGCTTCCCGGCTTTTTCAGCGCGAGGATGGCCACCCCGGCGTAGCGCGCACGGGCCTCGGCGATCGTCAGGCTGTCCAGGTGCGTACCGGCCCGGACGGCGACTTCCTCGAGCCGGATGTCTGAGCCGAGGTTGAGCAGGTCGAGGACTTCCAGCACGGACGGCTGGACCGCGAGGACGGCCATGCGGCGCCCGGTCAGCCCGTACGGCGATACGACCTCGTCAGCGCCGGCCCGCACCAGCTTGTCGATCGAGGCTTTCTCGGAGGCACGGGCGACTATTCGCAGGTCCGGGTTGAGCGCACGGGCGGTCAAGGTGATGAACACGTTGGCCGCGTCGGAATCCACCGCGCAGATCAAGCCCCGGGCGCGCTGGATGCCGGCCTGCCTGAGCACGGTCTCGTCGGCCGGATCGCCGGGTATGTACCGGACGCCGTGTTCTTCCAGCAGCGGCTCCAGCTCCGGCTTGGACTCGATCACCACCGTGGTGTAGCTGCGGCGCTGCATCTCCTCCATCACGGCCCGGCCGACGCGTCCGTAGGCGCAGATCACGTAGTGCCCGCTGAGATGGCCGATGCTCCTGGCCGCCTGGTTCATCCGCAACCACCTCCCGAGGTCTCCGGAGGCCACGACTTCGGTTCCCACCCCGATGGCGGTGAACAGCGCCACGACGCCGAACAGGATCAGGGAGACGGTGAAGATCTTTACGCCGGGACCCGGCGGCGGACCTGAGCTGACTCCGAGCGTGCTCAGCGTGAGCACGGTCTCGTAGAAGGCATCGAGCAAGCCCTTGCCCGCAACCAGCCAGTACCCGGCCATCCCGTAGACGATCGCCAGCGTCACCATCAGGACCGGCAGACGCGAGCGCGCCAGTATCCGGTTGCGCAGCACAGCCGACGGCGTGCGAGCCAGGTCCCGCCGGCCGATCTCGCGTGAACTCATCCGGCGTGCCATCCGCACCGTCGCCTCCGCGCAACATTTCCTTCGCCGGCCTCGGCCCGCCACCGGTAAGGTCCACGGCAAGACGGCCGGCCCTGCCGTCCGCGGCCGGGCCGCTGGCGGTCAAACCGCCGCGTGCCCATCGCGGGCCGGTGCCGCGACCGGGCATGCTCGCGGCCTATACCGCCGCGTGGCTGATGCTGGCCGCCCGGCGGCTCACCGCGTCCTGCCCGCGCCCGGCCGTCATGTTCCCGGCCGGCCGGGCATCGGGAGAGACGACCACGACGGGGCAGCGCGCCAGCCGCAGGCAAGGGCGCGCCACCGGTCCCATGGCCTGCGGCGGCTGCCCGGGCCGGGGTGCCGGCCGGGTCGTGCCCAGGACAAGCAGCCCGGCGTGCGCGGCCCGGTCCAGCAAAGCCCGGGCGGGCGGCTCGTTTGCCACTTCGCCTGTCAGCCGTCCCGGGGGGAGGTACTGGCGGGCGAGTTCCATTGCCGCAGCGAGCAGTGCCTCGGCGGCAAAGCGCTCCTGCTCGGGCGTCATCCGGGACGACGGCGGTACATACTGTGCGCGCTGCCTGGAGTCGCTGTAGTACGCGCTGACCAGATGGACGGTCGCGCGGCGGAGCCGCGCTTCCCGTACCGCCCAGCGCACGGCGGCATCCGAGGCTGCCGACCCATCGACGCCAACTACGATCCTGCCGTCGGCCGGAGTATGCGTCATGGCCCCACCTCCCACGGATCAGATGGCCTCGGTTACCAGCAGTCTGACTGCGGCGCGCGAAGCCGACAGAGGCGTTGGTCCCTTCCACCGGGGGAGATAAGTACCGGCCCGTTGCGGACCAGCACGGGCTGCACGCGCTGTCCGCCTACCTCACCAGCATGGAAGAAGACACAGGGCCACGCACGGTGTCGGCCGGTCGTTGGGCTCGTTGCGTGAAGGACTGAGGGCCCGGGAGGAGGCGGCCGAACGCCGCTGGCGTGGTTGCTGCCCGTCACCCGATGCTGCCCGCGAGAGGTGCGACGAGATGGGTGTCGGTTACTACGACGCGTTGTTGCCGGCCCGTGAGCCCGGCGCCGACCTGCAGGGCTTGGTGGCCGGTATCGGGCTTCCCTACCGGGTGCTCGCGTCGATCGGCGTGCCCGGGGGGACGATCGTTCTCGCCTTGGTATCTGATAGTGCCCGGCTAAGCCGCATGTTCGCTGCCAACTGGGCTGCGGCCGGGACCGGTCAGCAGCCGGACGCGACGCTGTACGCGCTGGTCCGGCCGGCCTGCGGCTATGGCCTTGATGGCCGCTGGGACCGGGCGCGATGGTGGTCGCGGCAGCACAAGATGATGGTGGTCTTCGGGTTTGGCTCCTACCGGCTGGTCAAGGTGTGCGCCCGGGGCATCTGCTCAGCCGTGAGCGGGGACGACATGGTGTTCGTGCACGGGTGCGCGTTGTCCCTCGGCGGGGAGCCCGGCCGGCGCGGCGTGGTGATCACGGGAAGTTCGGGTGCCGGGAAGACCACGCTGGTGGCGGGGCTGCTGCGCCATCGCGAGCATTCAGTAGCGGTGCTGAACGATGACTGGGGCGCGATTTCACTGAGGGGCGGGGATTCGGTCAGCACCGGGGAACGGATGCTGCACATGAAGACCGACAGCGTGCTGGCCCTGCGTCCCGGCTTCTTCACCAGCGCGCCGCCGGGCTCGTACGCGCGCGATCTGTCCGAGCGGGATCGGTCCGCCCGCATGCTGGTGTCGCCAGGAACTGTTTACGGGCCAGCGTGGAGCACCGCCGCGACGGTGGTTGACCACGTGGCCGTGGTAGTGCGGGAGCCTGCGGACTGGGTGCCGCCCGACCTGAAAGGCGAGACGGTCAGGGCGCTTGAGAGTGAGAGTTACCCGGGCCTGGTCCACCATCACGAGGCGTTCTTTAACGGGTCACTGATCTTGACGACGGAAGAAGATAAGTTGCGCGAGGAATGGCGCTACAGGCGGCTACTTGATCGCGCAACCGTATCGTGGATAAATAATTGCAGTACACCCGAAGCCATGGTAGGCCAGTTCATCTCCGCCGTCGTGAAATTAAGGCAGGATCATCTCGTCGGCCTCGCGAGCTGGCAGCGTCGGTCAGCGAGGGTGATACCCGCTCACAGGTTCCTGCGCGGTGTACCGGCGGGCGCTGGATCTGGGCGTCATCTTCGGCACCACCAAATATGCCGGGCTCGGCAACGTCCTGAAGGTCAAGCCCCCGTTCACGATCACCCGCTCTTGGCCTCGATCCACCGGTCAATTAGGGGTGCTTTCGGGCGCGGCAACGTGAAAGGTGCCCTCTGAGCTGGGACGATGGGAGTTGCTGAAGCTTCCTTCGTCTAGCTCGAAAGGGCACCCGACAAGTGCGATTGTTGCATAGCCTCGCGAAGACGCGTGCATCGTTCGATGACCCGAATCTCGTGTCGCAGGCCGGCCTGGTGCCGGTGATGGCCCCGGCGGAGCGCGCTGGGCTGGCGGACCTGGTCGCGGAGCACGTCCGGCCGGGCGGCCAGTGCGGGGTCAACCCGCACCTGAAGATCCCGGCCTGGTCGCCGGGATGGCCGCCGGGGCGGATCCCATCGATGACATGGGCGTGCTGCGGCACGGCGCGATGCCCGTGCTGTTCGGCGGCATCCGGGCGCCGTCCACGCTGGGCTCGCACCTGCGCTGCTACAACTTCGGGAACGTCGCGCAGCTGGAGAAGGCGGGCCGGGAGTTCCTGGCGGGGCGATTAAGGCGGTGGCGGCCCGGCTGGGGATCGGGCAGCCTTGACGTCGCGTTCCCCGTATGCCGCGATCCCCGATGGGCGGGGCCCCATCGTCGGGATCTGCCTTCATGCGGCCAAGGGGAGCGCCCGAGACGGCCAGGCCCGTCACGGAGTGTGCCTGCGCGCATGACTTCGGCAGCTCCTGATCCGCCCTTATGGCCGGCAAGCTCGCCGGCGCGGCGGCCGCCGGGTACCGCGCCGGACCGGGTGATCCGAGCGTGAATACGCGCATAGCCATCGGCCGATCGACGTCCGGATCTGAATTGAGTACGCTAATTGCGCGGATATTTATGCATCGTCCATGATGCTTATTCATGGCTTAGCTGAGCACTTTGGCTGAGGCTGCATCGGCTCGTAGGAGAATCAGAGTATGAATATGCCCGGCTATGTTTCCGCCGTCTTGGCCAAAGCTGAGGCCGGAGGGGTTCGCGCCGCTGAGCTGGCTGCCCTGCGCAGGCGCCTCTCGCAGCTAAGTGAACAGCGGGCCGGGTACCTGCCGGGCGAGGTTCTGGAGTCGCTTCCGGACCTGCCGCGCCTGGATGAGCTGCCCGAGCCACCGCTCGGCCAGGCCCGTGACGTGCTCGACCGGCTGGTGGTCGTCAAGCTCGACGGCGGGCTGGGGACGGGCATGGGCTTGTCGGGGCCGAAGTCGCTGCTGGAGGTCAAGCCCGGCACACGCTTCCTTGATGTCCTCGCTACGCAGGTGCTGGCACTGCGCGAGCGGCACGGCGCCCGGCTGCCGCTGGTGCTGATGAACTCCGCGACCACCCGCGGCCCCTCGCTGGACGCTCTGCGCCGCTACGACAGCCTGCGCGTGCCTGGCCTGCCGCTGGACTTCCTGCAGGGCCGCGAGCCCAAGATCCGCGCAGCTGACCTGCAGCCGGTGCAGTGGCCGGCCGACCCGGAGCTGGAGTGGTGCCCGCCCGGCCACGGCGACATCTACACCGTCCTGGCGGCGTCCGGGACGCTCGACGCCCTGCTCGGCGCCGGGCTGCGCTACGCCTTCGTGTCCAACTCCGACAACCTCGGCGCGCTCGCTGACGTCCGGATCGCCGCCTGGCTGGCCGCAGAGCAGGTGCCGTTTGCGCTGGAGGCGGTGCGCGGCACGCCGGCCGACCGCAAAGGCGGCCACCTCGCCCGCTACCAGGGCCGGGTGGTGCTGCGGGAGACGGCGCAGGTGCCCAACGGCGACACCTCGTTCACCGATGTCGAGCGCTGGCGCTGGTACAACACCAATAACATCTGGATCGACCTGCGCGCGCTCAGGGAACTGCAGGCCGCCGACCCGGCGGCACCGGCTCTGCCATTGATCGTCAACCGCGAGACGGTCGACCCGCGTGACCCGGCGAGCACCCCGGTGATCCAGCTCGAGTGGGCGATGGGCGCGGCGATCGGCTCGATTCCCGGCGCCCGGGCGATCCACGTTCCCCGCTCGCGGTTCGCCCCGGTGAAGACTACGAACGACCTGCTGGTCGTGCGCTCTGACGCCTACGAGCTCACCAGTGACGGGCAGATGAAGCCCGGCTTTGACGGTCCGGGGCCCGTCGTTTCGCTGGACAAGGACTTTTACAAGCTGCTGTCCGACTTCGAGCAGCGGTTTCCTGCCGGGGTACCGTCGCTGCGCCGCTGCCGCCGGTTCGACGTGGAAGGCGACGTCACCTTCGGCGCAGGCGTCACGGCCATAGGCGACGTGCGTGTGGCCGGTCCGCGTCACGTTCCGGATAGGGAGGTACTCGGCGGATGAAACCGGAACCGCGGCCGGGAAGTCGCTGCTCTTGTCGATCGTGGCATCCGGATACCGTGGCCTGCGCCGATGTGCTTGATCGTCGATGAGCGACCGTGGTTGACTCTTATCGCCCGGGCTGAGTCACGTAGCGAGCACGTCACGCCTTTACCAGCGACCCAGCCGACGGGACCGGGAAGGCGGATGCCGTGAGCCTGTTGCATGCAGTGGAGGTGCCGCGGCTGCCTGTGTCCCGGCTGGAGCCGATCATCGGCGCGTCGCGGTATGCGGAGCTGGCCCTGGCCGCCGGCCAGGTCCGGCAGAGGCTGGCGGGGCGCACCATCTGGAACGTCAACTCGACCGCGGTAGGTGGCGGGGTCGCCGAGATGCTGCAAGTCCTGGTCGGGTATGTCGAGGATCTGGACATACCGATCGGCTGGCTGGTCATTGCCGGCGACGCCGAGTTCTTCGCCATCACCAAGCGGCTGCACAATCAGATCCACGGCAGCCTGTCCGGAGCTCCGCTCGGCACGGCGGAGGCTGGTCATTACGCCCAGATGCTGGCCGCGAACGCGGTGGAGCTGGCCGCGCGGGTCCGGCCCGGCGATGTGGTGCTGCTGCACGACCCGCAGACCGCCGGCCTGGCCGCGCCGCTGGCGCAGGCGGGCGCCCAGGTCGTGTGGCGCTGCCACATCGGCGCGGACCGGGAAGACGACGTGACCCGGGCCGGGTGGGACTTCCTGCGGCCGCACCTGGCCGCCGCGGAGGCCTACGTGTTCTCGCGCCGGGAATACGTCCCGTCGTGGATCCCCGCCGGCAAGGTGTGGATCATCCCGCCGTCGATCGACCCGTTCTCCCCGAAGAACCAGCCGCTCGCCGCCGACACCGTGCGGGCCATCTTGGTGACGCTGGGCGTACTGGACGGCGCGGCGCCGGCGGAGCCCGCGATGTTCGTGCGCCGCGACGGCGATACGGGGGTCGTCACCAGGCCAGCCGCCATCATCGGCGAGGGCCGCCCCGGACCCGATGACCCGGTGCTGGTCCAGGTCTCCCGCTGGGACCGGCTCAAGGACATGGCCGGGGTCATGCGCGGCTTCGCCGACCATGTCGCGCCCGGCGGTGACGGGTACCTGATGCTGGCCGGCCCGGCGGTCAAGGATGTGAGCGACGACCCGGAGGGCGCCGCGGTTTACGGGGAGTGCCTGCTGCAGTGGCGCGACCTGAGCCCCTCCGCCCGGGCCCGCACCCTGCTGGTCACGCTGCCGCTAGATGACATCGATGAGAACGCGGCCATGGTCAACGCGTTGCAGCGGCACGCTACCGTCATCGCCCAGAAGAGCCTGGCCGAAGGGTTCGGGCTGACCGTCGCGGAGGGAATGTGGAAGGGGCGGCCGGTCATCGGCTCGGCGGTCGGCGGGATCATCGACCAGATCCCTGAGGGCACCGGAATCCTGCTACCGGATCCGGCCGACCTGGCAGCGTTCGGATCAGCAGCCCGCCTCCTGCTCAGCGATCATGACCAGGCGGCGCGGATTGGGCAAGCCGCGCATGCCCACGTCCGCGAGCAGTACATCGGCGACGCGCACCTGCTGCGCTACGCCAAGCTGCTCAGCAGCCTTATCGGCGGCGAATAACACGAACGTCCGCTGTCGGCCGACAGGTGATCCACCCGGCACCACCGGCAAACGGTGCCGGCATCGCGGCAGTTGCTGGCATCTGCCGCGCTGGCGATCGCCGCCCGGATAGCCGGGATTGAGTTTCCATCCGGCCAACCTGAGTCTGCGCGCGCCCGCGCAAGCATCCGCCGCTATGCGTGATCGACCTGTTGCATAAGCTCGTTGTTCGTGTCGTGCGCGAACGGGCATTCTGTGCACCGCGGCTGGCGTGGGATCTGGCGTGATTTCCTGGCCGTATGAATGTTGACGGGCTTGTCGTGCGTGATGGTGACCGGGCAGCTGCGACCGGCCGCCTGGTGCGGGACGACCTGGGTGACTGGTTCGAGCCAGCGTTCCCGATCGCCGAGCCGGGCGGCGCGGAGCGCCGGGTCAGGCCCGTGTGGAAGGGCGCGGTCCGGGTGGCAGGTGCCGACTTCGCTGATGTGGCGGGCCGCTTCGGAACAGATGGCGTGGTGGAGGGCTGGGCCACGGTGACCGGCACCTGGTCCGGCGGGCAGCTCCGGGTCGAACGGCAGGGCCCGCCGGTCCCGGAGCAGGTCGGCCACCTCGAGCAGCGGGTTGGACGGGGTCTCCAGCCAGAGCAGGTCCGCGCCGGCGACGGCGGCCTGGACGCTGGCGGTGTCGGTCAGGTTAACGCGGTCGACAATCCAGCGTCCTTGCTGCTGGCCGTCGGCGAGAAGCTCGCCGACCCCGAAGTAGCAGTCCTCGGGGGCGACGATGCGCGTGCCGGCGGGCAGGAGGTCGAGCACCGCGGCGATCGCGGCCATGCCGGAGGAGAACGCCACGGCGTGGCCGCCCTCCACCTGGCCTACGGCTGTCTCCAGTGCCTCCCAGGTCGGCGTGGCGTCGGTGCGTGAGTAGGCGCGGCTGTCCTCCCAGGTGCCCGGCGCTGCCATGGCGTCGGAATGGAAGTTGGAAGCCAGCACCACGGGAACGTTGAGCGGCTCGCTGGCCGTGTGGCCAGGGCGGCCGGCGCAGATGACCGCTGTTTCCGGGTGCAGGCCGGCGGGCGCGGTCGGCTGGTCTTCGGCTGTCATGGGGTTCTCCTGCCTCTCGGTAGTGCAGTATAATGCCCTACATGAGGCAATCAGATCTGGAGGCGCGTGCCGGAGCGGACGGCATCGCCCGGGCGATCGGCGGCCGGGTCCGGCAGGGACGCAGCAGGCGCGGCTGGACCCTGGACCAGCTGGCCGAGCGCTCTGGCGTCAGCCGCAGGATGCTGGTCAGCATCGAGCAGGGCTCGGCTAACCCGAGCATCGCCACGCTGCTGCTCATCAGTGACGCGCTCGGCATAGGGCTGCCCGCGCTGGTGGATATGGACCGCTCGCCCGGGCTGCGGGTCACCCGCGCTGGCGCCGCCCCGGTGCTGTGGCGGGGCAAGCTCGGCGGGCGGGCCGTGCTCGTCGCAGGCACCGAGCCGCCGGACGTCACCGAACTGTGGGACTGGGCGCTCGAGCCGGGCGAGAGCCACTCCAGCCAGGCGCACGCGGCGGGAACCCGCGAGCTGCTCCTGGTCCTGGACGGCCAGCTCGAGCTCAGGGTAGGCCAGCACGCCGAGGTACTCGCGACCGGAGACTCGGCATCGTTCGCCGGTGACCTGCCCCACGGATACCTGAACGCCGACTCAGCGCAGGCGGCGCGTTTCGCCCTGACGGTGTTCGAGCCGGGCGTGGGCCCGGGATCACGATCGGAGGTTACCGGTGTCTGATGCGGGCACGCTTGAGGAGTTCCTAGCCGGCGCCCGTGTCGACGCCGCGGTGTTCGCGCTGCGGCCGGACTACCGCGCCTTGCTGGTGGCCGTCGACGGGCTCGTCCCGGGCCCGGGCGACCAGGACAGCGACGCGCTGCTCGCCGCGGCGGAGGCCGCGGCCCGCGAGGCGCTGCACGGCCGGCCGGCGGAGCAGCTCCCGCACGTGGCGGCGTGGCGGGAGGCGTACCGGGCGTTCGGGGCCAAGCCGCAACGCACCCGCAACAGCCTGGAGGCGCTGCTGCGCCGCGCCGCGTCCGGCCTGCCCCGCGTGAACCGGCTCACCGACCTGTACAACGCGGTCTCGGTGCTGTACCAGATCCCGCTCGGCGGGGAGGACCTGACCCGCTACGCCGGCCCGCCGCGGCTGGCCCGCGCCACCGGCACAGAGCCCTTCGACACCACAGCGGACGGCATCGCGGTGACCGAGCACCCCGAGTCCGGCGAGGTGGTGTGGTGCGACGACGCCGGGGTGACCTGCCGGCGCTGGAACTGGCGCCAGGCCCGCCGCACCCAGCTGCGCGAGGACACCACCGCGGCGCTGTTCATCCTCGATGCGCTCGACCCGGTGACCGGCGAGGCCCTGCACGCCGCCGCCGAGGACCTGGCCGCCCGCCTGGCCCGGCTCGGACCCGACGTCCGGGCCGCCCGCCGCCTGATCGCCGCCGGCTAGCCGCGGCTCACACCGAGTTGACGCGGGTAAGCCCGTCAGGTGAGGCAGGTGCCGTCCTCGCCCCGCTCCATGGGCGCCGCGTCCAGCGAGGGGTTCTGGTTGAAGAAGCCCGAGGGCTTGAGCCAGAACGACACCACGTCGACGGGCATGACCGGCCACTCCTCCATGCGGGTGATGTGGTGGATGCCGAACACATACCACAGGACCACGTCGGTGTTCTCGAGCGATGCGTCGTCCTTGATCCACTCGCTGATGCCGGTGTCGGCGGTGGACTGGGTCGGGTAGGCGCCGGCGGGCCAGCGCTCGTCCGCGCTGTACTTGGTGACCCACAGGTTGTGCCCGATCACGGGTGCGCGCAGGTACTGCGGCGTCGACGGATCCATCATCACGGGGAAGCACCCGCCGGGAACCAGCTTGTAGCCGACGTTGGTTCCGTGCTTGTTGACCTTGCCGGGGTTGACGACGCTCCAGCTGCGCTGGGTGGACCAGTCGTAGTCACGCGCCGACTCGGCCTCGGAGCGGACCGGGGTCGAGCGGGTCACCAGGGCCAGGCCGTAGGGGTTGTCCGGCGACACCGGCGGGACGGCCGAGTCGGTCTCCATCACGGTGTTGGCGTCGCCGTCGATATCAAGGTCCAGTCGCGTGATCAGGAAGTGCTGGTGGTACGGCGCGTAGGTGTTCGTGTCCACGACCGTTCCGAACGGCGGCGGCTGCTCGCCTTCGGGATACGGGGTCGTGACCATCAGGCCGGTGGCCCGCACCTCGCACTCGATGTTGCCGTCCTGGTAGAACCGCCAGTAGATGAGGTACTCGTAGTTGGCCACGGAGGCGTGGGACGACACGACCATCCGCCGCTGCCGGCGTACCTCGGCGCCGGTGTGCGCATCGACGTGTTTCCACAGGACGGCGTTGTCCTCCTCGTGGAGGCAAATCGCGTGCGGAATGTCGTACGGGTCGCCCTTGCTGTCGCACAGCGTCGCGTCAAGGTAGGCGACCTCGCCCAGGCAGTCGCAGCCGAGCTCGAGGGACTTGGTCATGACCCCCAGGCCCCATTCGCCGATGTCGTAGGCGGTGCGCCGGTAGTGATCGAAGGTCGGGTCACGGTAAGGGACGACCATCTCGGCGAAGGACAGCCGGTACGCGATATCGCGGACCGTGCCATGGTCGTCGAACGTCACCTGGTAGATGACCGGGCCTTCGCGATAGTTGAAGCCGAGCCGCATCGTCCAGTTCTGCCACCTGAGCTCGGTGCCCTCGACGGTGAACGAGGCGCCTTCGGGCTGGGTGATGTACAGCGGCTTGAGGTCCGTGCGCACCTGGGTGCCGCGTACCGAGGGGATGTACTCGCCGTCCACCGCCGGGCGCCCGTAGTCGTGGTGATCCTCGATCTCGAGCAGTTCGAGCGTGTTCATGTCGACGATGAGCTTCAGGCCGGAGATCGGGTGC